>Ga0316620_10000120_pt1 | contig 31197 bp, 24 predicted proteins | sample OWC_Aug_M1_C1_D5_FD_207651 | JGI IMG/M metagenome (GOLD analysis project Ga0316620, IMG submission 207651) | Wetland soil microbial communities from Old Woman Creek delta, Ohio, United States - OWC_Aug_M1_C1_D5_B | ecosystem: Environmental > Terrestrial > Soil > Wetlands | place: USA: Ohio...
GGTCCGTGTTCATCCGCGCTTTTCCGTGTCCGAAGATGTTTTGTGATCCTTCCCTCATGAATGATCCAGGCTAAAATGCGAAGTCGGCAAGCGCGCCGCTCGTCTGCAGGAGCTCCACTGCCCTCTCGAACAGCACCCTTTCCGCTTCTATCGCGGCCAGCCGTTTGCCGAGCCATTGGGCGCGGGCAAGATCGAGCTCCTTGGCATCAGCCCGGCCCGCTTCCGCCAGCGTTTCGCTGATCTTCAGACTGTCTTCGGCGGCCTGGACCTCAAGGCGGGCCAGTTCGGCGGCTCCCCTGGCAAGGCGCAGGTTGCTTGCATCCCGTTCCAGAGCCATCTTCAGGTCCGACTTCATGACCTGCAGACGCAGCCTGGCCTCTTCGACCTCCTGGCGGCTCCGGGCAATGCGGGCCCCGGTACGGAAGCCGTTGAACAACGGCACCTGCACGGACAAGCCCAGGAGATAGTTGTTTCTGGTGAAGCGATTGAAATAGTCCTGGTAATTGTTAGTCCGGCTGAACACAGCATATTGTCCGACAACCGCAATTTGCGGATAATTCTCCCCCTTCTCGGCCTCGACATGAAACTCGCGTGCCCGCACGTTGGACTCGGCTTCACGGATTCCGGGGTGCACCTCGAGGGATTTTTGATAGAGAGCGTCTACCGATAGCGTCAGGTTCTCAACCTGCAGCACCGGTGTCTCGGTCCGGAATTCCCGGCCTTCAGGAAGCCCGGTGACATCACGCAGGCCGTTTTCCGCCAGGAGGGCGCGCTCACGGGCGATCAGGAGCTGCTGTTCGGCATTGGCAAGGGCTACTTTTGCCAAGGTGACATCGAGGGCGCGAACCCTGCCGGCCTCATACAGGGTCTGTTGCACCTGGCAGCTCCCGGCGGCATTGACCCGTTGTTGTTCCAGGAGGGGGATCATCTGCCGCGCCTGATGGAGCTCGCCGTAAAGCAGGGATGTCCTGGCTGTCAGACTGTTGCGGGCGCCGTCCGGGCCTATCTGGGCAGCTTTGTTCTCCTCTTCTGCTTCCCGGATGAGGTTCTTGTTCTTTTTGCTGAGGATGGCCTGGCTCATGCCGAGCTGGACGATCGAAGGCGCGGCCCCTTCAATACTCAGGGGAAATCCGTTATTGAACGCAAGCCCGGAGCCGGCCGAAACCTGCGGCAGGTTGGCCGCGCGCACCTCCCTGAGCGCCTCTGCGGCCTTGGCGGCAGCCGTACGAGCCAGCGTCACCTCAGGGCTGCGAGCCAGCGCCAGACGGACAGCCTCGCCTAAGGTGAGGAGCTCGTCGCCGCCGGCTTGCGGCCCGATGCCTGCGGGGGTGCGTGCCGGCAAACCCGTTGCCAGAAGCAAAACGAGGACTCCCGGGATTCTGTTCATGTGCCGCGCCTCCGTTGATCCAATGGTTGTCCAGGCTGGAATCCGTTCCCAGGAAGCCCTGCAGCGTTCACGGTGATTTCTTGATCTGTGCCAAGGCTGCCTTGGACCTCTCGTGGTCCGGATCGAAGCTGAGGGCCGACTGAAAAGCCTGTCGGGCTTCCGGCTTTTGCCCTCGCGCGAGAAACGCCCGTCCTATCCAGTAGTAAACATCCTCGAACGCGGGATCATGTTCCGTCAATGGCCCTGCAGCCAGCTCCTGCAAGGTCTTGAGCGACTCATCCAGGTTCCGGCCGAGTTCAATCCGGGCTGAAGCCAGCAGCAGCCGCGCTCTCCGATCGGCGTTGTCCAGTGCCTGAGCCCGCTGTGCGCTGGACTCCGCTCCCCGGAAGTCGCGGCGCTGCATCTGAAAATCGGCCAGATCCAGAAACGCGCTGGCATCATCCGGAAACTTCTCCGTTGCCCGAAGCAATTCCTGCAAGGCACGATCCCACTTCTCGTCGTGCGCGAACAGGCCGGCGCGTGCCGTATGGCCTGCGCGCGGGGCCCGCCTGGCGATCTCCTCGGCTTGCGCCATGGCTTTGTCCTTGCCACCCCCCAGAATTCCAGGCGCCTGGGAATAGAACTCCATCAGGTCGAACCGGATGTCCAGATTGTCCGGTTCCAGTGCGGCGGCAGCTTCGAACTCCTTGCGAGCCTGGCTTGCCAGGCTGAAGGCGCCCCAAAAGGCGTGCGCCGCTTTTTCGCCGTAGGCGCGGCCCAGCCAAAGGTGATACACGCCGTTTTTGGAATCGATGGCTACGGCCTTCTTGAAGGCAAGAACGGCGTCGTCCCTGCGATGCAACTTGAGATGAGTCTTGCCGAGCCAGATGTGCAGATTGGGATCGTCCGGGGCCTGCCGGCTCAGGCGGGAAAACAACTCCACGGCTTCCGGAAACTTGCCGTGCTCATAGAGTTCGATGGCCGCACGGACATCCTGGGCGACAGCTCGAGGGACCATCGCCACCACCGGCACTGCCAGCGTCAAGATCCGGATAACCTGCTTCAGTCTCATCTATCGTGACTATACCGAATGCGCCAAAGAGCTGCAACCCTCCCCGAGACCCGGCCGGCGAGCCGCAAAGACCTTGCAGATCCTCAAGGAACCGCTCCTCATGCGCCCGCGGCGCATCCGGTGACGGATGACAACAGCCGCGCCGCGGGGGAACCTGTTTCTTTGGCTTTACACGGGCATCGGCGGGCCCTATGCTTCCCTCCATGCTCCTGATAGCTGCGGCCCTGGCAGAGGAACTGGATGCGGCGTTGAATCTCTGCAGCCGCAGGAAAAAGATCGCCGGCGCGGGCGTGCCGCTCTGGACAGGAGTGCGGGGCAAGGAAACCCTGCATTTTCTCAAGCTGGGAGTCGGCCCGGCGCGATCGGCTGACAGGCTTCAGCTGGCACTTGCCTGCGTGAAGCCCGCATCCATTCTGATCATCGGGTACGCGGGAGCCCTGGATCCCTCTCTGAAGCAGGGGGAACTTGTGGTCGTGGAGCGCGCCGATCTGCTGCCGGAGGAATTCTGGGATGATCCGGCAAAGGAGATCGGCCCCGGGCCCGGGTGGCCGCTGGCAGGCTCCGTGGAGCTTTGTGCGGCAGCGGAGGCATCGGGTCTGCCCGTGCGCCGCGGCGCGGTTTTGACCTCCTCGCATATCGTCGGAGCGCCTGTAGCAAAACTCGCGCTGTTCCAGAAATTCCATGCCGCCGTCGTCGACATGGAAACCGCGGCTTTGGCGCGCATCGCAGCGGCCGCGGCCGTTCCCTTGCGGTGTGTGCGCGCGATCAGTGACGAGGTCCAGGATGATTTCCTCGCGTTTCTGCATCACGATCCTGCCGCCGGCCCTTGGCGGCGCGCCGTGCAAGGTCTGACAGCCGGCAATTGGGTCCGCCGTTACAGCCAATGGCGCGAGCGGTCCGAGGCCGCGCGCCGCAGCCTGCGCCGGTTCATGGCCTGGTACCTTTCCTCCTGCTAGTGTCTTTCCAGAGGAACAAATCGAGACGGCAGAATCGACAGCAGCCGGTCTTGCTCCGCCCGCCGTGTCTGGTACAGAGCTTCCTGGGCACGAAACGGCTCAGCTTTTCCCGGGGTGGCTGCCTGATAGGCTCCGTCGGGCAGCAGCCGTTTCGCCTTCTGATTATCTGCGAATTGGGCCTCGAGGGCCTCCAGCACGCGGGCCCGGCATTCTTCCTGAAGCACTGGAAACATCAGCTCAACCCGGCGGTCCAGGTTGCGCGGCATCCAGTCCGCGCTGGAGAGGTACACTTCCCGGTCGCCGCCATTGTGAAACACGAACACCCGGCTGTGCTCGAGGTAGCGGTCAACGATGGATACGACCTGGATGTTCTCGCTCAGGCCGGGAACACCGGGCCGCAGGCAGCAGATGCCGCGCACATTCAGTCTGATGGGCACCCCAGCGCTGCCGGCGGCATAGAGTTCCTCAATGATGGCTGCGTCTACGAGCGAGTTCATCTTGGCCGTAATTCCGGAACCCTGGCCCGATCGCGCGCGATTCGCTTCCCGCCGGATCATCGTCAGGATAGCCTCCCGCAACCCGAGCGGAGCCATGACGAGGCGGGCGAACATCGGGGGTTCGGAATAGCCGGTAATGGCATTGAAAAATCCCGAAGCATCCCTGCCGAAATCATCGGCGGCGGTGAACAGCCCGAAGTCGGTGTACACCCGGGTGGTTTTTTCGTTGTAGTTGCCGGTTCCCAAATGGACATAGCGGCGGATGCCTTCGGATTCGCGCCGCACCACGAGCGCGATCTTGGCATGCGTTTTCAGGCCGCTGAGCCCGTACAGGACGTGAGCACCGGCCTGCTCGAGGTCGCGGGCCCAGCCGATGTTGCGCTCCTCATCGAAACGCGCCGTAAGCTCGACAAGTACGGTCACCTGCTTGCCACGCTCGGCAGCCCGGATCAGGGCGCTCAGGACCGGGGAGCCGGCGCCGCTGGTGCGATAGAGAATCTGCTTCATGGCCAGCACGTCCGGATCCTCCGCCGCCGTACGGAGGAATTCGACCACCGGATCGAAGGAATCGAAGGGATGATAAAGCAGCACGTCGCGCTCGCGGATGATATCGAAGAGGTTGCGTCCCTCGGCCAGCATCGCGGGGAACACCGGCGGCTGCGGCCGATAGCGCAGCTTTTCACAGCCAGGCAGGTCGACAAGGCTCTGCAGCGGGCGCGGGTCCAGGGGGCCGCTCACGGGCATTACGGCATGCTCTTCGATCCCGAGCCCCTGCTCCAGTCGTCGCAGCAGGTCCGGGCTCATCCGCTCCTCATATTCCAGGCGCACAGGCTTCGCGGTCCCACGCTTGCGCAGCTCCGACTCCACCATGCGCATGTAATCCTGCGACCCTTCATCGTCCAGCTCCATTTGGGCATCGCGGGTCAGGCGGAAGCCTGCCGCCTCCAGCAGCTCAAAGCCCGAAAAGAGGGTGGCCAGCCGGTCCCGGATCACATCGCCCAGCCAGCAGAACAGGGATCCGCTGCCGTCCGGCAGCCGTGTCAGACCCGGAAGCCGGTGAGGCACCTGGACAACCGCCAGGCGATCCCCGGCATCCGGCTGCCCGGCCGAACGCAGTAGCACGGCGAGATTCAGGGCAAGTCCCGGAAGGTGCGGAAACGGGCGAGCCTCGTCGATCGCAATCGGCGTGAGGACCGGATACACCTCCCGCTCAAAATATCGGTCCAGGTGCTTCTGCTGGGCCGCGCTGATCTCGCCGGGCTGCAGAATCCGGATGTGCTCCCGCGCCAGCGCCGGCAAAAGCTCCTCGCAAAACAGACGCGCACTCTCCGCACGCAGGGCACGCACGCGGGCCAGGACCGAGGCCAGTTGCTGGGCCGCGGTCGCGCCGGTCCGGTCCGTTTCCAGGTCCGCTCTTTCAATCGCATGATGGAGCGCAGCGACGCGCACCATGAAGAATTCGTCGAGGTTCGAGTGAAAGATGCAATAGAAGCGCACACGCTCCAGAAGGGGAGTCCGCGGGTCCGCCGCTTCCTCGAGCACCCGGCGGTCGAATGCCAGCCAGCTCAGCTCGCGGTTGAAAAACCTGACTTGGGTCCGGGATGTCATGGGTTCGTGCTGCCTTCCCGCAAGACGATCCGCTTGCCGAAGACCTGGGCGAAAAAGTCGCTGCGGCTCGCCAGGGCCAGCCTCTCCATCGTGAGGTCCGCAAGATTGCCGGTCTGCAGCACCACCTGATCCCCCTCGATCGATACCGTGAGATCGGCCAGCTTCTGGCTGTGTTCCTTGTCCAGGGCATTGGCGACCCGGAGGATGGCTCCCAGTTTGGAGACGATCATGCGGTCGTCCCGGTCCAGCGCGATGAAGGAGGCATGGCTTTGCTGCGGCAACGCCCGGCGGTGATAGCGAGCGATGTTGCCGATGATTTCCATCTCATGACGCCGCAGGCCGAAAAGGTCCACCTGCGAAATGAGGTACTGGGAATGCTTGTGGTGGCTGCGGGAGCCGACGAACAGCCCGATGTCATGCAGGATAGCCGCCACCTGCAGATAGAGGAGATGCGTATCGGTCAGGCGGTGTTCGCTCCGCAGGCTCTTGAACACCAGTTCCGCCAGATTCCGGACACGGTCGGCGTGGCCTTCATCATACTGATATTTGCGGCCGAGGCTGCGCGCCGCGGAAAGGATCTGATGGCTGAGGTTGCTCAGCCGGGCCTGCGCCGCCGACGGAATCAGGTCGAGGAGAATTCCCAGGCGGATGCTGGCGCCGCTGATGACGACATCCTGCGCGCGGGTTTCCTTGAGCAGTTGCGTATAGGTAAGCAGGGAGGGAACCAGGGTTTCAGCATCCAGGTAGGACAGCGAGTACTGGCGCACAAGCTTGTCTGTCGCCAGCTTCGAAACCGAATCCACGAATTCCACGAAGGTCGCCCGCGGCAGCACGATGACGCCCGGTTCACGATTCTCGCCGGCGGCGATACGCGCAGCCAGCCGCACGTCGCCGCCCACCGCCACGTAATTGACCGCCTCCTGAATGGGCAGGGTGCGCCGGATCGTGGTCACGATGCCGGCGATCTCGGCCTTCAGCAGCCGCACCCGCTGCGCATGGGATCCGGCGGCCGCTCCAACTCCCGCACGCAGACGGATCGAACCCAGGGGAAACGTCCCCGACTGCAGCAGCTCGCCGTCGCTCAACATCGTCACATCGGCGCTGCCGCCGCCCGCTTCCACCAGGATCGTCTGGCCGCGGCTCACGTCCGGGCCGCCGCGCAACGATTCCAGCACCGCGGAGTAGGTCAGCCGGTTCTCCTCGGATCCGTCGATCACATCCACATCCAGTCCCGTGCTCATGAGAATGCGATCGAGGATGGTATCGCTGTTTGCGGCCTCACGCACGGCGCTGGTGGCAACAGCCCGATACCGGATCACACCGTAGGTATCCATGAGCTTCTTGAAATCGCGCAGGGCATCACAGGCCGCGCGAATGGACTCCTCGCTCAGGATGCCGGAGGCGAAGGTGTCCTTGCCGAGCTGGACTCCCTTTTTCAGGGAATCCAGGATGCGCAGCTTGCCTTCGGGCGTAGCCTCGGCGACATCCATGCGGATGGCGCTGGCGCCGATGTCGATGGCTGCCAGAAGATTGTTCGATGCCTCGGTCATGACAGTTTCCTGAGCCTCGAGCCGGAAACACGGGCCCGTCAGCGGGTGTTGCTGATGTTACAGAACAACGGCCGCATTGTGAACCGGGAAATGGCAAAACCCGAACGCGTGCATGAGAGCCGCTCGGCAGCTTAAACCGGCGGCTGCCGCCCTCGGAGCGCCATGATCCTCCACCGCCTTGCAGCAGACCTCGGGCCAAAGTCGGGGTAAGGGTTTCGCTGCAGCCTTGCGCGCGGCAGATACGGGTGTTACAAGAATACCGTCGGATCAGAAAGAATCTGCAGGGCGGAGCTGCCCCTGCCCCCCAGCGCAGCCCATCCGGAGGCATTCCAGCATGGTCCTATACATCGTAAGGCACGGCATCGCGGCGTTGCAGAAACCGGGTATGGCCGACAAGGATCGGGAGCTCACCGAGGAAGGAATCGCCAAAATGGAGAAGGTGGCGGCGGGGTTGGCCGCGATCGGCGCCATTCCCGACATAATCCTGAGCAGCCCCCTGCCGCGCGCCCGACAGACGGCGGAGATCCTCACGGCGGCCTTCGGCGGCCGCCCGGCGTTGCGGGTGACACCCGCGCTGGCGCCGCAGGGAGAGCGGATGGAACTCTATGAGGAGATCCGCGGGCAAGCGGGCATGGACGGCGTCATGCTCGTCGGACACGAGCCCTCGCTCAGCGCTCTTGCCTGTGAAATCCTTTGCGAATCTACCGGATGCTTTCTGACCCTGAAGAAAGGCGGCGCCTGCGCGATCGACATCACGAAGCTGTCGCCGGCGCCAGGCGGTTCATTGTGCTGGTTGATGCCGCCGGCAATTCTGAGGAAGCTCGGGTAGCGGGGCTGCCGGGGGAGAAGCGCAGAGGCCCCCGGTACGTCTGGAGATCCAGCACACACCGCAAAGCGAATCCCGGGGGCCTCTGCTTCACGTCACTTGAAGGTGTAAACCTCCAGCACAAGGTCTTTGTTCGTGCTGCCGGAATACGTGATGACGGTCCGGACGCGTACCTTCACGTACTGGCCCAGGCCCGTCTTGATGGCGAAGACATATCCTTCCTGCAGGTTGCCGGAACCGTCGCGCATGTCGATGCTGCTCAGACCGTAGCCCAGGCTGCGCAGCGTCTCGATGCTGATGCTGTCGAACTGCTCCACGCTCCGTATCCCGATCGGGGCGACGGTCGCCCCCTGCTGCGGCGTCAGTTGCCGTATCGTCGTGGAGGAGGTTTCAAAGAGAATGTCCCAGGGAATCTCGGCATAAGTGTCTCCCGTGGCCGTTTCGTCGCGGTAGTAATCAACGGAAGGAAGGTCGGCGTCCAACGCGAAGCCCTGGGGCAGGTACATGATCGAATTGCGCCGCAGCGCATCGAGATAGGCGGGCACCAGCGTCGCATATTGAACACCTCCCGTCGTGGTCGGCGTCTGCAGCAGAGTCAGGATGGCAACCGGGCCCTGCGCCACTCCGACGGCCATCCCTTTGAACTTCGTGAGACCCGGGAAGAACTGCGCCTCATCGAGGAATCTGGCGATTTTCTTGGTGACCGATCCGCTGCTGAGAGTGATGGTCGCAGACTGCGGGTACAGCTGGGCGTTGCCAGACTGGGGGACGACGTTCTGGTACAAATCGATAACAACCTGGTTGGCGGCATCCATGAGGTTGACAAGGGCGAAGCCGGTGAGAAGATTCGGAGTCACGGTTTTGTCGATCTCAACCGGGAACATGAAGGACACAGTGGGCTTGCCTATCGGCACACTGACCGTATCGACGATGTTGCCGGACTGCAGCACCTCGTAAAACACCGTGATGGCGGTTTCGAAATCATCGGGCAGCGGGCTTGTCGCCTCGAGGTTCCTGATGATCGCAAAACCGCTCCCAAAGGGGCCGGTTCCCGAAGTTTCAATCCGCAGCGTCTGCGATGTGCCCAGGTTCAAGGGCAGGGAGCTGGTGTTCTGCGTGATTCCTGTAGCCGGATCCTTGACCCCCAGAATCCAGGCCGAACCGTCATCCTTGTAGAAATAGACCGTCACCTTGGTGATCGTCGTGTTGAGGTAATAGCTGATGTTGGTAATGTCGATCTTGGTCCGATACCCAAGGCCCCCGTCGGCGCCGTTGACCATATGGGGGACTACCTTATCTCCGATTGCCAGCGCAGGCACGGCGCGGAGGAAAGGAATGAGGAGAAGCGTGAGGATAGCGGTGCATACTTGTCGCCTTGTCATGGTCACTCCTTATTGCGTTTTAGTGATCTGCTGTTTGGCAGCAATCAATAGGATACCCAAAGCAAGAGAGTGGTTCAGCCAACTCCGCCTGGCCGCCAAAAATCCGAGCAGGCATTCCTTACTTCGAGCGCGGAAGCAGTCTCGCTTGCTGCTTGGATGATGCCGTCGCCCTGCTCAATCGATGTTTTGTTTTTGCCAGCAACCATAATGATACCACAGAGATATCGGAAAACGGTAATAGAATTTTTAGCAATAAGTCGAAATTCGCTGCACATCCGCATATCAATGATGTAAGATGTCGGGGTGAAATAAAGGTGAATATCATGGATCCTCATCCTTCTCAGCGCAAGAGCATGTCTCTTGTCGATGTCCCCCAGGTAATTGCCGAGTTACAGTCGCGGGACAGGGCAAATGAGGTCGTGACCGCGGTTCATCAGATCCCCGCGCGGGAGGCGCAGTGGGCCCCGATGCCCGATTGGATAAGGCCGGAGCTGGCGGATGCCTATCGGGCCAAGGGGACGGCCCAGCTTTACTCCCATCAGGCGGAGGCTGCGGACCGGATCCGCAAAGGGAAAAACGTTGTCATCGTGACTCCCACGGCATCGGGCAAGACGCTCTGCTACAACCTCCCCGTGCTCAACTCGGTGCTGGAAAACCCGGATACGCGCGCTCTTTACTTGTTTCCCACCAAGGCGCTCAGCCAGGACCAATTGGAGGAGCTGCAGGATCTCGGGCGCAGGACAGGCGACCGCTGGGGAGTATTCACTTATGACGGCGACACTCCCAGCGATGCGCGGCGCGCCGTCCGCCAGCAGGGTCACGTGGTCATCACCAACCCGGACATGCTGCACACCGGAATCCTGCCCCACCACACCCGGTGGACGCGCCTGTTTGAAAACCTCCGCTATGTGGTGATCGACGAACTGCATACCTATCGAGGAGTTTTCGGCAGCCACCTGGCCAACGTGCTCCGCCGCCTGCGGCGCATCGCGCGTTTCTATGGGCAGGCGCCGCAGTTCATCTGCTCCTCCGCCACGATTGCCAATCCGGGGGAGCTGGCGGCCCGGCTGCTGGAGGAGGATGTCGAGGTTGTGGATGCGAACGGAGCCCCCTCGGCACGGAAGCATATCGTTTTTTACAACCCTCCGATGATCAATCGTTTTCTCGGCATCCGGCGCAGCTACATCAATGAAAGCTACCGCCTGGCCCAGGAATTCCTGCGGCGCGGCCTGCAAACCATTGTCTTCGCCAACAGCCGCCTGCACACCGAAGTGCTTCTCACCTATTTGCAGCAGGCCAATCGCCAGGCGCCGGGCCAGCCGGACGTCGTGCGGGGGTACCGCGGCGGTTATCTGCCGCTGGAGCGGCGGGACATCGAGCGCGGCCTGCGCAGCGGTCAGATCCGGGGGGTAGTGGCAACCAATGCCCTGGAACTCGGCATCGACATCGGCTCGCTGGACATCGCGGTTATGGCCGGGTATCCGGGCACGATTGCATCCACCTGGCAGCGTGCCGGCCGCGCCGGCAGACGCAGCGGGGAGTCCTGCGCAGTCCTGGTGGCATCCTCCCGTCCGCTCGACCAGTTCATCGTCAAGCATCCCGATTATTTCTTCGGCAGCTCTCCCGAGCGCGCCTTCATCCAGCCTGACAACCTCGAGATCCTGGTGAACCATCTCAAGTGTGCCGCCTTCGAATTGCCGCTGGCGCACGATGAGGTTTTCGGCGCCGTCGATCTTCCTGCACTCTGCGAGCGGCTCGCCGAAGCGGGCTACCTGCACCGCAGCGGCGATTACTGGCATTGGACCCAGGAGGCTTACCCCGCCGACACCATCAGCCTGAGGTCAGTCACCTCGGACAATTTCGTGATCATCGACGAGACGGAAGCGCCGGAGGTGATCGGCGAGATCGACTTTTCCGGGGCGCTCACCACGGTGCACCCCAAGGCGATCTATCTGCACGGCGGGGAGCAATATCACGTCGAGCGCCTGGAGTTCGAACAGCGCAAGGCCTATGTGAAGCGGGTTGAGGTCGATTATTTCACCGACGCGATCCGCTACACGCAGATCCGGCCTCTCGACGTGGCCGAGGATGCTTGCGTGGCAGGGCCCGCGGTGCGCGTGCACGGGGACGTCCAGGTGCGGTCACAGGTCGTCGGCTTCAAGAAGATCAAGTTCTTCACCCTGGAAAACGTGGGCTCCGGCAAGCTCGAGCTGCCCGAAAATGAAATGCACACCACCGCCTACTGGATTACCATCAGCCAGGACCTCCTCTCCTCGCTGTCGTACACGATTTCCGAAAAACAGGACGGGATGTTCGGGCTGCTCTATGCCCTGGAATCGATCGCCTCGTTGCTGCTCATGTGCGACCGGCGCGACCTGGGAACGACCATAGGAGAGGGGGCCCCGCCGGAAGCCGGCGACACTGTCTGGCCGGCCAAGCCCGCGGCCGGAGGACGCACTGCGGTGGAGGAGTTCTTCAAGCCGACCCTCTATCTGTATGATGCCTACCCGGGAGGCATCGGCTTGAGCGAGCCCCTGTACCGCATTCACGATCAGCTCGTGCGCAAGACGCGGGAGCTGATCACGGGTTGCGGCTGCGAGAACGGCTGCCCCTCGTGTGTCGGTCCGGCAGGCGAGACCGGAGCACGGGCCAAGGAGGCTGCGCTGGCGATCCTCGACCGACTGTGCGCGTAACCGGCATGGCATACGATAGGTTTTCCCACATTTCCGCACTTCGCCCGCGTGGAGGCGAGCCTGTCAGGACGGTCGCGGGAGCCGCGAAGGAGGAACAATTCTCGCGTCTGGCGAGACTGCTGGGTGCCGAAGAGCGCACCACCCCCTTCGGCTGCCACCTGGCTGTGTCGCGCCGCTTTCCCGATCCCCGCCCCTGCACCCTCGGCCCGCAGGCCAAACGGCTGCTGGCGCCCGGTTCCGGACCCGAGGCGGGCGATATCGGACGATGGCTCTTTCTCGACACCGAAACCACCGGCCTGTCCGGCGGCACCGGTACCTACGCGTTCCTGGTCGGCGTGGGTTGGTGGGAAGGTGACTGCTTCGTCGTGGAACAGTATTTCATGCGCGATCACAGCGAAGAAGCATCCATGCTGCTGGATCTGGTACAGCGGCTCAGGGAGCGGCCGGTGATGGTCACCTTCAACGGCAAGGCATTTGACTGGCCGCTGCTCGAAACCCGGTACCGCATGACGCGTGCCGCCGTGGTCGAGAGGCCGGCGATCCATCTCGACCTGCTCCACCCCTCCAGGCAGCTGTGGCGCCTGCGATTGAAATCCGTCGGTCTGGCGGAACTGGAAAAACAGGTCCTCGAACTTCACAGGGGGCCTGATATCCCGTCGCATACCATTCCAGGGAGATACTTCGACTTCCTCCGGGGCGGCCCCGAAGGGCCGATAGTCGACATCTTCCGGCACAATCAGATGGACTTGCGCGGCCTTGCCGCCCTGGCTGCGAGGATCGCGGGACTGCTCGAAGAACCGGAAAACACAGGCAACGACGCGGGTGAGGTGTACGGCGTCTCCAGGATGCTGCACCGGCACGGCCAGGAGCTGCTGGCCGCGCGAGGATACCAGCGCGCCTTGGGCTGCGGCCTGCCGGAAGGCGCGGATCGCGTGGCGCGGCGCGAGCTGGCCCTGCTGGCCAGGCGGCGCGGCGACTTCCGATGCGCCAATGCCCTGTGGGCGGAGCTGCTGGGAATCTCGAACGACGGACTGCGGGCCTACGAGCAGCTCGCCATCTACTATGAACACCGCGCCCGGGAACCGGAACACGCCCTGGCGCTGACGCGGGAAGCACTCCAGCGGCTGCAGGAAAGCAGTCCGGCGGCCCTCGAGCCACACCAGCACAGGAAATGGGATGCCGCCTTCCGCCGCCGACTCGCACGCCTGGAAAGCCGGGTGGCCGGCCGCCCCGGGAAGTTTGAAGCTCTCAAAGATCCTGAAGAAATTCTTTGAGGCGTAAGATGCCTGCGATTGCGTGGCTGACAGGAACAAAAGGCCCGGGATACAAACGGATCGTGGTTTTTTTCTAGGCGAGCTCGCGGCCGCGGGTTTCGGGAAGGAAGAGCGCTACGATCCCCGCAAAAAGGAAAGAGCCGGATGCCAGCAGCAGTGCAAAGCCAAGGCCGCGCCCGGCGCTTATTGCGCCGATGAGGAACGGCGCCAGCGCGCTGACACCTCTCCCCAGGTTGTACGTCAGCCCCTGAGCGCTCGCCCGGACCGAAGTGGGGAAAATCTCCGCCGTGATCGCGCCGAATCCGCTGAAATAGCCCGTGCCGAAAAAACCGATCAGCGGGCCGATCCAGAGGAGGTGGACCGGATCGCGAGTACTGGCATACAACGGGACGAGAGCAGCGGCTATAAAAATGAAACCGGCATAGGTCCGTCGGCGGCCCAGCCAGTCGCTGATGTAGCCGAACGCCACATACCCCAGCCATGTCCCCACCTGCATGAAAATCACCCATTTCGAGGTGCTGCCGATATCCAGGCCTGCGCCTCCCTGATCGGGGGGAAGCGACAGGAAAGAAGGAATCCAGGTGAAGAGTCCCCACCAGGCAAACATAGTCCCGGCATTGGCGGCAGTCGTGACGACAAGATCCCGCCGCTGCGCGCCGCGCCACAGCGCCAGCAATCCGGCTCCTGGCGACGCCGCACCTGCCTGTCCTCTCGAGCGCTGCCAGATCTCGGGTTCCGGCACATGACGGAAAATCCAGACCGCCGCCAATGCCGGGAGGATGCCGGCGAAGAAAACTGTCCGCCAGCCGAATCGCGGCAGCACGATCCAGGTGAGCGCAGCCGCCAGGCCGTAGCCAATTGCCCAGGAACTCTGCATAAGGCCCAAGGCTTTGCCGCGATGCCGCGCCGGCCATGTTTCGGCCACCAGGGCCGCGCCGCACGCCCACTCACCGCCCATGCCGAGCCCAAGGAAGATCCGGAAGACCGCCAGCTGGACGACGGTTTGGGAAAGCCCGCAGGCCGCAGTGAAAAGCGAATAGACCAGGATACTGGTCATCATTGCCCGGGCGCGCCCGATGCGGTCGGCGAGCATGCCGAAGAGGATGCCGCCGAACGCCGAAGCCCCAAGCGTAAGGGAAGCCATCAGGCCGGCCGTACCCTTGGTCATCCCCAGGTCGCGCATCATGAATGCCAGGACCATGGAATAGAGCATGATGTCCATGCTGTCGAGCATCCACCCCAGACACGCAGCCAGCAGTGCCCGCTTCTGAACGGCGTTGGCTTCTGTCAACCACATTGTAGAACTCCGCCATGCAGGCGGCATGGACGCAATATGAGGGATTCCATTGCACCTTGATCCGGCCTGGATTGCTTCTCAAACCCTGATGCCAGATGCGATGCCGGGCCAGTGTGCCACGAAACCGGCTGCCGGGCCAGAATGGAATGGCCGGCACATGTCAGGGATGGATGAACGGGCGTAAGATGAATTCCAGCAGGGCGGCAACCAGGGCTGAGCACGGAATGGTCAGGATCCAGGCCCACATGATGTTACGGGCAATGCCCCAGCGAACCGCCGACCTGCGGCTCGCGGACCCGGCCCCGACGATGGCTCCGGCGATGGTATGCGTTGTGCTCAATGGAATTCCGAACAGGGAGAGAAATACGATGGTCACCCCACCCCCCGTCTCGGCGCAAAATCCGCCGACAGGCTGGAGCTTGGTCAGGCGCATCCCGAGAGTCTTGACAATCCGCCATCCCCCCAGGTAGGTGCCGAGCGCAATGGCCGAATAACAGGCCAGAACTACCCAGATGGGCGCGTGCACCTTGGCGCCCTCGGCAGGCGCCGCATGCATATTGACGGAGATCAACAGTGCCATAATGATGCCAACCGTCTTCTGAGCATCATTCATGCCGTGGCTGAAGCTGAAGATGGATGCCGAAACCAGCTGGCCGCGCCGGAAAAAATGATCCACCTTGCGCGGCGTGCTGTTTCGACATAGCCAATTGATCAGCAACATCATGCCTCTTCCCAGGACCAACCCGACCAGCGGCGCGTAAACGATGGCGGGAACAACCTTGATGAAACCGACAGCCTTGAGCGATCCCCATCCAGCCTTGGTTATCGCCGCCCCCGCCAGTCCACCCACCAGAGCATGAGACGAACTGGAAGGCAGGCCATAATACCAGGTGATTACGTTCCAGACGATCGCCCCCAGCAGACCAAAGCCGACAAGATAAGGATCGAGCACCTGCGGGCTGACGATGTCTCTGCCGATCGTCGTGGCGACATTGTTGTTGAGCAGGAGGGCGGCTGCAAAATTACATACCGCCGCCAGGAAGACCGCGGCACGCGGGGACAGGACATGGGTGGAAACAACTGTGGCTATGGAGTTTGCGGCGTCATGGAAACCGTTCAGAAAATCAAAGGCCAACGCAACGATGATGATAGAAAACACGACCAACAGCTGGCTGTCCATTCCCATCCCCGCTCAAAGTCCCACGCCCCGCAACTGAAGGCGCGGCGTACTTATAGCAGATGGACGGGACTGCCGCACAGAAGAAAATTGTATCTGGAGAAAGGAGAGATCACTCCCTGGACGCGAGGCATGCCCTTGACCACGGGAACATCCGGGGTCGAGATCGGGATCGGGATCGAATGGCACTAAGGTAAGCAACATTTCCTGTAGAAGGTGGACCTGGACGTGGTCCTGGACCCGGACAAGGATTGAACATTGATTTCTGGACATCAGCCCCGTCTCGAACAGGATCATCCCGGTCCACGTCCAGGTCCACGTCCAAGTCCAAGTCGCGGTTTTGCATAGATATTCCCTTAACTTAGTGCCATTCGGATCGGGATCGGGATCGAGCTGATGTGCGCTTCGATTTCGATTCCGATACCGACCCGACCCCGACATCCCCGGTAGTCGTTTTGTTCTCAGAGCGGCCGCAGACCGAGCTTAGTTCAGGACGAAATGTACGTTCACGGTCGAGAGTACCTGCACGGGCTCGCCATTCAGCAACGTGGGAGAATACCTCCACTGCCGCACGGCTTCAACCGCCGCCTCCACCAGCAGGGGATGCCCCTGCAACGCCTTCCAACCCGTCACATTTCCTTCCTCGCCGATAGTCACCTCCAGAACCACCAGCCCCGAGATGCGCGCGCGCCGCAAGATTTCGGAATACACGGGCAGCACCTTCCGGATCAGTTTCGCCTCCTGAACCTTGCCGCCGACCAACAGCGGCTTGCGAGGAGGGGGCGGGGGCGGGGGAGGAACGATGGGCGTTGCTGAATGGAGCAGGCTCTCGAAACCGCTCGCACCCGAGAGGCCGCCACTAAGCGTGCCCGGGCCGATCCCAAGCCCTTCGATTGAAATGGGGGAAATGCCCGGCAGCGGCTCTTCCCACGTGGCCGGAATGCCGACGGGCAGCCGCTCCGGTATCTTGTCCAAAAGCCCCAAACGGATCTCGGTGTTCTCCCTTTTTGCCGTTGTCCGCTGTCCCGGCGCCGGCGGCGGAGGCGGGGGCGGCAGCGGCGGTGCCGGCGCAGCAATCAGCAGGGCGAGGACATCGACCTCCGGAATCATTTGAAAAAACACCAGCGGCAGCACCGTGATCAGCAGGACGAAAAGAGCGTGCAAAACAATGGAAACCAGGAGCGACAGCAGCCGTTTGGCAGCAGGCGCACCTTTGATGCTTGGCACGGATTCAAACATGATTCCTCCTCTCCGGCATTGCAGGCCACATCCGCGGACGAGGCTTCGCCCCCTGCGACGACGCAGCCGGCGCCGTGCGCGCGGTCCCGATTTGGTTTTCGGTTGGGATTCAGGCCTGACCGTTCTTCCTGTCCTGCCTGATTAGACCCTCCGGTGCATCAGAAGTTCCTGAGCAGCCCTCGTTCGTTTGCGGCGCAACCAGCGACGCATGGAAACAGTGACGGCTTCGGGACTTTGCGCCCTGGCGTCCCGGCAGTTCCATCAGAGGTATCTGCCAAGACAACAGGACGCGAAGGAAAGCAAAATTGGGGAGGAGCCCCTCGCCCGTGGACAACGGTGGGAAATCCGGTTTTGCAGGGAACCTGACGGGTCGTGCGGGGTCTCATCGTTATCAGGCACCGGCGGTCGGCCCGGCCCGCATGCATTTTTCTCTTGACAGCGAGTATTATTAGTACTAATTAAATAGCATGCGAAGAAAAAGCCCGACATTGACCGAACAGGAACTCGAGATCATGAAGGTCGTCTGGGAGTTCGGCACTGCCACGGTTCGCGATGTCTACGAAACCCTGCTGGCGCGGCGCAGGATCGCCTACACGACCGTGATGACGATGATGAAAATCATGGAAGGGAAAAAGTATCTGAAGCGGCGGCTGGCTGGGCGCGCATACGTGTACGAAGCGACGCGGCCGAGGAAGCAGATGATCCGCGAGATGGTCAGCGAATTCATCAACCGCGTTTTCAACGGCTCGGCTGCGCCGCTGCTGGCTCATCTCGTCGAGGAGCGCCGCCTGTCCGAAAGCGAACTGAAGCAAATCGCCAGGATGATACGGGAGAATCCATAGCGGGCGCGGAATCCGGCAGGCAGTGCGCGGCCGCCGCCGTTCATCGCCAGTGCCCCGCGGGAGAGCCATGATTTCGCACATGTGGTTGGAGAATCTGGCTGCATACAGTCTGCAGGTCTTTGTTCTGATCCTCGCCGGCACCCTGCTTCTTCATCTTTTCCGGCTGAAAACGCCGGCGGTGCTGCTGGCCTTCTGGCAGTCACTCATGGTGTTTTGCCTGCTGCTTCCCGTGCTGCAGCCGTGGCGGCAGGTACGCCAGGCTTTCCGGAGCGCTGCCGCGCCGGTGTTTGAGATCGCCTCTCCGCCGCAACCATCCTCCCTGGACGCGCTGCCGCTTGTGACCGATCCTGCGCCGCAGCGATCCATTCCCTTTCCCACTCGCCGCACAATCGCGCTGATCCTGGGAACGGGCATCGGCCTGCGGTTACTGTGGCTCGCCGTAGGACTGCTGCGGCTGCGCCGTTACCGGCAGAGATCACTGAGGTTCAGGGTCCTTCCCCAGCTGATCCGCGACCTGCAGCGGCGCGTGGGAGTGGCTCCCGAGATTCTGCTCTCGGAGCAGATTGACTCCCCGGTCACCTTCGGGTGGCGCCGCCCGGCCGTGCTTCTTCCGGAAGCGTTCTCGGCGATGAGCGAAACCCTGCAGCGGCCGATTGTCTGCCACGAAATGCTTCATATCGAGAGGCACGATTGGCTGTACATCCTGTCGGAGGAATTCCTGCGCTCTCTGCTCTGGTTCCACCCGGCCGTGTGGTGGGCGTTGAGCAGAATCCATCTCAGCCGTGAGCAGGTTGTCGATCGCGAGGTGCTGAGAATCACCGGCGCCCGTGGTCCCTACCTGGAATCCCTGCTTCAAATCGCATCGTTGCGCGGCCGGCCCGCGGCGGTCCCCGCACCCCTGCTTTTGCACGAGCGACACCTGGTCCAGCGTGTGGCACTCATGTTAAAGGAGTCATCCATGAGCAAATTCAGAGTAACCGTCAGCCTTGCAGCCGTGTGCGTATGCCTGCTCGCAGCCGGCACCCTTGCCGCAGCCTGGTTTCCGCTGTCGGCGCCATCGGCGCCCCAGGCCGCCCCTCTGGTAACACCGGCCGCGCCGGTTCCGGCGCCCGCCTCCGCCAAGTCGCCGGCAGATTCCAGGACGCGGCCCTCAGCCATGAAGCAACCTTCGATGCCCTCCAGCCGGCAGGAAGATCCGGCCCTGGAGGCACAGCAGCGCGATCCCCTGCAGGTGGAAGCCGGCATCATGGAATCCAAGCTGGTAAAGAAGGTAGAGCCGGCATACCCGCAGCTTGCCGTCCGGGCGCGGGTGGAGGGTATTGTGCGGCTTCAGGTGCAGGTGAACGAACAAGGGGAGGTCTCGGCCGTCAAAATAATCGGGGGGCATCCGCTTCTCCAGCTTGCGGCTTATGAAGCCGTCAAACAGTGGCGCTACGCGCCCACCCTGCTGAACGGCGAACCGGTGCCGGTCTTGACGACTGTGAACGTGACTTTCAGGTTAACCGGCCAAGCGTCATCCGCGCCACCGCCACCGCCGGCGGATCCCGGCCGCCGCGACCCTATCCGTGTCGGCGGTCCCATTCAGCAAGGCAAACTGATTCACAAGGTCGATCCCGACTATCCGGAGGTTGCGAGGCAGGCGCGGATCCAGACCACGATCCTACTCGAGGTGGTGGTAAACGGGCAGGGCGAAGTGACAAACGTAAAAGTGCTCCGGGGCCATCCGGCGCTTGACCAGGCAGCCATCGACGCAGTAAAGCAATGGCGCTACTCGCCAACTCTGTTGAACGGCGAAGCCGTGCCGGTCATAACCACCGTGAGCGTGGCATTCGCACTGAGCGACAACACCGGCTTTGCAGTACTCGCCGATCAGGCGCGCCCGGCGGTCGCCAGCCAGATTGCCGGCCGCGAGCCGATGCGCGTCGGCGGCAATGTCCAGGAAAGCAAACTGATCCATAGAGTTGAACCTGAGTATCCGGAACTGGCCCGTCGGGCGCGCATCGAAGCCACGGTCATCCTGGAAGTGCTGGTCAACGAACAGGGAGAGGTGGCTAACGTACGAGTGCTCCGCAGCCATCCGCTGCTCGAGCAGGCAGCCGTCGAAGCCGTGAAACAGTGGCGCTATTCCCCTACTTATATTAATGGAGTGGCCGTTCCGGTGATTACCACGCAGACGGTGGTTTTCAGAATGGGGGGCGGCTCCGGCTCCGAGGTCCGCATCGTCATCGATCAGGACGGCAGCCTGAAGGATCTGGCGGGCAAGCCGATCACACGGGAAGGACTTGGGGATAAGCGGATCATCCTTCAGATTCCCCCCCATTCGAAGGCCTCCTTCGCGCAGATCAACCAGACCTTGCATAATTTGCAGGAGCAGGGCATTCAGGATTTGCGCCTCGCCGCCACCGGATACCGGTTCACCGGTGGACGCCTCTTCTACGTAGTGGGCGGGCCAAGCAATAGCCCGTTTCCAAGGCCTGTCGCCGCGGGTGCTGGAACGAGCGTTCAGCCCGCTCAGCTGGACATCGATCTGGAGAATCTCGCCGCCGTGGCAAAAAGATCCTTCGAGAGCCCTGAGGGTAGTACCGCCACGCTCGGCTACACGGTGTACGTAACGGAAACCGGCCAGATCGTCGCCGTCGACGGCGGTTTAGCGCAGCTTCCGGAAGTCACCGCAGCGTTGCGCCAGGCTCGGGTCATCGCCCCGGGACGAATCGGCAATGAGCCGGTGCCGACCGCCGTTGTTGTGACCCTCAGTATCAAATGGTAGTGGTGCATGCCCTTCGCAACCGCACATTCGTAGCCGGAAGGCCTCCGTGCCTGCCCCGGGCCGCCGCGAGGCCTTCCGGTTTCCTTGCAGGTTCCCTCCTCCCGAGATACTATGCTAAAAACGCCGATGGGGCGACATGAGGAGGGACCATGACGTACATCATCGCCGAGCCCTGCATCAGCGTCAAAGATACTGCCTGTGTGGATGTCTGCCCGGTGGACTGCATCCATCCGCGCAAAGACGAGGCTGCCTTCGCAGACGCAAAGCAGCTGTACATCAATCCCGACGAGTGCATCGACTGCGGCGCATGCGAGCCCGCCTGTCCGGTGGCGGCCATCTTTCCGGAGGAAGAAGTGCCGGAGAAGTGGAAACTCTACATCCAGCTGAACTATGACTATTGGAAGGGATAGCAGGAAATAAAACCACGAAACACACGAAAAATGGTTTCGTGAATTTCGTGGTTCTTTTGTCTATGTTCTCAAGGACAGCTTCCCGCCTGCGCGGCGACACCAACCCGCTGTACCGGCTGCGGGATGACATCACGCGCGCCGGCCACGTCATTCTCGATTTGAGCTCCGGCAACGTGACGGAGAACGGCATTTTGTATCCGCAGGAAATGCTGGAGGAGATCCTGGCCGACGCCTCGCGTGAAACGCGCGTATACCGGCCGGACTCATTCGGCTGCCTGTCCGCGCGCGAAGCTATCGCAGGCTACTATCTCGACCGCCGCGTGCTCATCCCGCCGGAGCAGATTCTTTTGACTCCGGGCACCAGCCTGGCTTACTGGTACAGCTTCAAACTGCTGGCAGACGACGGGGACGAGATCCTCTGCCCACGCCCTTCCTACCCGCTCTTCGACTATATCGCAGCGCTCAGCGGCGTGAAGCTGATCCCCTATCGTCTGGTCGAAGGACACGGCTGGGATATCGACCTGGATAACCTCGAAAACAGCATTTCAACCCGGACGCGCGCGCTGGTGCTGATCTCGCCTCACAATCCGACAGGACACGTCGCCGCGGCAAATGAGATCGCGGCTATTGCCGAACTCGCCGTGCGTCATGATCTGGCGATCATCAGTGACGAGGTCTTCAGTGAATTCCTCCTGGAACGCCGGGATTTCCCCCGCCCGGCCGGCAGCGGGGCGCCGCTGGTTTTGACGCTGAACGGTTTCTCCAAGATGCTGGCGCTCCCGGGCATCAAGTTCGGCTGGATGGGTGTGACCGGCGATCCTGATAAAGTGCAGCCGGCACTGCGCGCGCTGGAGCTGATCTCCGACACATTCCTGCCGGTGAATGAGATCGTGCAGGCGGCCGCGCCGCAGCTCCTGCGGCGGGGGCAGAGGTTCCTTGACGGCTACGTCAGGGAAATCCGGCGGCGATGGGAGGTTGCCCATAAGGTTCTCGAGCCGGCGACACATTGGAGCTACACGGCTCCGGACGGGGGATTCTACCTGACGTTGCGGCTGCCGCGCGATGAGGAGGCGGCAGCCGAAGCCATCTTGGGGAAGGCGCACATTCTCGTTCACCCGGGGCATTTCTACGATATCGAGCCCGACCACCTGGTGCTCAGTTTCGTTTCCGAACCGGAATCGCTGCGCGCTTCCCTGCCGCGGCTGCTGGAGCATCTCTGATCGGGCCGCGCCAGGAGCCGAACGGGAAGAGAGGACTTCATGGACAGTGAGCTGAAGCTTGGAGGTCGATACGCGTTGGTCACGGGCGCCAGCCGGGGGATAGGCCGCACGATTGCCGCGGCGCTGGCCGGGGCCGACTGCAACGTGGCGGTCGCTTCCCGCAAGCTGGACGAAAGCCGCGCTGCGGCCGCGGACATCGCGCAACAACACGGGGTGCAGGCAACCGGCTTGCAGGCCGATGTTGCACGCTTCGACGACGTCCGCAAGCTGTTCCACCAGCTGCGGGCATGGTCTTCGGACCGGCTCGATATCCTGGTGTGCAATGCCGGCTACCCGATGACGGCGGAGATCTGGAACACACCGCTGCACGCCACTCCTGCCGGGAAACTTCCCGTCTGGTACCTCGACGTCCTGGCCACCGATGCTCTGGGGTCCGTCTATTGCACCTTCGAGGCTCTTCCCCTCATGGCGGCGCGCCGCAGCGGCAGCATCATCTACATGGCTTCCACGCCGGCACTAGAGGGCTACCAGGGAGGTCCTTACACGATGGCGAAGGCGGCCGTTCTGGGCCTGATGCGTGAAGTGGCGCGCGAGTATGGCAGGGACAACATCCGCGCCAACGCGCTCGCTCCGGGAAACATACAAACCCCGGCTACCTTTGCACAGCTGGATGAGGAGGCCCGCAACGCCCTTGCCGCCGAAGCGCCGCTGCGGCGCTGGGGCATGCCCCGAGAAGTCGCCGACGCCGCGCTCTTTCTGGCTTCCGACCTCTCGAGCTTTGTCACCGGGCAGGTGCTGGTGGTTGACGGCGGCACGCTGCGCCGCTGACCTCAACAACCACGAAACCTGCTTTCGTATGTTTCGTGTATTTCCTGGTTTTCTCAGGCGAGCGCGCCGGTGGCACACGGCAGGGCGCCGAATTTGCGCGTGCGGGAATGGTAGTCTGCCAGGGCTTCCTGAAGATCGCTTTCGTCGAAGTCCGGCCACAGGCTTGGACAGAAATGCAGCTCAGCGTATGCAGCCTGCCAGAGAAGGAAATTGGATAACCGCATCTCACCCGCCGTGCGGATCACCAGATCGGGGTCCGGCACGGCCTGCGAGGACAGGGCGTTGGTGAAGCGTTCCTCATCGATTTCCTCCGGCGACAGTTGGTCGCACAGAGCCTGTCGCGCCAGAGCGCGCGCCGCCTCGACGATTTCGTGCCGGGAGCCGTAATCCAGCGCCAGGCGCAGATGCAGCCGCGTGCATCGGCCCGTAGCCTGTTCGACATCTCCAAGGGCGGCGGCGACATCGGCGGGAAAACGGTCCCGCCTGCCGAAGGCGGACAGGCGTATGCCGTTTTCGCTCAACGCCTCCCTCTCCTCGGCAAGATAGCACACAAAAAGGCGGAACAGGGTCTGCACTTCCGACTGCGGGCGCTTCCAGTTCTCGCTTGAAAAAGCGAACAGGGTCAGAACGGGGACCCCGCAGCGGCACGCCGCCTCGACGGTGCGGCGCACGGCGCGTGCGCCGGCTTCGTGCCCCTTCCAGCGCGGCAGGCCGCGTTGTTCCGCCCAGCGGCCGTTTCCATCCATGATGATCGCAACGTGGCGTATCCGGTTCATCGGATTCTCATCCTCAACTGTGCGAAGGCAGCGGGTGAATACCCGACCGCAGCGCCCGGGTTGCGCCATCGCGCATGCGCTCCAGGTCGGGCAGGAGACCGGAGAGCTTTTCGAGGTATTCCTCGAGGGCCTGCCGTCCCCCGGCGCTCAGCCGGTAGGTGCTTTTCGGCTTTCGATGCTCAAACCGCTTGACGCAGATCACATAGCCGGCCTCTTCCAGCTTGCGCGCCTGGACACTGAGGTTGCCGTCGGTGGTCTGCAACAGGGCGCGCAGTTCCGTGAAGCTGAGCGACTCCTGCACCACCAGCGCGGAGAGGATTCCGAGCCGAAGTCGCTCGTGGATCATCGGATCCAGGTCGTGCGGGGCAGGACGCGCCGCTTTGTTCTTGTTAGCCATTGTGCCTCCAGGCGATGTAGGCGCCGAACATGAGGTGCAGCCATCCGAAGCCGAACGCCAGCCAGGCCAGCCCAAAGTACTGGGGGAGGATCGCGGCCCCGGCGGCGGCCGCCAGCAGGCACAGGCCGAGATAGCGCACCGGCGCCACTGAGACCAGGCCGCCGTTGGTGATGGCGGCACCGTAGCAGCCGAGCCAGATAGCCGGCAACCAGCCGAGATTCTGGCTGCGCGCGGCAAGATGAGTCAGGATGCCCCCGACAAACAGCGCCGGGCACAGGCTCCAGAGCAGCTTGCGCACCAGGGGAGGCTCTATCCGGGTTTGGGTGTGCAGCGACTTGCGGTAGATGCCGTACGAAACGATGGCTACCGATGCGCCCAGGACGATCCCCCAGATATGGAGCGCGTGCTCCCGGAGCGGGCCATTTTCCCAAGGGGCGCCCGTGATGAAGAGGTTGCAGGCAACCCCGGCAAGCGCCGCTACGCCGGCGGCCATCAAGCCTTTGCCGGGCACTGCCGTAAACCGACCCGCGGCATCCAGGGTTCTGCGAATGTACTGCAGGTTCTCATGAGCCATTTCCGTATGGGATGGATGCACCGCCAATGTCCTCCTCGAATGAAGTCCTTAGTATCACGATGGGAATAACAAAGTCAAGTACTTTATTCTATAAAGTTACTTCCGCAGCCGCCGACCGGCCCCTTCACCGCGGAGCCGGCGGCGCTACCCGGAGAAAGGAAACGCCGAGCCCAGCTTGCGTGCAATCCGGTCCTGGATCCAATGCCGGTCCCACCATTCCACCGGATTGACGGGCAAGCCGTCGAGCAGCACGGCGAAGTGCAGGTGGTCGCCGCCGGCCAGGCCGGTATCCCCGGTCTGGCCGATGAGGTCGCCGCGCGCGACTTTTTGGCCCGGGGTGGCGGTGATTGTGGAAAGATGCCCGTAAAGGCTCATCAGACCGAAGCCGTGATCGATGACAACCGCATTGCCGTAAATGCCGAGATAACGTGCCAGGACCACGATGCCGTCATTGGCGGCCGCCACCGGGGCGTGGCGGGTCGCCGCCAGATCATAGCCCAGGTGGGTCTGGCGATCGACTTCACGGCCCTGATAGCGATAGGTCCTTGCATCGGCAAACCCGGCCATCACCTTGCCGTTTTGCAGCGCGGCAAACGCCTGGCTCCAGAGAAAAGCCGGGTGCGATTGCCTGCCCAGGTCGATGAGCAGCTCGGTGTCCTTGCGCCGCAGGTCCCGGTTGATCGCCAGGTAGTTGTCGAGCAGGTTGCCGCGGTCCTGAGCCTCCGGGGTTTGCGAAAGGATTTCGGGAACCACTTTTCCCATGAAGGCGTCGGACAGTTCCACGGTGTCGGACTTGAATCGTTTCGCGGTAAACTGATCGATGAATTTTACCTCCGCCTGGTTTTCGGCGGCGTCAGCCGCCACCAGCCGCACGTCGTCGGAGCTCATGTCATAAGGCACGCCGAAAAAGGCGAAGCGTGTCCCGGGGCTGCCCCCGGGCAGCGGATACCCCGGAAACCACCATGTGCCGGCGCGTACGCCGTCGCGCACCGAGGTTGTGCCGACGCGATACACGACCGCTTCGCAACCTCCCTGGGTGACGAAGGTCTCGGTGGAGACCACCTGCAGGGACGGCGGAGTAAGGCGCACGGGCAGGCTGACCTCCATGCTGGCCGGCGCCGGATGCCGCAGCCAGGTACCGGCGCGATCCGCGGTCACGCGAATTGTCGCCTCGCCGGTTTTCAGACCGCTGATGTTTTCGCGCCCGACGTTGACGACGAACGTGTCGCTTGAGGTGCGTGCGGCCCAAAATGCCGGCGCAGCCGGGAGCGCGTACGTCTTTTCCGCGAGGATTTTTCGCTCCGCCCCCTGCTGAAGCTCGACCCGGACACGACTCAATCCCCGCTTCGGTTCGGCGATCTCGATAGTCACGGGCGTCCGCTTGCCGATCGCCGGAACCATGGGTTTGATGCTGATGCCGGGCGGCGGCCCGATCCGGAAGATTTCCACTGCAAGGCCGGCCAGCACAAGCAGCCCGGCCAGAAACAGGAAAGCGCGCAAAAAAGGACTTCTCTTCTCAACCATGTCTCTCATGGATCTCTCTCACAAAGACGGGCACCGGCAAAGGGCTTCCCCGTGCGGTCTTTCATCACGAGCCCGGCACAACTGCCGCCGTCGATGCTGCCGCTGCGGTGGATGATCCCCGATTCCGAGATATGACTGGCCGAGATCGGCGGGATCCGGTTCCGTCGGCCGGCACCCGTGCCTCGGGTGCGCTAATAGTAGCACATGGTGCGATGGGGTGGGATAGCCGCGTGCACGGCTGCTGCCGATTACCCATCGCTGATTCACAATCTCTGATATGATTAGCGGAGTTCAGATGCCGGGTGCTGCTTGTCGCAGGTGTGCCGGGGGTCACCCGTGTTCACTCCATCACCGAGGATCAGGCAATGAAGATCGAGGTCAAAGGCAATCAGGTCAACTATCAGCTGGAAGGCCCCCTTTCGGCCCCGGTGCTGATGCTCAGCCATTCGCTGGCAACCCACCTGACACTCTGGGATCCCCAGGTGGAGTCTTTGGCAAAGGAGTTTCGCATCCTCCGCTACGACATCACGGGACATGGCGGGTCGGATGTTCCGAGCGAACCCACCACCCTTGACGAGCTGGCAGGACAGGCAGGAGGACTCCTCGACCTGCTTGGCATAAGGCAGGTTCACTTTCTCGGACTATCGTTGGGTGCAATGATCGGCCAGACGCTGGCTCTCAAACAACCCGAACGCCTCGCCGGTCTCCTGCTCTGCGGCGCGACGTGCCGTATCCCAGCGGAGGCCCAGCCTCTCTGGCAGGAGAGGATCAGGATCGCCGAATCCGAAGGGATGGAGCCGCTGGTTGAGCCGACCATCGCACGGTGGTTCACTCCCCAATTCCGCACTGCCCACCCCGACATCGTCGAGCGGGTGCGCGGCATGATCCGCGCAACCGCGCCACTGGGTTATGCCGGCTGCTGCCGGGCAATCGCGCGGTTTGATCTGGCCGCGCGCATCCATGCCATCAGCCTGCCGACCATGATCATCGTCGGGGAAGCGGACCAGGCGATGCCCGTTGCCATGTCGCGGGCCGTTCAGGAACGCATTGCAGGTTCAGAGCTGGTGATCATCCCGTCAGCCTCTCATCTGTCGAACACGGAACAGCCGGAAGCGTTCAACCGCGCCGTAATCACGTTCCTGAAACGGACGACCGGCCGATAGGTCTGCCAGGAAGGCTCAGCGATGTGGCAGCATGAGTACACTCCGGTCGCGGGAAGCCTGGCGGTATCGGCGTTGGTGGCTGCCCTGCCCATCTTTTCCCTGCTTTACCTTCTCGGGTTGAGACGCAAGCCGGCCTGGATTGCGGGGCTGTCAGGGGTTGGTGCCGCCGCGCTCGTGGCTCTGCTTGCCTATGGCATGCCCGTGGGGATCATGGTGAGCGCCACCGCTTATGGAGCGGCATTCGGGCTCTTTCCGATCGGATGGGTGGTGTTCAACGCCATCCTGTTGTACCGCATCACCGTGGAAACCGGGCAGTTCGATATCGTCCGGGAATCGGTGGCCTCGCTCACCGAAGACCGGCGCCTGCAGGGCTTGCTCATTGCTTTCGCCTTCGGCGCCTTCATCGAGGGGGCTGCCGGATTCGGCACACCGGTCGCCGTCTCTGCAGCCATGCTGGCGGGTCTCGGGTTTCCTCCCTTCTATGCCGCAGCCATCTGCCTGTTGGCCAACACGGCGCCCGTGGCCTTCGGCTCCATCGGCACTCCCATCCTGACATTGGCCGGAGTGACCGGCCTGCCCATGGATCGTCTGAGCGCCGCCGTCGGCAGGATTTGCGCTCCGATTTCACTGATCGTGCCGGGCTATCTGGTGGCCGTGATGGCCGGCTGGCGCGGGCTGAAGGGAATCCTGCCCGCCGCGGTGCTCTGCGGCTTGTCTTTTGCAGGCACCCAGCTGCTGGTGTCGAACCTCGTGGGCCCTCAGCTGACGGACATACTGAGCAGCTTGGCGGCGATGGGAACCCTCGTGGTGTTTTTCTTGATGTGGCAGCCCAAGGACCGTTATCAGCTCGAGGGTCAATCCGCCGCGGGCGCGCCGGCCCGGCGCCACTCTCGCGGGGAGTGGCTGCTGGCCTGGGGGCCCTACCTGCTCCTGGTGATGTTCGTTCTGCTCTGGGGCTGGGCGCCGGTGCAAAGCCGGTGGAATACCGTCACGGTCAACTTCGCGTGGCCCGGGCTTCACAATTCGATCCTGCGCATGCCGCCCGCGGCGCCGGCGCCGGTCCCCTATGAGGCGCTCTTCAAATTGAACTGGCTCTCCGCCTCAGGGACGGCATGCCTGGCGGCCGCAATCGCCTCCGCGCTCTTGCTGCGCGTTTCGCCGCGCCGCTTCGGCCGCGTCGTGGCGCAGACCGCCGCCCAACTTGCCTTCCCCACGCTCACGATCAGCTCGGTCCTGGCGCTCGCCTTCCTGATGAACTACTCGGGAGCCACGGCCACGCTCGGGCTGGCGTTTGCCGCCACCGGCCCCGTGTTCCCTTTCTTCAGCTCCATTCTCGGATGGCTGGGGGTCTTCCTCACCGGTTCGGACACGTCCGCGAATGCGTTGTTCGGCAACCTGCAGGTGGTGACCGCCGGACGTCTCGGTCTGAATCCAGTCCTGATGGCGGCAGGCAACTCGAGCGGCGGTGTCATGGGCAAGATGATCAGCCTGCAAAGCATTGCCGTCGCTGCCGCAGCCACAGGAATGTCACGCGAGGATGAATCCAAGCTCTTCCGCTTCACCCTGCGGCACAGCATTATTCTGGCCGGCCTTATCGGATTGATTACTCTGGTGTACGCCTACGTCGTGCCGCAGTGGGCGCCGTGAGGCACAGGAATGCGGGGACAAACGGCTGAAGGTCTGGGCGCAAGAAATGTGCCGATGCGGATGTCGGGGTTGGCATCGCTATCGGCATCTGGTATCGAAGGCGTATCAGCTCAACTCAGCTCGCAATCCCGATATCGATCCCGACTCCGAATGGCACTAAGTTAAGCAATATTTCCTGCAGAACGTGGACGTGGACCCGGACAAGGAGTGAACATTGATTTCTGGATATCAGCCCCGTCTCGAACAGGATCATCCCGGTCCACGTCCAGGTCTACGTCCAGGTCCAAGTCGAAGTTTTGCATAGATATTCCCTTAACTTAGTGCCATTCGATCCCGACCCCGAACATTTTCGTGCGTCACCGGGTGCGCTGCGGCGCATGAGAGGCGGCTGAAAAGAAACGAGGGCTCGGGGAAGACAATCCCCGAGCCCTCGGCAGCGCTCCGCAAACGGAACGGAATTAATACATGTCACCCATGCCGCCGCCGCCCGGAGGCATGGGAGGGGTCTTCTTCTCTTCCTTGATCTCCGATACCAGGGCTTCGGTCGTCAGCAGCAGGGCAGCGATCGACGCCGCATTCTGCAGTGCAGTGCGCGTCACTTTCGTAGGATCGATCACTCCGGCGGCCACCAGGTCTTCGTACTTTTCCGACTCGGCGTTGAATCCGAAGTTGACGTCGCCGCTCTGGCGCACCTTCTCCGTAACCACCGCGCCTTCATGGCCGGCGTTGTTGACGATCTGCCGCAGCGGTTCCTCCAGGGCGCGGCGCAGGATGTTGCTGCCGATCGCCTCGTCGCCTTCCAGCTTCAGCTTTTCTACCGCCGACACGCAGCGCAACAGCGCCACGCCGCCTCCCGGCACGATTCCTTCCTCGACCGCGGCCCGGGTTGCATGCATCGCATCCTCGACGCGCGCCTTCTTCTCCTTCAGCTCGGTCTCCGTGGCGGCTCCCACTTTGATGACTGCCACGCCGCCGACCAGTTTCGCCAGCCGTTCCTGGAGTTTTTCGCGGTCGTAGTCCGAGGTGGTCTCCTCGATCTGCACACGCAGCTGCTTCACGCGGCCCTCGATGTCCGAATGCTTGCCGGCACCCTCGATGATCGTCGTGTTGTCCTTATCGATCGTGATCTTTTTCGCACGCCCCAGGTCTTCGAGCCGCACATTCTCCAGCTTGATGCCCAGGTCTTCCGAGATCACCTTGCCGCCGGTCAGGATCGCGATGTCTTCCAGCATTGCCTTGCGCCGGTCGCCGAAGCCGGGAGCCTTCACCGCCGCAACCGAAAGCGTCCCGCGCAGCTTGTTCACCACCAGGGTCGCCAGCGCCTCGCCTTCCACGTCTTCCGAAATGATCAGCAGCGGCCGCCCGCCCTTCGCGATCTGTTCCAACAACGGCAGCAGGTCTTTCATCGAGCTGATTTTCTTCTCATGCAGTAGGATCAGCGCGTCGTTCAGCTCCGCTTCCATCCGCTCGGCGTCGGTCACAAAGTAGGGCGACAGGTAGCCGCGGTCAAACTGCATTCCTTCCACAACTTCCAGCGAGGTCTCGATCGACTTTGCTTCTTCCACGGTAATCACGCCGTCTTTGCCGACCTTTTTCATCGCTTCGGCAATGATGCCGCCGATCGTCCGGTCGTTGTTCGCCGATACCGATCCCACCTGCGAGATCATCTCGCCTTTCACCGGCTTGCTCAGCTTTTTCAGCTCTGTCACCGCCGCTTCCACCGCCTGCTCGATCCCGCGCTTCAGGCCCATGGGGTTGGCTCCCGCAGCCACATTCTTCACGCCTTCGCGGAAAATCGCCTGGGCCAGCACGGTAGCTGTCGTGGTTCCGTCCCCGGCCACATCCGAGGTCTTGGACGCCACCTCGCGCACCATCTGCGCTCCCATGTTCTCAAGCCCTTCTTTCAACTCGATCTCCTTGGCGACCGTCACCCCGTCCTTGGTGATTGTCGGAGACCCGAACTTCTTGTCCAGCACCACGTTTCGCCCCTTCGGACCCAACGTGATCTTGACCGCATCTGCCAGCTGATTGACGCCTCGCAGCAACGCCTGCCGCGACTGTTCACCGTGTACTATTTCCTTAGCCATCTTCTTTGACTCCTATTATGTCTTT
>Ga0316620_10000121_pt1 | contig 30997 bp, 22 predicted proteins | sample OWC_Aug_M1_C1_D5_FD_207651 | JGI IMG/M metagenome (GOLD analysis project Ga0316620, IMG submission 207651) | Wetland soil microbial communities from Old Woman Creek delta, Ohio, United States - OWC_Aug_M1_C1_D5_B | ecosystem: Environmental > Terrestrial > Soil > Wetlands | place: USA: Ohio...
ACCTGGGCAAGGTTGCCAAGGTCTCGAACGGCGTGGTCTACTTCGCCGATCTGACGCAGGTGAACGACCCCATGGTCGCCAATCTTACGACGTCGCAGAATCTCCGCAACTTCAGCACGCGGAAGGCGATGGCATATAACGGCACCGTACTGTTCCAGAATGCCCTTCCCGGCACTATCGGAGGCCTGCCGCTTCGCTCCGTCTGGACCGGACCGGGCATGTTCAACCTCGACTTGAACCTGGCCAAGCGGATTGCGTTCAAGGAGCGCTATTCATTCGAGCTCCGCCTGGACGCCATCGCCGCCACGAACACGCCGCATTTCTCCAATCCGACGACCGATATCAATTCGAACACTTTCGGCCGTATCACCCAACCCACTTCGAGCGGTGGAAATCAGTACACCATGCCGGCCAACTACCACGGCTCACGTGTACTTGTGATCAACATTCGATTCAGCTTCTAAGCTCGCACCGTACCGTTTCGGAGCCGCCCGCTTACCCTGCGGGCGGTTCCGGATCGGCCTGCGAACAGAGGACGGCTGTAAGTTTTTTTGCAACTGACTTGGCCTGGCACAACGGACCTGGCACCGGGTCGGCGAGGAAACGCTTTGTTGCAGAATGGCCAGCAAAGAGGCAAAATAGCATAAACCGGGAAGCCCGCCAAGGGCTTCCCGGCCAGCATACCTGATTGAGTTTTAGCAGCGCTGCCGGGGCCGATACTGGCGCCACCTGCCTGGAAAGGAGACGGTGGCATGGGAAGTGCCTCAGAAAACCACAGTCTCGCGGACAAAGCCTATACGATAGTCCGGCACCGGATCCTGCGCGGGGAACTCGCGATCGGTGAAGTCATCTCCCGCAGAAAGATCGGAGCCGAACTCGGCATGAGCCTGCTGCCGGTCATGGAGGCGCTGCTGCGCCTGGAGGTGGAAGGGCTGCTGGAGAGTCGCCCCCGGGCGGGAACCAGGGTGCGCATTCCGACGCGCGTGGATGTCGTGGGGCACTTCGTGGTGCGCGAGGCGCTGGAGGTCCAGGCCGCCAGGCTGTTTACCAGGGAAGCGACTCGCAGCGAGCGTGCCTCGATACTCAAGCTTGCGGCGCGCGTGGACGTGGCGGCCAAGTCGGATCCGGCCCTGTTTGCCAGCCTGCACTACAGGCTGCACCGGCGCATCGTGGAATGCACTCACTGTGCCGCGCTGCTCAAGGCCGTGGAGAGCTCACAGGCTCTCTGGTTCACCTGGCTCTGTGCCATCTTTCCCCGCACGCCCGCCCACACCCTTGGCGGACAGGACCACCAGATCCTGATGGAAACCCTGATCCATGACACCGCCGATGCAGCGGAAGCGAAAATGAAAGAACACGTCATGCTGGGCTACCGTCAGGTGATGGACGGGCTGGAACCCTACATCCGGATGCGGAAGCTCAAGGGGAACACCTATTCCCGCACCGCCACGAACCGTCCCAGCGCTGCCTAGCAGGATTCCTGCCGCAATCTCAGCCCGCAGCTGCCATCGCCGCCGGCTTCCGCTTCAGGATCGTAAAAGCCATGAAGAACGGTATCAGGCAGGTGACGCCTGCAAAAATGATGGCCAGGAAATAGCTTTTGGTGGCGTCATAAATGGCGCCCGCCAGAAACGGGCCGATCAAGCTGCCCACCACGCCGTTGGTCAGATAAAAACCCATCGCCTTGCCGAGGTTTTTCATCCCGAAGAAGTCTCCCAGGATGACGACGTTCAGTACCGCCCAGCCGCCCCAGCAGAATCCGACCACAACCATGATCCCATACAATGCGAGTGGGCCCGATATCAAAAGCAATCCGAAAGTGGTCACGGCCTGCAAACCGACAGCCATGATCAACGCGCGCACCCTCCCGATCACATCCGAAAGCCACCCCATGCCGACTCTGCCGGCAATGTTTCCAAACCCGAGGAAGGACAAACCCAAGGCGGCTTCCTTTGCGCCGATGCCAAAAGTCGCGCAATAGGGATTGAGGTGCGCAACCAGCATCTGCTCGGCTCCGTAACAGAATACCGCAGTCAGGTAGACCACCCAGAAGGCCCTGGCGGTGAGTATTTCGCCGATCGTGTAATCCCTGATCACCGGGGCGGCAGCTGCCTTCGGCACTTCTCTGCCTGCGCCGAGTGCCTTGAGACCCATGTCCTCGGGCTTGCTCCGCATGAAAAATCCTACAATCAGATTGACTGTGAAGGCCAGAGCGCCGAGGGCGACAAATGCGGTCCGCCAGCCGTTTGTGCGGATCAGATATTCGCTCAGGGGCGGAACGCAAATCAAGCCGAAGCCCAAGCCGCAGGCGGTAATGCCGACTGCCAGACCCCGTTTTTCAACGAACCATCGTGCCGCTGTGGATGTCGGCACGACAAAAACCGCGGCATGGCCGATGCCGGCAACCATGCCGAACAGTGCGTAGAATTGCCAGGTTGCCGTAATCGTGCTGCAGAGCGCCATGCCGGCTCCCATGAAAACCGCCGAGATCCAGAGCGTTTTTCTTGGTCCGATCCGGTCGCACAGCCAGCCCATGACCATGGCGAACACCGAGTAGAAGATCATTTCGATCATGTAGGCTGTGGATATGGCGGTGCGGGAGATCTTCAGGTATTCTTCCAGCGGTTTGACGAATGTGCTGTAGGAATTGATCACGCCGAACATGGCCACCGAAAAGAATCCGGCAATGACGATGATCCATCCGTAGAAAAATCGAGGTTTATCGGTCATTAGGCCTCTCCAGCAAGGTTATCCCTTGAGCGATCGTTGGCGATAATTTGAAATATCAGTCTACTGCAGGCGATGCGGATGACGCCACCTTTTTTTGTGCGCCCGCACCCGGCACAAGACTGACTTGCCCCCGCAGGTCCGAGACCGGTACTTACGAAACAGCTTCTCACGCGCCATGGCGCACCCGGTGACGCATGAAAACGTTCGGGATCGGTATCGGAATCGGGATCGTGCTGCCGGCCTTCGATACCGATCCCGATATCGATTCCAATCCCGACATTGATGGTTATCGTTCTGTTGTCGGAGCGGCCGTTGGTTGTTGTAAGATAGGACGGCGGGCCGCTTTTGCCTGGGAATCGCCTGCGGATGACCTGACGGGCTGCATTTCCGGCATCGATTGGCTGCGCCGACAGGAGCGCTGTGATGTCGACTGAGCATCTGCGATTCACCAACAAGATCTCGCGCAGGTCGCTGTTGAAGAAGGCTGTAGCGGCCTCGACTTTCACCATTCTTCCGCCCTGCGCCGCGCCGCAAGGCCGGGATACCAGGCCCGTTCCAGGCGTGCCGCCCAGCGATCGGGTCAGCCTGGCAGTGGTTGGACTGGGCCAGATGGGAGCCAATGACTGCCGCGGGATGAATGCCACGGGTCACTGCGACATCGTTGCCCTGTGCGACGCTGACCTGGGCAGTGCAGAAATTCAGAAACTGCAGGCGCAGTTTCCCAACGCACCGAAGTTCCGGGATTTCCGCCGGATGTTCGACAAGATCGGCAGGCAGATCGACGCCGTCGACATCGCGACGCCCGACCACGCGCACTTCCCGGTCGCCATGCAGGCGATGGCTCTGGGCAAGCATGTCTACCTCCAAAAGCCGCTCGCTCATACCTACCAGGAATGCGCGCTACTCACGGTGGCCATGTTGAAATACAAGGTCGCCGCGCAAATGGGCAACCAGGGCCACTCCGGCGGCAATTACTACCAGTTCAAGGAGTGGACCGAGGCGGGGATCATCAAGGACGTAACCAAAATCCACGGGTTTATGAACAGCGCGCGTGTCTGGCATGGATGGAATGTTACGGAGCCGCCTCCGGCGGATCCGGTGCCCGACACGCTGGACTGGGACTTGTGGACCGGAACGGCCGAGATGCGTCCTTTCAGCACCAAATACCACCCCTACAGCTGGCGCGCCTGGTTCTGGTACGGCAACGGCGCCTTTGGGGACTGGGGGCCGCACACGCTGGACACATGTCACCGGTTCCTCAACCTGGGCATGCCTGAGGAAATCGAAGCGATCCGGCGCGACGGGGTCAGCGAGTACATCTTTCCTCAGGCTTCGACCACCGCCTTCCGCTTCCCGGCGCGTGGTGTAATGCCTCCCGTCGAAATACTCTGGTTCGACGGCAGGGACAACAAGCCCCCGAGGCCTGCCGAACTGGAGGCGGGGCGCGAGCTGCCGGCCAACGGCAAGGTGATTTTCTCCAAAGAGCTGGTGTTTTTGGGAGGCACGCACAGCGACACGCTGCGCATCATCCCGGAGGCGAAGATGAAGGAGCTGGCGGGCCGGCTGCCCAAGATCACCGTCGGGTCCGAGCACTACCTCAATTTTCTGCTTGCCTGCAAGGGTCAGGAACGGTGCCGCTCGTCGTTCGACGTGTCCGGCCCGCTGACGCAGATGTTCATGCTGGGCGTGATCGCCCAGCGGCTGGGCGGCATCTTGAAATTCGATCGCATGACCGGGCGCATCACGAACAACCGGACGGCTGACGCCCTGCTGCATCCGCCGCCCCGCAAAGGCTGGGAAGGGTACTACAGGCTATAGGCGGCTCTGTGAGCCGCGGAAATCCGGGCGCTGGAACAGATGAGAGGAAATCACTGCGCGTCCGGTGCATTTCATGCTACAAACTTCTGTGGGTGCCAATAACCCTCTGATCGGAAAGGAAACCCATGTCGATCCCTAGAGTTTTTGCCGCCATCCTGTTTATCGCCGTGATTCTGCCTGCACAGATTCCTACCTCGACGACGCCCGAGGCCGCGGTCGCTGCCGCCGTGGCGAGTCTCGAGCAGCGCCAGACCGTGCAGCGCCTGTCGCAGATACTGCGAACCCTGCAAACCAACATGAAGGTGGCGGCGAATGTGCAGACCGAGGTCGACCAGCTGGCCGCCGAAGCTACGGCATTGCAGAATGCCGGCAATGCGGGAGAAGCGCGCCGCCGCCTGCTCCATGCCATCGCCGTTCAGCGCAGCCTGCCTTGGAACGCACGGGCGGAATTCGCCGGCTCCCTGCAGCTGCGCACGAACACGGTGGTCGCCGACTCATCCCAGACCTTCTACGCTCAGCTGACGCAGGGCTACGACGCCCCGTACAGGTCTGAAAAGGGCCTGCGGATGCACGTAACCCTTGCGGATTTTGCCGTGCCCGGCAAGGTGCTCCGGGATCTCGGGACCTTCGAGGTATACGCGCGTGATCTGATCGATGAGCCGTACAACTTCAGCGCAAATCTGCAGGGCATGGCGGATGGTCCCTATCAGGTGGCGGCCGAAGTGGCGGATGGATCTGCGTCGCCGGGACGCCCGAGCATGAACATTCTGACCGTCCGTAACCTCGATGGGCAGCACGCCGCGATAGAACAGAGGCTGGCAAAAATACGCGGCTTCGACAGCACCAAGGCCACCATCCGGTATCCGTTTGACTATGCGCGCGTCATCAACCTCGGCCGCCGCGATCTGATTCCCGGCCGCAATCCGGAAGACAGCACGACCAACGCCTATTATGATTTTTCCGCCGAGATCCGCAACTCGATGACACTCCTGAAGTCCCTGGAAGCGGGGAAGGACCCGCTCGTGAGGTCCAAGGGGGAGCACGCGCGGCATTACGCGTTCGCGGAAGGCGGCGAAATCATGCCGTACAGGGTATTCGTTCCCTCAAAATATAATGGCAAGACGAAGCTGCCGCTGGTGGTGGTGCTGCACGGCAGCGGTGCCGACCAGGATACTTACTTCAAGCTCAGAGGTCCCGCATTGACCACCGAGGCTGAAAAGCACGGGTTCATTATCGTGACTCCTCTCGGATACCGCCCGACCGGCGGCTGGGGCCGCTCGGGCTCGCCTCTCGGTGCGCCGGGCGGCGCACGAGGCGGTGCACCCGCAGGCGCACGAAGCGGTGCACCCGCAGGCGCACGTGGCGGCGCACCGGCGCCGGATGCGGGCCGGGCGCGCATTTCCGAGTTGAGCGAGAAGGATGCCTTCAACGTGATCGAGCTGGTGGCGAATGAGTACAATGTCGACCGGTCGCGCATGTACCTGATGGGCAATTCGATGGGAGGGGCGGGCACCTGGTACCTGGGCACGAAGTTCCCCGAGCGCTGGGCCGCCATTGCGCCGGCCGCATCACCATCCGTCGGCGAAGGCTTTCCGATCGAGACGCTCAAACGCATGGCCGTGCTGTACACCGTCGGCGAAAAGGACAATGTCGAGCGATCCCGCGAGATGATCCGCTGGCTCAAGGAACGCGGCCTGGATATCCCGTACAACGAAGTCAAGGATGGGACCCACGACCTGTCGGTCTGGCAGAATCTGCCGAATATCTTCAACTTTTTCGAAAAATATCGGCGCCAATGAGGCCCCGGTTCAGCCGAGCGCTCCTTGCCTGGTGATGAAATACCTGTGGCGGATCGATCTGGGTTTTTCTATGGCTGGGTTATTGCCTTCATTGGATTCCTTTCGGTCTCCACCTTTGGGGTGATCTCCTCGTATGGTACGCTCATCAAGTCGGTGGAATCCCACCTGAATGTGTCGAGAACCGCGGCCTCCGCGGCCTATGCCATCGAGATGACCTGCTATGCGTCATTCGCACCCCTGATGGGCTGGCTGGGCGACCGGTACGGCCCGAAGGTGGCTCTATGGCTCTCAGCCGTCCTGATGGGGGGCGGCATCGCCCTCTGCGGCACGGTCCATTTCGTCTGGCAGTTGTATTTGCTTTTCGGCATTGCCGGCGTGGGCCGGAGCGCTCTGTTCATCGTCTGCACGGCGACCGTGGCCCGATGGTTTGTCAGCAAGCGCGGCCTGGCGGTGGGCATTACCGCGTGCGGCGTCGGCCTCGGCCTGCTCGTCATCCCGCCGATAAGCGAGTATGTCGTGCGCACCCGCGGCTGGCAGTCCGCGTTTCTTTTCCTCGGTGCGCTGGCCTTTGGGATCAACCTGATTACGGGATTTTTCATGCGGCGCAAGCCCGAAGACCTGGGGCTGAGGGCTCTGGGATTCGGGGCTGCACCGGACAATCCGGCGCAGGTTGCCGCCAGGGACTACACCCTGGTGGAAATACTGCGAGCCCGCGCTTTCTGGGTGGTCTATCTGACGGCGATTTTCTGCTACGGCGCCGAACAGATGCTCGTCGTCCACCTGGTGCCCTATGGGGCGACGCGCGGCATTACGGCCGCGCAAGCCAGCCTGGGCCTGTCTTGCCTCGGCATCGGGACTGTGGCCGGCCGGGTCGGCATGGGATGGCTTTCAGATCACATCGGCAGAGTCCACACGTTGATGATCTGCTGCGCTTTGCAGATGGTGACCACTCTGGCGTTGCTGGCAATACGCGGCCCCGGCCTGTTGTACGGCGTGATGCTGCTGGTCGGCTTCTCCTATGGCGGCTGGGTGGTGATGAACGTGCTGGTACTGGGAGACTCTTTCGGGCTCAAAAACCTGGATAAGGCCCTCGGTTTGTATTTAACCGACGGGATTCTCTCGGGCCTTCTTGGGCCGATCCTGGGCGGGGCGATCTTTGATGCCACCCGGAGCTACTTTTTCGCCATTTCGTTCGCCGGCATCACCTGCGCCATACCATTCGCGCTGGCATATACCATCAGACCCGCAGCCCGGCGGCGGCAGCTGCAAATAAGCCCATGATGACATGGCGACATAGATCGCCGGCTGCTTCTGAACCTCGATGACCTCAGGGAATCGTGATCTTGGTTGCAGCCCCATGATCTCCCGGTTGGCCGGCACTATCTCCCGAGGTGCTTGTCGAAGAACGCTGCCGTGAGCTTATAGCCCTCCTGTGATTCCGGGAAATCCGGATTGGTCATCGATCCGTGGTACAGGCCGTCATAGACCAACAGATCGCTTTCCACACCCACTTTAAGAAGCTTCCGGTGGCTGTATGCGGCTCCGCTCATGGCAAAATCACGGGTGCCGGTGCAGAAGATCGTCGGCGGGAACTTGGCGAGCAGTTTTTCGTCCACGGTCGGGCTGACGATGAACTGATTCCTGTCGATGCCGGTAAAGTAGCCCGGCTCGGCGGGTGCGGCGCCCGCGCCGCCGCCCTGCGTCCTCCCGGCCGGGGCGTTCGTTACGGACAGAGCGCCGAAGAACTGGGAGTCGCCGGCACCCGTGGTGCCCAGGCCGGCGCAATAGACGCCGAGCACACCCGGCGTTGGCTGGCCGTCCCGGATCAGCATGGCGGTGGTCTGCGAGACGAGCGAGCCGCCCGCGGAGCAGCCGACCATCCCCATGTTCTGCGGTTTATAGGTCTTCAGCATGTATTTCCAGACCTTCAGCAGATCCTCGCTGGCCGCAGGAAAACGGTACTCCGGTCCCTGACGGTAGAGGATCGACACGACTTTCACGCCCAGCGTGGCCGATACCGGAATGCTGATCAGCAGGCCGTTGCCGCGGACACCGGTGCGGAAGCCGCCGCCGGGCCCGTTGAGGATAAGGCGGTTCTTGTTCCGTTCGGGCACGCCGCCCTTCGGCGTAATGATCGCCGCGGAGATTCCTTCAATCGTCGTTTCCTGGATATCGACGGCAAAGATCTGCCGCATATGGTCGACGTTGGGTTTGAGATTCTCGTTGTAGACGCGGCGCAGTTCGGCCATGTCCTTGATGTCCGACGGCAAAGGCACGGGAGCTCCCGGCCCTTCGGTCGGCTTCGTCCGCATCAGGACCTTCTTTCCTCCCTCGCTCAGGAGGGCGGGCAGCGGCACGGTGGCGTTCTTGACCACCACTGTGCCATCCGGCTGGATGGCGATCAAGCGTTCGGGAGCAGAACCTTGCGGCGAGACGACGCCTATCAGGGCCGCGCCAAGCGCCAAAGAAAGGACAACATAATAAAGTCTCCTCATCGCTTTCTCCTTTCCGAAGCTGTTTCCGGTTTGACTGCTGCACTGTTTGCCCGCGCAGCTGGCGGATGTCAGGAACCTGATGCCTGCCGTTGAGACGGCTTTGCTCAGCGGAACCAGGAAGCAGGCAGGTGCTGCCTCGAATGCCATGCCGCCCGGGAATACTGCCATCATCCCGCGGGAGCTTACGATCGTGCCATTGGATGCACGACGCGCAGGATAGCACAGTCGGAAACCAAGATGCAAATCTGGAATATCAGAGAAGCGAAGGCTGCCGTCACCCGGGTTGCGAGGAGCAGCGGATGCCGATCGGGTGGCGCACTTCTGTACTGAGGAGGCCACCGGCGCGTCCTCCGGCAGACCCGGCGAGCGGATGCCGCCGCTCCCCGGCTCCAGAGTTGATATATCAGAATTATATTGACATGGGGCAAAACGTAATCCTATTGTGGCATCAGTTTGGCTCGCGCAGGAAGAATCGGGTTTCGCACAACCGGCTCCAACTGCGCGACGCCCGGCTGCAAGGAGGCTGTTTCACGCCTGTTTCTACGAACGCAATATCACGGGAAATCACGGAGACCGAGCTATGAAACACGAATACTCTCTTGCCCATCTTACCGTGCTGATGCTGGCGCCGCCGCGCATGGTGGACGTGGCGGCGCGTGCAGGCTACCGCTATGTTGGCCTTCGTCTCAACCGGGTCACGCCCGCCGAGCCGCTGTACCCGTTGATCACCGACCACGAGCTGATGCGGGAAACGAAAAACCGGTTGGCCGACACCGGCGTGGACGTTCTGGATATTGAGCTGGCCCGGATGGATCCGGCAAACGGCCCGCGCAGTTATCTGCCGCTCCTGGAAGCCGGTGCCGAACTTGGCGCCCGGCACGTCATCACCCAGTTGCCCGATCCGGATCGCAGGCGGGCGACGGAGCGTTTCGCCGAGATCTGCGATCTTGCCCGGCCGCTCGGCCTCGGCATCGATCTCGAGTTTCCGTCCTGGACGGAAACCCCGGACCTGGCGGCGGCTGCAAAAGTCCTCCAGGCGGCCGACCAGCCCAATGCCTTCATCCTGGTGGACACCCTCCACTTCGATCGGTCGAATTCGCGCATCGAGGACCTGAAGAAGCTCCCGCCCGAGTGGTTTCGCTTTGTGCATGTCTGCGATGCGCCGCAAGAGAAGCCGGACACGAAGGAGGGCCTCATCCACACGGCACGCTCGGAGCGGCTGTTCCCCGGCGACGGCGGCATCGATGTCCGGGGGATTCTCGCCTGCCTGCCGCCCGGCATACCCTATGCGCTCGAGATTCCCGGCGATACTCTCGCCGGGCGGATCGGGCTTGAGGAATACGCGCGGCGCGCGCTGCAGAGGGCCGAAGAACACCTGGTTGGGGCGGGACAGATCGTGCAGGAAGCCCGGGGATGATGGCTCCCAGAGGCTTCCACGATCCTTGCCGCGATGAGCGGCACCTATTCCACGGTCTCGCAGGGCTTGGACAATTAGCAGACCGGGAGCGCCGACCGGCCCAACCCGATCGGCAACCCGAAGCCGGACAATCCGACCATCGCACGCCAGTTTGACACCGGTGCATTTGCCAGACCCGCGACCGGCAGCTTCGGCAATGCCGGCCGGGGCATCATTCTCGGCCCGGGGGCATGGAATGTGGACCCGGCCTTCACACGGGCATTCCCGGTAACGGAAGCACACAAAATTGACTTCCGCGCGGAAATTTTCGACATCTTCAATGACGCCCGCTTCGGCAATCCGATCGTGCCGTTCACCAGCGGCATCTTCGGGCAGATCAACTCGGCGCGGGATCCGCGGATCATGCAGTTCGCGTTGAAGTATTCGTTCTGAAACAAGAGACCTTCAGGTCCCGGCCGCCGGCCGGGACCTGAAGGCGCCGTTCGCGAGGGCCTCACCGGCCGGCCGGCGCCCGCCCGCAATGCCGGAACGAGTTGGCTCTGTCCCCCTAGAAGATGAACTTAAAAGCCAGCTGCAGAATGCGCGGATCTGCAGCCGTGGTAATCCGGCCGAAATTGCCGGAGGTGAATGTGGCCGTCGGATTGCCGAAGCGCGCGTGGTTAAACAGATTGAAGGCCTCAAAGCGGAAATCCAGGCTCACGCCCTCCTTCAGGGGAACGATCCGCCACAAGCCCATGTCAAAATTCCACGCAGAGGGACCAAACAGGATGCCGCGTCCGGCATTGCCGTAGGCCCCGGGAGCGTTGCGCTGGAAGGCAAGTATGTTGAACCACCGGTCGATGGTCGGGGTATCCATATGCGGATCGCCGGTCACATTCGGCCGATCCATCCCGACTGAGGTGAGCGAAGCGTCTGTGCCGGTAATGATCGTCAGCGGGCTCCCGCTGCTGTAATTGAAGATCCCCGACCATCCCCAGTTGCCCGCAACAGCCTGAACCCATCTTGTCGCAAACTTGGGGGTTTGCGCAACCATGGAGAGGTTGAAGATATGACGCCGGTCCAGGTCGCAGTTACCCCATTCCGCGCCGCGGTTGTAGGGGTTCTGGTACATGCTGGCGATATCCTGACCCACCTCGCCGTGATTGAGGCAGTGAGACCACGTGTAGTTTGCGAGCGCCGAGTAGTTTTTGCTGAAGCGCCGGTTCAAGGAGAGCTTCAGCCCGTTGTAGCTGGAGTTGGCGCCGTCATCCGTTATATAGAGATTTCCTATATACTTGCCCTTCTGCGGGTCGGCGAGCGACAGGATTCTGCGCGCGTCGGTGGAGCGGGTGCTGGAGCAGGGAGTATATATCACACCCCCCAGCGTGCACGAGGCATCCGGGAAATAAGCCGACGGATTCTGAGCGGAACTCAGCCACTGGTGCGTGGTCTTGTTGCCCATGTAGGTTGCGCCGATCAGCCAGTCGGTCCCGAGCTGCTTTTCAAGAGACAGATTCCACTGCTGCACGTTGGTGGGTCTCGCCTGATCCGCTTCGAAGACGTACTTGGCACTTGTTGGGAACTGGAAATTGGAGGGGAATGTCGTGGGCGGTGGGAACGGATCGCCGCCCGGATACGTGGCCCACGGATCCGAAAGCTTGACCCCTGAAAGCGAGATGGTGTATCCCCACGGCGGATTCAGCGGGACATGCATCGTGTGCCAGAGGTAGTTCTGGCCGCCGTAGAATATGCCGTAACCCGCCCGGACAGTTTCCTTGCCCTTGCCCCGGGGATCAAAGGCCAAACCGACACGCGGCGCAAGGAGCCCGTATTTTGGATTGAGCGACGTAGTTCTTCCCTCGAAGTTCGCGTCGCCCGGGAAGGTAATCCCTGCCGGTGCATTGATAAAAACCTGGCTTTTTTTGCCGGCGTCAAAGTCGGCTCGATTCCACCGCATGGCATATCCATATTTGCTGACCTGCGGCAGGAAGGGTTCCCAGCGCAACCCCAGGCTCAACGAAAACTGCTGTGACATTTTCCAGTTGTCCTGGATGAACAGCGCCGGGCTGTTCTGTTTCTCGCGGCCGATCTGTCCGCCGCCCTGCAGCAGCGTGGACATGTTTCCCGTTATGAAGTCCGCAAGCGCATTGCCGGTAATTTGCCCGGTGAAAGTCATGCGCGGGTTCATCTGAAACGGGCCGAGCGCGTTCATTCGCGTCTGATTCCAGGTAAATCCGAAGGAAAGCTGGTGCTTTGATAGCGCGAGGTCGATGTTCTCGGAGACACCGTAGACGTTTGTATAGACGTATCCGGGGAGCGTCGCGAGCGGGAAGGAGAAATAGCCCGTGGCTGAGACCTGGCCGACATAGTTGGGGAACATGGCAGTTACCTTGGATCCCAGCTCCTCCATCGTCGGATTGTCGGGATGGGGGAGTCGCTGCACGGCCGAACGGGAATAGCTGAGGCGGAACGAACTTACCGTCTTGGTATTGATCACGTAGGTATCCCCTAGCGTGAGGGATTGTACCCTGTTGGGAAGGCCATTCCGGGTTGTCAGGAGGTTTTTCGAATCCATGTATGCCGCCTGATCGTAGTCGTTGATGTAATACCGGCCGAAAATAGAATCATGCGAGGTTCTCTGCCAGTCGACTTTTCCAACTCCCTGATATGCGTTGGTCCTGGTGACAATGCCATACTGGATTTTCCCGCAGGGATCGGTTGCCACCGGCAGCCTCGAGAAAAAGTTCAGCGCCACCGGGTCCACCACGCCCGGGAGCAGGACGTTGTCCTTGGCAACCGTCGAAGAAAGGTTCACCTGCTTGGGCTGGCAGGGGGGCGAGAGGATCTGGCGAAAGTCGCCCTGCAACACGGCGGCCGTCGGCACATAGGAGATCTCCGTAACCGGGGCAGTTCGGAGGGTGGTGCCCTGAAAACCGCCGAAGAAGAAGAGCTTGTTCTCCATGATGGGGCCGCCCAGCGTACCGCCGAACTGGTTCCGCTTGAGGGAATCCCGCTTTGGCGCGAAAAAGTTCCGGGCATTCATTGAGCCGTTGCGCACAAACCAGAAGACGTTGCCGTGGAAATCGTTCGTGCCTGATTTGGTGATGACATTGACCGCACCGCCGGGCTGGCTACCATAGCTGGCCGGCAGCGAACTCGTTTCCACTCTGAATTCCTGCATCGCGTCGGGAAACGGCAGAGGCAGGCCGATGTTCGTCCGCGGATCAATGTGCGTGCCGCCGTCCAACACGTAGTTGGTCGCGTTCATCTGCCCGCCGGCGACCGAGTACGCGGAAGATTCCGCGTGGTTCATGTTGCTCTTCATCGTTGCGCCCGTGTAAGCCACCGCGGCGCCGGAGAGCGCGATCAATTGCGACACGTCCCGCCCGTTTAGCGGCAGGTCCATAACGCGCCTTTCGTCGATGACCTGGCCGATGCCAAGAGACCGCGTCTCCACCATCGCCGCGTCCGCCTGGACTTCCACAGTCTCGGTGATGGCTCCGACCTTGAGAGTGACGTTGAGTATGGGACTGCTGTTCACCTGCAGCACGATGCCGGTCTGCGTGTGGGTTGCAAAGCCGGGCATCTTCACCTGAAGGGTATACGGGCCAGCCGGAAGGTTGGTGATCACGTAGGATCCATCCGCGCCGCTCCGCACGGTCCGCGACGCCGACGTGTCCGTATTCGTTATCGTAACCTCGGCGTCCGGAACCGCCAACCCGCTGGCATCGCGCACAACTCCCGATACCTGGGAAACCGGTGCGACCTGGGCTTCCAGACGGAGACACGGGATGAGGAGCAATAATCCCGCAAGAAAGATTCGTTTCATGATCCCTCCTTTATCTCTTCTCAGACATGCGTCACGGCTCTGACGACGGGCGATAAGTATCCGAGCATCTCTGCCGCGGCGGCCGTTGCGGCGATCCGCCATGTGCAAGCGAGGGGGACTGTCCCTTGCTCATTTTCCTGATTGAATCGCTTGATCCTGTTTGCGCATTGCCCGGCTGCATGTTCCCAGGCTGCCGAAAGGTGCTGAACCGCGTGAAATCAGCTATGCGAGGCGGGAAGCCGATCTTGACTCATCGCCATATCGGGCCCTGATGAAAGGAGACGATGAAGCGTCGGGCCCTGCCAAAGGAAAGTCTGACCCGGCGACTGCCGCTGCCCGCGCCGTGTGTATGCCATGAGACACCGGGCTGCCCACAGCGGAGCCGCCTGTATTTTCTTCGTGACCTGAACCTGGTGACGGCACGTCACCGCCTCGCCCGCCGGGAAATGGAGGGTATTCTTCGTTTCCCGGCTTCTATCACGATTGCTGCCGTCCTTTCCCGCTGATACTGCCAAGGTTGAAGCCAGATTAGGTCCGACCGGACGGACATGTCAACAAAATTCTGATATATCATTTGGTGGGGACCAGCACGCCGTTGTATAGGGGCTGCCTAGCCGTGTCGAAAGATAGCGGCATTGAGATTGGAATCCGTGAGTGGAATGAGCGAAAGCCGCCACAATTCCAAAGCATTGACTTGCCCGGCTTGGGAATTGTGGCGACCGTCCCTGCTGTTTCATTCGTACTTCATTACCATAACCGTCCTCTGTGAGGGGAGCTTGCCGGCTTCGAGTGTGATCTGATGCGCGACCTGCTCCACCTTGACGGACGGATCGAGCACCTTCAGAAACTCCTCCACGCCGGCCATCGAAGGCCCGCGCCGGCCTGCCGGCGCGGTTACGGGTGCCCCGGGCGGTCCGGCAGGCGCGGCCGCCGCTCTCGCAGCCCTCGCCGCCATGGCCGGCGTAGCGTAGTGCATCGGGATTACGACTTTTGGCTTCAGCTGGTCGATGACCTCCAGCGCTGTCCTGGGATCTACCGTAGGCCCGCCCGCCACGGGCGTCATCAGAACATCGATGGATCCGATCGCCGACACCTGTTCGGGATCCAACTTGTGCCCCAGATCTCCCAGATGAGCGATCTTCAGACCGGGCATTTCGAAAATGAACAACGCGTTGCGGCCGCGCTGGCCTCCCTTTTCGCCATCGTGGTAGGCGGGCACGGTCCGGATGTGAACGCCTTTCATGGTCTGATCGACTTTGGCAAAATCGTCCTTCGTCAATCCACGGATTATGAGCGGGTTGCCTGTCGCCATTTGGATGTAGTTGTGATCTCCGTGCTCGTGGGAAATGGTGATCAGGTCGACCCCATCCACCGGCGGCGGGTTGTAGGCGCCCGGATTGGTGGGATCGATCAGCACCTTGAGCCCGGTACTGGTACCCATCACGAAAGTGGCCTGGCCAAGCCAGGTAAGAGTGATCGAACTGGGTGCAGTCTGAGCGACACCGACAAAAACCAGCGATAGAACAATTATCAGAATGGTAAGTATGCGAGCCATTTTGCCTCCCGGGCCCCCGACGATGGGCTCTGTCGCACCTATTTGCGATGTTTCTCGAAGAAGTTGAATATGTTGGGCAGGTTGGTCCAGATGGACATGTCGTGAGTTCCATCCTTAATCTCGTTTATCGGGATTTCCAGGCCATGTTCTTTGGCCCAGCGGACCATCTCGCGGGACCTCTCGACGTTGTCTTTCTCGCCCACCGTGTACAGAAGGGGCATCGCCTTAAGCGTATCGATGGGGAAGCCCTCTCCGACGGTGGCCGCGGCGCACGGCGCGATCGCGGCCCAGCGTTCAGGATATTTCGCGCCCAGGTGCCAGGTTCCTCCTCCCCCCATGGAATTGCCCATCAGGTAGGTGCGTGACCGGTCCACCCCATATTCGTTCGACACGAGCTCGATCACGTTGAAAGCATCCTTTTCGCTCAGTTCGGCCATGCGCACTCGCCCCGGGTCCACAGCGGTGGCGGTCGAACCCATCGGCGGCATTGCCCGGCCCCAGCCCCCGCCCGGCCGGTAGCCAAGAGGAGTGACAATAATGAAACCGTGCTTTTCGGCCTCGACGGTCAAAACAGGACCTCTGAGCTTGAAATACGTATTGTGGTCAGCCCCGCCTCCATGGAGAACGACAACGAGCGGCAGTCTTGTCTTGCCGTCGTATTTCGACGGGACGAAAACGCGGTACGGCATGATCTCGCCGGCATCCGCGAACGCATAGTGCCGTTCGTGCTCTCCCTTGATTCTCAGCAAAGGATCTTTCCCGGCCTCCAGGGATTTCAGCAGCGCCAGCGAGTTGCGGATTTCGGCGGAAAAATCGTAATAGGCGTTGGTCGTGCTGTCTTCGGGATTGCGGCCGGGAATCAAATCGCGGCCTCCGGCGTTTATCACGCGTGCATAATCGAACGGATATCGGATCGTGGCCTTGGCTGAATCAAATCCCCGGACCTTGGCGAGTCTCTGTTCGATGGTGGCGTGCTGCGAATCAAGACCGCGAATAGTCAGAATGTTCAGGATAAGCCGGCGCAGGACGGTACCCCGATCGCTCAACTCCGCCGCTATCTGGTAAGGGCCATCTGCCAATCCTGCCAGGCTTGCAGAGAAACCGAACGGTTCCTCCACCAGGTCGCGCGCGTACACCTCAAACGTTCCGAGGTCCCGCAAGGCCTTGCCCGGTGCCGCAAAGTCCGCCAGGGTGACCCGCAGTCGCAGCCCGCCGGGCGCCGCATAGGCAGCCCAATATTTCTGCGTCAGCTGGGCGTAGAAGGGGCGTGATGAGTCAGTTACCGTCATGGTGGTATTCAGCACCAGGGAACTGACGAACTCGGTCTTCTGGTCCCAGGGGAGGCCTCGCTGAACCGCGATTGCATGAAGCAGGCGGCGGCGCGCCTCCCCGCCGTTGCCTATATTCTGCAAGGAGGCGGCCTCGGCAGTTAGCGTGTCGACCTGTGCCTTTACATTATCCGCGACCTTCAAATTGGCTTGCAGCGTCCGCAGAGCCTGGGTCAGCCCCTGCAGAGTCTGCCTTTGCTCCAGACCCGCCACGGCGGCGGCCACGGCGGCTTCCCCAGTCAACCCAGGGGCTGGCGGCGGCGCTTGAGCCTGAAACATCCCCGCGCCCAGGAGAGCCGCAACGAAGACTCGAATGGCCAACATAACTCCTCCTTCCTATCTGCTATGGAGACGCCTGCGACAGCTTTTGCGATTCTGACATGTCAGAATCAACTGATGAGATTATTGGAACACATAATCCCGTCTCACGTCCAGTTGAATCAGAAATAGGAGAATCCTGTACTGTCGGCAGGCGGTGGAATGTCGTCGAACGCACGGGCATCTGCACCGCCGCCTGGCATTAGTCCGACGGAAACGCCGAGCCTGCCGACGGCAACGCGCGGTTGCGTAAGCCGGTCCCGAATTTGTTTTTCCCGAAGGGACGGGCCATGCTATGCTGGTATATCAGTGTGCTGCCGAACTCAGCCGTCCGGATCAGCGCTCGATCCGCATAATGGAGTACTGCTTTGAAGTCTGCTTTGTTGCTGGCGCCGGAGAAGATGGAAATTCGCGAAGCCGAGGTTCCGCAGCTCTCGGCTGAAGAAGTGATGATTCAGCCGATTCGAGAAACGAGGTGAGGCATGAAGAGGTTTCTGTTGGCAGCGTGCATGTTGGCTTTTGGGGCCGTACCCGGCTCCAGCCAGAGGGGCGCTCCCAGTGAAGGGCAGCCTCAGCCGGGGCCCAGCCTTACAATCGATCGGGATATTGAATACGCCCGGCCGGGCAGCCAAGCGTTGGTCCTGGATCTGTACCGGCGGCTTCCGGCAGCAGCACCGAGCGCAGTCGTCGTCTGGATTCACGGCACGGATTCTTCGTTTGCGAGCAAGGCACCGACTCCGGCCGCGGCCCTTGCCACCCAGGGCTATGCAGTCGCGAGCATCGAGTACCGCACCGGGCCCGGCACTACACTGGCGACTCAGGTGGCCGACGCCAAGGCGGCGGTGCGCTGGCTCCGAGCCAATGCCGGCACCTACAACCTGGACCCGGCACACATAGGCGCTTTTGGGCATGGAACGGGCGCTCAGGTGGCGGCGATGCTCGGCACGGCCGGGGATGCAAAGGAACTCGAGGGGAACGCGGGCAATCCGGATCAGTCGAGCCGGGTGCAGGCGGTGATCGATCTGGCGGGACCAATGGAGAAAGACCGGCCCGTGAACCCCCTCGCCTACGTAACGAAGGATGATCCGCCCGTACTGATACTGCACGGCACTGCGGACGACAAGGTGTCGACGCTGCGGAGTCAGGCATTCGTCGCCGCCTTGAAAGTCGCGGGCGTGGATGCCACGCTGGAATTGCAGATCGGCGTCAACCACGAACTGGGCAAGCTGCTCTCGCCCGCCGCCATGCAGCTCGTAACCGACTTCTTCGACCAGCACCTCCGCGGCATGAAACGGATGGCGGCGCTGTCCAATTATCTGTCCACGCCGTTGGACCAGTACGTGGATCCTGTCGCCCTTGATCTCGGCGGCACCCTGTACAGGATCTATCCGACGCCGGTACGCGGCCCGAATACCTTCGCGAGCTACCGCGTCTACCTGCCTCCGGACTACGAAACCAACAGGACGCGGCGGTACCCGGTGATTTACTTCATGCATGGTTCGATGGTCGATTCCAAGCGGCCGATCACCAGCGGCTACATTGCGCGGACGGACGCGGCGATCCGGTCGGGAGTCATGCCGCCTGCCATCGTCGTTCTCCCCCAGGGGCTGAACCAGGGCCGGTGGATCGACTCACGGGACGGAACTGCGCCCATGGAGTCGGTCTTTATCAAGAACCTGATTCCTCACGTGGACGCCACGTACCGCACGATCGCACGGCGTGAAGGACGTGCGATCGAAGGTCACTCGATGGGTGGCTTCGGCGCCCTCCATAATGGATTTAACAATCCCGACCTGTTTATCGCCGTCACGGGCAATTCTCCCGGCGGCGCCACCCTCGAAACGGGAGCAAATGCCGCGCCGCCGCCTGGGCGCATCGACGCATTCAAGATCGTCTACGGCGGTGACCGCGACTACTTCGTCGCCATGGCGCCGACGACCCTGGCCGAGAAAAACGCGGCGAAACTGCGCCGGCAGTATATTCGGATCATCTGCGGGACCGAAGACAGCCTATTTGCGGGAAGCCAGTTTGTGCACGAAGCCCTGACGAAGCTGGGAATTCCGCACGAATTCATCCCGGTTCCGGGTTCGCCGCATAACCACGACCAGCTGCTGCAGTACCAGACATTCGACACAATGGCTTTTTACGGCAAGGTGTTCGGCGGGCTCAAGGCCGCAGCGGCCAAAAGCGATTAGTCAGTTCATCGGAGAACCTTCGATCCCTTGAGGTTGCCGGGCCTGCCCCGCGAACGATATCAAGCACGCCAGGGACGCGTTCTCGGCAGGTCTCCGGCCAACAACTCCCTCACCAGCCTTGCGTCATTGGCAATTTGAAAATCGAATGCGCCGGCCGAAACGAAATCGGCTCCGTCGGCGAAGGCATTATGAATTCCATCGCGGGCTGAAAAGCGGCCCGGCCCGAAAACTCTTAAGGCAACCCAGGGTTTCTCGACTTTGGCGAAGAACGCCGCCGTCTCACGCGGAGTACTCTCCCCGGACATCGAGGTCCCGGAATCGTTGAACGTCTTGACGTAAAAGTCGACCGGAAGTCCGGCTGCTTCCGCCGTCATCATCGTCTGGACGTTGTGCCCTCCAAGACCGATGGGGATCCGGCAGCTTTTCACTGTTTCAATTGCCTTGCCGAGGAGGTCCATCTGCTCAGGAGCGTACCGGTCGCCTTCCATTCCCCGTATGTAGGCGGCATGCACGCCAAAACTCATGGCGATATCGAGGCCGCGCACAAGGACCTTCTCATCCGCGCCGAGTTGTGCAATCCACTGCAGCCTGCCGCCGCGCTCTTTCACATAGCGCCTGGCCACCTCGACCATCTGATCCGTGATGCGCAGGAAAGCCGTGTTAACGCCCACCCCCTCATACGATGCAAAGGTTTCCAGGATTTTGTCGGCGGGGTGGGGTGTTGGCGGGTACTGACCTACGGAATATCCGTCGTTCTGGAAGCAGGCAAGATTGTGCCCGCCGATGAGCCTGCTCACCTTCAGGTTTCCCAGATTGCCCACAGGCATGGGAATTGCCGTGACCTTCGACGGCAAAGACAGATCCCCACCCCTGCGGCAGGCCGGCAGCGCCTGTTTCCCAAAGCCGAACGCAGCCGCCGTCACGGTGTATGCAGAGGCTCTCCTGAAAAAGTCCCGACGCCCGATTTCGTTGCCGGACATATAGCAACTCCCTTTACTGCCCAAGTCTCCATGATCTGTGAAAACGGCTCGAGTGATCTTCCACCCACCCTGTGGAACAACTCCTTCTCACGCGAGCCACGGTCATGTCAAGTGCTTTTCCGAGCATGTTTTTTATGTTGCGGAGAGCGTGGCACTGGAATACTGTCGTACAGGCAAGCCGTCAATGAAGCTGTGATCCCGGAACATGGAGGCAGGGCGGCTTGTCCCCGTAGAGAATGAAACTTCAGTCTATTGGCCTATGTAATTCCCGCCCGCTGCGGGCACCGCTGTATGCAAAGCCTGTTCTTTGACGCGGCGATTGTTGCGAACTGTGAAGCGACGGATGAGGATGATTGCCCTTGAGCTGACGTGAAAGCCGGAGACCAGCCGATCCTTCGAGGAACAGCACTGTGACCAGACAATTTTCGCTTGCCCACCTTACGGTTCTTGGTTGTGCACCTCCCGAGATGACCTATATCGCCGCGAGGGCCGGCTATGATTTCGTCAGCTACCGGCTCATTTACATGGGGCTGCCGGGCGAGCCTAACTACAGCCTGGCCGAGAACAAGGAAATGCTGCGGCAGACCAAGACTGCGCTTGCGGCTACCGGCCTGAAGCTTCTGGACATAGAACTGGCGCGCATCTCCGATGGCCTCGATCCGAAAAAATACCTGCCGGCCATGGAAGTGGCAGCGGAATTGGGCGGCCGGCACGTCCTTTCCAGCATCTGGACTCCCAACCGCAATTTTGCCGTCGAGTGCTTTGCGGAACTCTGCGACCTCGCCAGGCCGCTCGGGCTGACGGTGGACCTGGAGTTCGTCACCTTCGCCGAGGTCAAGAATCTCAAGGATGCACTCGAAGTTCTCCGCGCCGCCAAGCGGGCAAACTCAGGCATCATGGTCGACACCCTTCACTTTTCCCGCTCGCGTGTTGCGCTCACGGAGCTGGATGCGGTGCCGCGCACCTGGCTCCACTATGCCCATCTGTGCGATGGACCGGCTGAAATTCCGACCACGAACGAAGGCCTGATCCGCACTGCGCGAGAGGAGCGCCTGTATGCCGGCGAGGGCGGCATCGATATTGCAGCCATCCTGAACCGGCTGCCTGAAATCCCCTATTCCATCGAATTGCCCCACCTCGCGCGTGTCAAGGAGCTCGGATACGCGGAACATACGTGGCGCTGCCTGCAGACCGCAAAAGACTACCTGGATGCTCACCCGCGACCGAAGCTGTGAACAGGAGCGATATGGAATCCAAAGTAGTTGTGATCACCGGAGCAAGCAGCGGCATTGGCGCCTCCCTCGCGATCAAGCTGTCCGGCCATGGACACCGGGTGGCTCTCGCGGCCCGGAGAAAAAAGGAACTGGACGAGATCGCCGCCCGATGTCCTGCCGAGCAGATGGCGGTGGTGACCGATGTAACCAGGCGGGAGGACATGCACCGCCTGCGCGATCGGACCCTGGAGCGGTTTGCGGGAATCGACGTGTGGGTCAACAATGCCGGCAGGGGAGTGGGCAGACGCGTGCTCGAGCTTACCGACCCGGAGTTCGACGAAATCATCGACGTCAACCTGCGCTCCGTGCTCTATGGAATGCAGGCGATCGTGCCGTATTTCCAGCAGCGCCACAGGGGGCATCTGGTGAATGTCTCCTCCTACCTCAGCCTGGTTCCCCTTGTCACCTATCGATCCATCTACAGTGCGGCGAAGAGTGCCGTGAACTCGCTCACGGAGAATCTTCGGAAGGACCTGCGCAACTCGTATCCGGATATCGCGATATCGCTGGTCTTCCCAGGTGCGGTCAACACCGATTTCGTCAACAAGGCGCTGGGCGGCACTCCTCAGGCGACCTATTTGAAGGCGCAGGATGTGGCAGAGGTGGCCGACCTGATGGTGGACCTGATCCACAATCCCAGACCGGTGCTCTTTACCGATTCCGCCGGCGCGGAGCTGGCCAAGGCTCACTTTGCCGCCACTCTTGGTTTGTAGGAACCTCTGTGCGATAAGGATGAATCTGATAGAAACCACGAAATGCACGAAGTGATTCAATCGGGACAATCAGCGGGAGAGGAATGCCCTCGTTCCCCGCATGCACCGCCATAAAACATTGCACATGCTTCCGGCATCGGGGGCCGATTCATGCGCATTTCTTTCATCCCGCGTGCAAGCCAGGCCGCCACCCACAAGACAACCGGCAAGATTCGCGACATGGTTGGGAAAAGTTCATGCCCGGCGGCAACGGCACTTGGTGGCGGCGGCAGCAGCGGGTTTCGGGCATCTCCTGGTTTCGGGTCCAGGGGACTGGGATCAGCGCTGGTTGGCCATGGGTGTTTTCTTCCTCAGACGGATCGCCTGGGGTGTCACTTCGACGAGTTCATCTTCATTGATGAACTCAAGGGCCTGCTCGAGGGAGAGTTCGCGGAAGGGAACCAGGCGGATCGCCTCATCGGACGTGGATGCCCTCATGTTGGTGAGTTTCTTCTCCTTGACGGCGTTGACGTTCAAATCCACATTGCGCGCATTTTCTCCGATGACCATTCCTTCGTAGACTGCGGTGCCGGGCCGTATGAACAGCTCACCGCGCTCCTGCAGATTGTAGAGAGCATAGCCGGTCGCCGCTCCCGCCCGGTCGGCGACCAGCGCGCCGGTCAGACGGTTGGTGATTTCCCCCAGCCACTCTCCCCAGCCAAGGAAAAGGGTGTTGAGCAGCCCGGTCCCCTTGGTGTCGGTCAAAAACTCGGAACGAAAACCGATCAAGCCTCGCGTCGGCACCTCAAACTCGAGCCGGACGCGACCGCCGCCGTGGTTCACCATTCTCGTCATGCGTCCCTTGCGGCGTCCCAGGGCTTCGGTCACGACCCCAATGAAAGTGTCGGGGCAGTCGATCACCACCTGTTCCACCGGCTCCAGTTTCTTCCCGTCCACGACGCGTGTGATAACTTCCGGCTTCGAAACCTGCATTTCATAGCCCTCGCGGCGCATCATCTCGATCAGGATGGCTAGCTGCAGCTCCCCGCGTCCTGAGACCTTGAAACTGTCCACGACCTCGGTTTCCTCCACCCGGATAGCGACGTTGCCGAGCACCTCCTTATCGAGGCGCGCCCTGAGGTGGCGAGAGGTCACATACCGGCCATCCCGGCCCGCGAAGGGAGACGTATTCACATGAAAGATCATGGAGATGGTGGGCTCATCCACGCGGATGGCGGGGAGAGGCGCCGGATCGTCCGCATCGGTGACGGTTTCTCCGATGAATATTCCTTCAATGCCGGCGAGCGCGATGATCTCGCCGGCGCTCGCCTCCTCGACGGGTTGATGCTTGAGCCCTTCGAAGGTGTACAGCATGGTGATCCGCGTCCTTTCGATTGAGCCGTCCAGCTTGCAAACCGACACCTGATCGCCGACACGGACGCAGCCGGAGAAAATGCGGCCGATTGCGATCCGCCCGACATAGTCGCTGTAATCGAGCGTGGTCACCAGGATCTGCAGCCTGTCGGCAATCAGCGGGCGTGGCGCCGGGATCGTCGTCAGGATCTGCTCGAATAACGGGCGCAGGTCCTCCGAGCCGTCGCTCAAGTCGCGCCGGGCCACACCCTCGCGGCTTATGGCATAGAGAATTGGAAACGCAATCTGCTCCTCGTTCGCCTCCAGGTCGATGAACAGGTCGTAAATCTCGTTGACGACCTCCTGGGGGCGCGCGTCAGGCCGATCGATCTTGTTCACCACAACGATGGCGGGCAATTCCTGTTCAAGCGCCTTGCGCAGTACGAAGCGCGTCTGCGGCAGCGGGCCCTCCGAGGCGTCCACCAGCAGCATGACGCCGTCCACCATTTTGAGAACACGCTCGACCTCTCCCCCGAAATCGGCGTGGCCGGGGGTATCGACGATATTGATCTTGATCCCGCAATAGTGAATGGCGGTGTTCTTGGCCATGATGGTGATGCCGCGCTCACGTTCGAGATCGAGGCTGTCCATCACGCGCTCCATCACCCGTTCGTTGGTGCGGAAGGTGCCGCTCTGCTTCAGCATTGCGTCCACCAGCGTGGTTTTGCCGTGGTCGACGTGTGCGATGATGGCTATGTTGCGGATGTCCTCTCTGGATTGCGGCCTGGACACGGATTCTTCTCCTGGAGTGATTCCGACGCTGTGCGGGGAATACCGGTTAGATGCAAGAGGAACAAAAAGTACCCGCGTCGGCGCGCGATGTCAAGGAATCCTCTGGCAGTCCAGCGATTCCGCATCCGTGCTCCCAAGTCTGTCAAAAATCGCCAGGTTAAGCCCAATGGCGGCATGCCAGCAGGTTCTGGTTCGTTTTGGGGTCGATTCAGATCTTGGAAATAGCTGTGGAATCAGTCTTGCATGCTGGCATACCGACACCAGTTATTCAGGAATGAAGGTAGTCGTTCGGACTTTCTTTGACTTGGGCAAAGGCTTGCGATGTGAGAGCAAGTGCCATGATGACCGCGGGCTGATTGTGCCGTGAAGGTTCCAACCAGTTCCGTTGTATAATCAACTGTTTCGGAGGATCTTTACCAAGAAAGGAACTGTCATGTCAATTCGATGGGTGCTGATACTAGGGATGGGAATGCTGACTGGATCTGCTGCGGCGCAGAATGCGACAACGCTCAATACGCAGAAGGAAAAGCTGAGCTATGCTCTCGGCATGAATATAGGAGGCCAGATGCGGGCGCAGGGTCTGGATCTCGACCCGGATCTGTTCGTTCAGGGGCTCAAGACCGTCCTTTCCGGCGGCAAGGTGCTCCTGACCGATGAGGAGGCTAAAGCCGTGCTTGCCCTCCTGCAAAACGAACTCCAGCAGAAGCAGGCTGAGGCTGCAAAAATCCTAGCCGAGAAAAACAAGAAAGAAGGGGAGGCCTTTCTGGCGGCGAACAAAGCGAAGGAGGGTGTCATCACCTTGGACAGCGGTCTCCAGTATAAGATCCTGCAGGCGGGAACCGGGAAAAAGCCGACTGCTGAGGACACCGTAGTCTGCAACTACCGGGGCACATTCATCGATGGGACGGAATTCGACAGCTCCTATAAGCGCAACCAGCCGGCGACTTTCCAGGTCAAGGGGGTGATCAGAGGGTGGACCGAGGCGCTTCAGTTGATGGCCATCGGATCCAAATGGCAGTTGTTTGTTCCCGGGGGCCTCGCCTATGGCGAGGCCGGCAGGGCTCCGCTCATTGGCCCCAACGCCACGCTCATATTTGAGGTCGAACTGGTCTCCATCAAATAAAACCGGACCGGCACCTGCAAGAGGCTAAGTCCGGGAAATTAACAGGAGAGCATCCCCGGTTTTCGGGTTGCCCGCATCGATCCTGTCGTCGTACTCAGGCAGGAATGACAGCGACAGTGCGATTCTCCCCTCGCCATTGCAATTACCTCATCGACATACCGATCTGGGTAAGGCTCATAGGATTGCCTGCATGCTTGGCAGTGCAGGACAAGATCCGGGATGCGCTCAACCGCAAAGACAATGCCGGACTGGCACACGGGAATACATCAAGACTAGAACCGCGAAGCGTAGTCTGGGGATTGATCGTCAGCGCATGGGCACGGATTTCTCGGATGATGTCGTCAATCTGCTCAATCACGGTGATTGAGGGATGCTGGAAACAGGACAGGTGCGCGGTGACACCGCGTGCTCCCAGTCCGCCAACGATCGTCAGCGAGACATCAGGGATTTTCGATTGCACGATCGGATATACCTCGTGCAAAAATGCAACGATGCCTTCGAGATTAATGGAGGCACGGAACGGACCAATAATCAAAATGCTATGCTTGCCATAGGAAGGCTCGTAGGCGTTAGCAAACTCAAGATCTACACCGTTGATCACCAGTTGCGACGAGATGTTACCGAGCAACCGCTGGTCTTCTTCCGAACTGACGACAAGCCCATCGAAGCGCTTCATCAGATCAGACTCGAAGTTGTCTGCCTCGCATTGGCTAGGATCGTCCGGTTGCAGGAGCACGTCCTGGAGTGTCAATACGAAAGCGGGACGATGATGCAGCGGCAAATCGACCGGGATCCCGAGTTCCATGTGTTCCGGTAAGGCGGGGACTGACGACGCTAAATTATGGGTCCAAATGATATCCGCTATTTTGAGGTCAAAAATAGCGGCTTCTGGCCAAAAAACAGCCGCGAAAATTGATTTTAAAGGAAATATTTCGACATCTGGCTAAACATCACAATTGAAAAAAGTGCTCGTGGAGGAACATCGGCAGTGCGAGCCTTGTATGGTTCCGGCATGGCTGGCAAGCCGGTCCTGATTGCCGGGCGATTCCTCCTGACGGGCAGGAGCGAGCCTGATGCCGAGATCTGCACGAGTCCTGTTACCGGGTCATATCTACCACCTGACCCATCGCTGCCACAACGGCAGCTTCTTTCTTCGCTTCGACACGGTCCGCAAGGCCTACCGGCGCAGATTGTGGCAGGCAGTCCGTCGGTTCAAGATCGTCATGTTGAATTACTGTCTCACATCCAATCATACTCACCTTCTGCTCATTGCCCTCCGCCCCGCCCGCATCAGTACCTTTATGCGTCACCTTGAGGGCGAGTTTGCCGCACATTACAATCGGTGCAAGAGTCGGCGCGGTGCATTCTGGAGCGAGCGCTATCACGCAACGCTGATCGAAGACGGTTCTTATTTATGGAATTGCATGAGGTATATAGATCTCAACATGGTACGCGCGGGGGTCGTGAAACACCCGATCGCCTGGCCCTGGTGCGGCTATCAGGAAATCATCGGTGTGCGAAAACGTTGGCTCATACTGGACCTGCCGGAATTGGCGCGCTTGGGAGGATGGGGTGAACTTGGCGCTTTCGCGGTTTGGTACCGGGATGAAGTCGATCACGCGCTGCAAACCGCAAGCGGGCGCAGGGAATCCCAATGGACGGAATCTCTCGCCGTGGGCAGCGAGACATTCGTTCGCCACATAGCGGCACAATCGAAAAACAGGAAGAGGTTCGAGATCGAAGAAGGAGTGGGCGACGGATGGTACGTGCGGGATCCGGCGGCGCGCTACGGTTCACTGCCTCTGCCGACGGCTCGACGGATCTTAATAAGGCGCTAAATCAAGAAAACAGCCCGATTTTTTGGCGTTAAGGCCGTCCGGAAGGCCTCTAATATGCCACTTTCCTCTGCATTTGCAATAAATGCCGTCGTCAGTCCCCGATCTGCCCGATCCGAGGATACCACGATCGCCGCCCGGAACGGGTGATTTCCAGGAGTTGCTGATTCTGCGACCTGTTTTCTTTGAGGTCTTTGCGGTTTTTGTGGTTCAATGGCAATCCGAACGGTTGGCGGGCCGTGACTGAATTGCAGACCATGTAACATGATGGCTGCGGTCGACGTTAAAGCGGAGAAGTAAGGCCTGACCATGACTGAAGAACCGGAACGCCCTTCGACAGGTGTGCCGTCTCTGGCCGCGGCGAGTTTCTCTCCGGATGGAAAGATGCTGCTCACCGCCAGCCGGGACGGATACCTGATGGAGTGGGACCCGAGTACCGGGCGGCGCGTTCGGGTGTTGTTGGATCCTGCCGCGACGGAAGACGCTCAGGCGCCGTCCTTGGTCCGCCTCGCAGAGAATGGTACCGAGGTAGCAGCCTCCTTCCGTATGAAGCGCCTCAGCGAGTGCATGCGGGGATCATCACTTCTCTCCGTCTGTTTTTCACCGGACGGCACGCGATTTGCCGTAGGCGCAGCCAACGGCGCGGTTGTCGTCTGGAACACAACGAGCCGGTGCGAACTGCTCTACTGGTTAGCCCATCAGGCAGCAGTGGTCGCACTGGATATTTCGCCGGACCGGCAATGGCTGGCGACCGGATCCTTGGAGGAAGGCGGTGATACCCTGAGGGTTTGGCGATTGTTGGGTGACTGGCCTGTGCGTGGGAAGGAAGTGCTGGCGGACGGCCGGCTTGTGGGCGGAGCGTGGGCTGTCTGCTTCGCACCGGACAGCCGCTTCGTGGCGGCAGGCGGATGGACTTATTCCGGGTACACCGCGCCTCAGATTTTCAACATCGAAACCAAGGAACGCGTGAAAGCGCTGATCTTCGAAACGACGCGCTCCATGCAGTATTCCCCGGATGGCGAGTTGATTGCCACGGGCAATGAGTACGGTGCAGTAAGTATCTGGAACGTCGAATCGAGCAAGAGAATCGATCAGATGGAAGCCCACAACGACATAGTCAATGTGGTTCACTTCTCACGTGATGGCCTGCGGTTAGCCTCAGGAAGCATCGATGGCGGAGTTAAGATCTGGGACGTCAGCACGGGAGACCAGCTGGCAGCCTATTCTTTTGAAGGGATGGTTTTGACCTGTCGATTTTCCGGGGATGGCCGGGTTCTGCACGTGGCGGAAGCGGCCACAGGGAAAGACCGGCCCACCATTCATGCCCTAACCTAGATCTCGCCGACAAAGGACAGGAAGGATTGGCTGCCGTTGGGTAAGGATTCCCCGGTAGGCCCTCCGCCTGGGGGTGCTGATAGTGGGCCTTGTGTCGACCTCGATGTTTGCCCCACGACCTCAGCCCCTTCTACATCCGAACTGCGTCGCAAGATACGACCTCTTGGCGCACGCCTGCCTTATTGCAGCGTATGCCAACGAAATATCACGTGATAGGGTCGGCCAGATCGAAAAGCAAAAACGCGCGCGCAGCGCCGCCAACCTCACAGTCATCCTGGGCGGGGAGGATGATCCCCGCCTGCCGATGAATGCGCTGGACCCGGCCATCATGGTTCGCACCGATCTGATAGCAAGATAGCGGCATTTGCTCTGTATCAGGAAAAATGAAGGACGATCCTAGGAGAGGGAATTTCTCTGTCCTGTTCAATATCCTGCTTTGGCCGACGGGCTGCAGTCGACATCCGACGGGAAATTCACTACGGCCGGCAACGAAGCTCCGAATGAATCGCGAACCTAACCCGCATTATTCAGTGGCTTTCACGAAAGTCAAAGCCGTTTAAATTCAATGATTTGCAGTCGCCATACTTTTTATTATCCTAACCCATCATAAGTGTTTATTTATCAATGAGTTGCAGAATCAAGCTCTCCGTGTTTTCCTTGTTTCTGCGATGCTTTTTGGGGCGGGTTAGGAAGATGGTCATTTTCGTGAAAGGCGGTTTTATCCCGGCCGCTGCCCCTTTGTATGCATACACTTAATTTTCCTAACCCGCCTGACCTTGCGCCTCCGTCAACAATGGTGAAAGCATCGACTTTCACGAAAGTCGGCAGGAGGCGGCCATGGAACAACCCAGACTTTTTCACGGCGAACACCTTGCACCACGTCTTCGTTACCAATCTCTGTTTGCTTATCTGCCTGCAATGAAATACTCGCATTCTTTCGGCCGTCCGGGTATAGATCCCAATCCCATGCTTCACGCTCTCATCTACCGCTGCTTGCGCCGCCTGTCCACACTCTCCGATTTGGTTTGTTCACTCCGCGAAAATCCATCCCTATTTGAGTCTTTGGGCTTCGACCCCTTTGCTCCTGTTCCCAGCATTGAACGGTTCTCCGTCTGGCTTCGCTCCACTCCAAACGAATCTTTGCAGGACATACGCCTTGCTCTTGTCCGATCCCTCATTGATCGAGGCGCGGTTAAAGGCAGCATCGTTTCTTTAGACAGCTGCCCTGTTCCCTCGCCGGTTCGTGAAAACAATCTGAAGACTTCGGTCAAGGACAGATTCAACAAAGGACTTTATCCTCGGTCTGATCCTGATGCTCGCCTGGGTGCTTACCGCGTCTTTGTTGGCAGTGGTTCTCAAAAGATCCGTTACTTCTGGGGATACCGCAACCATATCGCCGTCGACTTCGAAACTGAGCTACCCCTCTGGGAATATACCTACCCGGCAAACCATCACGAGAGCAGAGTCGCCATTGAGCTCTTGGAGTCATGTCAGCAACAATTGCAGCTGCCTGTTCAGGTCGTATGCGCCGATTCCGCCTATGACAGCGAGAAGATCCTGCTCTTCATCATCCACCAACTTCATGCAGAACCGGTTGTCGCTCCGAACGAGCGCTATCAAGCCAAACCGGATTTCCATGTTCAAAGCGATGTCGTGCTCTGCCCATCTAACTTGGCGATGGTTTACAAGGGACGCATGACCCCGAAGAAAACCGGAATCACCTACCGCCAGTACTCTTGCCCCCTCCATTGCAGCAAGGCAATGCGTCAGCGTTTTCTCCTTTGTCCGGCCAATCATCCCAAGTTCCTGAGCCAGAAAGGATGTAATTACTTGCGGCGAGAAACGCCCTCATGTCGCGGCCAGATTCCTTATGGCTCAGCACGGTTTGTGGACCTCTATAAAAAGCGCACCAGTGTGGAACGCGTGTTTTCGAGATTGTTGTCCCTTGCGATGCAACGTCCCACAGTTCATGGATTGCAGGCAATGTGCAATTCCTGTACCGTCGCGCACATCACCGTGCTCCTGGTTGCTCTCGCAGCGCACGATCAGGGGCACCCTGATAAGCTGGCGTTCGTGCGATCCTACGTGCCAAACTTCATGGCGGAGGCATGATTCTCTCAAAACTGACTTTTGGACTGCACCCCTAAGGT
>Ga0316620_10000122_pt1 | contig 30767 bp, 43 predicted proteins | sample OWC_Aug_M1_C1_D5_FD_207651 | JGI IMG/M metagenome (GOLD analysis project Ga0316620, IMG submission 207651) | Wetland soil microbial communities from Old Woman Creek delta, Ohio, United States - OWC_Aug_M1_C1_D5_B | ecosystem: Environmental > Terrestrial > Soil > Wetlands | place: USA: Ohio...
CTGGGGCGCCGCGGTGGAATCGCCGAACCAAGCGTCATTGGTGACGTTGACCATGAGCTTCGCCTCCGTGAGCGCGCGCAGGCCGAGGCTTCCCCATGCATCCTCGTAACAGATGGTCGTTGCGAGCTTCAGGCCCGCCGCTTCCAGCAGCGGCTGCTCGGGGGCGCCGGGCGTCATGTCCACGTACGGCAGATTCATGAGGCGCATCCACTCGCGCACCCGGGCCGGCACCGGAAAGAACTCACCGAAGGGTACGAGACGGCGCTTGTCGTAAACCTCGCCGGGCATCCCGAGCGCAAACAGCGAGTTGTAGTAGCGGTCGGATTGCGGGTCGTAACGCAGCAAGCCGACGATCACCGTGCCGCCGTGCTGCTCGGCCGCGTGCTCCAGGTCCTCGAGATACGGCTTCAGCTGCTCCGCGAGCAGCGGCAGCGACGCCTCCGGCAGCACGATGAGCCGCGCTCCGAAGCCCTGCTCGGCGAGCCGGCGGTAGAGCTCGAGCGTGTACTCGCGCTTCCCCTCCTGCCATTTTTCGTCCTGGGGAATCGCGCCCTGCACGAGTGCGACGCCGAACGGCGCGCCGTTCGGCTGCGTCCAGGCCACGCGCGTCAGGAGCCCGGCCGAGCCCCACAGCACGGCCACCATGGCCAGCGCGATCCAGCGCAGGCGTCGTTCGCCGAATGCCCAGGCGATCACCGCGCCAGCGGAAATCGCCGCGACCAGGCTCAAGCCGTACACGCCGGTGAGCGGCGCGAGCCCGGCGAGCCACGAGTTGATGCCGGTGTAGCCGAGCGAAAGCCAGGGAAAGCCGCTCAGGAACCAGCCGCGGAACCATTCGATCAGCACCCAGAGCGCGGGCAGGCCGGCGAGCCAGCGCACCGCGCCTGCGGGCGGCAGCCAGCGTGTCGCCACGTATCCGATGAGCGCGCAGTAGGCACCCATGATCGAGACGAGCCCGAGCATCAGGAAGACGGCGACCGGGATCGGCGCCTGGCCGAAACCGTGGATGCTGATGTAGAGCCAGTACGTGCCGGCGAGGAAAGTGGCCGAACTGAAAAGGAATCCGTGCCAGGCGGCGCACCGCGGCGTCGCTCCCTGCCACAGCGCGAACAGGACCGCCGGGCAGCCAATCGCGAGCGGCCAGATGTCGAACGGCGCGAACGCGAGCGTGAGCGCGCCCCCGGCGAGGAACGCGATCAACGATCGCGAAAATGGGGACAGGTCCAATTTCTTCAGGCTGAGGGGGTCCCGGATGCCGGCTCTTTCTTCTTGCGGAGCTTGCGGGCTTTGGCCTTGGGCGGCTCCATCACCACGGTCGCGACGTTGTCCGGATCCTCCGGAACGATGTCCCGGGCGGTCGTCACGCGCAGCGCTTCCACCCTTCGCCGGTCGGCGCGCAGCACGCGGAACTCGAGATCGCCCACCTTGAACGTGTCGCCCTTGCGCGGCAGGCGGCCGAGCTCGTGCAGGACCAGCCCGCCGACGGTATCGAAGCCCTCGCCCTCGAGATCGGTGCCGAAGTACTGGTTGAAATCATCGAGCCGCGTCACGGCGAGCACGATGAACTGCCGCTCGCTCTCGCGCTTGATCGGCTGGTCGTCCTCGATGTCGTATTCGTCGTCGATGTCGCCGATGATCTGCTCGATCACGTCCTCGAGCGTCACCAGGCCCGCGACGCCGCCGTACTCGTCGACGACCATGGCGATGTGATTGCGGCTCGAGCGGAATTCCCGGAGCAGCACGTTGAGCCGCTTGCTCTCGGGCACGAACACCGCGGGCCTGAGCACCTCCTTGATGTCGAAGCTCGCGCCTTCCGCGCCGATCCGGAAGCGCAGCAGGTCCTTCGCGAGCAGGATGCCGACGATGCTGTCGCGATCGTCGCCGATCACCGGAAAGCGCGAATGCCCCGATTCGACCACCATGGGAACGATGTCCTCGAGCGCCGCGTCGCGCTCGATGACCGCCATCTGCGAGCGCGGCACCATGATGTCGCGCACGAGCAGGTCCGCGACCGCAAGCACGCCCTCGATCATCGACAGCGCGTCGCCGTCGAGCAGCCCCCGCTCGGCGGCCTCGCGCAGGATCTTCACGAGCTCGGCACGATTCTCCGGCTCGCCGCTCATGCTCTGCGTGATGCGGCGCAGCCAGCGGCCGGTGGTGCTGGCGGGAGAATCGTCACTCATTGGAGTCAGGACTCATAGGGGTTCGGATATCCGAGACGCGAGAGAATGGCCACCTCGCGCGCTTCCATCGCACGCGCGGCGCGCGGCCGCTCGTGATCGTAACCGATCAGATGCAGCGTCCCGTGCACGACCAGATGGGCCCAGTGCGCGTCGACCGCTTTGCCCTGCGCGCGCGCCTCGGCGGCGACCACGGGCGCGCAGATCACGAGATCTCCCAGCAGGCGTTCGCCCCCCGGCTGGCGCGCGGGCGCTGCAAAGGACAGGACGTTGGTTGCGTGGTTGCGCGCGCGGTACGTGGCATTCAGGCGCCGGCTCTCGGTACGGCCGACGAGCCGCACGCCGATGCTGCGCCGGCCGCGCTGCCGCGCGAGAGTCGAGGCGATCCAGCGCCGCAACTGACCGGTGGAAGGCAGGCGCCGCGCACGCGTTGAGACCTGCCTGTCCACCGTGAGCTCGAGCTGCCGCCTGACGGAGTGCGCACGCTTCACGGCGCACGCTCCCCGTCCACGTGCGCCTCGTATGCGCGCACGATCCGCTGTACCAGCGGGTGGCGCACGACATCGCGTGCCGTGAAGAAGGTGAACGCCACGCCCGGCACGCCGCGCAGGACGTCGACCACGTGCCTGAGGCCCGACTGCTTGTGTCCCGGCAGGTCCGTCTGGGTGATGTCGCCCGTCACCACCGCCTTCGAGCCAAATCCGATGCGCGTGAGGAACATCTTCATCTGCTCGATGGTCGTGTTCTGCGCTTCGTCGAGCACCACGAACGAATCGTTGAGCGTCCGCCCGCGCATGAACGCGAGCGGCGCGACCTCGATGACATTGCGCTCGATGAGGCGCGCGACCTTCTCGAAGCCCATCATCTCGTACAGCGCATCGAACATGGGCCTCAGGTACGGATCGACCTTCTGCGCCATGTCGCCCGGAAGGAACCCGAGGCGCTCGCCCGCCTCCACCGCGGGCCGCACCAGCACCAGGCGGCGGACGCGGTCGGTCTGCAGCGCCTCGACCGCACACGCGATCGCCAGGTAGGTCTTGCCGGTGCCGGCGGGTCCAATGCCGAAGCTGAGGTCGAGCTCGCGAATGTGGGCGAGATACTCGCGCTGGTGGGCGCCGCGCGCGCGGATGCCGCCGCGCTGCGTCTGCACCCGGATCTCGTCGGCGGTTGCGCCGGCGGCGCCGTCGGCGCTCGCCTCCTGCAGCACGAGGTGCACCTGTTCCGCAGTCAGTGTTTCGCGGCCCGCGGCGTCGAACAGGCTCCCGATGACGTCCGCCGCCAGCGCCGCCGCGTGATCGTCGCCGAGGATCGAAAACTGGTTACCACGCCGGCGTAGCTCGACGCCGAGCCGCTCTTCGATGAGCTTCAGGTTGCCGTCCATCGGTCCGCACAGCTGGGCGAGCCGCGCATTGTCGTTGGGCTCGAGCGTGAGCTCGCGCGTCGCGATAGCCGTGCTCACGAGCCGGCGCTCACGAGCCTGCCGCGCAGCGAATTGGGGAGCGCCTCGGTGATCAGCACCTCGGCAAACCGGTCGATGAGCCCGGCCGGACCGTCGAAATTGACCCAGCGATTGTTCTGCGTGCGGCCCGCGAGCTGGCGCGCGTCCTTCTTCGACGGCCGCTCTACCAGCACGCGCTCGACGCGTCCGACCATGCGCTCGCTGATCGCGCGCGCCTGGGCATTGATGCGCGCCTGCAGGATCTCGAGCCTGCGCTGCTTGTCGGCGTGCGGGACTTCGTCGGGAAGCGATGCCGCCGGCGTTCCCGGCCGTCGGCTGTAGAGGAAGCTGAACGACTGGTCGAACCCGACCTCGGCGGCGAGCTCGAGCGTCGCCTCGAAATCGCGCTCCGTCTCGCCGGGAAAACCAATGATGAAATCGGTGGACAGGCTGATCTCGGGTCGCAGCTCGCGCAGCTTGCGGATCCGCGCCTTGTATTCGAGCGTGGTGTATCCGCGTCCCATGAGCGCGAGCACGCGGTCCGACCCGCTCTGCACCGGAAGATGCAGGTGGTTCGCAAGCTTCGGCACGGTGCCGAAGGCTACGATCAGCCGATCGGTGAGTTCGCGCGGGTGCGAGGTCGTGAAGCGGATGCGCTCGATCGCCTCGATGGCCGCAATCGCGCGCACCAGGTCCGCGAGGTCGGCCATCGTCCCGTCGCGGCGCGCGCCTTCGTAGGCATTGACGTTCTGGCCTAGCACCGTCACCTCGCGCACCCCCTGGCGGGCAAGCGCCTCGATCTCGGTCATGACCTGCTCGAACGGCCGGCTGACTTCCTCGCCGCGCGTGTACGGCACGACGCAGAACGTGCAGAACTTGCTGCAGCCCTCCATGATCGAGACGAACGCGGTGGCGCCCGTGGCGCAGGGCTCCGGCAGCCGGTCGAATTTCTCGATCTCCGGGAAACTGACGTCGACCACCGCGCGGCCGGAATTTCTCAGCTCGCCGATCATCTCGGGCAGCCGGTGCAGGGTCTGCGGGCCGAAGACCAGGTCGACGAACGGGGCGCGCCGCGTGATGGCGGCGCCCTCCTGGCTCGCAACGCAGCCGCCGACGCCGATGATCACTTCCGGGCGCCGCTCCTTCAGCTGGCGCCATTCGCCGAGCAGCGAGAAAACCTTCTCCTGCGCCTTCTCGCGCACCGAGCAGGTATTGACGAGCAGCAGATCGGCTTCGGCAGGATTCTCGGTCGGTTCGTAGCCGCCCGCGGCGCGCAGGACGTCGGCCAGCCGGGCCGAGTCGTATTCATTCATCTGGCAGCCGAATGTGCGGATGTAGAGGTGGGCGGGCATGCGCCTTATGGGCTCGTTCAAGGGGCGCCTACGTTACAGTTTTTCGCTCCGAACATGAAGCCGAGCGAGCAAGCGCGCGGGCAAATCGCTATTTGAATCAGATGGTTATGAACGGAGCGGAAGCTCGAGGGCGACAAAGAGACCGGCCGCTGACCAGGCGCGGAACCACTCCGAGAGCAGCACCGGTAGCCGCTGCCCCGGAACACGCAGGCTCCGGCAGCTGCGGTAGACGGCGCGGCCGATCGGCTGCCCCTTGCCGAGCAGCGTGAGGAGCGTGAACTGCTCGCGCGTGATGGTCATGCGCCAGGCACGCAGTCGGTGGCGGTAGACCATGACGTACGCCGGGCGGGCCCGAGGCGTACGCACCCGGCGGCGAGCGCGCACGGCGGTCATGTACTCGTTTGCGGGACAGTCGAGCGCCAGCAGGCGCAGCGCGGGCGTCAGCTTCAAGCGCACCTCTGCCCAGCTCTCCGCCGGAATCGTTCTGAGCGCTTCGTGGCCGAGCGGCTCGGCGCGCGGCGCATCGAACACGTCCTCCATGGCGCGCTCTATCCGTGCGACATCGACCGCGAGCCGCGCGTTCCGCCGCCCCTTGAGGTGGCGCTTCAGGAAGCGCGGAAACCCGACGCTCAGTGACTGGAGCGTGCGTTGGGTGGACGGATGGCGGGCGATGAACACGCGGCAGGCGCGATCGAAGGCCTCGGCGCCGAGCACCTCGCGCGTGGTCGGATATTCCGCCGTGAGCACCTCGATGAGCCGCAGGTAGTACATGCCCGCATAGACGCCGAGGCGCTCGAGCGCCGTCTGGCGGCGCGAGCGCGTCACGACCGATTCGAGATTCGCGACTGCGCCGGGCATCAGCGTGCGCGCGCGGACCGTCGCGAGGCCGCGGGCGGCGCCGTGCGGATCCATGACCACCGCCTGCATCCAGCGTTGCAGGCGCTCGAGCTCGCTTGCGCCGCTCATGCGTTGGCGACGCGCAGCGTATCGCGGTAGCGCGCGGCGCGGCGCACTTCACGCTCGAGGGTCTCGAACTTCGGGATATCCGCGTCCCATTCGAGGAGCGTCGCGGTATTCCCGCGCCGGCCCTGCACGTACGCGTACAGGTCCCACACCGCGTCGATCACCCGTCCGTTGTGCGTGTCGATGCAATGCGTGCCGAGATCGGTGTGCCCGGCGAGGTGGATCTGCACCACGCGCTCGTACGGGATCGGTGACAGATAGTCGAACGGATCGAGATCGTGATTGCGGCAGGTGACGTAGACGTTGTTGACGTCGAGGAGCAGCGCGCAGTCCGCGGCCTCGGCGAGCCGCGCGATGAACTCCTGCTCCGGCATGCTCGACGCCCGAAAGGTGAGATACGTGGACGGATTCTCGAGCACCAGCGGCCGCTCGAGGAAATCCTGCACCGTGCGCACCCGCTCGACCATGTGGCGCAGGCTCTCCTCGGTGTAGGGCACGGGATACAGATCGTGGCCATTCACGCCGGCGACGCCGGTCCAGCAGATGTGATCGCCCATCCAGACGGCATCAACGCGCCGCGCGAGCGCCTTGAGCTTCGCCAGGAAAGCGAAGTCGATGGGGTCGGTGCTGCCGACCGAGAGCGACACGCCGTGCATCACGATGGGATAGCGCTCGGCGACCTGATCGAGGTAGTAGAGCGGGCGACCTTCGGTATCGATGAAGTTTTCCGACAGGATCTCGAACCAGTCGATCCGCGGCCACTTCTCGAGGATGTGGCGGAAGTGCACGGTCCTCAGACCGACGCCAAGCCCGAGATCGGGCAGGTTCCAGCGGTTGGCGCTGGCGCTGAATGTCATGGGTAAGAGCCCCTCAGCCCATCCCTCTCCCCCGCGAAGCGGGGGAGAGGGTGAGGGGAACTAGCCGTGCATGCCCGCGCGCGGGCTCTGGCAGCCACCCTTGCCCTTGCAGGAGTTCTTGCCGGCGCAGCCGTTGTCGCCCGTCTTGCAGCCACCCTGGCCCTTGCAGTCGTTATGGCCCTTGCAGTCGTGCTTGACCGTGGCGCAGCCGCCCTTGCCCTTGCAGGAGTTCTTGCCGGCGCAGCCGGCGTCTCCCGACTTGCAGCCGCCCTGGCCCTTGCAGGAGTTGAGGCCCTTGCACGCGTGCTTGTCGCCTGGCGCTGCCGCGTCGGCCGCGAACACAGCGTTCTGCAGCTGCGCACCCGCGATCACGCCGCCGGCGACTCCGAGCAACACCTTGCCGAAATCACGTCGATTGAAAGACATGGAATGCCCCCTTTGGCAATGGATGAAGGTTTGACTGACCGGCGGCGTGCAATGCTTGCATCAGCCGAAGGATCGGCCGCCGACGATACCTGCTTCTTCGCTTTCCCTGGTCGTTAGCTTCCCATCATAGACCGGACAAAGGCCCCTGCCATTACCGGAACCGCGGCACGCGAGAGACGCCGCCAGGAAGCGCAGCCCTTTTGCGTCGCAGGAAACGAGTCGTCAGAACGGAATATCGTCGTCGAACGCGTCGCGCTCCGTGCTGGATGTGACCGCTTCGGCCGGTTCACGCGGCTCGCGCGCCTCGGCGCCACCTGCTTCGCGGGCAGCGGCGCCGCCCCCGCGGCCACCGAGCATCTGCATGTCGTTGGCAATGATCTCCGTCGTATAGCGATCGTTGCCCTGCTTGTCCTGCCACTTGCGTGTGCGCAGGCGGCCCTCGATGTAGACCTGGGAGCCCTTGCGCAGGTACTCGCCGGCGACCTCCCCGAGCCGCCCGAAGAGCGCCACGTTGTGCCACTCCGTGCGCTCCTGCCACTCGCCGCCCTTGTCCTTGAAGGACTCGGTGGTCGCCATGCGGATGTTGGCCACGGTCATGCCGCTCGGCATGGCCCGCGTCTCCGGGTCCGCCCCCAGATGCCCGATCAGAATGACCTTGTTGACGCCTCTCGCCATGGCCGTCTCCCCCGAAGTCCGACTGTTGGATGCGCGTGCGTATTCTAGGCCAACTTCCAGGGCAACTCCGCACGGCTTTTGCTGCGGGTTGGAACGCACGGGTATATTTGGCGGTTCCCGCAGTTTTCACGGCCCGGACCCATGCAGACCCTGCGGATACGCGGCGCGCGTACCCACAACCTGAAGAATATCGATCTCGATCTGCCGCGCGATCGATTGATCGTGTTCACCGGCCTCTCGGGCTCCGGCAAGTCCTCGCTCGCCTTCGATACCATCTACGCCGAGGGCCAGCGCCGCTACGTCGAGTCGCTGTCGGCGTATGCGCGCCAGTTCCTGTCGATCATGGAGAAACCCGACGTCGACTCGATCGAGGGCCTCTCGCCGGCGATCGCGATCGAGCAGAAATCGACCTCGCACAATCCCCGTTCCACGGTCGGCACGGTCACCGAGATCTACGATTACCTGCGCCTCCTTTATGCGCGCGCCGGCACGCCGCGCTGTCCCGACCACGGCCTCGACCTGAGCGCGCAGACCGTGAGCCAGATGGTCGACCAGGTGCTCGCGTTCCCGGAAGGCACGGCCCTGATGCTGCTCGCGCCGGTGATGACCGAGCGCAAGGGCGAGCACGCCGAGATCTTCGAGGAATTGCGCGCGCAGGGATTCGTGCGTGGCCGCGCCGACGGCAGGGTGGTCGAGCTCGACGATCCCCCGAAGCTCGATGCGCGGCGCAAGCACACGATCGAAGCCGTGGTCGATCGCCTCAAGGCCCGGCCGGACGTCGCCCAGCGGCTCGCGGAATCCTTCGAGACGGCGCTACGCGTCGGCGCCGGCGTTGCGCGCGTCGCGCTCCTCGATGAGCCGCAACGCGATGAGCTCGTGTTCTCCAACAGGTTCGCCTGCCCGATCTGCGGCTACAGCCTGCCGGAGCTCGAGCCGCGGCTGTTCTCGTTCAACAATCCCGCCGGCGCCTGCCCGGTCTGCGACGGCCTCGGCGTCAAGCAGTTCTTCGATCCGCAGCGCGTCGTCAACCACCCGCACCTGAGCCTGGCGGGCGGCGCCATCCGCGGCTGGGACCGGCGCAATGCCCACTACTTTCAGATGATCCAGGCGCTCGCGCGCCACTACGAATTCGACATCGAGACGCCGTACTCGGACCTGCCCGGGCCCGTGCAGCACATGCTGCTCCATGGGAGCGGTGCGCAGGAAATCGAGTTCCGCTACTTCGACGGCCAGGGCGGCACGGCCCGCCGCAAGCACGCGTTCGAGGGGATCATCCCGAACCTCGAGCGCCGTTACCGGGAGACCGAGTCGGCGACGGTGCGCGAGGAGCTCGCCAAGTATCTTTCGAGCCGCGCCTGCCCGGAATGCGAGGGCACGCGCCTCAACCGCGCCGCCCGCAGCGTATTCGTCGCCGGGCAGCCCCTGCCCGCGCTCACGCGCCTGTCGGTCGCCAACGCCCTGCGCTTCTTCGCCGGATTGCGGCTCGAAGGCTGGCGCGGCGAAATTGCCGGCAGGATCGTCAAGGAGATCGGCGATCGACTGAGATTTCTGGTCGACGTCGGCCTCACCTACCTCACGCTCGAGCGCAGCGCCGACTCGCTCTCGGGTGGCGAGGCACAGCGCATCCGGCTCGCGAGCCAGATCGGCTCGGGGCTGGTGGGCGTGATGTATATCCTCGACGAGCCCTCGATCGGGCTGCACCAGCGCGACAACGCGCGGCTCCTCGAGACCCTCAAGCACCTGCGCGACATCGGCAACACCGTCATCGTCGTCGAGCACGACGAGGACGCGATCCGCGCGGCCGACTACGTCGTCGATCTCGGCCCCGGCGCGGGAGTCCACGGTGGCGAAATCGTCGCGCGCGGCAGCCCCGCGGACATCGAGGCGGCGCCGGCGTCGCTCACCGGGCAGTACCTGAGCGGCAGGCGGGTAATCGAGGCCCCGGGGCAGCGCTCGCCGGTGCCGGACGATCGCTGGATCCGGGTGGTCGAGGCGCGTGGCAATAATCTCAAGGGCATCACCGCCGCCTTTCCGGTCGGCATGATGACCTGCGTCACGGGCGTGTCGGGCTCCGGAAAATCGACGCTCGTCAACGACACGCTCTACCGCCAGGCCGCGCACAAGCTGACCGGCGCCGGCGAGGAACCCGCTCCGGCCGCACGCATCGAGGGGCTCGAGCACATCGACCGGGTGATCGACATCGACCAGAGCCCGATCGGCCGCACGCCGCGCTCCAATCCCGCGACCTACACCGGGCTGTTCACGGCGCTACGGGAGCTTTTCGCGCAGACCACCGAGGCGCGCGCACGCGGTTATGGTCCCGGGCGCTTCAGCTTCAACGTCAGGGGCGGACGCTGCGAAGCCTGCCAGGGCGATGGGGTCCTGAAGGTGGAGATGCATTTCCTGCCCGACGTGTACGTCGCCTGCGACGTCTGCAAGGGCAAGCGCTACAACCGCGAGACGCTCGAAGTGCACTACAAGGGGCTCAACATCCACGAGGTCCTGGAGCTCACGGTCGAGGATGCATTTGCCTTCCTGCGCAACGTGCCCGTAGTCGCCGGCAAGCTCCAGACGCTCATCGAGGTGGGCCTCACGTACGTGCGCCTCGGCCAGAACGCGACCACGCTCTCGGGCGGCGAGGCGCAGCGCGTGAAGCTCGCGCGCGAGCTCTCCAAGCGCGCCACCGGACGCACGCTCTACATCCTCGATGAGCCGACGACGGGCCTGCACTTCCACGACATCGCGCAGCTCCTCGCCGTGCTGCACCGGCTGCGCGACCAGGGCAATACGGTGGTCGTGATCGAGCACAACCTCGAGGTGATCAAGACGGCCGACTGGGTCATCGATCTCGGTCCCGAGGGCGGCGACGGCGGCGGCGATATTGTCGCCGCCGGAACGCCCGGCGACATCGCGGCCGCCGCCGGGTCCTTTACCGGTCAGTTCCTCGGGCGGGTACTCAAGCGCCGAGCGCCTGGCGCCGGGCGTTGATCTCGTCCTGCGCGGCGCGCAGCACGTCGACGAATTTGTCGCCGTCGAGCCGCATCCTGCGGCAGGCCGTGATGCCCTGCATGTGGAGCTCACGTTGGACACCCGCCCGGATCAGGACGTATCGGCTTGTCGGGTCCGCCGGGTGCTAGCGGCCCGCCGGGCCCGCGAAGTCCTCTTCTGTCCACTCGAGCGCGCCGCGCTCGCCAGCCGCCCGGCGCGCCGCCTCCTGCCGCCGCAGCTCGACTCTGCGGATCTTGCCGGAGACGGTTTTCGGCAATTCGCAGAACTCGACACGACGGACACGCTTGAACGGGCCCAGGACCTTGCGTCCGTGCTCGAGGATCGAGCGCGCCGTTTCCGCGCAGGCGACCGCCCCCGGCGCAAGGGCGACGAACGCCTTCGGCACCGCCATGCGCAGCGCATCGGGCGACGGCACGACCGCCGCCTCGGCCACGCTCGGATGCTCGATCAGGGCGCTTTCGAGTTCGAACGGGCTGATGCGGTAGTCGGAGGCCTTGAACACATCGTCGGCGCGTCCGACGTAGGTCAGGAGCCCCGCGGCGTCCTGGCGGGCCGTGTCGCCCGTCCGGTACAGCGGCCCTGCGAGCGGCTCGAGCGCGCCGTCAACGTCGTACCCGCGCATCAACCCGAGCGGCCGCGACACGCCGAGCTCGAGACAGATCTCGCCTTCATCCGTGGGCGCGCCGGCAGCATCGCGCAGTGACAGTACGTAGCCCGGCAGCGGCCGGCCCATGGTGCCGGGAACCACGGGCTGGCCCGGGCAATTGCCGACCTGCGCCGTGGTCTCGGTCTGCCCGTAGCCGTCGCGCACAACGAGCTGCCAGGCGCCGCGCACGCGCTCGATGACCTCCGGATTGAGCGGCTCGCCGGCGGCGACGAGCTCGCGCAGGTCGGTGCGCCACGAAGCGAGATCCTGCTGAATGAGCATGCGCCACACCGTCGGCGGCGCGCAGAAGGTCGTGACGCGCTCGCGCACGATCGCGTCGAGCGTCGCCCGCGCGTCGAAGCGCGCATGGTTCAGCACCAGCACCGTCGCTTCGGCGAGCCAGGGCGCGAACACCGAGCTCCATGCGTGCTTGGCCCAGCCGGGCGAGGAGATGTTCAGATGCCGGTCGCCGGGCTCGAGCCCGATCCAGTACATGGTCGAAAGGTGTCCAACCGGATACGAGACGTGGCTGTGGAGCGCGAGTTTCGGCCGCGAGGTCGTGCCGGACGTGAAGTACAGGAGCAGCGGGTCGTCGGCCCGCGTCGGCCCCTCGGGCACGAACGTCGCCGGCTGGGATTGCGCGGCTTCGTAGCCGATCCAGTCGGGATGGCCGGCGCCGGGTCCGACCGCGACACCGATCCGGCCACCCGCGGGCGCCGCCGGGAACCGGTCGATCGTCTCGACTCCCGCCACGACCGCGCGTGCCTTGCCACGCTCGAGCCGATCGCGCAGATCGTCGCCACTGAGGAGTGTCGTGGTCGGAATGATCACGGCGCCGAGCCTCATGGCGGCGAGCAGCACCTCCCACAGGGCAGCGCGATTGCCGAGCATCACCAGGATCGTGTCGCCGCGCCGCACGCCCGCGGCGCGCAGGAGGTTCGCCGCCTGCGCGGAGCGCCGCGCGAGCTCCGGGTAGCTGCGTTCCTCGACGGAGCCGTCGTCGTTCAGGATCCTGAGCGCGCAGCCGCCGCGCCGCGACGCCACCGCGTCAAACCAGTCGAAGGCGAAATTGAAGTGCGTGAACGACGGCCAGCGAAACTCCTGGCAGGCGCGCCGATAATCGAGCCGATGCTCGATCAGCAGGTCGCGCGCCTTGCGCAGCGAATCGTGGCCGTCGCTCATCGGGCGCGCGCAGCCGTCAGGCCGGGACCGCGGACGCCGTCACGCGCTTAGCGCGGGCGCTGCAGCGGATTGTTGAACGAGCGAAATCGCTGGCGCACTTCGCCATTTTGAACGCGCTCGGTGTACTGACCGCTCGTGTAGTGCGCGATCACGCGCCGCCAGAACTGCACCGCGCCCGGGTTGCGCAGATACTCGGTCACTTCCCACTCGCCCGCGAAGCGGTTGAACATGAGCACCGCCGCGTCGCGCCCGATGCCGAGCTTGCGGCTCTTGCGCGTGATGAAGAACTCCGACATGTGATAGTCGACGCGCGGCTCGCCCGGCGGCTGGTGAGTGACGCGCACCACCAGCGCGAAACCGACCGGCGTGCCCGCCTGCAGGATGACGAGCGGATGGGACTTGTCGTCGGCGAACCAGCGGGCCATCAGGTCGGGCTCGCGGTCGCCGAATTCGCCGAACACCGGAAACGCGCCGGTATTCAGGTGCGAGAGATCCTCGAGGTAATCACTGTACGCGGACTCGATCCATTGTCGGTCGGGTCCCGCGCCCTTGGCGTCGCGAATCGTTACCGCCACCGGGATCCCCAAACGCAACCGGACGGACCGTCGCCGGCCCGTCCGGTGCGCATCAGGAGCAGCAGCCTGTTACTGCTTCGGAGGCTCGGCAGGCGCAGGAGCCGGAGCAGCCGGAGCAGCCTCAGGAGCAGCGGCCGGAGCGGCCGGAGCAGCCTCAGGAGCAGCCGGAGCAGCGGCCGGAGCAGCAGCGGGAGCAGCTTCGGGAGCTGCAGCCGGAGCAGCGGCCTGCTCGCTACCACCACCGCCGCAGGCGCTCAGGACGAGCGCAGCGAACAGGGCGCTAACAGCAAGTTTGGTCTTCATCATCGATACCCCAGAAAAGTGAAGGATTAAAGGAACGAAACGACTCAGGCAAACTAGTTATCGGTGTAATTCACCTTATCGCCGGGCGCGATTCTAGAGTGTTTCGGGGGGATTTCAAACTGGAAAGCCAGAACGAAAACCCTGTATTGACCGCAGTTTGCGCCATCCGGGAAGCGTCTCCGGCGAGCGACAACGGGCCCTTCCGAGCCGGATGTCGCGCAACGGAGGGGCGCAATCGTGCCGCCTCGAGAGCCCGCCAGGCATAGCCGACAGAGGTCCCCGCAGGCACGCTTCGGGCCTCGGTTCAAGAGTTCATTATCGCTTTGTAAACAAGAACCTGCGCGGCGAGCGGTGCAGCTCCCCGCAGGCGTCATTGCGCGCCGGCGACGACCCGGAGCATTCACGTTTTCGGACGCCAATCGGCCCTGTCTCGACGCTCCCGAAGCTGCGTGATTATGTTCTCCACGGCGGCGCGCTCCCGAGCGCTTCAGCCGGATGTCGGGGGCAGGCCGGCGCAGGTAACGGCTAAACTTGCCGCCTGGAGCCCGGCAGCGGGTCGACTGGAGTCAAGCAGCATGGCGGATTCCCTGGCGTCTCTGTACCCCGCACACTTCGCGGAACAGGTGCGACGCGCGGACGCAGCGCTCGCAGCCGCCGATTTCGAGCACCTGGTGATCTATTCCGGGGCGCAGCACCTGCAGTTTCTGGACGATCACTTCTATCCTTTCAAGGTTAACCCGCACTTCAAGGCCTGGCTGCCGCTCATCGAATTGCCGGAGTGCTTCCTCGTCTACAGCGCCGGCGCCCGCCCGCGTCTCGTCTATTACCAGCCGATCGACTACTGGTACAAGCCGCCGGCCCCGCCGAGCGGCTACTGGCTCGAGCACTTCGACGTGCACTCGGTCGCCAACGTCGACGCGACGCGCGACCTGCTGCCGGCGCGGCTCGAGCGGACCGCTTTCATCGGTGAGTGGCGCACCGATTTCGGCGTCTGGGGGCTCCTGCAGGTGAATCCGGCGACACTCCTCGCCGCCCTGCACTTCCCGCGCGCGGTGAAGACGGCGTACGAGCTCGAATGCATGCGCCGCGCAAGCGCGCTCGGTGCCGCCGCGCACGTCGCCGCCGAGCGCGCCTATCGCGCCGGCGCATCGGAGTACGAGATCCACATGGAGTTCTGCCGCGCCTGCGGCCTGCGCGAGGAGGAGCTCCCGTACAACAGCATCGTCGCGAGCAACCGCAATGCCGCGGTGCTGCACTACCAGTTCCTCGAGCGCCGGCCGCCGATCGAAGCGGAGCGGCATTCGCTCCTCATCGATGCAGGCGCCGCATTGAACGGCTACGCCGCCGACATCACCCGCACCTACTCGTATCGCGACCGCGAGTTCGCGGAGCTCATCGCCCGCCTCGACCGCACGCAGCAGGAGCTCTGCCAGGCGGTGGGGCCGGGCGTCGACTACAAGGAAGTGCACCTGCTGGCGCACCGCAAGCTCGCGGGCCTGCTGCGCGATGCCGATTTCATCTCGGTCGCGGCCGAGGACGCGGTCGCGAGCGGGCTCTCGGGAGTTTTCTTCCCGCACGGCATCGGGCACCTCCTTGGCCTGCAGGTGCACGATGCCGGCGGCTTCATGCGCGACGCCTCGGGCGCGACCATCGAAAAACCCGCGGGTCACCCGAACCTGAGGCTCACGCGCGTGCTCGAGCCCGGCTTCGTGCTCACCATCGAGCCCGGCATCTATTTCATCGACTCGCTGCTCGAAGCGACGCACGGCAACGGCCTCGCCGGCCAGATCAACTGGCCGCGGGTCGCGGCGTTTCGCAAGTTCGGCGGCATCCGGATCGAGGACAACGTCGCGGTCACGGCCGGCGGCCGCGAAAATCTCACGCGCGACGCGTTCGCCGCGCTCCGGCACTGAACGCGCGCTGACCGAACCGAAGGAGACGCCATGGTGAATGAGACGCCGAAGATCTCGCAGGACGCGCTTTACCAGCTCGCTCGCAACGACAAGTTCGACGACTTCAACCGGCGCCGCAAGGCGGGCGAGAAATGCGACCTGCGCGGCCACAACTTCCGCGGCCTCGACCTGCGCAAATTCGACCTCGCCGGGCTCGACCTGTCAGGCTGCTATTTCCGGCAGACGGATCTGCGCGGGCTGAATCTCGCAAGCTGCCGGCTCGAGGGCGCGAGCATTCACGACGCCAACATCGCGGGCGTGCTGTTTCCCAAGGAGCTGGCGCCCGATGAAATCCATCTGTCGCACACGCTCGGAACGCGCATGCGCTACCGCTAGCGCCACGACGCCTTGTCCCGCCGGCGGGCGAGGATGGGGTGAGGAAACTGCCCTCAGCGCTTCGCGAGCAGATTGCGGATTTCCTCGAGCAGCACTTCCTGGCGCGGCGGCGCGGGCGGCGCCGCGGGAGCCGCAGGCGACGGCGCCTTCAGCTTGTTGATGCCCTTCAGGGCGATAAACAGCACGAAGGCAATGATCACGAAGTCGAACACTGTCTGAATGAAGGCGCCGTACTTGAGCATCACGGCCTTGCCGTCCGGGCCCGTTCCGAGCACGACGCCGAAGTCGGCGAAGTTGAGGCCGCCGATCAGCATGCCGAGCGGCGGCATGATGACGCTCTCGACGAGAGCGGAGACGATCTTGCCGAAGGCCGCACCGATCACGACGCCGACGGCCATGTCGACGACGTTCCCCTTCATGGCAAATTCTTTGAATTCTTTGGCAATTCCCATGAGAGCCACCCCTCTTGTTGTTGCTTGCTGAATGCGTCAGGTGCCGAGAAAGTCCCGTTTCCCGATGTCGACCCCATTGTGACGGAGGATGTTGTACGCGGTGACCGCGTGGAAGTAGAAGTTCGGCAGCGCCCAGGTCTGCACGAACGGCAGTCCCTTCATCTCGAGCGTCCGGTCGCGGAGCGCAATCTTGATGTCGCGGTCTTCCTGGCCGTCGATGGCGGCAGCCGGAATGGTTTTCACGTAGGCGATGGTCTTGTCGATGCGCGCGCGCAGCTCCTCGAACGTGGCCTCGGTATCCTCGAAGCGCGGCGCTTCGTGCCCCGCCAGACGCGCGCTCGAGTTCTTGGCGAAATCGCAGGTGAGCTGCACCTGGCGGGCGAACGGGAACATGTCGGGCGCGAGGCGCGCGCCGGCGAGCACGCTCGAGTCGAAATTGCGCGCCTTGGCGTTGGCGGCGGCCTTGTCGAGCCACGCGCGCAGTCTCTCGAGCATCGGCAGGAACTGGCCGACCGAGAGCGCGTACATCGAGATCCTCATGCCAATCCTCCGCGATTTGATCAGTCGCGCGTTTTCTTCGCCGACTTCTTGCCGTCCTTCTTGTCCGCCTTCTTCTTGTCTCCTTTCTTTTCAGCCTTGGCTTCGCCGACCGCCTTGGCTTTCTTTTCGGCCTTCTTTTCGGCCTTCTTCTCGGCCTTCGCGCGTTCCGGCTTGCGCGGCGCGGGCGCGGCTTCGGCCGCTTCGGTCCGGGCGCGCTTGCCCCTCACCGGCTTCGCCTCGCCTTCCTCGGCGGCGGCCACGGGCTGAGCGAGCTCGACCAGCTGCATCAGGGCCATCGGTGCCGAATCGCCCGGCCGCGGCATCATCCGCAGGATGCGCGTATAGCCGCCCGGCCGTGCCTTGAAGCGCGGACCCAGGTCGTCGAACAGCTTCTCCACCGCCCCGGCGTCGCGCAGGCGCGCGAACGCAAGACGTCGCCGCGCGAGCGTGTCGTCCTTGGCGAGCGTGATGAGGGGCTCGACCACCCGGCGCAGCTCCTTCGCCTTCGGCACCGTCGTGCGGATGGTTTCGTGACGCACGAGCGATGCGGCCATGTTTCTGAGCATGGCGTGCCGGTGCGCGCTGTTGCGGCTCAGTTGCCGCCCGGATAGATGATGACGCATTAGACCAGTTCCCGATCCTCGTCGCGCTTCAGGCCCGCGGGCGGCCAGTTGTCGAGCCGCATGCCGAGCGTCAGCCCGTGGCTCTCCAGCACTTCCTTGATCTCGGTGAGCGACTTCTTGCCGAGGTTGGGCGTGCGCAGGAGCTCGACCTCGGTGCGTTGCACGAGGTCGCCGATGTAATGGATGTTCTCCGCCTTGAGGCAGTTGGCGCTGCGCACGGTGAGCTCGAGCTCGTCCACGGGGCGCAGCAGGATGGGATCGAACTGCGCTTCCGCGGTCTTCGCGGCGGCCTCTTCCTGGCCCTGCAGGTCGACGAACACCGACAGCTGGTCCTTGAGGATGCCGCCCGCCCGCCGGATCGCTTCCTCCGGATCGATGGTGCCGTTGGTCTCGATGTCGATGATGAGCTTGTCGAGGTCGGTGCGCTGCTCGACGCGCGCACTCTCGACGTTGTACGTTACGCGCCGCACTGGCGAGAACGAGGCGTCGAGCTGCAGGCGCCCGATCGGGCGGCTCTGCTCCTCGAAGGCCGCGCGCTGCACCGCCGGACGGTAGCCGCGCCCGCGCTCGATCTTGAGCAGCATGCTGAGCTCGCCCGCCTTGGTGAGATTGGCGATCACGAGATCGGGGTTGAGCACCTCGACGTCGTGGTCCCCCTGGATGTCGCCGGCGGTCACCGGACCCGGGCCCTTCTTCTGCAGCCGCACCTCGGCGCTGTCGCGCGTGTGCATGCGGATCGCGAGGAGCTTGAGGTTCAGCAGCACGTCGACCACGTCCTCCTGCACGCCCTCGATGCTCGTGTACTCGTGCAGCACGCCGTCGATTTCCACCTCGGTCACGGCGGCGCCCGGCATCGACGAGAGCAGCACGCGCCGCAACGCGTTGCCGAGCGTGTGGCCGAAGCCGCGCTCGAACGGTTCGATGACGATGCGCGCATGGCGTGGCGACAGCGGCTGCACCTTGACGACGCGCGGCTTCAAGAATTCCGTCACTGATCCCTGCATGTGAATTACCTTGGGCTCGTTAGCCCCAAAAAAAATTACTTCGAATAGAGCTCGACGACCAGGCTCTCGTTGATGTCCGGCAGAATCTCGTCGCGGTCCGGCACCGACTTGAAGAGCCCCGCGTATTTCTTGTCGTCCACCTCGACCCAATCGGGGAAACCGACCTGCGAGGCGATCGCGAGCGCCGCCGCGATCCGTGTCTGCTTGCGCGCCGCCTCGCGCACCTCGACCTTGTCGCCGGCACGCACCTGGTAGGAAGGGATGCTCACGATATCGCCGTTCACGGCGATCGCCTTGTGGCTCACCAGCTGCCGCGCTTCGGCGCGGGTCGCGGCAAAACCCATCCGATACACGACGTTGTCGAGCCGGCACTCGAGCAGTTTCAGCAGCGTCTCGCCGGTCGCGCCCGGGCGTCCGGACGCGCGCTTGTAGTAGTTCGCGAACTGGCGCTCGAGCACGCCGTACATGCGGCGCAGCTTCTGCTTCTCGCGCAGCTGCAGGCCGTAGTCGGACAGGCGGCTCCTGCGCTCGCCCTTGACGCCGCCCGGGGGCACCTCGAGCTTGCACTTCTGCTCGAGCGGCTTCGCGCTCGACTTCAGAAAGAGATCCGTCCCCTCGCGGCGGGACAGCTTGCATTTCGGTCCTAGATAACGAGCCACTGTGCTCTCCGTATGAGACTAGACGCGGCGCTTCTTGGGCGGCCGGCAGCCGTTGTGCGGAATCGGCGTCACATCCGCGATATTGGTGATCTTCAGGCCGCAGGCATTGAGCGCGCGCACGGCCGACTCGCGGCCCGGGCCCGGACCCATGACGCGCACCTCGACGCTCTTCACGCCGTATTCCTGCGCGGCGACGCCCGCCTTCTCGGCCGCGACCTGGGCGGCGAACGGGGTGGACTTGCGCGAGCCGCGGAAGCCGCAACCCCCCGAGGTGGCCCAGGACAGGGTGTTGCCCTGCCGGTCCGTGATCGTGACGATCGTGTTGTTGAAGGACGCGTGCACGTGCGCCACCGCATCCGTGACCTGGCGACGCGCCTTCTTCGGCCGCTTGGCGGGTGCGGCGGCGGCCGTGCCGGCGGCGCCGGCAGCCGGTGCCGGCGCGGCTGCCGCTGCGGCGGGTTTCTGCTCTGCCATTCGTTCCATTCCTCTCTAAATCAGATCTTTCCCGCCGGCGCGGTCAGCTTGACCGCCGCCTTGCGCGGGCCCTTGCGCGTGCGCGCGTTGGTGCGCGTGCGCTGACCGCGGACCGGCAGGCCCTTGCGATGCCGGATGCCGCGATGGCAGCCGAGGTCCATGAGCCGCTTGATGCTCATGGACACTTCGCGTCGCAAGTCGCCTTCGACCGCAAACTTCGCCACCTGCGTGCGCAGCGCCGCGACTTCCGGCTCGGTGAGGTTCTTCACCAGCGTGACGGGATTGATGCCGGCGCCCGCGCAAACGCGCTCCGCGCGCGCCCGGCCGATCCCGTAGATGCTCGTCAGTCCGATGACGACGTGCTTGCCCATCGGAATGTTGATGCCTGCGATACGCGCCATGTTTCAGCCCTGCCTTTGCTTGTGCCGCTGGTCCTTGCAGATGATGTAGACGACGCCGCGGCGCCGCACCACCTTGCAGTCCTTGCAGATCTTCTTCACCGACGGTCGAACTTTCATTGCCCGGATCTCCAGCGATTCTTGACTCGTATCACGTCCTGCCGCGCCCGCTCAGGTTCGCCTTCTTCAGCAGGCTCTCGTACTGGTGCGACATCAGGTGCGCCGACATCTGCGCCATGAAATCCATCACCACGACCACCACGATCAGGAGCGAGGTGCCGCCGAACTGGAACGGCACATTGCCGGCCGTGCGCAGGATCTCGGGCAGGATGCACACGCTCGCGACGTAGAACGCGCCCCACATCGTCAGGCGCGTGAGCACCTTGTCGATGTATTCGCCGGTCTGCTGCCCCGGACGGATGCCGGGGATGAACGCCCCCGACTTCTTCAGGTTGTCCGAGGTCTCGCGCGAATTGATCATCAGCGCCGTGTAGAAGAAGCAGAAGAAGATGATGAGCCCGCCGTACAGCACGAGGTGCAGCGGCTGCCCGGGCCCGAGCGCGGTTGCGACCGTCTGCAGCGCGCTCTGCCACCAGTTGAGGTCCGTGCCGGTGGCGAAGAACTGCGCGATGGTCGCCGGAAACACCAGGATGCTCGAGGCGAAGATCGGCGGGATCACGCCCGACATGTTGAGCTTGAAGGGCAGGTGGCTCGCCTGTCCCTGGAAGATCCGCCGCCCGACCTGGCGTTTCGCGTAGTTGACCGCGATGCGCCGCTGGGCCTTCTCCATGAACACGCAGAAGCCGGTGACCATCACGATCACGGCCAGCAGCATGATGAAGAACGGCGCGCCGATCTCGCCGGTCGACACGCGCTCGAGCGTGTTGCCGATGTCGCGCGGAATGTTGGCGACGATGCCGGTGAGGATGATCATCGAGATGCCGTTGCCCATGCCGCGCTCGGTGATCTGCTCGCCGAGCCACATGAGGAAGACCGTGCCCGCGGTCATTGTTATCGTGGCGACGAACAGGAACTGAATTCCCGGCACGTTGACGAGCCGCCCGCTCTCGAGCGCAAGCGCCGCGCCGTACGCCTGGAACATCGCGAGCGGCACGGTCAGGTAGCGCGTGTACTGGGTGATCTTGCGCCGGCCGGACTCGCCCTCCTTGCGCAGCGCCTGGAGCGAGGGAATCACCATCGACATCATCTGCACGATGATCGACGCCGAGATGTACGGCATCACGCCCATGGCGAAGATCGACAGGCGCTGCAGCGCGCCGCCGGTGAACATGTTGGCGAGGCCGAGGATCGTGCCCGACTGCTTGGCAAAGAAGTCGGCGACGCGCGCCGGATCGATGCCCGGCACCGGCAGATAGGTGCCGATGCGGAACACGATCAGCCCGCCCAGCAGGAACAGGAGCCGGCGCCGCATGTCTGCGAGACGCGCCGCCTGTCCGAGTGCCGCTGTGAGATTGGTGCTGAGATCGGCCACGTGCGTGCTCAGTCCTCGATCCTGCCGCCCGCGGCTTCGATCGCCGCGCGCGCGCCCTTGGTTACCGCGATGCCCTTCAGCGTCACGGCCTTGCCGATCTGGCCGGAGAGGATCACTTTCGCCTTCTCGGTCGCGGCCGGAACGACGTTGGCCGCGATCAGGGCCTTCAGGTCGATCAGGTCCGCGCCCACCTTCGCGAGCGTGCCGAGCGTCACTTCCGCACGCGTCGCCTTGATCGCCGAACGGAACCCCGTCTTCGGCATGCGGCGCTGCAGCGGCATCTGGCCGCCCTCGAAACCGACCTTGTGGTAGCCGCCCTTGCGGGCACGCTGACCCTTGGTGCCGCGGCCGCAGGTCTTGCCCTGGCCGGCGGACGCACCGCGGCCGACGCGCAGTCGCGGCCGCTTCGCGCCCCGGGAGGGCTTGATCGTGTTGAGTCTCATGCGTTTTCCACCTTGAGCATGTGCACCGCGGCCTTGATCATGCCGCGGTTCTCCGGGGTGTCGGCCACGACCACCGACTGTCCGATGCGCGTCAGGCCGAGGCCCGCGGCCGAAGCGCGAATGTTGTGCAGCTGACCGTTAGGGCTCTTGGTGAGCGTCAGCCTGAGCTGTGCCGCGGATGCAGGACGGGACATGGGGGTCTTCGTCATGGGATCAACCTGCCAGCTCTTCGACCGTCTTGCCGCGCTTGGCCGCAATCTGGTCGGGCGAGCGCACCTTGGAGAGAGCCTCCAGGGTCGCCCGCACCACGTTGATCGGATTGCGCGAGCCGTAGCTCTTGGCGAGCACGTTACGCACGCCCGCGCACTCGAACACCGCGCGCATGCCGCCGCCGGCGATCACGCCGGTGCCGTCGGCCGCCGGCTGCATGTATACGCGCGTCGCGCCGTGCGCCCCCTTGACCGCGTACCAGAGCGTGTCGTTGCGCAGGGCCACGTTGATCATGTTCTTGCGCGCCGCCTGCATGGCCTTGGCGATCGCGACCGGCACCTCGCGCGCCTTGCCGTAGCCGAAGCCAACGCGTCCCGCGCCGTCGCCCACGACGGTCAGCGCCGTGAAGCCGAACTGGCGCCCGCCCTTCACGACCTTGGCGACCCGGTTGACTGCCACGAGCTTCTCCAGAAGCTCGTCCCCGGCCGAAGGTTTGTCGACTCTCGCCATAGCGAACCCTTGTTCCGTCGTATTGGTTTAGAACTGTCGCTTCAAAACTCGAGGCCCGCCGCGCGTGCGGCATCGGCCAGCGCCTTGATGCGCCCGTGAAAACGGAAACCCGACCGGTCGAACGCGACCGCGGTGATGCCGGCCGCCTTCGCGCGCTCGGCGATCGCCTTGCCGACCGCCTGCGCCGCCTCGACGTTGCCGGTCGACTTCAGGCCCTGGCGCACGGCCTCCTGCACGGTCGACGCCGCCGCCAGCACCTTGTCGCCTTCCGGCGCCAGCACCTGCGCGTAGATGTGGCGCGGCGTGCGGTGCACGGAAAGGCGCGCGATGGCGAGACGCCGGATGAGCGCGCGCGACTTGACCGCGCGGCGCAGCCGCTTCGATTTCTTGTCGATCTTGCTGTCCATGGTGGCGCTACTTCTTCTTGGTTTCCTTGAGCGTGATCTGCTCGCCGCTGTAGCGCACGCCCTTGCCCTTGTAGGGCTCGGGCGGGCGGAAATCGCGGATCTTCGCCGCGACCTGGCCGACTTTCTGCCGGTCGCTGCCCTTCACTACGATTTCGGTCTGGCTCGGCGTCTCGATGCTGATGCCCTCGGGCACCGGGAAATTCACCGGATGCGAGAAGCCGAGCGTGAGGTTCAGGGTCTTGCCCTGCATCTGCGCGCGGTAGCCGACCCCGACGAGCTCGAGCTTGCGCTCGTAGCCCCGGGTCACGCCGTGCACCATGTTGGCGAGGTGCGCGCGCGTCGCGCCCGCGACGGGCACCAGCAGCTCGTTGTTGCCGTCGAGCTCCACCGCAAGCGTCTGCTTGTCCGCGACCACCCGGATGCCCGCCTTGAGGGCGAGGGTCACCGTGCCCTTGGCGCCTTTCAGCGTCACGGCTTCGGCGGCGACGGTCACCGTCACGCCTTGCGGCAGGTCGATCGGCTTCTTGGCTACACGCGACATAGGTTCCTCAATACACGACGCACAGGACTTCGCCGCCCTGGCCGGCGGCGCGCGCCTGCTTGTCCGTCATGACGCCCTTGGGCGTCGAAACGATCGCCACCCCGAGGCCGCCCAGAACCTTCGGCAGCTCGTCCTTGCCGCGATAGATCCTCAGGCCCGGGCGGCTCACGCGCTCGAGCTTGTCGATCACCGGGCGGCCGTCGTGGTACTTGAGCGCTACCGTGATGGTGCCCTTGACGCCCACGCGCTCGAGACCGAAGTCGGAGATGAAGCCTTCGTCCTTCAGCACCTTCAGCACCGAGGACTTGAGCTTCGACGCCCCGACCGAGATTTCCGCCTTGCCGGCCTTCTGACCGTTGCGGATGCGGGTCAGCAGATCCGAGATGGGATCAGTCATGCTCATGCGCGCACCTCACCAGCTCGCCTTGGTCAGACCCGGAATGTCGCCGCGGTTCATCGATTCGCGCAGCTTCACGCGCGACAGGCCGAACTTGCGGTAGACGCCGCGCGAACGACCCGTGATCGCGCAGCGCTTGCGCTGGCGCGTCGGGCTCGCGTCGCGCGGCAGCGCCTGCAGCTTCGCCTGCGCCTCGGCGCGCTGCTCGGGCGTCGCCCTGGGGTTGCGCACGGCTTCCTTCAGCTGCGTGCGGCGGGCGGCGTACTTCTTGGCGACGCGTGCGCGCCGTTTCTCGCGCTCGACCATGTTGGTCTTGGCCATCGGCTCGTATTCCTCGTTGGCTTTCCTGGAAGGGTTACTTCCGGAAAGGAAAATTGAACGCTTCGAGCAGGGCCCGGCCCTGCTTGTTGTCGCGCGCCGTGGTCGTGATCGTGATGTCCATGCCACGGAGCTGGTCGATCTGGTCGTACTGGATCTCGGGAAAAATGATCTGCTCCTTGACGCCGAGGCTGTAGTTGCCCCGCCCGTCGAACGAGCGCGTCGAGAGGCCGCGGAAGTCGCGGATGCGCGGGATCGCGATGTTGATCAGGCGATCGAGGAACTCGTACATGCGCGCGCCGCGCAGCGTCACCACGCAGCCGATCGGCTGGCCGGCGCGCACCTTGAACGACGCGATCGCCTTGCGCGCCTTGGTTACGAGCGGCTTCTGGCCCGTGATCCTGGTGAGATCGCCGACCGCGTTGTCGACGATCTTCTTGTCCGCCACCGCCTCGCCCACGCCCATGTTGACCGTGATCTTGCTGATGCGCGGCACCTGCATCTCGTTCGCGAGCCCGAGCGACTTCTTCAGCTCCGGCACGATCGTTTCGCGGTAGGTTTTCTGCAGCCTCGCCATGATTACGACTCCGGGCGCCCTCAGGCGTCCACCATTTCCTTGTTCGACTTGAAGAAGCGCACGCGCCGGCCGTCGGCGAGCTTGCGGATGCCGACCCGGTCGCCTTTCTTGGTCGCCGGGTTGTAGAGCAGCACGTTCGAGATGCTGAGCGGCATCTCGCGCTTGACGATGCCGCCCGGCCGGGCGTTCGGCGAGCCGATCTGGCCGCTCGCGCGCTGGTGCTTCTGCGCGACGTTGACGTTCTCGACCACCACGCGCACGCCCTCGACCACGCGCACAACCTTGCCGCGCCGGCCCTTGTCCTTGCCCGCGATGACGATGACCTCGTCGCCCTTCTTGATCTTGTGCATGCCTGCCAAATCCTGTCCCAAATGCCGTACTAGAGAACCTCGGGCGCCAGCGAGATGATCTTCATGAACCGCTCGGTCCTGAGCTCGCGCGTCACCGGTCCGAAGATGCGCGTCCCGATCGGCTCGAGCTTGTTGGTGAGCAGCACCGCCGCGTTGCCGTCGAAGCGGATGAGCGAGCCGTCCGGCCGGCGCACGCCGCGGCGCGTGCGCACGACCACCGCGTCGTACACCTCGCCCTTCTTCACCTTGCCGCGCGGAATGGCGTCCTTGATGCTGACCTTGATGACATCGCCCACGGTCGCATAGCGGCGGCGCGTGCCGCCGAGCACCTTGATGCACATCAGGAGCCGCGCGCCGCTGTTGTCGGCGGCGTTCAACATGGTTCGCATCTGGATCATGGCCTCATCCTCGACATTCCGGGGCTCCCGATCAGCCGGCGGCGCGTTCGACGACGCGCGCGAGCTTCCACGACTTGCGGCGCGACAGCGGCCGGCAGGGCGCGATGTCGACCAGGTCGCCTTCCTTGCATTCGTTCTGCTCGTCGTGCGCGAGGACCTTGGTCGTGCGGCGCACGTACTTGCCGTACTTCGCGTGGCGCACCAGCCGCTCGACCGCGACCGCGATGGTCTTGTCCATCTTGTTGCTCACCACCCGCCCGGTGAGCGTGCGCGCACCGGCGCCCGCTTCGCTCTTCGCTTCGGTCGTCACTTGGCACCTCCGGAACGCTGCTCGGCGAGCACGGTCTTGACGCGCGCGATGTTGCGCCGGACCTTGCCCCATTGATCGGGGCGCGCGGGCGTGCCCGCGGCCGCGGCCATGCGCAGGTTGAACTGCTCCTTGACGAGCCGCGCGAGCTCGTCGACCAGATCGGCGCGCTTTTTCTGGCGCAGGTCTTTGGCTTTCATCAACGCACCTGCCGTTTCACGAACATGGTGGACACCGAGAGCTTGGCCGCGGCGAGACGGAAGGCCTCGCGGGCGACGGTCTCGGCGAGCCCCTCGATCTCGAACAGCACCTTGCCGGGCTGCACGCGCGCGACGTAGTACTCGACGTTGCCCTTGCCGCTGCCCATGCGCACCTCGAGCGGCTTCTTGGTCACCGGCACGTCGGGGAACACGCGGATCCAGAGATTGCCGCCGCGCTTGATGTAGCGGCTGATGGCGCGGCGCGCCGCCTCGAGCTCGCGCGCGGTCATGCGCCCGCGATCGGTCGCCTTCAGGCCGTATTCGCCAAACGCGACGCTGCTGCCGCGCTGCGCGAAGCCAGGGTTGCGGCCCTTGAACTGCTTGCGGTACTTGGTTCGCTTGGGTTGCATCATGAGCGTAGCTTCCGGTCAGGCTCCGGTCTTCAGGCGCCGGCGGCCGGCTGGGCGGCGGCCTCGGCGGGCGCGGCCTCGCCTTCCTTCGCGGGTTCCTTGATCTCGGGAGCTTCCTTCTCCTTCTCGAATACCTCGCCCTTGAAGATCCACACCTTGACGCCGATCACGCCGTAGGTGGTCATCGCCTGGCCAAGACCGTAGTCGATTTCGGCGCGGAACGTGTGCAGCGGAATGCGCCCCTCGCGATACCATTCGGTGCGCGCGATTTCGGCGCCGTTCAGTCGCCCGGAGACGCGCACCTTGATGCCGAGCGCGCCGCTGCGCATCGTGTTGGTGACCGCGCGCTTCATGGCGCGGCGGAACATCACGCGCTTCTCGAGCTGCTGCGCGATCCCGTCGGCGACCAGCTGCGCGTCGAGCTCGGGCTTTCGGATCTCGGCGATGTTGATGCGCACGTCGGTGAGCGGCATCCCCATCATGCGGGCCACCTCGAGGCGCAGTTTCTCGATGTCCTCGCCCTTCTTGCCGATGACGATCCCGGGGCGCGCCGTCGAGATCGTGATGTTGGCCTTCTTCGCGGCGCGTTCGATGTGGATGCGGCTCACCGAGGCCTCGGCGAGGCGCTTGCGCAGGAATTCGCGCACCACGTAGTCGGTGTAGATGTGGCTCGGGAAGCCGCGCGTGCCCGCGTACCACTTCGACGTCCAGTCACGGGTGATGCCGAGGCGAATGCCGACCGGATTGACTTTCTGGCCCATGGAGTCGTTTCCTACTTGCCGTCGCCGACGTGAATGGTGATGTGGCTGTTGCGCTTGAGGATGCGGTTGCCGCGGCCCTTGGCGCGCGCATGAAAGCGCTTGAGCATCGGCGCGGCGTCCACGCAGATGCTCGCCACCTTGAGCTCGTCGATGTCGAGGCCGTGGTTCTGCTCGGCGTTCGAGATCGCGGACTCCAGTACCTTGAGCACGAGGCGCGCGCCCTTCTTGGGCATGAACCGGAGCGTGTTCTTGGCGCTGCCCACGGGCTTGCCGCGGATGACGTCCGCGACCAGTCGGCATTTCTGCGGGCTGATGCGCGCGTAGCGCAGCTGTGCTTTGACCTGCATGACGAAACTCTCTGCCTTGGGCCTATTCCGCGGTCGCGACCTTCTTGTCGCCCGAATGCGCCTTGAAGGTGCGCGTCGGCGCGAACTCGCCGAGCTTGTGACCGACCATGTTCTCCGACACCAGCACCGGAACGTGCTGGCGGCCGTTGTGCACGGCAAGCGTGAGCCCGACCATGTCGGGCACGATCATCGAGCGGCGCGACCAGGTCTTGATCGGCCGGCGGTCGTTCTTGGCCGCGGCCGTGTGCACCTTGGCGGCCAGGTGCAGGTCGACGTACGGACCCTTCTTCAATGAACGTGGCACTTGCGACTCTCCTCTAGTTGCGGCGCTGTACCATCATGTTGTCGGTGCGCTTGTTGCGGCGCGTCTTCTTGCCCTTGGTGTTCCAGCCCCAGGGGCTCACCGGATGCGGATTACCCTGTCCCGACTTGCCCTCGCCGCCGCCGTGCGGATGGTCGACGGGATTCATCGCGGCGCCGCGCACGGTCGGGCGCACGCCCTTCCACCGCATGGCGCCCGCCTTGCCGTAGACGCGCAGGTTATGCTCGTCGTTGCCGACTTCGCCGATGGTCGCGCGGCAGTCGACGTGGACCTTGCGCATCTCGCCGGACTTCAGGCGGATCATCGCGAAGATGCCTTCACGCGAGGTGTACGAGACCGAGCTCCCGGCGCTGCGTGCGATCTGGCCGCCCTTGCCGGGCTTCATCTCGACGTTGTGCACGATCGAGCCGACCGGAATGTGCCTCAATGCCATCGCGTTGCCCGGCTTGATCGGCGCTTCCGAGCCCGAGCGGATTTCATCGCCCGCCTTCACGCCTTTCGGCGCGAGGATGTAGCGGCGCTCGCCGTCCTTGTAAAGGACGAGCGCCAGGTGCGCGCTGCGGTTCGGGTCGTACTCGAGGCGCTCGACCACGCCCGCGACACCATCCTTGTCGCGGCGGAAATCGACGACGCGATACTTCTGCCGGCTGCCGCCGCCGATGTGGCGCGTCGTCTGCCGTCCGAAGTGATTGCGCGCGCCGGTCTTGTTCTGGTGCCGGGTGAGCGACTTCTCCGGCCCGCCCTTGTGCAGGTGCGAGCGGTCGATCTTGATCTGAAAGCGCGTCCCGGGCGACGTCGGATTGAGTTTGATGAGAGCCATCGCTGCAATATTCCTCGAGGCGTCCGCCGTTACTTCTCGGCGCCCGTAAAGTCGATCGTCTGGCCGGCCACGAGGCGCACATACGCCTTCTTCAGCCCCGAGCGGCGCCCGCGGCGCTGCCGGAATGCGGTGCTCTTGCCCTTGCGGTTCACCACCTGCACCGACTCGACCTTGACGGAGAACATGAGCTCCACCGCCGCGCGCACCTCGGTCTTGGTGGCCTCGCTCCTTACGCGAAACACGTACTGATTCGCCTTCTCGGCGACCCGCGCAGCCTTCTCCGATACGTGCGGAGCGACCAGAACGCTCGTCAGGTATTCCTTGCTCGTCATGCGAGCCTCTCTTCCAGCTGCTTCACCGCGCCCACGGTCACCAGCACCTTTTCATGGCGCACCAGCGAGACCGGGTCGACGGCGGCGGCGGCCACGACGTTGACATGCGGCAGATTGCGCGCGGCGAGCGCGAGCTTCTCGTCGACCGCTTCGACCACGATCAGGACGTTGTCGAGCGCCCAGGCCTTGAGCTTGCCGGCGAGGAGCCTGGTCTTCGGCGCTTCCAGATCGATCGCCTCGGCAACCACCAGCCGATCCTGGCGCACCAGCTCCGAGAGCATCGAGCGCAACGCGCCGCGATACATCTTGCGATTCACCTTCTGCTCGAACGAGCGCGGCTTCGCGGCGAAGGTCCTGCCACCGCCGATCCACAGCGGGCTGCGGCTCGAGCCGGCGCGCGCCTGCCCGGTGCCCTTCTGTGCATGCGGCTTGCGGCCACCGCCGCGCACCTCGGCCTTGCTCTTCTGCGCCTTGGTGCCCGCGCGACCTGCCGCGAGGTACGCCGTGACGACCTGGTGCACGAGCGCCTCGTTGAAAGCGCTCCCGAAGGTCGCTTCCGATACCTGCACGGCCGTGCCGGTGCTGCCGACGAGTTTCAGTTTCATTGCCTGGTCTCCGTCCGCGGCCTACTTCTTGCTCGGCGCGAGCCTGACGCGGCGCGCCTTGCGCGCCGCCTTCACCGACGGGCGCACCAGCACGCTGCCGCCTTCGGTTCCTGGAACCGCGCCACGGATGAAGAGGAGGTTGCGCTCCATGTCCACCTGCACCACCTTCAGATTCTCGGTGGTGACCCGGTCGACGCCCATGTGGCCCGACATGCGCTTGCCGAGAAACACGCGGCCGGGCGTCTGGCGCTGGCCGATCGAGCCCGGCACGCGATGCGAGACCGAGGCGCCGTGAGTGGCATAGCCGCCCGCGAAATTGTGGCGCTTCATCACTCCCGCGAAGCCCTTGCCCATGGTCGTGCCGGTGACGTCGACCACCTGCCCGGCGCTGAAGAGGTCCGCCTTGATCTCCGCTCCGGCCTTGAAGTCCGCGCCTTCGCCTTCGGCGAGCCGGAACTCGTACAGCGCTTCGCCCGGCGCGACGTTGGCCTTGGCGTAATGGCCGGCGACGGGCTTGGTGAGACGGGATTGCTTGCGGCTGCCGAACGTTACCTGCACGGCGCGGTAACCATCCTTGTCGGCGGCTTTCACCTGCGTCACGCGGTTCGGCAGAACCTCAATGACCGTCACCGGCAGAGTTTCGCCGGCGTCAGTGAAAACGCGGGTCATGCCGCATTTGCGGCCAACCAGACCGATAGTCATGTGTTCTGTCCTCGTACACGGCGCCCGCTACGATTGGCTGGCGCTGTCACTACACGGCCGGCGGTCTAGCCGGTGACCCCGGGGCCCTCGCTCGCGAGGTGCCCGGCGTTACCGTCTACGCGCTCCGGCCGGGAAAAAGGGCGGCAAGTCTATCAGTAAATCCAACCGTTTCAAGTATTTCGGGAACCCTCACCCCAACCCTCTCCCGCAAGCGGGAGAGGGCGCCGGAGGCCCCTCACCCCAGCCCTCTCCCGCTTGCGGGAGAGGGCGCCGG
>Ga0316620_10000123_pt1 | contig 30754 bp, 29 predicted proteins | sample OWC_Aug_M1_C1_D5_FD_207651 | JGI IMG/M metagenome (GOLD analysis project Ga0316620, IMG submission 207651) | Wetland soil microbial communities from Old Woman Creek delta, Ohio, United States - OWC_Aug_M1_C1_D5_B | ecosystem: Environmental > Terrestrial > Soil > Wetlands | place: USA: Ohio...
GGTGCTCCGTGGCGCTGTGGACGGACGGCGAAGTCGCTGCCATCGAGCGGCGCGTGGGAGTGCGCCACAGCGAAATGGTGCTGCCGATGCTGGAGCGCCTGCTGGCGCAGCGGCGCCTCGCGGTGCGCGACCTCGAGGCCGTGGCCTTCGGCGCCGGACCGGGGTCGTTCACCGGGCTGCGCATCGCCTGCGGCGTGGCACAGGGCCTGGCGTTCGCGAGCGGTATCCCGGTGCTCGGCGTGTCCACGCTCGAGGCGATCGCCGAGGAGTCGGGCGCGCCGCGCGCCGTCGTGTGCCTCGATGCGCGCATGCACGAAGTGTATTATTCGGCGCTGGAAAGAACTCCCGCGGGCTGGCGCGAGGCGGTCGAGACGCAATGCGTCGCGCCCGCCGCGGCGCCGCTGCCTCCGGGCGGCGGCTGGCACGGCTGCGGCAACGGCTTCGCGGCGTACGCGGAAGCGCTCGCCGCGCGGCTCGGCGCCTCGCTCGCCGCGACCGCACCCGAAGCGCACGCGAGCGCGATGGCGGTGGCGCGGCTCGCGGCGCCGCGGCTGGCGGCGGGCCAGGGAGTCGATGCGGCGCTCGCCGCGCCGCTGTACGTTCGCGACAAGGTGGCGCTCACCACGCAGGAACGCGGCAGCAGATGAGTGCAGTCCTCAAACAAACGCCCCGCCTCGAGCCGATGCGCGAGGCCGACCTCGCCGAGGTGGCGGCGGTCGAGAGCGCGATCTACACCCATCCCTGGACGCGCGGCAATTTCGCCGATTCGCTGCGCGCCCGTTACCAGTGCTTCACGCTGCGCGGCGGCGGCGCGTTGATCGGCTACTTCGTGCTGATGGTGGCGGCGGGAGAGGCGCACCTGCTCAACCTGTCGGTAGCCGCCGCGCATCAGCGCAAGGGCCACGGCACGGCGCTGCTAGGCGAGGTGATGCGCCTGGCGCGCGAGCTGGGTGCGCGCACGCTGTTTCTCGAAGTGCGGCCGAGCAACCTCGGCGCGCTGGCCCTGTACCGGCGCTTCGGCTTCCGGAGAGTCGGTGTGCGGCGCGGCTACTACCCTGCGCACGCGGGGCGCGAAGACGCGCTCGTGCTGTCGATCGTGCTGTGAGCCGCCGCAGCGAAATCCTGGAAGAGATGGGCCTTGCGCCGGTGTGGCGTCTGAGGAAGCCCGTGGTGGAGGGGGAAGATCGGGAGACGCGGATCCTGAAAATGGACTGGCAGGAGCTCAAGCAGGCGGTGGCCGCGTGCACTGCCTGCGGCCTGCACGCGACGCGCACCCAGACCGTGTTCGGCGTGGGCGACGAGCGCGCGGCGTGGCTGCTGGTAGGCGAGGCGCCGGGCGCCGAGGAAGACCGCCTCGGCGAGCCCTTCGTCGGCCAGGCCGGCAGGCTGCTCGACAACATGCTCGCGGCGCTCGAGCTGCGCCGGGGCGAGAACGTGTACATCGCGAACGTGCTCAAGTGCCGCCCGCCGGGCAACCGCAACCCCGAGCCGGCCGAGGTCGCGCAGTGCACGCCGTTTCTGCTGCGCCAGATCGCGCTCATCCGGCCGAAGCTGATCGTGGCGATGGGCCGCTTCGCCGCGCAGACGCTGCTCGCGAGCGACGCCACCATCGCCAGCCTGCGCGGCAAGGTGCACCGTTACGCCGGCGTGCCGCTCGTCGTCACTTACCACCCGGCCTACCTGCTCAGGAATCTCCCGGACAAGGCGAAAGCCTGGGAAGACCTGCTGTTCGCGCGGCGTACCGTCACGGACTTGCAGGCGGCGCGAGCCGACCCCACCTAATCGTCCATCCAACGCGAGGAGCGATCATGCGCAGAATTCTTCCGGTCTTGCTCGCCGTACTGACGCTCACGCTCGGCGGCTGCGGCTACAACGACTTCCAGAGGCTCGACGAGCAGGTGAAATCCGCCTGGTCGGAGGTGCTCAATAATTACCAGCGGCGCGCCGACCTGATTCCGAACCTGGTGGCCACCGTCCAGGGCGCGGCCGATTTCGAGAAGAGTACGCTCACCGAGCTGACGAACGCGCGCGCCGCGGTGGGGAGAATCCAGGTGACGCCCGACATGGTCAACGATCCGGAAGCGTTCAAGAAATTCGAGGACGCGCAGGCGCGCCTCGGCGGCGCGCTTACCCGGCTGCTCGCGGTGGCGGAGAACTACCCCACGCTCACCGCCACCAAGCAGTTCGGCGAGCTGCAGGCGCAGCTCGAGGGCACCGAGAATCGCATCACGGTTGCCCGCGGGCGCTACATCAAGGCGGTGCAGGAATACAACGTGCTCGCGCGTCAGTTCCCCACCAACCTTACGGCGATGATGTTCGGCTACAAGGTCAAGTCGAACTTCTCGGTGCCGGACGAGAAGGCGATCGCGGCGCCGCCGAAGGTCGATTTCTCGAAGCAGAAGCCCTGACATGCTGCGCTGGGTCGTCGCCGTGTGCCTTGCGCTCGCGGCGGGCGCTGCCGGCTGGGCGCGTGCCGAGGTGGCGGTGCCGCCGCTCCAGGCGCGTGTCACGGACCTCACCGGAACGCTGAGCGCCGAGCAGAAGGCGTCGCTCGAGGCGCGGCTTGCCGCGCTCGAGACGAAAAAAGGCAGCCAGGTCGCGGTGCTGATCGTTCCAAGCACGCGCCCCGAGACGATCGAGCAGTACGCGATCCGCGTTGCCGAGCGCTGGAAGCTCGGCCGCCAGGGCGTCGACGACGGCGCGCTGCTGCTCGTGGCGAAGAACGACCGTACCGTGCGCATCGAAGTCGGCTACGGCCTGGAAGGCGTGATTCCGGATGCGATCGCCTGGCGCGTCATCGACGAGATCATCGTGCCGCGCTTTCGCGCCGGCGACTTCTACGGCGGCCTGAGCGGCGGCGTAGATGCGCTCGCGCGCTTGGTGAGCGGTGAGCCGCTGCCGGCGCCGGCGCCGCGCCCATCAAACAAGGGCGATGCGATGCAGGGGTTGATGTTCGTTGGATTCGCGGCGGTCGCGGTGGCGTACGTGCTCGGCGCGTTTCTCGGCCGCGCCGCGGCGGCGGGTCTTGCCGGCGTTGCGGTCGCGCTCTACGGCTGGGCCGTCGCGGGGCTGCTGGTCGCGGTGCTTGCGGGGATCGTCACGTTCCTCGCGGCCCTCCCGGGCCGTGGCTCGGGCTTCTATACGATGGGGCGCGGCGGCGGCTGGTCGGGAGGAGGAGGCTGGTCGGGTGGAGGGGGATGGTCCGGAGGAGGGGGTGGCTTTGGCGGGGGCGGCGCCTCCGGGCGCTGGTGAGGGCCGCATGCGCGATCGCATGCTCCGGCATCTGACCCACGGCCGCGCCGCGGTGCGGCGCGCATTTCCGCCGTCCGCCCTGCAGGCGATCGAGGCGGAGGTCCGTGCGCAGGAAGCGCGCCACCGCGGCGAGTTGCGCGTCGCGCTCGAAGGATCGTTGCCGCTCGGCGCCTTGCTGCGCGGCGCCTCGCCGCGTGACCGCGCGCTCGCTTTGTTCCGCACGCTGGGTGTCGGCCGCACGAGCGAGGGCAACGGCGTGCTCGTGTACTTGCTGCTCGCCGAACGCGTGGTCGAGATCGTCGCCGACCAGGGTATCGCGCGGCGCGTGCCGCAGGCGGAGTGGCGGCGCATCTGCGGCGTCATGGAGGAGCGCTTCCGGCGCGGCGAGTTCGCGCAAGGCGTGATCGCCGGCGTGCAGGCGATCGGAGAGCGCCTCGCCGAGCATTGCCCGGCGGGGACCGCAAACCCGAACGAGCTGCCTGACCGGCCGGTCGTGCTCTAGCCGATCCAGGCGTGCGCCATCGCGTCGAGGCGCAGCGTGTGCTCGAACTTTTCGCCACCGCTACGCACTTCGACGGTGACGACCTGCGACCCGCTGTGGTCGAATTTCAGGTCGCAGGAAAACGTCGCCGGGCGCTGCACCGTCTGCGAAGCGAGCAATCGCCCGCGTGCATCGATCACGCTGCACTGCGCGCTGCCGCTACCGGCGAGCAGCGCCTGGACGTGGAACGGCTCGCCGGCGACACGCCGGTAGATCGCGGGATCGCGGTTCGCGTTGTACTGCAGGCCGTTGACCTTCAACAAGCGCACCAGCGGTTTGGCCATGTCGCCCTCCATAAGACAACGCTAATATAACGCATGCAGCGCGACCTGGAACGGATCGACGCCGAAATCGGCGCCTGGGAGCGCCGGCTCGCGGCGGGCGAGGCGTTGGCGCTCGAGCCCGCGCTCGAGGCGGCGACCGGCGCGGCGCGCGCGCTGTTGCGCGCCTACATCCGGGCCGAAGGCGCCAAGCCGGTGCCGGCCGAGGACGTCGACCTGCTGGAGGCCTTCAAGGTGCTGGTGAAGGGCGACCCGACCTGGAATGCGATTCGCGACAACTTGCGAGAGCTGGTCTACTACCGCAACTGCCTGGCGAGCGGACGCGCCGACGCGCTGCCCGCGGTGCCCGAGAAAATGGTAATCCGCCTCGCGCGCCACGTGTACCTGTATATGAGGACGCGCTGCGTCAAGGAGGGGAGGATCTCGCCTTGACGGCGCGCTTCATCGCCTCGGCGCGCTTTGCCTCGCGCGGCTATGGCCGCAATCATCCGCTTGCCATCCCGCGGGTGTCGCTGGCGCGCGAGCTGGCGCTCGCCTGCGGCCTCATCGAGGACGGCGAATACCTCGAGGCGCGTTGCGCGAGCGACGCCGAGCTCGTCGCGTTCCATGACCCCGGATACGTGGCGGCGGTAAGGCGAGCCGAGGACGCGCGCGCAGTGGCGCAGGGGGACCGGGAGCGCTACGCGCTCGGCACGCTCGAGAACCCGTGGTTCGAAGACGTCTACACGCGGCCGGCGACCGCTGCCGGCGGCAGCCTGCAGGCCGCGGACGAAGCGCTCGCCGGGCGACGGGCGTTCAATCCGGCGGGCGGCATGCACCATGCGCGGCGCGACCGGGCACAGGGCTTTTGCTACTTCAACGACAACGTGCTCGGCATCCTGCGGCTGCGCGCGGCGGGCTTGCGCGTGCTGTACGTCGACCTCGACGCGCACTATCCCGATGGCGTGGCCGAGGCGCTGCGCGGCGATCCCGAAGTGCTGGTGCTGTCGCTGCACATGGATACCGCCTATGCCTACCCGAAGGCGGGAGGCGGGCTCGACGACCCGCAGGTGGTCAACCTGCCGCTGCCGCGCGGCGCGAACGACGCCGAGTACCTGCATGCGTTCGATGCGCTGTGGCCGCGCGCGCTGGAGCGCTTCGCACCCGACGCGGTCATGCTGCAGGCGGGCACCGATGTCATTGCGCCAGATCCGCTCGGCAAGCTCGCGGTGAGCACGCAGGGGTTCCTGCGCGCGGTCGCGCGCGTGGTCGAAGGCGCGCCGCGGCTCGCGGTGACCGGGGGTGGCGGCTATCACCCGTTGCTGGTGGCACGCGCCTGGGCGGGCGTGTGGGCGCTGCTGTGCGGCCGGCCGCTGCCGGAGCCGATGCCTGCCGCGGGCGCAGCGCTGCTCGCTGCGGTCGACTGGCAGCATGAGGAGGAATGGCTCGGACCGTGGATGTTCGAGTCGTTCGGCGATCCGGTGCCCGAGGCGCGCATCCGCGCCGAGGTGCGCGAGCTCGCGGCGCGCGCGGCGCGCCATCCCCGCATCGCATGATCCCCGGCCACGCCACGCGCGGTGCCACCGAGGGCTACGCGGCGAGCTTCGGCGCGAGCTGCGCGTCCGGCCACTACAGCGACTTCCTCAATCTGCACCTGAAGCTCTCGTCGCTCGGCCTGGGGATGTTTCCGGGGGCGGCGGACGACGCCACCGACGGGGCGGTCGCAACCATCGTCGAGCGCGCGGTTCTCTCCGGCATCAACGTGATCGATACGGCGGTCCACTACCGCTACGGTCGCACGCTGGTCGCGGTGCGCGCGGGCCTGGAGCGCGCGTTCGCCGCGGGGGTCGCGCGCGAGCAGGTATTCGTCGCGGTGAAGGGGGGCTTCCTGCTCTTTCCCGAGGGCCGGCCATCGAGCCTCGAGCAGTGGTTCGACGCGCACATTGCAGCGCGCGGCCTGGGAACGCGCGCCGACCTCGCCGGAGAGCATCTGCTCGCCGCGCCTTACATCGCCTGGCAGCTGGAGTTCGCGCGCGCCGCACTCGGCCTCGCGACGCTCGATGCGTTTCTCATCGACCAGCCGGAAGTGCACATCGCGGCGGTGGGCAAGGAAAGGGCCAACCGCAAGCTTGCACGCGCCTTCGCCGTCCTCGAGCAGGCGGTGAAGCAGGGCCGTATCCGCTGCTACGGCGTATCGACCTTCGACGGCATGCGGGTCGAGACCGACCACGCGCTGTTCGAGTCGATCGCCTCGCTGCAGGGACTTGCGGAAGGCGCGGCGCGCACCGCCTGGGGAGACGAGCAGGCGCGCCACCATTTCCGCATCGTGCAGCTGCCATTCAACCCGGCGATGACCGAGGGCTTCACGCGCTTCTCGCAGGCCACCGGGCAGGGCAATGTCGGCTCGACCATCCAGGCGGCGCATCAGCTGCGGGCATACGTCATGGCGAGCCACACGCTCGGTAAGGGACGCTTTGCGTTGGAGGACCCGCTCGCCGCGCTCTTGCCGGAGCTGTCGAATCCGGCGCAGCGGGCGCTGCAGTTCGCGCGCTCGACGCCCGGTATCGGCACCGCGCTCGCAGGCCTGAGCAATCCGGCCCACCTCGACGACCTCCTCGCGGTGGCGCGCACGCCGCCGCTCGCGAAACAGGCGTACCTGGGGTTCTATCGCCGCGCCGACGACCCGCCGGCGCTCAAGGCTTGACCGTCGGGGGCGAGTTCTTTTCGGCGAGACGCTTGAGCAGGCCGTCGATCCCCGATTGCTGCACGATCTGCGAGAACTCGGAGCGGTAGGTCAGCACCAGGCTCACGCCCTCGACGATCACGTCGTAGATCTTCCAGCCTTGCGGCGTGAGGTGCATGGCGTAGTCGACCGCCACCGGCGGCTTGCCGGGCTGGAGGTAGCGGTTGCGCACCGTGACGTCGGTGTCGCCCGGCTTCATGTTCAGGCGCTGCACCTGCATCGTCTGGCCCCGGTAGCTGCCGATCGCATTGGTGTAGATGCGCAGAAGCATGCCCTGGAACTGCTGCACCAGCGCGTCGCGCTGCGCCGGCGTCGCGAGCCTCCAGTCCCTGCCGAGCGCGATGCGCGCCGCTGCCCGGAAGTCGATGTGCGGCAGCACCTTCTCCTCGACCAGCGCGACGACGGCCTCGCGCTCGCCGGCCTTCAGTGCCTCACTCTTCTGTACCGACTGCATCACCTCGTCGGTCACCTGGCGCACGACCTCGTCAGGTCCCGGTTGGGCGGCGGTCGCCTGGAGGGCGAACAGCAAGGGAAAAGCGAGCAGGATTTTCTTCATTGGGAGCGGAACCGATGGTGGTGATGGTAGTCCTCCGACCGCGCGAAGGACAACAGGCGGTCGATCTTGCGCCGGTGCAGCCGGCGGTTGCGAAGGTACCACAGCAGTACCAGCGTCATGGTGAGCGCGACGAACGATCCGAAGATGAGGATCACGCTATAGATGGACAGTCCGACGCGAAGCAGAAGCGAGTAGAGCGCGATGATTGCCAGGATCGACAGGTTCTCGTTGAAGTTCTGCACCGCGATCGAGCGGCCCGCTCCCATCAGGTTGTGCCCGCGGTGCTGCAGCAGCGCGTTCATCGGCACCACGAAAAAACCGGCGAGGGCGCCGATCAGGACCATCAGCGGAACCGCGATCACGACGCTGTGCGCGAGCACCATGGCCATCACCACGATTCCCATGGCGATGCCGAGCGGAATCACCCTGACCGAGTAGTGCAGCGGAACCTTGACCGAGGCTGCGATCGCGCCGCCGGCCACGCCGAGCGCCACCACGCCCTGGAGGATTGCCGCCCTGGAGAGGTCGAAGCCGAGGGAGGCCTTCGACCACTCGATGACGATGAACTGCAACGTGGCGCCGACGCCCCAGAACAGCGTCGTCACGGCAAGCGAGATCTGGCCGAGCTTGTCGAACCACAGCCGCGCGTTGCAGCGGTAGAAGTCCTTGAGCGTCGCGATCGGGCTGCCGTGCAGGTGCTTGAGCGTTGCTCCGGTGCGCGGGACGTAGAGGTTGAACACCGCCGCCACGGCATAGATCACGACGATCACGACGAGAGCGGCTTCGGCGGGCGTATCGATGCCGGTATCGATGATCGGAAGATCGAGATCGAGCAGGTGCGTCGCCACGGTCTGGTTGATCAGGACGCCGCCGAGCATCGTCCCGAGGATGATCGACGCCACGGTGAGACCTTCGATCCAGCCGTTGGCCAGCACCAGCTTGGTCGGCGGCAGGTATTCCGTAAGGATGCCGTACTTGGCGGGCGAATAGGCCGCGGCGCCAAGGCCCACGAGCGCGTACGCGGCAAGCGGGTTCAGGTCGAACAGCATGAGGGCGCAGCCGACGATCTTGACCAGGTTGGACAGGAACATCACCTGGCCCTTGGGCAGGCGATCGGCGAAGGCGCCGACGTAGGGCGCGAGCAGGACGTAGGACAGCACGAAGAAGAACTTGAGGTAGGGCGTGAGCCACGACGGCTCATGGGACTGCATCAGCAACGCGATGGCTGCGACCAGCAACGCGTTGTCCGCGAGCGACGAGAAGAACTGCGCCGCCATGATGACGTAAAAGCCGAGGCTCATCGATGCGGAGGAGGGAGCGGGCTTGCGGATTGCGGCGAACCGTCGTTTAGAGGGCCCGGCTTTATAACACGTCGGGCTCAGTTTTCGCCGCGCTTGCGGCGCTCGATCTCCGCCAGCAGCCGTTCCTGCTCGGCGAAAGATGGTGCTCGTGGCGCGACCGCGTCTTCATCGGTGAAGCGGCCGCGAAAACCGGCTGGCGCGCCCGCGACCGGGCGCAGGTACGCCTGCATGCGCAGTTCCTTGTTGAGCGCGGTGAGGCGACGCCGTATCCAGGAGAGGTCGTACAGCGCGGCGGCGACGAGAACGGCTCCCAACCCCGCGCTCGCGCGCCAGTCGAGCGCGAGCAATGCGATTGCCGCGATGCTGGCCGCGCGGTAAGCCCAGGCACCTCGGGGCTCGCGCAGGTAGGCGCGGTGAGCGCCAAGCGGGAACGCGAGCCATAGCAGGTATGCGGTGGCCGGACGACGCAGCGAGGCGGCAAGCCGCAGGTTCGCCTGCTGCAGCCCCTCTCCGCCGAGATCCATCCTTTTCCAGGTATCGCTCACAGCGCGCCATAAGCTACCAATTGCCCGAAGATTATGCTTGAATAAGCAGGTTCACGACCACGATTCACGGGATTGATCGTCATGGCCGACCGGCGCCTGCAGGTATTCCACGCCGTTGCCAAGCATCTGTCGTTCACGAAAGCCGCCGAAGCGCTGTTCATGACTCAGCCGGCGGTGACGTTCCAGATCAAGCAGCTGGAAGAGCATTTCAATTCACGGCTGTTCGAGCGCGGCCACGGGCGCATCGCCCTGACCCCGGCCGGCGACATCGTGCTCGAGTACGCCGAGCGCATCCTCGCGTTGTCGGCCGAACTGGACACGCGGCTCAAGGAGATGACTGGACAGATCGCCGGGCCGCTGCTGGTCGGCGCGAGCACGACCATCGCCGAGTTCCTGCTGCCGCAGGTGCTGGGCGCGTTCAAGTCGAAGTACCCCGGCGTCATGCCGCGCCTGTTCGTGGCCAACTCGGGCACGGTCGAGAGCCGCGTCGCAGAGCACACGCTCGACCTCGGGTTCATCGAGTCGTCCTCGCACTTGCCGACCGTCGCGTCGGACGTGTGCTGCGAGGACGAGCTGCAGGTGGTGTGCGCGCCGACGCATCCGCTCGCCAAGCTGAAGGCGGTGACGCCGAAGCAGCTCGTCGAGTATCCCTACATCAGCCGCGAGACCGGCTCGGGAACGCGCGAGGTCACCGATCTCTACTTCCAGAACGCGGGAATCAGGCCGGACAGCATGAATGTGATCATGGAGCTCGGCAGCCCGGAGGCGCTCAAGGGTCTGGTGGCGACCGGGCTTGGTTTCGCGATCATGTCGCGTTCCACCGTGAGCAAGGAGACACGTCTGGGTCAGCTCGCGCGCCTCGCGCTCACGCCGCGGTTGATCCGCAACCTTTCGGTCGTATATCCGAAGGAAAAGTTCCGCTCGCGGCTGGTCAATACCTTCGTGCAGTTCGCGAAGGATCAGCTGGCGGTGATGCAGACCGGCTGAGCCGCAGGCCTGGTGAAACGCTTTCTCGCCGTTCAGCATACGTACTCGGAATTCTTCGGCGCGCTCGAGTCGCAGTGGGAAGCGCGCGGCATCGGCTTTAGCTACGTGCGGCCGGTGGCGGGCGAGGACGTCGCGGGAACGCCATCGCAGTTCGATGCGCTGTGGCTGCTCGGCGCGGCCTGGCCGCCGGCCGACCGCGAGCATTGCCCATGGGTGGACGACGAGGTGAGGATGGTGCGCGCCTTCCTCAAGTCGAAGCGTCCGGTGATCGGCCTGGGCGGCGGCGCCCAAGTGCTCGCCGCGGCGCACGGGGCGAGCCTGCACGTCGAGCCGCAGCACGACGCGTACTTCACGCGCGCAAGGGGGCTTGCGGACGATCCGCTGGCGCGCGCGGTGGACGGCCGCATGGTGCTCGTCATGACGAACGGTCGCGCCGAGCTTGCACCCGGACTGGAGCCGGTCGTCGCGGCGGAGGACGGCCGCCCGATCGCGTTCCGCGCGGGCGCGCTCGGCTACGGCCTGTCGTTGCGCCCCGAGCTCAGGCCCGGCATGCTCGAAGACATGGTCATGGAGGAGGGTCGCCCGCTGCCGGATGACTTCGGCGCGCTGATCGAGGCCGCGCGCGTGCACTGGCCGCAGATGCAGCAGACCACGGATCGCGTGGCTGCGGCGCTGGTCGAGGCGCTGGGGCTGATGGACGAGCGCGCCAAGGCGCCGGTCATACGCATCGTCGAGCAACGCTGAGCGCGGCATGCCACGACCGATCCGGGCAACGATTTCACGCGCCGCCCTGGCGCGCAACCTCGAGCTCGCACGCAGCGTCGCGGGCACGAGCCGGATCTGGGCGGTGATCAAGGCGAACGCGTACGGCCATGGCCTGCTGCGGGCTGCGGAGGCGCTGGCGGCGGCCGATGGCTATGCGCTGCTCGACCTGGAGGAAGCGATCCGGTTGCGCCTGGGGGGCGAGAAGAAGCCGCTCCTGCTGCTCGAAGGATTCTTCCAGCCGCAGGACGTGCCGCTGCTCGCCGAGTACGCGCTGACCCCGGTCATTCACAACCGGGAGCAGATCGACATGCTGCAGAAATCCCGCCCGGCGAGTGCGCTCGACGTTTACCTCAAGCTGAACAGCGGCATGAACCGTCTCGGCTTCGACGCGGCGGGCATGCAGGCCGCATGGAGCACGCTCACGGCGAACCCGCGCGTGCGGCAGGTGACGCTCATGACGCATTTCGCGGACGCCGACGGGGCCGGCGGCGTGCAGGCGCAGCTCGAGCGGTTCAACCAGATCGCCGCCGGCGTGACGGCTCCGCGCTCGCTTGCCAATTCGGCGGCCTTGCTGCGCTATCCGGAGACGCACGGCGACTGGGTGAGGCCCGGCATCATGCTCTACGGCTGCTCGCCGTTCGCCGACCGCAGCGCCGCCGAGCTCGGGATCGCGCCGGCCATGACGCTCGCCTCCGAGCTGATCGAGGTGCAGAACCTGCAGCCGGGCGACCGCCTCGGCTACGGCTTTTCCTTCCAGGCCGAGCGGGCGATGCGCATCGGCGTGGTCGCCTGCGGCTATGCCGACGGCTACCCGCGCCACGCGCCCTCGGGGACGCCGGTGCTGGTCGACGACCGGCGCACGCGAATCGTCGGTCGCGTGTCGATGGATATGATCTGCGTCGACATCACCGGCCTGCCGCAAGCGGGCGTCGGCACGCCGGTCACGCTGTGGGGCGAAGGTCTGTCCGCCGATGAAGTCGCGGCCGCCGCGGGCACGCTCAGCTACGAGCTGCTGTGCGCGCTCGCGCCGCGCGTGCCGGTGACGGAAGCCGGGTAATGGCGAAGCCGAAGTCGGCCTATGTCTGTTCCGAGTGCGGCGCCAGCGCGCTGCAATGGTTCGGCGCCTGCCCGTCGTGCGGCGCGGCCGGCACGCTCGTCGAGACGCTGGCCGAGCGGGCCTCGACGCACCGCTATGCCGGGCCGTCGCAGGCGGTGCGCGCCGTGCCGCTGGCGCAGATCGAGGCACGCGACGTGGGGCGCATTCCGACCGGGATCGGCGAGCTCGACCGCGTGCTCGGAGGCGGCCTGGTCGCGGGCCAGGTGGCGCTGGTAGGCGGCGACCCGGGCATCGGAAAATCGACGCTGCTCCTGCAGGCGCTGGCGAGCCTCGGCACCCAGGCGCGCACGCTCTACGTCACGGGGGAGGAGTCCGCCGAGCAGGTCGCGCTGCGTGCGCGGCGCCTGGCGCTGGAGGCGGGCAGCGTGCACCTGCTGGCGGAGATTCAGCTCGAGCGCATCGTCGCATCGATCGAAGCCGATGCGCCGCAGGTGGCGGTGATCGACTCGATCCAGACGCTGTACTCCGAGCAGTTGCAGTCGGCGCCGGGTTCTGTGGCGCAGGTGCGAGAGTGCGCGGCCCAGCTTACGCGCCACGCGAAGAAGAGCGGCACCGCGGTGCTGATGATCGGGCACGTCACCAAGGAGGGCGCGATCGCGGGACCGCGCGTGCTCGAGCACATCGTCGACACCGTGCTCTACTTCGAAGGGGATGCGCACTCGAGCTTTCGCCTGATTCGCGCGATCAAGAACCGCTTCGGCGCGGTCAACGAGCTGGGCGTGTTCGCGATGACGGAAAAGGGCCTGCGCCCGGTGAGCAATCCGTCGGCGCTGTTTCTGTCGCACCACGAGCGCGAAGTGCCGGGCGCCTGCGTGCTGGCCACCCTCGAGGGTACGCGCCCCTTGCTGGTGGAGATCCAGGCGCTGGTCGACGCCTCGCATTCCCCCAACCCGCGCCGACTCTCGCTGGGACTGGAGCAGAACCGGCTCGCGATGCTGCTCGCGGTGCTGCACCGGCACGCCGGCATCGCGACCATCGACCAGGACGTGTTCGTGAACGCCGTGGGCGGGGTTCGCATCGGCGAGCCGGCCGCGGATCTCGCGGTATCGCTGGCGGTGGTCTCCTCGCTCAGCGACCGCGCGATCCCGCAGAAGGTGGCGGTGTTCGGCGAGGTCGGGCTCGCCGGCGAGGTGCGGCCCGCGCCGCGCGGCCAGGAGCGCCTGAAGGAGGCGGCCAAGCTCGGGTTCACCAGGCTGGTCGCGCCGAAGGCCAACCGCCTGAAGCGGGTCGCCGGCATCGAGCTGATCGAGGTCGAGCGGATCGACGAGGCCGTCCGGGCGCTGCGAAACCTCTAGGCCTGCGGCAGCGCCATGCGCGCAGCGCGCACGCCGCTGCGCACCGCTGCTTCGAGGGTCGGCGGGTACTCCGGGTCGGTGTAATCGCCCGCGAGGAACACGTTCGGCCAGGGCGTGGTCTGCGCAATGCGCGCGAGGCCGGGCGGGCAGGCGATGGTGGCGCGCTTCTCGGCGATTACGCTGGACCACTCGGGCTGCGGCAGCCCAGGGAGTGCCTGCGCGAGCTCGCGGTGGCAGGTTGCGGCGAGCGCGTCGTGCGTCATATGCTGGTGCTCGCCCTCGGCGCTGATCACGCAGGCAAGGCGCCCGCGCTCACCGAGCAGCGCGCCGCGGTCGAACACCCACTGCACCAGCCCGGCGTCCAGCCCGAGCATCGGCAGCGGCAGGCGCACCCGCTCCGGATACTGCAGGTAGCACGTGTAGATCGGCTGATAAGCGAGCGGCGGCGCGATCTCCGGCAGCAGCGTCTTCAGCTGATGCGGGCCGACCGCGACGATCACCGCGCGGTGCGCGGCGCGCAGCGCGGCGAGGTCGCGCACCGTTTCGTTCAACCGCACTTCGCCGCCGCGCGCCGCGACGAAGGCGGCGGCAGGTTCGGGGAAAAGGCCGCTTAGGTCGACGCGCGGCAGCAGCAGGTCGCTCGCCCCGTGCGTCCCGCCGAGCGTGTCGCGCAGCACCACGAGGAACACGGCGGCGGAAGCGCGCGCCGGCGGCGTGTTGAGCGCCGAGACGCACAGCGGCCGCCACAGGTATCTTCCGATCCGCCCGCCCTGGCCGTGGCGCAGGAGCAGCTCCTCGACGCTGCAATCCATTGCGAGGCGAAAGCGCCGCCGGCGCATGGCGGAGACGAAGCGCACCGCGCCCAGGCGCTCGCCGAGCGGCACGCCGCGCGCGCCGAGCAGCCCGCCGAGCAGGCCGAAAGGCTGCGGCAGCCACAGCGCACGCATGCAGAAGCCGCTCGTGTAGCGCACCTCGAGGGGCATGCGCAGCACCGCATCGTTCGGCAGGCCTACGAGCGCCATCATGCGTGCCAGCTCGGCGTAGGCGCCGATGAGGATGTGCTGGCCGTTGTCGAGCCGTTGCTCGCGCTGCGTGACGCGGCGTGCGCGCCCCCCGGGGACCGCGCCGGCCTCGAAGACCGTTACGGCCACGCCGCGCGCAGCGAGGCTCGCCGCCGCCGCCATCCCGGCGTATCCGGCTCCGACGATGGCTATGCGCGGATCCAAGTCTTCCAGGCGATCCAGAGCTTGCGCAGTGGCGTGAGCGAAACGCGCTGGCTGAGGACCTTGAAATCGTCGCGTTCGATCTCGCGCAGCAGCGTACGGTAGATCGCCGCCATGATCAGTCCCGGCCGCTGCGCGCGCCGGTCCTGTGCGGGCAGCGCGGCAAGCGCCCGGTCGTAGTACCCCTCGGCGCGCTGCGCCTCGAAGCGCATCAGGCTCACGAAAGCGTCGCTGTGGCGCGCGCCGGTGATGTCGGCGGCGGTGACGCCGTAGGTCTTCAGGTCCTCCATCGGCAGGTAGATCCGGTTCCGGCGCGCGTCTTCTCCCACATCGCGGATAATGTTGGTGAGCTGAAAGGCGATGCCGAGGTCGCGCGCGTAGCCGAGCGTGCCTGCGTCACGGTAGCCGAAAATTCCCGCCGCGAGCAGCCCGACCACGCCGGCGACGCGGTAGCAGTAGCGCTCGAGTCCGGCGAAGTCGAGATAACGCGACTGCGTCAGGTCCATTTCCACGCCATCGATGATCTCGTTTAGCAGCAGGGCGGTGACGCCAAAGCGCTGCACCGCGGGTGAGAGTGCGCGCGTCACCGGATGCTGGGGATCGCCGGCGAACAGCCGGCCGATCTCGGCGCGCCACCAGGCGAGGCGCGTCTGCGCGACCTGCAGGTCGGTGGCCTCGTCGACGACATCGTCCACCTCGCGGCAGAATGCGTACAGGGCGGTGATCGCGCGCCGGCGCTCGGCCGGGAGGAACAGGAACGAATAATAGAAGCTCGATCCGCTCGCGGCCGCCTTCTGCTGGCAGTACTGGTCGGGGCTCAAAGGGCTCTCGCAAGCAGCAACGGCCAGTCGTACCACCTGAGCACGGGGCGGTGGCGGAACATGTCGTAGCCCGTGGCGGCGAGCTTCTCCAGGATGCGCAGGCCGCCTTGCACGGTGGTACGGATCTCGAGGCCGATGCGGCCGGGGAGCCGACGTCCGAGGGGAGCGCCCGCTTCGAGCATCGCCCGGGCGCGCCCGACCTGCATGCCGAGCAGCTCCCGCCAGGCCGCGTCGCAGCGCTGCTCGGCGATGTGGCGCTCGGTGACGCCGCAGCGCGCCATCTCGTCCTGGGGAAGGTAGACGCGGCCTCGGGAATAGTCGATCGGCAGGTCCTGCCAGAAGTTCACCAACTGCAGCGCCGAGCAGATCGAGTCGGAGTCGCGCAGGTTCTCGGGCGTCGCTGCGCCGAACAGCTCGAGCAGCAGCCGCCCGACCGGGTCGGCCGAGCGGCGGCAATAGCCGAGCAGCTCGTCGAAGTCGGCGTAGCGGTGCTTGACGACGTCCTGCGAGAAGGCATCCAGCAGGTCGTGGAACGGTTGCAGGCCAATGCGCCGCTCGCGCGCAAGGCGCCCGAGGTCGCGCAGCACCGGGTCGAGCGGCTGTTCGCCGCGGGCGATGGCGTGCAGCCCGGCGCGGTAGCCCTCGAGCAGCGCGAGCCGCTCCGCAGGCGTGCGTGCGCCCTCGTCGGCGAAATCGTCGGCGTTGCGCGCGAAGCGATACACCACGCCGACCGGTCCGCGCTGCGGCGCGGGCAGCAGCAGCGAGGCGACCGGGAAGTTTTCGTAATGGTCGACGGACACCAATTGATTCTTAAAGGGAAACCACGCTCCACGACGAAGGCGGACGGGCGTTCCGCAGTATAATGGATCGGTTTCAGGCGGGCTGTACGCGCGAAGGTGGCGGAATTGGTAGACGCACTGGATTTAGGTTCCAGCGCGGAAACGCTTGTGGGTTCGAGTCCCACCCTTCGCACCACCGCTGCATGCGGGCGGCCGCGCGACAACTTTGAGGAAGCGATAGAGATGGCGGCAAACGTGGAAACGCTGGGTGCGCTCGAGCGGCGCCTGTCGATGTCGGTGCCGGTCGAAGAGATCGAGCGCCAGGTCGACGTGCGGCTGAAGAGGCTCGCGCGCGACGTCAAGATGCCCGGCTTCCGGCCGGGCAAGGTGCCGATGAAGCTGGTGGCGCAGCAGTACGGGCCGCAGGTGCGCTCCGAAGTCCTCGGCGACGCAGTGCAGCGCAGCTTCAGCGACGCTGTAAAGCAAGCGAACCTCCGGGTCGCGGGATACCCTCAGATCGAGAAGCGCGAGGGCGGCGGCGAGCAAGCGCTCGAATTCAGTGCCACGTTCGAGGTCTACCCCGAATTCAAGCCAGGCGACGTTTCGGCCGCCACCATCGAGCGGCCGCACATAGAGGTAAGCGACTCCGAGGTCGACAAGACCATCGAGATCCTTCGCAAGCAGCGCACCCAGCACGTGACCGTCGGGCGCGCGGCGCACGACGGCGATCGCCTGACGGTGGACTTCGAGGGCAAGATCGATGGACAGGCGTTCGACGGCGGCAAGGCGAGCGGCTTCAGTTTCGTGCTCGGGGAGGGCCGCATGCTGCCCGAGTTCGAACAGGCCGCCCGCGGCATGTCCGCCGGCGAGTCCAAGGCCTTCGATCTCGCATTCCCGGCCGACTACATGGGCAAGGAAGTCGCTGGCAAGACCGCCTCCTTCTCGCTTACGGTCAAGCAGGTCGACGAGCCGCGGCTGCCGGAGCTGGACGCCGCGTTCGCCAAGAGCCTGGGCGTGGCGGACGGCGACCTGACCAAGATGCGGGCCGAGATCCGCGCGAACGTCGAACGCGAGGTGAGAAAGCGCATCGAGGCACGCATGAAGGGCCAGGCGCTGCAGACGCTGCTCGATACGACCAAGCTCGAGCTGCCCAAGTCGCTGGTGCAGATGGAGGCGCAGCAGCTGCTCGAGCGCGCGGTGGCGGACTTGCAGGCGCGCGGCGTCAAGCCCGAGCAGGTGCCGCTGGAACCGAAGGCGTTCGAGGAAGCGGCCCGACGGCGCGTCGCGCTTGGGCTGATCATCGGCGAGCTCGCGCGTGCCGAGGGCCTGCAGCCGAAGCCGGCGGACGTGCGCGCGCTGATCGAGCAGGAGGCGCAGACCTACGAGAACCCTGCCGAGGTGGTAAAATGGTTTTACATGCAGCCGCAGCGTTTGTCCGAGATGGAAGGCCTCGCACTCGAGGGCAACGTCGTCAACTGGGTGCTGTCCAAGGCCAAGGTTGTCGAGAAAACGGTTTCCTTCGACGAACTCATGGGTAGCGGCACATGATCTGGCAGAAATCAGCGCCCGAGACGCAGAGCCTCGGGCTCATCCCGATGGTGATCGAACAGTCGGGGCGCGGCGAGCGCGCCTACGACATCTACTCGCGCCTGCTCAAGGAGCGAGTCGTGTTCCTGGTAGGGCCCGTGACGGAGGTCACCGCCAACCTGATCGTGGCGCAGCTGCTTTTCCTCGAGTCGGAGAATCCCGACAAGGACATCTTCTTCTACATCAACTCGCCCGGCGGCTCGGTTTCGGCCGGCCTGGCGATATACGACACGATGCAGTTCATCAAGCCCGACGTGAGTACGCTGTGCATCGGGCAGGCTGCGAGCATGGGCGCGCTGCTGCTCGCAGCGGGCGACAAGGGCAAGCGCTATTGCCTGCCCAACTCGCGCGTCATGATCCACCAGCCCCTGGGAGGCTTCCAGGGCCAGGCCTCGGACGTCGAGATTCACGCGCGCGAAATCCTGTACATCAAGCAACGGCTGAACGAGATTCTCGCCAAGCACACGGGCCAGCCGCTGGACAAGATCGCGAAGGATACCGACCGCGACAATTTTCTGTCGGGTGACGAGGCGGTACAGTACGGTCTGGTGGACAAGGTTCTGACGTCGAGGGAAAACAACTAGGAGCGCGTTCAATGTCGGACAAGACCTCCTCGAGCGAAAAACTGTTGTACTGCTCGTTCTGCGGCAAGAGCCAGCACGAAGTGCGCAAGCTCATCGCGGGACCGTCGGTGTTCATCTGCGACGAGTGCATCGAGCTTTGCAACGACATCATTCGCGAGGAGACCGCCACCGACAAGACGGGCAAGGGCGTCAAGTCCGACTTGCCGACGCCACGCGAGATCCGCCAGATCCTAGACCAGTACGTCATCGGCCAGGATCAGGCGAAGAGGATCCTTTCGGTCGCCGTCTACAACCACTACAAGCGGCTAAAGCACCTGTCGAAGAACGACGAGGTCGAGCTCGCCAAGTCCAACATCCTCCTGATCGGCCCGACGGGCTCGGGCAAGACGCTGCTCGCGCAGACGCTGGCGCGGCTGCTCAACGTGCCGTTCGTCATCGCGGACGCCACGACGCTCACCGAGGCGGGATATGTGGGCGAGGACGTCGAGAACATCATCCAGAAGCTGCTGCAGAACTGCGACTACGACGTCGACAAGGCGAAGCGCGGCATCGTCTACATCGACGAGATCGACAAGATCTCCCGCAAGTCGGACAACCCTTCCATCACCAGGGACGTTTCCGGCGAAGGCGTGCAGCAGGCGCTGTTGAAGCTGATCGAGGGCACCATCGCCTCGGTGCCGCCGCAAGGCGGCCGCAAGCATCCGAACCAGGATTTCGTCCAGGTGGACACGACCAACATCCTGTTCATCTGCGGCGGCGCGTTCGACGGCCTGGAACGGATCGTTCGCAACCGCACCGAGAAGACCGGCATCGGCTTCGGCGCGGAAGTGCGCAGCCCGAAGAACGCCAAGGCGACTTTCGACATCCTGAAGGGCGTCGAGCCCGAGGACCTGATCAAGTACGGCCTCATTCCGGAGTTCGTCGGCCGCCTGCCGGTCGTCGCGGCCCTGGAAGAACTCGACGAGAGCGCGCTGATGCAGATCCTGACGGAGCCGAAAAATGCGCTCGTCAAGCAATACCAGAAGCTGTTCAGTATGGAAGGCGTCGAGCTCGAGATCCGCGCGGCTGCGCTCGTTGCCGTGGCGAAAAAGGCCCTGGCGCGCAGGACGGGCGCCCGCGGTCTGCGCTCGATCCTCGAGAACGTGCTGCTCGACACGATGTACGAGCTGCCGACGCTGGAGAACGTCAGCAAGGTAGTCGTCGACGAGTCGATGATCTCGGCCGACGGCCGGCCGCTGCTGATCTACTCGGACCAGCAAAAGGTCGCTGGTAGCTCCGCGGGCTAGGCTCGCCCGGCGGCGCGCCTGAAGCGCCGCAACCAACGCGGCGCAAATCTGTCAGATTGGACGCTGGGGGCGCTTGCGTGTAGGCTAATCGCGGCGCCGAATGCCGTTTTTTTCCATTGATTTGGCGCAGGTAGACCTCATCTAGACGGGGTCCCCCACGCCGCAACAGAGGCCGTAAATGTCCGACTCACCCGAAACGCCTGCCCGCAACTCCCAATACCCGCTGCTCCCCTTGCGCGACGTGGTGGTGTTTCCGCACATGGTGATCCCGCTGTTCGTCGGGCGCCCGAAATCGATCAAGGCCATGGAGACGGCAATGGAGGCCGGCAAGTCGATCCTCCTGGTCGCCCAGAAATCGGCGGCCAAGGACGACCCCGGACCTGAGGACATGTACCAGATCGGCTGCGTGTCGAGCATCCTGCAGATGCTCAAGCTCCCCGACGGCACGGTGAAGGTGCTGGTCGAAGGCGGCAGCCGCGCCTACATCCGCAACATCGTCGACCTGAAGACGCACTGGGTGGCCGACGCGGCCCCGATCGGGCCCGAAGCCGCGCCCGGTCCCGAGGTGGAGGCGATGCGCCGCGCACTGCTTTCGACGTTCGACCAGTACGTCAAGCTGAACAAGAAGATCCCGCCCGAGATCCTCACCTCGTTGCAGGGCATCGACGAGGCGGGGCGCCTTGCGGACACGGTCGCGGCACACCTCCCGCTCAAGCTCGAGCAGAAACAGCAGGTGCTCGAGATGTTCGACGTCAAGCTGCGGCTAGAGCACCTGATGTCGCAGCTCGAGACCGAGATCGACATCCTCCAGGTCGAGAAGCGCATCCGCGGTCGCGTAAAGCGGCAGATGGAGAAGAGCCAGCGCGAGTACTACCTCAACGAGCAGGTCAAGGCGATCCAGAAGGAGCTCGGCGAGGGCGAGGAGGGCGCCGACCTCGAGGAGATGGAGAAGCGCATCCGCCGCGCGCACATGCCGAAGGACGCGCGCAAGAAGGTCGATTCGGAGATGAAGAAGCTCAAGCTCATGTCGCCGATGTCGGCCGAGGCCACGGTGGTGCGCAACTACATCGAGACCCTGGTCAACCTGCCCTGGAAGAAGAAGTCCAAGATCTCGCGCGACATCAAGCTGGCGCAGGAGATCCTGGACAAGGACCACTACGGCCTGGAGAAGGTCAAGGAGCGCATCGTCGAGTACCTGGCCGTCCAGAGCCGCGTCGACAAGATGAAGGCGCCGATCCTGTGCCTGGTCGGCCCCCCGGGCGTGGGCAAGACCTCCCTCGGGCAGTCGGTGGCCAAAGCGACCAACCGCAAGTTCGTGCGCATGTCGCTCGGCGGCGTGCGCGACGAGGCCGAGATCAGGGGCCATCGCCGCACCTACATCGGTTCGATGCCGGGCAAGATCCTGCAGAACATGACCAAGGTGGGTGTTAGGAACCCGCTGTTCCTCCTCGACGAGGTGGACAAGATGGGCATGGACTGGCGCGGCGACCCGTCCTCGGCGCTGCTCGAAGTCCTGGACCCGGAGCAAAACCATACTTTCGTCGACCATTACGTCGAGGTCGAGTACGACCTCTCCGAAGTGATGTTCGTCGCGACCGCCAACACGCTCAACATCCCGCCCGCGCTCGCCGACCGGATGGAAGTGATCCGGCTGTCGGGCTATACCGAAGACGAGAAGCTGAACATCGCGGTGAAGTACCTGCTGCCCAAGCAGATGAAGAACAACGGCCTGGCTCAGGGCGAGCTGTCGGTGAACGACGCGGCGATCCGCGATATCGTGCGCTACTTCACCCGCGAGGCGGGCGTGCGCAGCCTGGAGCGTGAGGTGTCCAAGATCTGCCGCAAGGCGGTCAAGCAGCTCATGACGGCCAAGAGCGAGGGCGGCGAGAAGCCCAAGCGCATCCTGGTGACGCCGCGCAACCTGGACAAGTTCCTGGGCGTTCGCCGTTACACCTTCGGCATGGCGGAGAAGCAGAATCAGGTCGGCCAGGTTACGGGGCTCGCCTGGACCGAGGTCGGCGGCGAGTTGCTCACGATCGAGACGGTGGTGATGCCCGGCAAAGGCAAGGCGATCACCACCGGCAAGCTCGGTGACGTGATGCAGGAGTCAATCCAGGCGGCGCTTTCGGTCGTGCGCAGCCGCTCGCGCAAGCTCGGCGTGAAGGACGACTTCTACCAGAAGAACGACATCCACATCCACCTGCCCGAGGGCGCGACGCCCAAGGACGGGCCGAGCGCCGGTATAGGCATCGTCACCGCGATGGTTTCCGTGCTCACGGGCATTCCGGTGCGCGCCGATGTGGCCATGACCGGCGAGATCACCCTGCGCGGCGAAGTGCTGCCGATCGGCGGGCTGAAGGAGAAGCTGCTCGCCGCGCACCGCGGCGGCATCAAGACCGTGCTGATCCCGGAAGAGAACGTGAAGGACCTCGCCGACATCGCCGAGAACGTCAAGAACCGTCTCGAGATCACGCCGGTGAGGTGGATCGACAAGGTGCTGGAAATCGCGCTCGAGCGCATGCCCGAGCCGCTTCCAGAGACCGAAGAGGTGGCGCCGCTGCCCGGTACCGGGGACGACAAGACCGGATCGAGCCTGACGACCCACTGATACGAGGAGGCGTACGTGAACAAGGCGGAAATGATCGAACACATCGCGCAGGCCGCGGAGATCTCCAAATCCGCCGCCGAGCGGGCGGTGGACGCCATGGTGGCGGCGATCAAGTCGAGCCTCAAGAAGGGCGACATGGTGACGCTGGTCGGCTTCGGCAGCTTCTACGTCAGCGATCGCGCCGCGCGCACCGGGCGCAATCCGCGCACGGGCGAGGAGGTCAAGATCGCAGCGGCACGCGTGCCCAAGTTCCGTTCTGGAAAAGCCCTGAAGGATGCGATAAACTAGCGCGCTTTTCGCGGACTGCATGCGGGCCGCAGGGTGACGGAGGGGTGCTTAGCTCAGTGGTAGAGCGTCGCCCTTACAAGGCGAATGTCGGGAGTTCGACCCTCTCAGCACCCACCAGCGCTGGAGTGGTAGTTCAGTTGGTTAGAATACCGGCCTGTCACGCCGGGGGTCGCGGGTTCGAGTCCCGTCCACTCCGCCAGACTTCCTGAAAGGGCGAACACCGGTTCGCCCTTTTTTACATCCGAAACGTCCATGTTCGATTTCGTCCACAGACAGAAAAAAATCATCCAGATCATCATCGGGCTGCTTGCGCTGACGTTCGCCGCCTGGGGCATCGAGTCCTATACGCGCGGCCGCGGCCAGAGCGACGCGGTCGCCAGGGTGGACCGGATGGTGATTTCGCAGCGCGAGTTCTCGGACGAGCTCGCGCGCCAGCAGGCGCGTCTGCGCCAGGTGTTCGGGCAGAACTTCGACCCGAGCACCGTCGACACGCTGGAGTCGCGCCGCGCCCTGCTGGAAGGCATGATCGACCAGCGCCTGGTCGCGGCGGCCGCGATCAAGCGCCGTTTGCTGGTGTCCGACGATGCGCTGCGGGAGGTGATCGCCGGCATTCCTGCATTCCAGGAGAACGGCACGTTCTCCAAATCCGCCTATGAGTCCGTCCTGCGAGCGCAGAATCCGCCGCTCACCCCGGTCGAATACGAGTCGCGCCTGCGCTACGACCTGGCGCTGGGGCAGCTGGCGCGCTCGATCAGCGGGACAGCCATCCCGTCGCGCGCAGTGGCGGAGACTCTGGTGCGGCTACAGGAGGAGAGCCGCGAGGTTTCCGACGCCCTGGTGCCGTCGGACAAGTTCCTGGCCCAGATAAAGATCGACGACGCGCAGGCCAAGGCCTATTACGAATCGCACCAGGACGAGTTCCGCATCCCCGAGCGGGTGCGGGCGCAGTACGTCGTCCTTTCCGGGGAGGAACTCGGCCGCGCGCAGCCGGTGAGCGATGCGGACGTGAAGAAGGCGTACGAATCGCACATCGGGCGGTACCAGGTAGGCGAGGAACGGCGCCTGAGCCACATCCTGATTGCGGTGCCGTCCGACGCGACCGAAGCTCAGCGCAAGGAGGCGCACGCCAAGGCGGAGCAAATCCTCGCCGAGCTGCGCAAGTCGCCCGAGCGCTTCGCGGAACTGGCCAAGAAATACTCGCAGGACCCGGGCTCGGCGCAAAAGGGGGGCGATCTGGGCCTGGTAAGCCGCGGCATGATGGTCAAGCCGTTCGAGGACGCCGCATTCGCGCTGAAGGACGGTGAGACCAGCGGAATCGTTCAGACCGAATTCGGGTATCACATCATACGGGTCACTGCCGTCACGCCCGCCAGGGTTCGGCCGCTCGAGGAGGTGCGCCCGGAGCTGGTGGCCGAGATCCGGAAACAGAAGGGCGAGCAGCGCTACGCCGAAGCCGCCGAGGGCTTCACCAACATGGTCTACGAGCAATCGGACAGCCTGCAGCCGGTCGCCGATCGCTACAAGCTGTCTCTGCGCACCACGGACTGGATCACCAGGGATACGGGCAAGGCGCCCGCGCCGCTCGACAACAAGCGGGTGATTAACGCGCTGTTTTCGGATGACGCCATCCGCAACAAGCGCAACACCGAGGCGATCGAGGTGGGCCAGGACACGATGGTCGCGGCGCGGGTGCTCGAGCACCAGGCGCCGACATTGCAGAAGTACGACGACGTCAAGGCGCAGATCGAGCAGAAGCTTCGCCGCACCGAGGCTGCGGCCCTCGCCGCCAAGGACGGCGCGGCGCTACTCGAGAAGCTGCGCAAGGGCGAGGACGCGGGCCTGACCTGGGGCGCGCCGCACAAGGTCTCGCGCAATTCGGCCGAAGGGCTGTCGGGCGACACGGTGCGCCTGATCGTGTCGGCCGACGTGTCCAAGTTGCCGGCCTACGTCGGCGCACCGGCCGGGACTCAGGGCTACGCGATCTACCGGATCTCCAAGTTGATCGAGCCGCCGGCGAAGACCGATGCCCAGAAAGCGGCCGACCTGCAGCGCATCGCCCAAGCGGACGGGGCCTCGGAGTACGACGCCTTCGTCGCCAGCTTGCGCGCCGATGCCGACATCGATATCAACGAAAAGCTGCTGAAGCCGCAACAGCAATAGCGGAGCCGCTATTCTCCCGCGGTCATCCCGCCGACCACGCTGCTGAACCCCGCGTCGACGTAGACGATCTCGCCCGTGATTCCGGCCGCGAGGTCCGAGAGCAGGAACGCCGCGGCGTTGCCCACGTCCTCGATCGTGACGTTGCGCCTGAGCGGCGCGTGCTGCTCGACGAACTTCAGGATCCTCGAGAAGCCGGAGATGCCGCTCGCGGCGAGCGTCTTGATCGGCCCGGCGGAGATGCCGTTGACGCGTATTCCCTGGGCGCCTAAGTTCGAAGCGAGGTAGCGCACCGAAGCCTCCAGGCTCGCCTTCGCGAGCCCCATGACGTTGTAGTGGGGCACCACGCGCTCCGCGCCGAGGTAGGTGAGCGTGAGCAGCGCCGCCGGGCGACCTTGCATCATGGGCAGCGCGGCCTTCGCCAGCGCCGGGAAGCTGTACGAGGAAATGTCGTGCGCCTCGCGAAACGCCTCGCGCGACAGCCCGTCGAGCAGCTCGCCGGCGATCGCCTCGCGGGGCGCGAACGCGATCGCATGCACCAGCCCGTCCAGTCCGTCCCAGCGCTGTTTGAGCCCTGCGAACAGCTCCCCGATCTGCGCGTCGCTCGAAACGTCGCACGGGAGCACGAGGTCCGAGCCGAACTCCGCGGCCAGCTCCGTGACGCGGTCGCGGAACCGGTCCCCGACGTAGGTGAAGGCGAGCTCCGCCCCCTCGCGTTGCGCGGCGGCCGCGATGCCGTAGGCGATGGAGCGGTTGCTCAGCAGACCGGTAACCAGGATCTTCTTGCCGGCGAGGAGGGCCATTGATCTTCGGGTCGATTGTCGGGTCCCGGATTATAGCGAAGGCTCTGCGCGCGCCTTCCGCTACACTGGCGGTCCATGGGCTCCCGGAGATCAATGGCGTGCGCCGCCGGTCTGGCGCTCTCCCTGCTCGCCGCGGGCTGCGACGAGGTCTGGAACGATCCCTACCCGGCCACGGACGCCGCGAAGAACATCTACTACTCGGCTTTCGTCGATCGCCCGAAGCACCTCGACCCGGCGGTGTCCTACGCGGAGGACGAAGGCCGGTTCACGCAGCAGGTGTACGAGCCGCCGCTGCAATACCACTACCTGAAGCGGCCCTACGAGCTGGTCCCCCTCACGGCGGCGCAGATGCCCGACGTGAGCTATCTCGACCGCAATGGCCGGCCGGTTCCCGAGGCGAGCCCGGAGGTCGCGTTCAGCGTGTACCAGATCCGCATCCGGCCGGGCATTCTCTATCAGCCGCACCCGGCGTTCGCCAAGGATGCGAAAGGCCAGTTTCTCTACCAGGATCTCTCGCGCCGGCGGATCGGCTCGCTCGCCAGCCCCTACGCGCTTCCGGCACGCGGCACGCGCGAGCTGACTTCGGACGACTACATCTACGAGATCAAGCGCCTTGCGCATCCGCGGCTGAATTCGCCGATCTACGGCTTGATGTCCGAGTACATTGTGGGCCTCGCGGACCTCTCGACGCGTCTGCGAAAGCTGAACGAGACGATGATCCGGCAGGGTCGCGGGGAAGAATGGATCGACCTGCGCGAGCAGCCGCTGGAAGGCGTCGAGCGGGTCGACGCGCACACCTTCCGCGTCAAGCTCAAGGGCCGCTACCCGCAGTTCCTGTACTGGCTGGCGATGCCGTTCTTCGCGCCGGTGCCGTGGGAGGCGGACCGGTTCTTCAATCAGCCCGGGATGGCGCAGAAGAACTTCACGTTCGACTGGTGGCCGGTCGGCACCGGGCCGTACATGCTGACCGAATACAACCCGAATTCGCGCATCGTGCTCGATCGCAACCCGAACTTCCGCGGCGAGCCCTATCCGTCGCACGGCGAGCCCGGCGATCGCGAGGCGGGGCTGCTCGCAGACGCTGGCAAGACGATGCCGTTCATCGAACGCGCGGTGTACAGTCGCGAGAAGGAGAGCATTCCGTACTGGAACAAGTTCCTGGAGGGCTACTACGACAGCTCCGCGATCGCCTCGGACAACTTCGACCAGGCGGTGCAGGTCTCGATCGAGGGCGACGCGACGCTCACTCCGGAGATGGAGCGGCGCGGAATTCAGCTGCGCACTTCGGTCGCCACCACCATCATCTACGCGGGCTTCAACTGGCTCGATTCCGTGGTGGGCGGCGAGCAGGGCGGCGCGGGCGCGGAGCGCGCGAGGAAGCTGCGGCGGGCGATCTCGATCGCCGTCGACATGGAGGAATTCCTGTCGATCTTCGCCAACGGGCGAGGCATCGTGGCGAGCGGCCCGCTCCCGCCCGGGATCTTCGGCTGGCACGGCGGCGAGCAGGGCATCAACCCGGTGACGCACGTGTGGCGCGACGGCGCGGCGCACCGCCGGTCGCTCGCGGAGGCGAAGAAGCTCCTGGCGGAGGCCGGCTATCCGGACGGCCGAGACGCAAAGACCGGGAAGCCGCTCGTGCTGTACCTCGATACGGTGGCGCGCGGTCCCGGCGACAAGGCGCGCCTGGACTGGTGGCGCAAGCAGTTCGCCTCGCTTTCGGTACAGCTCGAGGTGCGCGAGACTGACTGGAACCGCTTCCGCGAGAAGCTGCGCAAGGGAAGCGAGCAGATCTTCATCCTGGGCTGGAACGCGGATTACCCGGATCCCGAGAACTTCATGTTCCTGCTCTACGGACCGCAGAGCCGCGCCAAGTACCACGGCGAGAATTCTTCGAATTACGAGAATCCGGAGTATGACGCTCTGTTCCAGAAGATGAAGAACATGCCGAACTCCCCGGAGCGCGAGCGCATCATCGAGCGCATGGTCGAGATTTTGCGGCGCGATGCGCCCTGGATCTGGGGCTTCTACCCCAAGGACTACACGCTGTTTCACGGCTGGCTGTCCAACATCAAGCCGAACACCATGGCGCGCAACAACCTCAAGTACCTGCGCCTCGACGCGGCCAAACGCGCGGCGCTGCGGCGCGAATGGAACCGGCCGCGGCTCTGGCCCCTCGGCCTGGTGGCCTTGCTGCTGGTCGCCACCGCCATTCCCGCCGTCATCGGCTACCGACGCCGCGAGCGCATGGCCGCGCGCACGCCCGCCTAGCATGCTCGGCTACATCCTGCGGCGGGTGCTGTACGCGGTGCCGATCCTGGTCGGGGTGAACCTGATCACCTTCGCGCTGTTCTTCGTGCTGAACACGCCGGATGACATGGCGCGCATGCAGCTCGGGACCAAGCGCGTGACGGCCGAGGCGATCGAGAAGTGGAAGGCCGAGCGCGGCTACAACAAGCCCATGCTGTGGAACGGCAACGCGAGCGGCCTCGCCAAGCTCGAGGACACCATCTTCTTCCAGAAGTCGATAAGGCTGTTCGTGCTCGACTTCGGGGCGGCCGAGGACGGCCGCAACATCGGCTCCGAAATCCGGGCACGCGTGGGACCGAGCCTCGCGATCGCGGTGCCGGTGTTCCTGGTCGGCCTGCTGGTGAACGTGAGCTTCGCGCTGCTGATGGCGTTCTTTCGCACCACTTACGTCGATTTCAGCGGCGTGGTGCTTTGCGTCGCCATGATGTCGATCTCCACGCTGTTCTACATCATCGGCGGGCAATTCGTCGTGTCCAAGCTCTGGCACCTGGTGCCGATTTCCGGTTATGACCAGGGACTGAACGCGCTCAAGTTTCTCGTCCTCCCGGTGATCATCGGCGTGGTGAGCGGCATCGGATCCGGAAGCCGCTGGTACCGCACCCTTTTCCTCGAGGAGATGAACAAGGACTACGTGCGCACCGCGCGCGCCAAGGGGCTGGCCGAAACGGCGGTGATGTTCCGTCACGTGCTGAAGAATGCGCTGATCCCGATCCTCACCGGCTGCGTGGCGGTGATCCCGCTCCTGTTCATGGGCAGCCTGCTGACCGAGTCCTTCTTCGGCATACCGGGGCTCGGCGGCTACACCATCGACGCGATCCAGGCGCAGGATTTCGCCGTGCTGCGCTCGATGGTGTTCATCGGCTCGGTGCTGTACATCGTCGGCCTGCTGCTGACCGACCTCTCGTACACGCTGGTGGATCCCCGCATCCGGCTGCAATGAACATGGGTTTCCTCTTCGTCCCGCTGTGGACCGACGTGCTGCTCTGGCTGCTGGTGGCGACGATCGCCGGCTACGGCTGGCGCTGCAGCCGGCAGCCGCATCTCGCGGCGGCGTGGGCGCGGGTGTTCCGCCGCCGCACCGCGGCGATGACCAGCGTGGTGCTTACCTGCTTCGTTCTCGTGTCGCTGACGGACTCGGTGCATTTCCGGCGACAGCTCGAGAGCCAGCAGCCGGCGGCCGAGATCGCGTACGCCGGCCGGGTGACGACGCTGCTCGACCTCGCACTGCCGCACCTGTACGAGCACAGTGAGAAGAGCTACTCGGCGCCGTTCGCGACGCGGCTGTTTTCCAAGGAGCTCGTCGAGTTGCCCGGCGGCAAGTCGGCGCGCGAATATCCGCGTTTGCGCTACGGCGGGGCGCATCTCGCCAACGAGGCCGACCGTGCCGGCGACATCGCCCGGCGCGGCGGGCTCGCGCTGCTGGCCGCGGCGGCGCTGTGGGGCATTGCGGGGCTGGCCCTGCGTCCCGTGGCGCGGCGCTACCCGGGCGTGCACTGGGGCGCCGCGTGGCTGACCTTCGGCGCGGTCCTCGCGGTGATGATGCCGCTGCTCGGGCTATCGGCCGAGTACCACGTGCTCGGCACCGACAAAGTCGGGCAGGACGTGTTCTACCAGGCGCTGAAGTCGATCCGCACCAGCCTGATCATCGGCACGCTCACCACGCTCGTGCTGTTGCCGCTCGGCCTGGGCCTGGGCGTCATGGCCGGTTACTTCAAGGGCTGGGTGGACGACGCGATCCAGTACGTCTACACCACGATTCATTCGATCCCGGCCGTGCTGCTGATCGCGGCGGCGGTGCTGATGATGCAGGTGTACATCGACAGCCATCCGCAGCTGTTTCCTACCACGGCCCAGCGCGCCGACCTGAGATTGCTCTTCTTGTGCGTGATTCTCGGGTTCACCAGCTGGACAGGCCTCGCGCGCCTGCTGCGCGGCGAGGCGCTCAAGCTCTCGGAGCTGGAGTTCATCCAGGCCGCGCACGCCTTCGGCGTATCGCACCGCCGTATCTTGCTGCGCCACATCGTGCCCAATGTTGCGCACATCGTCATCATCGCGATGGTGATGGATTTTTCCGGGCTGGTTCTCGCCGAGGCCGTGCTGTCGTACGTGGGGGTGGGCGTAGATCCTTCCACCACCAGCTTCGGCACCATGATCAACAGCGCGCGCCTGGAAATGGCGCGCGAGCCGACGGTCTGGTGGTCACTCGCCTCCGCGTTCGGCTTCATGTTCGTACTGGTGCTGGCGGCGAATCTGTTTGCCGACGCGGTGCGCGACGGCTTCGACCCACGGGTGCGCCTGGCATGAAGGAGGTGGTGCTTTCGGTCGAGGGACTCCGGACGCGGCTCGACTCGCCGCACGGGCCGACGCACTGCATCGACGGGGTCGACCTCGAGATCCGCAAAGGTGAATGCCTCGCGCTGGTCGGCGAGTCGGGGTGCGGCAAGTCGATGACGGCGCTGTCGATCATGCGGCTGCTGCCCGAGGCCGCGCGCATCGCCGGGGGCAGGGTGCTGCTCGGCGGGCGCGATCTGCTCGCGCTGCCCGAGGCGGCGATGCGGGCCGTGCGGGGCCGCCGCGTGGGGATGATCTTCCAGGAGCCCGCCACCTCGCTCAATCCGGTTCTTACCATCGGGCGCCAGGTGGTCGAGGTGATCGAGCGCCACACGGCGCTGCGCCGCGCGGCGGCGCAGCGCCGCGCGCTCGCGCTGCTCGACGACGTCGGTATCCCCGACGGCGAGCGGCGTTTCCACGAGTACCCGTTCCAGCTCTCGGGCGGACTCAAGCAGCGCGCGATGATCGCGGCCGCCCTGGCGTGCGAGCCAGAGGTATTGATCGCGGACGAGCCGACCACCGCGCTCGACGTGACGATCCAGGCGCAAATCCTCGATCTGCTCTCGAGGCTGCGGGCGCAGCACGGCACCGCGGTGCTGCTCATCACGCACGACCTCG
>Ga0316620_10000124_pt1 | contig 30723 bp, 20 predicted proteins | sample OWC_Aug_M1_C1_D5_FD_207651 | JGI IMG/M metagenome (GOLD analysis project Ga0316620, IMG submission 207651) | Wetland soil microbial communities from Old Woman Creek delta, Ohio, United States - OWC_Aug_M1_C1_D5_B | ecosystem: Environmental > Terrestrial > Soil > Wetlands | place: USA: Ohio...
TTCCATGCCCATTTCGCGGGCTTTGTACACCAGGTTGCTTTTCCCCGAAAGTTCCGATACCAGCACCCGCCGTGAGTTGCCGACGGTTTCGGGCGCGACGTGCTCGTAGGTGGCGCTGTCTTTGATTACCGCGCTGACGTGCACCCCTCCCTTGTGGGCAAAGGCGCTTTCGCCCACAAAAGCGAGTTCACGGCGATGCGGCAGGTTGGCAACCTGGCTGATGAACCTGGAGACGCCCGTCAGCATCGGCAGCCGCTCGCGGCCGATGGTCCGGTATCCCATCTTCAGTTCCAGGTTGGCGATCGCCGAGCAGAGATTCGCGTTGCCGCAACGCTCGCCGTAGCCGTTGATCGTACCCTGCAGATGGACGGCGCCGCATTCCACGGCGGCCAGGCTGTTGGCCACCGCCAGTTCCGAATCGTTGTGGCAGTGAATGCCGACCGGCAACCGGACGGCGGCCCGCGCCTGGCGCACGCCGTTCTGAATGTGCGCCGTGAGACTGCCGCCGTTTGTGTCGCAGAGCACGATGCAATCGGCGCCGCCCTCCTCGGCGGCGCGGATGGTTTCCAGGGCATATTCCGGGTTGGCGGCAAAACCGTCGAAGAAGTGCTCCGCATCATAGATGACCTCACGTCCGTGGGATTTCAGCCAGGCCACGGAGGATCGAATCAGCTCGCAGTTTTTGCCCAGGGGAATCCGCAGCGCCGTCGTCAGATGAAAATCCCAGGACTTGCCGAAAATGGTCACCGCCGCGGTCTCCGCCTCCAGCAGGGCGCGCAGGTTGGGATCATCCTCCGGCAGGTTCCGCGAGTGCGCCGTGCTGCCGAAAGCAGCCAGCCTGGCATTCCGCCACGGCAAGGTCGCCGCCCGTTTGAAGAATTCCGCATCCTTCTCGTTGGATCCCGGCCACCCGCCTTCGATATAGTCGACTCCCAGCTCGTCCAGCTTACGGGCAACCTGCAGCTTGTCCTCGACCGAAAATGCCACGCTCTCACTCTGGGTGCCGTCCCGCAGTGTCGTGTCGTAGATCTGAATCTTCACAAGCTTCCTCCGTTATGGTCAAAAAAAAAGCCCTCATCCGCTCGGCGGATGAGGGCCACGTCCACGCACCTGGGCGAGCCGCTATCCGACGGGCGTTGGCCCCCGGATGATAATGGTGATAATCCCGTTGATGATGCCCGCCGGTTGCGTCATGCTCCCACCAGAAATCTCATGGTTACGGTGCTGGGGGTGAACTGTGCCACAGGAGTTCTCCCTTGTAAAGAAAAATGGGGGTCCGTCTTTCGGGACGGGGCCTCACTGACGTCCCTCCGCTCATCGGCCGATTTCAGCATGACCGCAGGTACTCTTTCAGCTCACGGAAACCGCTATGGATCCTGACGGCCCGGGATTCCCTGCCCTCCAGCTCGCGGATCTGCGGCAGCGCCGGCAGGGCGGGCCCGATCGCCTGTTTCACGATCTCGGGAACTTGGCGGGATGCGCGGCCTCGAGGAAGATACCGCATGTGCTCAACAATTGTGTAGGAATCAGGATGTTCTTGCTACATGATTGTAGAATAATGGGGAAGCCCAGAAATGCCGCGCCGGGTGTCGGCGACGCGCCGATGTCTCGGTCTCTGAAGGGGCAGATAGGCCGATGAAACAGAACGGACCGGATGAGACCCGCAGGCTTACCGCACTCCTGGAAATCAGCACGTACCTTTCCGGAACCCCGAACCTGAAGCATTCCCTCCATCTCGCCCTGGAGGCCCTGGAACGACACCTCGGGATGTTCCGGAGCACGGTGGTCATGTTCCGCGATGATTCGGACACTCTATACATCGAGGCTGCCAACGGGCTGACGGCAGAGGGCCAGAAAGTGCAATATCGTGTCGGCGAGGGCATCACCGGCCGTGTGGTGGAAAGCGGGAAGCCGATCATCGTGCCTCAGGTAAGCCGGGAGCCGATGCTGCTGAATCGGGCGGCCCAGCGCAAGGGCCTCAAGGAGGAACTGACTTTCATCTGTGTCCCGATCATCGTCGGCCGGAAGAAGGCGGGCGCGCTCGGCGTGGATCTTCCTTTCAAGCCGGACCGCGATTTCGACCGCACGGCAAAGTTCCTGCGCGTCGTGGCCGGTCTGATCGCTCAGGCGATCCGGGTCCAGCAGCTGATTGAGGCTGAAACCCGGCGCCTGGTGGCGGAAAATGTCCATCTGCGGGAGGAACTCCGCGAACGCTACGATTTTTCGAACATGATCGGCAACAGCGGCGCCATGCGGCAGGTGTACGCCCAGATCACCCAGGTGGCGGACACCAATACGACTGTGTTGATCCGGGGAGAATCGGGTACCGGGAAGGAACTGATCGCTCATGCCATTCATTACGGCTCCGCCCGGGCCAAAAAGCCCTTTGTGAAGGTCAGCTGCGCGGCGTTGCCGGAAACCCTGGTCGAGTCCGAGCTGTTTGGTTATGAAAAGGGCGCTTTTTCAGGCGCACAGACGCGCAAGAAGGGGCGCTTTGAACTGGCTGAAGGGGGCACCCTGTTCCTCGATGAGATCGGCGACCTGAATATCCCGACCCAGATCAAGCTGCTGCGCGTCATCCAGAACAGAGAGTTCGAACGCCTGGGGGGAACGGAAACCATCAGTGCCAACGTGAGGCTGATGGCGGCCACCCATAAGGACCTGGAAAAGGCGATTGCCGGCGGTGCGTTCCGCGAAGACCTCTACTACCGCCTGAACGTCTTTTCCATCTTTGTCCCCCCGCTGCGGGAGCGCAAGCCGGATGTCATGGCGCTCGCCGATCACTTCCTGGAGAAGTATGCCCGGGAACACGGCAAGAACATCCGCCGCATCTCCACGCCGGCGATCGACATGCTGATGAGCTACCACTGGCCGGGGAATGTGCGCGAGCTGGAAAACACCATCGAGCGCGCCGTGCTCATCTGCGACGGCAACGCAGTTCACGGGCACCATCTGCCGCCGACGCTGCAAACCGCCGAAGCCTCGGGCACGGTCACCCGGGTCTCGCTCGGGGAAACGGTGGCGTCCTATGAAAAAGACCTGATCCAGGACGCTCTCAAAACCACGCGCGGCAACCGTTCCAAGGCCGCGCGGCTGCTCAGCACGACGGAGCGGATCCTCAACTACAAGATCCATCGCTACGGCATCGACTGCCAGCGGTTCAAAAAGTAGCGGCCCGTCACCTCCACATCCGGATCAGATGTCGTAATACAGGAAGAATTCGTAAGGATGAGGCCGCAGGCGAACCGGATCCAGTTCGTGCTCGGTCTTATAGTGGATCCAGGTCTCGATCACATCCTTGGTGAATACGTCCCCCTTCAACAGGAATTCATGGTCCCGCCGGAGTTCCTGCAGCACCTCCTGCAGAGAGGCGGGCGTCGACTGGACCTGAGCCTTCTGTTCCGGCGCCAGGTCGTAGAGATTCTTGTCGACGGGGCCGCCGGGATCTATTTTATTCTGAATGCCGTCCAGCCCTGCCATGAGCAGGGCGGCAAAAGTCAGGTAGGGATTGCAGGAAGGATCCGGGCAACGGAATTCCAGGCGCTTGGACGCCGGGCTGTTCGAGTACATCGGGATGCGCACGGCGGCGCTCCGGTTGCGCTGGGAATACACCAGGTTCACCGGCGCCTCAAAACCGGGCACCAGCCGTCGGTAACTGTTGGTGCTCGGGGCGGCAAAAGCCAGCAGCGCCGGGGCATGCTTCAGCAGCCCGCCGATATAATAGCGGGCCGTCTCGCTCAATCCTGCATAACCCCGCTCGTCGTAGAACAGGTTCGTGCCCTTTTTCCAGACCGACTGGTGCACGTGCATCCCGGAACCATTGTCCTGAAACAGAGGCTTGGGCATGAAGCAGGCGCTCAGGCCGTTCTGCCGGCAGAGGTTCTTGACGACATACTTGAACAGCATCACCTTGTCACCCATGCGGACCAACGTGTCGTACTTCATGTCGATTTCGGCCTGGCCCGCGGTGGCCACCTCGTGATGATGCACCTCCGCTTCGATGCCGACCTGCTCCATCATCAGCATGATATCGCTGCGCAGGTCCTGAAATGTGTCCATGGGGGGCACCGGAAAGTAGCCCTCCTTGTGGCGGGGACGATAGCCCAGGTTCGGCTGCTCGTCTTTGCCCGAGTTCCAGATCCCCTCGCGGGAATCGAGATAGTAGTAGCCGAAATTGGCCCCCTGGTCGAAACGGACATCATTGAAGATGTAAAACTCCGCCTCGGGCCCCCAGTAGGAGACATCGCCGATCCCGGTTGAAATCAGGTGTTTTTCCGCCTTGGCGGCGATGTAGCGGGGATCCCGGCTGAACGGCTCCAGCGTCAGCGGGTCACGCACAAAGCAGGTCAGGCTCAACGTCGGGACTTTCAACAGAGAATCCACGAAGGCGCTTTCCGGATCAGGAAACACGAGCATGTCGCTTTCCTGAATCTGGGCAAAGCCGCGGATGCTCGATCCATCAAACCCGATACCGTCCTCGAATACGGATTCGGTCAACCGGTGTGCCGGAATCGAGTAATGCTGCCAGACACCCGGCAAATCGACGAACTTGAAGTCGACCATTTTGATCGCCTTATCGTTGACAAGCCTCACTACATCCGTGGGTTTCAATGCCATCCTTTTCTCCTTTAGTCTTGAGAGAGTGTATTGCCGGTACGACGGCAGTCCGCCTGCCGAGCAGGCTCTTTGTTCTGCCGGCCGGTATGGAGCAAGCAGCGTGCCAGGAAGGCCGGTGACCGGAAGCAGGTCAATCAGGCGGTTAATATGCGGACATAGTGGAAGTTACGGGCGCGGGCCAGAAACCCTCTTCCGATGGAAAATCCAAGGATGTGACATAAATGTAATCTTATAAAGATGATCCTACCATAATGTATCCTGCCGCGAACAGGCCGGGGGCCCGGGTGCCGGCGCGGTGGAGAAAGAAACTTGCTTGGCCCGAATCTCCTTGGCCGAGCGAAATCGGCGTGGCTGGCCGCGACCGTGACTAGGCCGGAGCGGGCTATGAGATCCTCCGGGGAACTTATCCCATGTCGGCCAGGTGTCCTGGGACAGGCCCGGCCTGCCGGCGGCATCTGCCATGCGGGTATCACCGCAGAAGAGCCTCGAGTTGCAGCTTGGCGTCGGTCCTGGAGTCGCGGTACTTGACGATGACGGGAGTGTAGAGCGAGATGCCCCAGGCTTTGCCGGAACCCCGCCGGATTTTGCGTGCGCCGGCCACCACGACCGCTTCCTCGGGAATGATCAGGGGATCCTGGTCCGTAGCCACGTACACTTGGCCGCGGATCAGATCGTAAACCGGCGTGGAACGGTTCAGGATCGTGCCGGAGCCGAGCACCGCCCTGCGTTTGACCACGGTCCCCTCATACACGCCGCAGTTACCCCCGATCAGTACCTCGTCCTCGACGATGACCGGCAGGGCGCCGATGGGTTCCAGCACCCCCCCTAGCTGGGCGGCGGCTGATATGTGACAGTGGATCCCGACCTGGGCACAGCTGCCGACCAGCGCATGCGAGTCAATCATGGTGCCTTCGCCAACGTAGGAGCCCGCGTTGATGAACATGGGGGGCATGCAGGTGACACCGCGGCCCACGTAACAGCCGTCGCGAACGCTGGAGCCGCCGGGAACGATCCGGACACCGCTTGCCGGCGTAAACTGCTTGACCGGATACGTTGCCTTGTCGAAGTAGGGCTGGCGGCGGCAATCGATGGACATGTCTGCCAGCGCGCCCATGCGGAATCCGAGGAGAATGCCCTTCTTGACCCAGCGGTTGACCTGCCAGCCGCTTGCGGAGGAGGCATCGGGAACCGCCGCGCGCACCGTGCCCGCATTCAGGGCGTCCTTGAACTCCTGAAAGAGCCTGAAGTGTACGTCGGTATAGCTATCGGGTTCTTCGTCAAACAGTCTCTCGATTTCAGCCGGCAACATGGGTCCTCTCAATCAGGGCCAGATCGCGCAGCACTTCCTCGATCCGTGCGGAGTTGGCAGCCTGCGGCGGAACCAGGGGCAGCCGCCACACCGGTTCCAGCAGGCCCATCAGGGCCATGGCTGCTTTTACGGGAATGGGATTGGACTCCACGAAGTTCACAGTCATGAGCGGCAGATACTTGCGGTGCAGCGCACGGGCAGCCGGATAATCATTGGCCAGGCACGAATGCGCGAGCGCGGTCATTTCGGCCGGGATCTGGTTGCTCGTGGTTGAGATCACGCCCCTGCCGCCCAGCGCCATGACGGGCAGTGTCAAAGCGTCGTCGCCCGAAAAAACCGCGAAGCGCTCGGGAACCTGGTTGAGGACGGCGGCGATTTGCGCAATGTTTCCGCTGGCCTCTTTGACTCCGGTGATATTCCCAATCGCGGCGAGCCTGGCGAGCGTCGCCGGTTCTACGTTGATCCCGGTGCGTCCCTGGACGCTGTAGACGATGATGGGCAGACGGACCGACGAAGCAATCGCCTGGTAGTGCCGGTACAGGCCCTCCTGGGTGGGTTTGTTGTAGTAGGGCGTGACGGAGAGAATGCCGTCCACTCCCAGGACTTCCAGCTCGCGCGCCAGCTGTATGACCTTTGCCGTGTCATAGCCGCCGGCCCCGGCGATGACCGGAACTTTGCCGCCCGCTTCTTCGAGCACGATTTCGACTACGCGCAGGTGCTCCGCCCGGCTCAGCGTCGGGCATTCGCCGGTCGTGCCGCACGGAACGACAAAATCGATCCCGGCGTCGAGCTGGCGGCGCACCAGCCGCCGCAAGGCATCCTCTGCCAGGGAAAAATCCTGGTTGAACGGCGTTACCAGCGCCGTACCGCATCCTTGGAACATAGGAGACTCCCGATATCTGCCGCCTGCTCAGGCGCGCGGTTCTGAGAAAAACAACTCACTGAATTCAAAGAAGCCCTTTTTGCCCACCAGCCATTGCGCCGCTTTGAGCGCCCCGCGGGCGAAACCTTCCCGGCTGCGGGCGGTATGCCTCAGCGTGATGGTTTCCGCCAGCGAATCGAAGCCGACCTCATGGGTGCCCGGATGTGCGCCGGCCCGGCTCGAGGCCACATCGATTCTCCGGGCATAGCCCGCCTGTTTCATGGTCTCGACCAGCTTCAGGAGCGTGCCCGACGGCGCGTCTTTCTTGGCAGCGTGATGGATTTCCCAGCCCCAGGCGTCAAAGTTCTCTTCCGCGCGCAGCAGCCGCGCCGCCTCGGCCGCCAGCCGGAAGAACACGTTTACGCCGATCGAGAAGTTCGGGCTCCACACCAGCCCGGTGCCGTACCGGGCTACCGCGGACCGGACTCGGGCCATTTCTCCCAGCCATCCCGTCGAGCCTACCACCAGGTTCACGCCCAGGGACGAAATCCGCTCGATGTTCTCCGCCGCCGCCGAAGGCATGGAGAATTCGGTCGCCACATCGATGTCCGCGAAGTTCTCGCGCGTAATGCCCTCGAAGCCGGCGTTGTTGTACTCATCGAGTTTCAGCCGGACCGTGAAGCCGTACTCGGCGGCAAGCTGCTCGATCAGCTTGCCCATTTTGCCGTAACCGACGATTGCCAGATTCATGGGCCACCTATTCGAAAATGGTTGGATCGAGTTCGTTGAAGAACTCGGCGTGCAGCATGCCCACCACCCGTGCCAGATCCCGCTCGGCGACTACAAAGGTCAGGTTCAGCCGCGACGCTCCCTGCGAGATCATCCTGATATTGACCGAATCCACGGCGTGGAACGCGCGCCCGGCCACGCCCGGTGTGAACCGGATGTTATCCCCCACCATGCAGACGATGGCACACTCCTCGTCCGTGCTGACTTCGGAGAACTGCCGGAGCTCTTCGGAGATGGCCGCCAGACGGTCTGTCCTGTCGATGGTCAGCGACACGCTTACCTCGGAGGTGGAGACCACATCCACTGCAGTCTGATGACGGTCGAAGACTTCGAAGATCCGCCGGAGAAAGCCGTGGGCCATCAGCATCGATGTGGAGTGTATGTTCACGACGGTGATCCTTCGCTTGCAGGCAATCGACTTGATGACGTTGGCGCAAGGGACCGCCTTGGCGATGATGAGCGTGCCGGGGATCTCGGGGCGGCGCGAGTTGAGGATGCGCACTGGAATGTTTTTCTCGACGGCGGGCAGCACGGTAGCCGGATGCAATACCTTCGCGCCGAAGTAGGCAAGCTCGGCTGCTTCAGCGAAGGAAATCGTTTTGACGCGGTGCCCGTCCGGAAATATCGCCGGATCTGCCGTGAGCATGCCGTCCACATCGGTCCAGATCTGGATCTCCGCCGCTCCCAGGCCGGCGCCCACGATTGAGGCGCTGAAGTCGGACCCGCCGCGCCCGAGCGTGGTAGTCACGCCGTTCGGCGTCGAGCCGATGAAACCGCCCAGGACCACAACCCGCTGCCGGGCCAGCGGCGCCACCATCTCCCTGAGCCGGGCAAACGTGGCCGGATAGTCGGGGGCTGCCCGCGTGTGATGCTCATCCGTAATCACGACCTGGCGCGCGTCCGTGTGCACGGCGTCGATGCCGAACCTCCGGAAGGCCAGGGTCAACAGAGCGCTCGAGAGGCGTTCCCCGTAACTGGAGATCGTATCCACGGAGCGCGGGGACAATTCTCCCAACACCGCCAACCCCTTTACCAGTTCCGTCAGTTCCAGGAAATGGTCGTCAAGAATCCCTTCCGCCCGGGGCCAGTCGGCGTCGGTGATCACCGGCCTGAACTCGCTCACGTGACAGGCCCGCAGATCCCGGACTTGCCTCAAGGCTTCATCGCGCATGCCGCCGATTGAGCTTTGGGCGATCGCCAGCAGCTGGTTGGTCGTCTTTCCCATGGCCGAGACCACCACCACCGGGTCGGCTGCCAGCTGCGCGGCCACTATGGCGGCAGCCCGCTCGATGGCGGACGCCGATTCCACCGACGTGCCGCCGAATTTCATCACGATCATGACAGACTCCGGACGAGCCCTTCGCTCACCAGCAACTCGGCATTGAGTACGGCGGCGCCGGCGGCTCCACGCACGGCATTGTGGCCCATGGCCACGAATTTGAAATCGAAGACCGGACAGGGACGCAACCGGCCGACCGATACGGTCATGCCGCGCTCGCTGTCAACATCCTTGCGCGGCTGCGGGCGATCCTCCCCGGTCATATAGCAAACCGGCCGGAGCGGCGCGCTGGGGAGGCCACGCTCCTGCGGCACGCCGGTGAACGAGCGAAATGCCTCCAGCAGGTCGCTCTCCTCCGGCGTCGAGCCGAACTCGACCGACACTGTCACCAGATGTCCATTCACCACCGGAACGCGATTGCAGTGCGCACTCACCCGGGCAGGGAGATCGTGTATCAGGCCGCGATCGAACTCGCCCAGAATCTTCCGGGTCTCCCGCTGCACCTTGTCCTCTTCGCCGGCAATAAACGGGATGACGTTGCCGACAATGTCCATGGCAGCGACCCCTGGGTAACCCGCACCCGAGATCGCCTGCAGTGTGGTCACCACGATGCGTTTGATGCCGAATCGCAACAGCGGGGCCAGGCTCATGGTCAGCACTACTGTCGAGCAATTCGGGTTGGTCACGATCAGCCCCTGCCAGTCCCGCCTTCTTTGTTGGATGGGTATCAGTTGCAGATGAGCGGGATTGATTTCCGGCACGAGGAGCGGCACATCGGGATCCATCCGGTGATTGCGGGAGTTGGAAACGACCACGCGCCCGGCCTGGGCAAAATCCTGCTCGATTGGGCCGGCCACGCCGGCATCCAGCGCTGAAAACACCAAGCCGGGCGCTGCATCCGGTCTGCATTGCGCCACCTCTATGTCCGCCATACCGGACGGCGGCTCTCCCCCCAGAAGCCACGCCACGGCATCCCGGTACTTCCTGCCCGCGGAGCGGTCGCTGGCGCCAATCCAGGTTACTTCGAACCAGGGATGGTGCTCGAGAAACCTCGCGAAGTGCTGCCCGACCATGCCGGTGCCGCCAAGGATGCCTACCTGAATTTTCCGCTGCATGATGTGCCCCGCCCTTCAGTGCTGCGCGGAGGGCGGGAGAAGTAGGAAATCGCTGCGGGAGGACCGAAGGTTCCGCACTTCTCGATAGCGCTCCATCCGCGCAAAACGGATGACAGTGAGAGGGTATTAGCCCTGCCCCCCAATCACCGACGTGAATGGCCCCGTACGGCGACTTCGGCGGATGATGAATCTATAAGCCCCTTTCGCCAGGCTTCCGGGGCCGCCCGGAAAGGCTCGCCCGGCTACTGATGGCTTCCGCGCCTCTATCAAGAGGAGAAGGAAGAATAACCAACCTGCCGGCCGTAAGTCAAATCGGATCGCACGGCGGCCCGATCCGGCGGCAATTCGGGACCACTTGATTATTGTGAACAATCCGCTGTTCTCTTGCGTATGATTGCCCATAATCATACCGGGATCATCTTACGGGCGTCGGTCGCACTGAATGGAGCCATGGGAGGCAAAATGGGAACTCAGGAGAGGAAGCCGCTCCGGCTGTGGCCCGGTGTGGTCATCGTGATACTGCTGTGGCTGGTGAGGTTTGGCCTCCCGGTCGTCACAACCGGAGCCATGCTCTATGTCGCGCTTGGGGAATTTGTCGGCTGGCTGGCGATCGTCGTATGGTGGGTGTTCTTCAGCCGGGCAGCCTGGTCCGAGCGTTTGGGCGCCGTCGTGCTGATGATCGCTGCCTGGTTCGCGACATCGCACGTCCTTCATGAGACGATTGCGAAAGGAGCGATGGGATTTTTGTATCCATTCCTGGCGATCCCGATCCTGAGTCTTGCCTTTGTCGGGTGGGCGGTAGCCACGCGTGGCCTCTCGGACGGGCTTCGACGCGCGACGATGGTCGCAACGATCCTGCTCGCCTGCGGAGTATTTGCCCTCTTCCGGACCGGCGGTATCACGGCCAATCTGGCGAGCGACCTGCACTGGCGGTGGTCAAAGACTCCTGAGGAACGGCTCCTGGCCCAATTGGGCGAAACGGCTGCGCTCCCGCCGGCTCAGGCAGCGCTCCCGGCTGTCAAGGCAGGTGGGGAGCTTCCCGAGAAACGCGTCGAGAAACGGCCCGGAATCCAATCAGGCGCCGAGCCGGCTGCGCTCCCGCCGGCTTCCGCGGAAGCAGCAACAGGCGCCGACTGGCCCGGCTTTCGCGGGCCGCACCGCGACGGCACCATCCCAGGCGTGCGGATCAAGACCGATTGGACTGCAGCGCCGCCGGTCAGGCTCTGGCGCCGGCCGGTCGGGCCTGGCTGGTCGTCCTTTGCAGTCCACGGCGACCTGCTCTACACCCAGGAACAGCGCGGGCCCGAAGAGGTCGTCGCATGCTACAAGCTGACCACGGGCCAGCCCGTCTGGGCACACGGCGACACGGCACGGTTTTGGGAATCGAATGGCGGTGCCGGTCCGCGCGCAACCCCGACCTTCCGCAACGGCCGCGTGTATACATTCGGCGCCACCGGAATCCTGAACGTGCTCGATGCCGGCAACGGCGCAGTCGTGTGGTCGCGCAACGCGGCGTCCGACACCGACATGAAGGTTCCCTACTGGGGCTTCGCGAGTTCGCCTCTTGTGGTCGGGGACGTGGTCGTCGTCGCTGCCGCCGGACGGCTGGCGGCCTACGATCTTGCCACCGGCGCTCCGCGCTGGCAGGGCCCCTCCCGCGGCATGAGCTACAGCTCGCCGCAGCTATTGACAATCGATGGAGTTGCGCAAATTCTGCTGTTGAGCGACTTCGGCGCGACCAGCGTGGCGCTCGCCGACGGCACACAGCTCTGGGAACACCCATGGGAAGGCGTCCCCATCGTGCAGCCGGCAGTGACTCCGGACGGAGATGTCCTGATCAGCGTCAGCGACAGCAGCGGCATCCGCCGCCTTGCTGTCGCGCGTGGTCCTGACGGATGGACGGTCCAGCAGCGCTGGACCTCGCTCGGGCTGAAGCCCTACTTCAACGACTTCGTCGTTCACAGCAACCATGCCTTCGGCTTCGACGGCAGCATCCTGGCGTGTATCGACCTCGAGGACGGCAAGCGCAAGTGGAAGGGGGGGCGATACGGCAACGGCCAGCTCGTCCTCCTCCCCGATCAGGACCTGCTGGTGGTGATCACGGAAGAGGGTGAGCTTGCCCTCGTCCGTGCGATCCCTGATCAGTTCACGGAACTCGGCCGGTTCCCGGCAATCGAAGGTAAAACCTGGAACCACCCTGTGCTGGCCGGTGACATTCTCTTGGTGCGCAACGACCAGGAGATGGCCGCATTCCGGCTTTCCCTCGCCGGCCGTTGAAGCGGGAGCATCGGGGCCGCCGAATTATGGACGGAATTATGGACACCCGTCAGGTGCAGGCACGTGGGCGCCCGCGCTCTCTGCAACTTTGATGGGTGTCCAGATCCTTCCAGATTCTTCTTCCCCCTCGCCCAACCCCCACATTCCATACCTTACGTTTGATCGCGGACGTACCAATCGATGTTCCGGGTTGCGTACATCACGAGTGCCAGCAGCAGGAACAAGCCCGCCGTGCCGATAAGCAAGGAGTAGTCCTGAAGCCGCAGGATGACGAACAGGAAGGCGTACAGGGCCGGCAGCCCCACGGCAATCAAGCCGGCACGCCGCCCCCCGTGCAAGACCTTGGCACTGTACAGCGAAATCATCAGCGTGGCTGCGGCGGCACCGATCCAATAGGCCGCGCTGAACGAAAGCACTTCCGAAAGCGCCAGCAGGACAAGGTAGAAGAGACAAAGTGCGATGCCAATCAGCGTATATTGGAAAGGGTGAATGCGCACGCCCGCTAAGATTTCGAAGAGGAAAAAGGCGGTGAACAGAAGGGCGATCAACAGGATGCCATACTTGATGGAGCGTTCCACATACCGGTAAGAATCGACCACGGAGACCAAAGCCACGCCGAACATGGATGAAAGGACTGCGTCTCTGGCGACGGGGCTCTTGTCGGTCCATTGCTGCGGATAGGAGCGGCCGTAGTGGGACACCTGCCAATGAGCCTGGAACCCATCCGGTCCCACCTTGCGCTCCGCAGGCAGAAACGCGCCCTGAAAACCGGGATCTGGCCAGGCGGACGATAAGCTCACGTCATTGTTGACGCCCACGGGCGCAAGGCGCAATGAATGGCTTCCGTTCATGGAGAGAGTCATTTCAAAAGGCAGATCTTCACTCTGCAGCGCCATGCCCATGCCATGGATGCGGGCAAACACGCCGCCGGCGAATCCTTCCATGCGGGCGCCCGGCTGCAGCGGGAATAGGTTGTCGCCAAGTCTGATAGCCAACGACTGCTTGGCACCGCGCAGGTCGGTGACGCTGATGGCTAGCTCGGCTTCATCCCAAAGGACCTGCTGGGGCTCGATTTTCCATTCCTCAAACGAAGGACGCTTGAAACTGCCGGAAATCCTGATGCTGCCGTCATAAACCACCGCTTCATAAATGCCACGGTGGAGGCGTGAGGGAACCAGGCTGCCTTCTGCCTTAAGGGTTGTTGGCAGAAAGAACGCGCGTGCCTGCATGACCTCGCCGACTTCCACCCGCTCGAGCCGCCCGTTCACCAGCTGATCTTTCAGCACTTTTTCCCTGTATTGGTAGGGCAGGATTAAAACCGGGCCGAAGACGGACTGCGCCGATCCCCACGTGGAGGTAATTTCCTGCACCGCTTCATTCCGGCGCGCAAGCCTTTCGGTCAGGATGGAACGTACCAGAAACAGCGGAATCAGGAGCAACAGAACCAGAACGGCAATCGCACCCATTTTCAAAACGACGGCATGTTGTTTCAGGAAAGGTGCCGGCAGGGAACTCGGTGTGATCGGCATCGCAGGATCCATGGTAATGATTCCTCCGCTTGAAAATCATGTCTGCCATATTGGCAGGAGCGCGTTGGATTGTACAATAGAGTACTTTATATCACAAAGTTATTTTCCTGGCAATCCGATTTTGGGATCCTCGATTGCGCCGGGGCCAGGCAGCTCGTGCATCTGCCATCAACCCGTGTGGCGGAGCCATCTTCAGGTCCTAGTCAACTTCCGTAGACCGCCAGGAGATAGGGTGCCCCCAGGCCCAAAAGCATCAGGAGGAAAATAACGCCGAAAATCAGCCCCAGAGACCAGAAGTCCCGGCGGCTCAGATAACCGCTGCCGAAATAGACCGGCGCGGGTCCCGTTGCATAGGGGGTTAGGATGCCCATGATCCCGAGTGCATAACAGAGCAGCAAGGCAAAGACTTTCGTCGGCATGCCGGGAACGGCGGAACCGGCGGCAAGCATGACCGGCAAAATCGCAGTGGCATGAGCCGTGAGACTGGCAAACAGGTAGTGGATACCGAAGAAGACGGCGACCAGCAGAACCATTACGGCAACCGGTGACCTTCCCGCCAGCCCGGCTGCGGCGCTTTCCGCAAACCAGGCGACAAATCCGACTTTGCTGAGGCCGTCCGCCAGCGTCACCAGTGTGGCGAACCAGACCAGTACGTTCCAGGCCTGCCGGTTGCCGAGAATGTCCTCCCAGGTGATGACCCGGCACAGCATCATGAGAGAGATCGCCACCCCGGCAACAGTGGTGGGATCGATGCGTCCCGCACCGAATATCCATCCCGAAAGCGCCATGAGAGCCAAAAAGGCCATGGCCATTTCCCTGTTCGATATCTTCCCCAGCTTTGCCAGTTCATCGGCGGCCCAGTCTGGCACCTCCGGCCCGCTTCTGATCCCAGGAGGATACAACCTGTAAATTAGGTACGGAAGGACGAGTATCAGGATGACACCTACCGGCAGGAAACCGAGAAACCACTCCCACCAGCCGATGCGGAACCCGGCGGTATTCTGAACGATCTCAAGAGCCAGCAGATTGGGAGCCAGGGCGGTGGCAAACATGGAACTGGTGACACAGGTCGCTGCGAATGCGGTCCACATAACGAAGGACCCCATCCTCCGGGCGGTATCTCCCGGCGATGAGCCGTAAAATCCCGGCAGGTTGCGTATGATCGGATAGATGGTGCCGCCGCTGCGGGCCGTGTTGGATGGGGTAAACGGCGCCAACGCCAGATCCGCCAGCGTGATCGCGTAGCCGAGTCCCAGGCTGCTGCGTCCCAGGCGCCTGATGAATATCAGTCCGAGGCGCCTGCCGAGGCCTGTCTTTTCGTAGCCCAGGGCAAACATGAAGGCGCCGAAAATGAGCCATACCGTCGTATTGGAAAAGCCGGCCAGCGCCCACCGTATGGATTCTGCTGCCGTGGAGCCGGCCAAACCCAGAACGGCAATCAAGAACACGCTGATGAAACCGACGGCCGCTGCGGGTATCGGCTCCAGGATCAACCCGGCAATCGCCGCTGAGAACACGGCAAAATAGCGCCAGGCCCCGGGATGCAAGCCCTGTGGCGCCGGAATCAGGGCTATCACGGCACCCAGTGCGAGAGGTACGACGGCTCTTGAGAGTGAGGCTTTCATCGGATCGCTCCAATTGCCGGATACGCTGCGCCGCCGTTCAGCATGCCAGCTTCCGGCGGATAATGACAGCATATTGGTATGCAAAAGCTGAGCGCCGCTGACCGCTCGAACGCCTTGGCTCTCACGAACCTGAAAAACAAGGAGCGTTTGTCGGAGGTCCCGGAAATCCGGGCGGCGTCGCGAATCGGCGTTTGCGTGCCGCCGGCATTTCACGCTACTATAGCGCAAAACCGGTCGCAGGGGCGGCCGCCGGGCCCCCGGCGCGGTACTGGAATCATTGCAGTCATCGGCATGAAGGCGTCAGGCACACAGGAGAGATCATACATGCGTTACTACGCGGCGTTTTTGAAGATGCAGGATCCGTCCAAGAACCAGGAGTTGCGGCCGCAGCATATCGAATTCCTGGAGCGCGGGGGAAAGGAAGGCAAAATCTACGCCCGCGGCCGTTTTGCGGACGGCTCCGGAGGTCTGGTCATTTACCTGGCGGAGTCGCTCGAAGAAGCGCGCCGCCTTGCGGAGAGCGATCCTTATGTTACGAGCGGCGCGCGTTCCCTGGAATTGCACGAGTGGGACATGAAATTGCCCCAATAACAGGTGCTTCCTGGCGGAGCCGCCGTCTGTTTCTTCCCGGGCAGGCCGTATGCCGGAACAGGACAGTTTCTATCGGGACCTGCTGGATCATTTGAGCGACGGAGTGTATTTCACCGACACGGAACGCCGCATCACCTATTGGAACAAAGCGGCGGAGCGGTTGACGGGATACACCCGTGAGGAGGTGCTCGGCCGGAGTTGCCGGGACAATCTGCTCATGCACGTCGACGAGCATGGACGGCAGCTCTGCCTCGCCGGATGCCCTCTCTCCCAAGCCATGGAAGAGCGTCGGCCGCGCGAGCAGGAGGTCTTTCTGCGGACCAAGGAAGGACACCGGCTGCCGGTGCTGGTCAAAGCTGCCCCGATCATCGGTGCCGGGGGCGAAGTCACGGGCGCGGTGGAGATCTTCAGCAGCAATTCGGCGCGCATCCAGATCCTGGAGCGCCTCGCTGAAATGGAGCGGGACGCGCTCATCGACACACTGACCGGCATACCCAACCGCCGCCACATGGAAATGCACCTCCGCTCCCGTCTCGAGGAATTCCGCCGCCACGGGTGGATTTTCGGCATCCTTTTCATCGATGTCGATCAGTTCAAGAGCATCAATGACCGGTACGGACACGGTATCGGCGACAAGGTGCTGCGCATGGTAGGCCAGACCCTGAATGCCAGCTCGCGTTATTTCGATTACGTGGGCAGGTGGGGCGGTGAGGAGTTCATGGCCGTGATCGTCAATGTAACGGCGGACCGCCTGGCGGAAATCGCCGAGCGCTTCCGTGTCCTGGTGGAGCGTTCCGCCCTGCCCCGAAATGATCAGGGGGATATGGTATCCGTAACCATCTCCCTCGGCGGCGCCGAGGTGCGGCAGGAGGACACAGTCGAATCCATCATCGAGCGCGCAGACCGGATGCTCTATCGCGCGAAACAATCCGGCCGCAACCGGGCATGCCTCTGACGGCAAGGGCGGCAAACAACAGAAAGGAAATTGTAATGAACCCATTCCGCTGGGCCAGTGTATTCCTTGCGGTGCTGCTGATGGCACAAGTGCCGGTAGCGGCTGCCGCTGAGCTTGCCAACCGCGCGTTCCGGGTCCAGTATGACGCTTCCGGGATCCGGAGCCTCAAGCGCACCAGTGACCAGCACGACACCGAATATCTTGCCGCCAACGGGATCCTGGGCAATCTGGTGATACGGTACCGGTCGACCGCCAATGGCCACTGGCGCGAATTGCGCGAGCTTACGGGCCTGCGCGAGGAGAGGGCACAAGCCATCCATTATCAACTGGGCACTCTGCCGCCGACGCTGGCGGCCAGGAGCACCGCCAGCGCAGCGGTGGGCGCCGGAGGACTGCGGGCGTTGAATGACGGCCAGGTCCCCGTTGCCGCCGGACGGGGCGCCGGAGCCGGAGGCAGGGGAGGCGGCCCAGGCCTTCCCGCCATTCCTGGCGGGGCAGGCCAGGCTCCCATGTTTACCTGGAGCGGCTCACGGGGCGAGACCCAATGGGTCCAATATGCCTTCCCTGTCGAGGAAGAGGTTTCCAGAGTCGACGTGTTCTGGGTGGCGAATCCAGCCGACACAAACGCGCCGGGCTTGCCGCAATCGTGGCGTTTGCTCTATCGCACAAGTGCCGGGTGGAAAGAGGTGCAGGCCCGGACACCCTATGGCCTGGCAGCCAATGCATTCAACACACTCGAATTCGACCCCGTCAGGACGTCGGCGCTGCGCATCGAGGTCAGGATCACTCCGAACGCCACCGTCGGCCTGGCCGAATGGCGTGTCGGACCCGAACAGGTTCCGGTCCCGCCTGCCGATTTGAAGGTCGATCAGACCTTCAGGCTCGACGGCGAGATTTTGGACTGGACCCTCACGCTGGCCAACGGCAGCACTAAAGTGATCGAAATCGGCGACCTTGCGGTGCCGTTCAACTTCGCCGAACGCACCGGCGCGCGCGGCGACATCTATACACGGAAACTCCTCCGCCACTCCCTGGTCGCCGGGCATGGATCCTGGATCTACTGGCAGCGCAGCGGAGGTGACGGGCCGTATCTGGTCATGACCCCCATGGGATCGACGGGATTCGAGTATTTCGACAACTCGGGTGGAGGCTACACCCCGTACATCCACGCCCGCACCGCCTGCGCCGCGGCAGTGGCCGGCGGCGGCAATTGGCGCCTGCCCGTCTCCGGCCTGAAACTCGCGCCCCGGGGTACCGCCGGCGCAACGATTGCCTATTCCTTCCGGTTCCAGTGGGCAAAAGATTTCGCCGCCGTGCGCGACGTGCTGTACAAGGAAAACAAGTTCGACACGGTAATCGTCCCCGGCATGTCGATCCCGAGCGACCTGCCGGCATTGATCTCGCTGCGCACCAACAACCGCATTGACGCCGTGGAAGCCGAGCATCCCGCCAGCACCAGGATCGAGTTTCTGGGCGACAGGGGAGCGGGAGCCAAGGCGTACCGGGTGCAGTTCTCCAGGCTCGGCGAGAACATGCTCAAGGTGAAGTACGGCGGGCTGTGGACCTCGCTCGAGTTCTTCGTCACCGAGCCGCTGGAGACGCTGATCAAGAAGCGAGCCGCTTTCCTGGTCAGCCATCACCAGCACAAGGACCCAAACAAGTGGTACGTCGGCATGTACAGCGACTGGGATCAGAAAAACGAGATCCTGCGCAGCCCCGAAGATCGCGACGGCCTGTCCACCTGGCTGACCGACGCCAACGACGACGCCGGCAACGCCCGGCCCGCATACCTCGCGTCAAAAAACGTGTTCTACCCCGACGAGGCGGAGATCGAGAGCCTCGAGCTGTACCTGAGCAAGTATCTGTGGGGCGGGATGCAGATGACGGACAAGGAGAAATACCCGTACGGGATTTACGGCATCCCCAACTTCAAGGTGAACCGCGAGAGTTCGGATGAGGGCCGCAACGGGCAGGCACACCTCTGGCGGATCTACGATTACCCTCACATCATCATGCTGTACTACCGTATGCACTACATCGCCAAGTTTTATCCGTCCATGGTCAAATATCTCAATGCCGAACAGTACCTGGAACGCGCCTATCGCACCGCCGTGGCCTATTGGACGGTTCCGAATCTGATCGAGAAATGGTCGGCAGACGAAGTCGGCACGATGAACGAAGCCTTCATCCCCGAACTGATCCGCACGCTCGAGGAGGAGGGCAGGCAGGAATGGGCAAACACCCTGCGTGGCTACTGGGAAGGCAAGGTGGACCGGTTCATCAACAGAACCCCGAACCTGTACGGTTCCGAGTTCGCCTTTGATTCCACGGGATTCGAATCGACGGGCGCCTTTGCCACATACGCTATGAATCGCGTGCTCAAGCCGGGCGAACCGGTTCCGGCAGGCCTGCCTGATGCCGATTTCCGGCGCCGCGTCAGCTTTGAGGCGGCTCTGAAGTTCATGAACTTCCAGCTGCTGCTGAACATGTGCGACCGTGGTTGGCTGGAAACCACCTATTACCAGTTGGGGAGCGACTATCGCGGTTCCATGTCCTACCTGCTCAGTTATATGTCGCAGATGGGCGGCTGGTCGGTCCTGGATTACGGCCTCCATTTCGCGCAGGATCCCACCGACTACCTGCGGCTGGGATATGCGTCCTCGCTGAGCTCGTGGGCGCTGGTCAACTCGGGCGCGGCGGATAGCGGCTACGGCTACTGGAATCCGAGCAAGGAGAATGACGGCGCCACCGGAGGCGGCTTTGTCCCGGAAGCCATGGGACGCGGCTGGATCGGCAAGCAGATGGCGCGCGGCGCATGGTATTACAGCGCCGAAGAGGATGTGGGATATTGCGGCGCCCTGCGCACGCACGCGACGATCGTTGCCCGTGATCCCATCTTCGGCGACATCGCCTACGGCGGGCTGGTGACACGCCAGGGCAGCACCATCAGGGTTATTCCGCGCGACGGCCTGCGCGTGCGTTTCCACGTCATCAGGGACGGCCAGCGCTTACACATGGTCCTTGACCACGACGGGTTTGCCAGGGAGCAACCGATCTCCATTGATGACGGCCTGGCGCGCATCCAGTTCACCCTGGAGAACCGTACGGATGGAGAGCACCGGACCGGCCTCAGAATCGCGGGCCTGCCGGCAGGCGAGTATGCCGTCACGGCCGGCGGCCGGACGATCGCCGTGGTGCGCGGCGGCGCGGCTGGTGAAAACAACGTGATTCTGCCCGTCAACGCAGCCACCATGCAGGTAACCATCGCGCGGACGGCACGCTGAAGCCGGACCCGGGAGCACTGCTTCGAAAATACCGACCTCAGACCTCAGACCTCCGACCTCGAAAACAAAACAACAACCGGGAATATCGGGGTCGGGATCGGGATCGGGATCGGTATCGAAGGCGCATCAGCTCGATGCCAATACTGACCCCGAACGTTTTCATGCGTCACCAGGTGCGCCACGAGGCGTGTGGGGGACTGCTTCGAAAATACCGACCTCAGACCTCCGACTTCCGACCTCAGACCTGCATTCGGCACAGGGTGGGACCCCGTGAGGTGGGTGCCGGCCGCCACACGGGGCAGCTGAGATGCCCACAGGCAAGATCCCAGCGCCGTCTGGCAGTTGGCGCCCACTTATGCGGCCGTCTTCGCGCATCGAAAGGTGCGCCACTGCTGCGCGGATGCCATGACGACGTGTCTCCGAAAATTCCGATCGAGACGCACTGGCATAGCGAAATGATATGCGGTATATCAGTATTGTTGGGGAAGGGGGGGACAGGATTGAGAGTCGGAGCGGTTGTAGTCGCGCTGGTTTTTATGGCACTGCCTGCGCTGGGGCAGGAGCGCCCTCTGAAGATTGACAGCCCTGAGATTCTGGGCACAGGTCGTGTGCGTGTGGACAGCGGCATCGAGTTCCTGCGCGGGCAGAGCTATCCGTTATCCGGATTGCACGGAGACCTGTTCCGCCTCGGAGTCACCTCGCTGCGCGTCGGAGTAGGGGATTTCGCGGAATTTCAGATATCCGGAGCCCTGCAGGATTTTTTCAGGACCACCTATCGGGCAAAGCCCGCCATAGCACCCGAATTTGAGGGCAAGAACACCCGCGATTTCGGCGACCTGGTACTGGCAACAAAGCTCAGACTGCTCTCCGAATCGCGCCTCCGCCCGGCGATCGCCTTCAAATTCGAGGTGCAGCTGCCGAATGCTTCCGACGCCAGCGGGCTCGGCACCAATCAGACGGAATTCTACTCACGCGTTCTGCTTGGCAAGCAGTTGGGACGGGCGCGCGTGCTCGGCGAACTGGGTCTCGCCATCCTGGGCAACCCTCTTGTGGCAAGCACGCAGGCGGATGTAGCCACGTATGGGGCGGGAGTTGTTATGCCCCTCCATGAGGGACTCGAACTGGTCGCGGGGGTGAACGGGCGCCAGGGACCGCACCGTGTAGGGAACGAGAGCCGTGCTCAGATGCAGGCGGGGATCCGTGTTCGTGCGGCCGGATTGCGCTGGGATGTGGCGGCCATCGCCGGGCTCAAGCCCGTCGATGCGACCTATGGCCTGGCCGTGGGCCTGACTTATGAATTCCAGGCGTTCAGAAACAAACCGCAAACTGCATCTCTTCGCTAGGAACACCGGCGTATACTCCTCTGGAGTTCCGCGCTGACCCTCTATTCCCGGCCCGCCAGGAACGCCTCTGGCACTCGCCCGGGCGTCACGATTTCAGGTGACTCGCTTTCCGCAGCTGCCGTCATGCACCTGTCTGTCTCGAAAATCTAACGACCGCCGGAGATTTCGGGTCCTCCCGGGCCCGCTATGTTGAGCAAAAGAAACCGGATCAGTTGACGTTGACTAAGGAAATTTCCTGAGTGAAGATTGGCTCGGGCCGTCAGCACTCAATTCAGGCTGCACTACGATCCGGGGGGATGAGCGTTGTGACTCGGGGGACACGCTTCCATTTCAGCCGCTGGCAGCAATCGGGCCGTGACCTCATGAACTATTCGCGATTCATCCTGCCTGCGGGCATCGCGGCCGTGCTGCTCACGGTATTGGGGGTTGGATGGTATACGCAGCCGGACCGCTACGTTCGCGGGTATCGGCCCGGGCAGCCGGTTCCCTATTCCCACAGACTGCACGCGGGTACACTGAAGATCCCCTGCCAATACTGCCACTCCGGCGTCCTGAGGGCTCGCCAGGCCGGAATCCCGCCTGTGGAAAAGTGCATGAACTGCCACAAGGTGACAAAGACCGACAGCCCTTCCATCAAGAGGCTGACGGCCATCTATGCCACGGGCGAGCCGTTGAGGTGGGAACGGGTTCACAGGCTGCCCGACTACGTCTTCTTTGATCACAGGCCCCATGTAAGGGCCGGCATCCTCTGCCAGACCTGTCACGGTGAGGTGGAGACGATGGACGTGCTTTATCAGAACATGTCCGTGCGCATGAGCAACTGCCTCGGGTGCCACCGGGATCCGCAGGACGCACTCCCGTCCGGTTCGCCGGTCAAACGCGGACCCGAGCGCTGTAATGCGTGCCACAGGTGAAAATGAATAGAACTCGGACGGTGCATCGTGATTAACGATTCAGGCGACCAGGCACTGCCGGCTCCAAGGCCCTGCCTATACCGCTCGCTCGAGGAATATGCGGAGCTGATGCGCGCATCCGGCACACCAACGGGACTTTCCGACGAGTTGCCACGGGAATCAGCGCTCCCGGTGGGTTTGCCCACAGACAACATTTCGCGGCGCAGGTTCCTGAGCCTGGTTTCCGCCTCGACTGCCCTTGCGGCAGGAATGACCGCCTGCAGCCGAATCGATCGGGGATCGATCGTACCCTATACCCGGAGGCCCCGGGAAATCATCCCCGGTACGGCGACATACTACGCAAGCACCTTCCAGGAGAGTCTCGCGACGCACACGGTGCTTGTGAGGACGCGCGAGGGGAGGCCGATTCACGTGGAGGGGAACGACGAGGATCCGATATCCGGCGGCAAGATCAGCTTGCGGGCAATGGCCGACTTGCTGGGCCTGTATGATCCCGACCGCCTGCGCGGACCGTCCATGAATGGCGAGCCTTCGTCCTGGCAGAAAGCCGAAGATGAAATCGCACAGGCGCTCACGGCGGCGCAAAAAGCCGGCCGCCCAGTGCTCCTGGTTACGGAAGCCGTACTGTCTCCAACCCGGAGGGCTTTGATCAGCGTCCTGAAGACAGCCTTTCCGAACCTGCGGCATGCCGTCTGGGAACCGGCGGTTTCTCAGTCCGAGTTCCTGGCCGCGCGGGCGTTGTACGGCGAGTTTGCGCTTCCCAGATTCCGCTTTGATCGCGCGGAAGTCGTGCTTTCGCTTCAGTCGGATTTCCTCGGCGTCGACGCGAATGCGCCGGCAATGATTCAAGCCTTCGCTGCCCGGCGCACGCCTGCCGGTCCGAAAGATCCGATGAATCGCCTCTGGGTCATTGAAGGGGCCATGACGCTCACCGGGGCGAACGCCGACGAACGCCTGCAGGTTCGTCCCTCCAGGATGGCTTCGCTGGCCTTCTCCCTGGCCCGCAGCCTGAACGAAACGCACGGAGTAGCTCTGCCCGCAGGCGTCAGTGCCGACGGTCTCAAGCCATTTCCGTTGGCGGCAGCCGCCCGGGATGCGACGGTGGCGCCCGCGGTACTCGAGGCTCTGGCCGCGGACCTGAAGAAGGCCGGGAAGTCGGCTCTGGTTGTTGCCGGGTCCGCACTTCCTCGGGAGGCTCACGTCGCCTGTCATTTGTTGAACGCGATGCTCGGGTCCGAAGGCTACACCGTGGACGCCGGCACGGTAACGCCCGATCCCGGGTTGACGACTTTCGCGGGCATGAGGGACCTGCTGGAAGAAGCTGCCGGAGGCGCCTTCTCAGCCGCGATCTTCTGGGGCGCCAATCCGGCCTACACTTTTCCCCAGGCGTCCGTCTGGAAAGGTGCGGTCGCGAAGATCCCCATGACCGTCCGCATCGGCCTCTACGAGGACGAAACGGCGCTCGATTGCCGCTGGAGGCTTCCCGAGCATCATTGGCTCGAGGCCTGGGGGGATTTTGCGCCGGCCGCGGCTGTTCTGAGCCTGCGCCAGCCCGTGGTAGGCGCGCTCCACGACACGCGGCAAGCCGAAGACATCGTGCTCTCCTGGCTCCATGTCCCGGGACTGGAACTCCCGCGGAGTTATCGCGACTACCTCAGGGCCCGATGGAAGAAGGAAGTGTATCCGGCGGAAAGCCCGGTGCCGTTCGAGATCTTCTGGAATACGGCTCTGCACGATGGCGTGGTGAAACGCGAAGCCCCGCCGCGCCCGCCGCGGGTTTTGCGCGCCGATGCTGTTGCCGACGCCTTGAGCGCTGCCGCAATCAAGCCCCCGGCCGGCGAGCTGGAACTGGTCCTGGCTCCCGACGCCGGCGTTTATGACGGGCGATATGCAAACAACGGCTGGCTCAATGAACTGCCGAATCCCGTGACCAAATCCACCTGGAGTAATCCGCTTTTGCTGTCCATTGCGGATGCCGCCCGGCTCGGCCTCAGGGATGAGGACGAAGCCAGGGTGTCAGCAGGTTCTGAGAGCGTGGATGTCCCGGTGATCATCCAGCCGGGACAAACGCAGGGCGTGGCAAGCCTTTCTCTGGGATATGGGCGTCGCACCGGGAACGTGGCCAAGAGTGTAGGTGTCAATGTCTACCCGCTCGTGGATGTGACTTCCGACCATTCCCATTTGCGGATGGCGGTGACGGTCGTCAGAACGGGCAGACGCCGTGCCGTCCCCCGTACGCAAGCGCATTCCCGCATGGAAGGCCGCGATCCCGCGCGTTCCTGGACGCGCGCGGAATATGCCGCAAACATGGGCTCCGAATCGCAGAAAAATGAGAGGTCGCTGGTATCACTCATCCCGGCAGTGCCGTATACGGAACACAAGTGGGGAATGGCGATTGACTTGTCGGCATGCGTGGGTTGCAGCGCCTGCGTCATTGCCTGCCAGTCCGAAAACAATGTCCCCGTAGTCGGGCCGGAGCGGGTCGTGAAAGGCCGGGAGATGCACTGGATTCGGATCGACCGCTACTACGAGGGGGATCCCGGAAATCCCTCGGTGATTCACCAGCCGGTTGCCTGCCAGCACTGCGACGATGCGCCTTGCGAGGTGGTGTGCCCCGTAAATGCCACGACGCACAGCCCCGACGGCCTCAACCAGATGACCTACAACCGCTGCGTCGGCACCCGCTACTGCTCCAACAACTGCCCCTACAAAGTGCGGCGATTCAACTTCTTCGATTACACCTCGTTCATCGAGGATCCTTTGCGGCTGGCTTTCAATCCGGAAGTGACCGTCCGGCCACGCGGTGTCATGGAGAAGTGCACTTTCTGCATCCAGCGCATTCAGGATGTCAGGCAGAGGGCCAAAGTCGAAGGCCGTCCCCTCCGGGACGGCGAGATCCTGACGGCCTGCTCCGCGGCTTGCCCGGCGGGGGCAATCGTGTTTGGGGATATGAACGATCCGCAAAGTAAGGTTGCCAGGATATCGAAGATGAATCGCGGTTATCGCATGCTTACGGAACTCGGAGTCAAACCGTCGGTGACGTATCTTGCGGACATTTCCAATCCTGTGGACAGAAAAGGCCAGGCATGAATTCAGAAGCGGTTGCGTCAACCAATGAGTTGATACCAGAAATTCTGAGGCATCCGCCGGTTCTCGATGGGGTGGTCACTCCGGATGGTCTGGACGATCAGGTGCTGTCCACGGTAGAGCGCAAGCCGCCGCGCGCCTGGTTCATCGCATTCACCTGCACCGGCATCGCTATGCTCACAGGGCTTGGCCTTATGGGTTATACCGCGGCCATGGGGATCGGGGTCTGGGGAAACAACATTCCCGTGGCGTGGGCCTTCGATATCACCAACTTCGTCTTCTGGATCGGCATCGGCCACGCAGGCACTCTGATTTCCGCGATACTGTTGCTTTTCCGGGCGCGCTGGCGCAACTCCATATCCAGGTTTGCGGAAGCCATGACCATCTTCGCGGTCATGGTTGCCGGATTATTCCCGCTGCTCCACGTCGGGAGGCCATGGTTGGGCTTTTGGCTTCTACCCTATCCCAACCAGCGGGGCATCTGGCCGAACTTCCGCTCCCCGCTGATATGGGATGTGTTCGCCGTAAGCACATATTTCAGCGTTTCACTGCTCTTCTGGTATCTGGGGCTGGTCCCGGACCTTGCTTCCCTGAGAGACCGCACAAGAAGCAGCGTCCGGAAATTCATTTACTCGGTGCTGTCTGTCGGGTGGCGCGGGTCGGCTTTCCACTGGATTCATTTTGAGCGCGCGTACCTGATTATTGCCGGAATTGCCACGGGCCTGGTTTTGTCGGTGCACAGCGTGGTTTCGTTCGATTTTGCCGTGTCGCTCGTCCCCGGCTGGCACATGACGATCTTCCCGCCCTATTTTGTCACCGGCGCCATTTTCGCCGGCTTTGCCATGGTCGTCATGGCCATGGTGGTCGTGCGCACCACGATGAATCTGAACCACATCATCACGATGTACCACCTGGAAGTGATGAACAAGATCATCCTGACCTGCTCCTGCCTCATGGGCTACGCCTATCTCCTGGAGGGCTGGACAGCCTGGTACAGCATGAACAAGTTCGTCCACCACGCATTCTGGGCTTACATTGCGGGAACCTATGCATGGGCCGGCTGGCTCACCATCGCGTGCAACGTCCTTGTCCCGCAATTGTTCTGGGTGCGCAGATTTCGCCGGAGTTATCCGGTTATGCTCCTCGTCGCCTTTGGCGTAACCGTCGGAATGTGGTTTGAGCGCTTCGTGATCATTGTGAGCTCCCTGCATCAGGATTACATGCCGTCCGCCTGGCACCTGTACAAGCCCACGTATGTGGACATCGGTATCCTCCTGGGTTCCTTCGGCCTCTTCTTTACGCTGGTCCTGCTTTTTGCGCGTGTCCTGCCGGTGATCGCCACCTCCGAGACGAAGGCCGCGCTCCCCGGAGCTCAGCCCCGGCATGCAGGAGGCTCCTATGAGTAACACGGCCTTCTCCGTCCTGGGACTCTTCGACAGCTCACAGCAGCTGATGGAGGCCATTCCTTCGGTCAAAGCCAAGGTATCGGCGCGCCTGAATGCTTATACGCCGTACCCGGTTCATGGGATTGGGAAGGCCCTCGGATTGAGGAAATCCCCGGTCGGGGGAATGGTGTTTGTCATGGGGTTGATCGGCGCGCTCTCGGCCATGGCTTTCGAGTTGTGGACGGCAGGCATCGACTACCCGCTGGTCACGGCAGGCAAGCCATACTTATCATGGCAGTCTTTCGTCCCGATCATGTTTGAGGTGACGGTCCTTTTTGCCTGTTTCACTTCAGGCCTGGGGATGCTTTTTCTCTTGAACCGGCTCCCTTTCTTCCGTCACCCGATGCTGCGGTCGAAGTCGATGCCGTTTGTGACCCGCGACAAGTTCGCCCTTGCCGTGGAAGCAGAAGGGCAGGCGCTCGACGTCGATGCCGCTGCTGCCGCCCTGCGCGCAGCGGGTGCGCAGATGATCGAAGTGGTTGAACAGCCGGCGCCGCTGGCTCCCGTATCTCCCAATTTCCTGATGAGGGTTTTCTCCGTCATCGGAATTTCCTGTCTGGTCGCAGGCTGTCTCACCTACTGGGGAGTGAAACTCTTCCCGGTCACGATTCCCATGGTGCACATGCTGGACCAACCGCGGCTCGATCCTCAGCAGGAGAACAGTTACTTCGGAGATGGTTTCGGCATGCGCATGCCTGTTGCCGGGACGGTCGCGCGCATCCCGCTGCCGTACGCCGTCAAGAGCCAGAATGATGCGTCCGCGTTGGGCAATCCGCTGCCGCGGACAGAGTCCGTCCTTAAGCAGGGCCGGCAAGCCTACGACACAGTATGCGCGGTATGTCATGGCCTGCTCGCAAATGGCGAGCCCTCGCTCACGTCTGCGTACGGAGCCAAACCGGCGAATCTGGTGGCTGAGAAGATCCGGAACTATTCTGACGGCATGATCCATTTCGTCATTATGAACGGCAAGAACGCCATGCCCTCCTACGCTTCGGACCTGACGCAGGACGAGCGCTGGGCTGTAGTGCACTACCTGCGCGCGCTGCAGCGGGCGCTGAACGCCAAGGACACGGATATTCCGAAGGAGAGCCGGAAGTGAACGAGCGGCATGCCACGACAACGTTGTCGGCAGGGACAGCAGTGGGACTCGCGGGAGTCCTGGCCACCGGATTTGTTGCCGGTTGGGAACGATTCTGGATCAATTGGATCTTCTGGTTCCTGTTCGTGTTGACGATCGGTCTCGGCTGCCTGTTCATCGTCGCCCTGGAGCACGTAGTGAGCGCGCGGTGGAGCGTACCACTGCGCCGGGTCCCAGAAAGGCTGTCGAGCCTGGCAATTCTGATGGCACCCGCGCTTCTGCTGGCATTGCTCTCGCTGCCGGTGCTGTATCCCTGGACCCGGCCCGAAGCTCATGCCGATCCGGTGATCGCGGGCAAAGCCGGATGGCTCAACGTGCCCTTCTTCGCGGCGCGCGCAGTGGCATGTGTCGGGCTCTGGGCGATTTCGTATCGCATCCTGGTAAGCGGATCCGTCCGTCAGGATCAGGAAAGGAACCCGCGTTTCAACGTGCGCGTCCGCCGGTTCGCCCCGGTCTTCCTGGTCATCTTCGGCATCACTATTACCGTTGTGGCCTTTGACTGGATCTCAAGCCTGGAACCGGCGTGGTACAGCGATGTGTTCGGCGTGTACATCTTTGCCGGCACTTTCCTCGCCGGCCTCGCTGCGTCCACTCTGGCAGTCCTGTATCTCATGGCCAAGGGGAAGCTTCCCGGCGTGCAAGCGGATCACGTGTACAACCTGGGCGGATTCCTGTTTGCCTTCACCGTGTTTTGGGCCTACATCGGCTTCGCGCAATATCTGCTGATGTGGTACGCGAACATGCCGGAGGAGGTCTTCTGGTACAAAGAGCGCTTGCAGGGGGGGTGGGGACTCCTGGTGCTTGCGCTTGCCGTTTTTCACTTCTTCGTGCCGTTTCTCGTGCTGATTCCGCGCATCGCGAAGAGCGAGCCGAAGCGCCTTGCCCGGATTGCGGTGGTTGTGCTGCTGGCCCACTGGCTTGATCTTTATTGGATGGTGTTCCCGGTGCTCGGTCAAGGTCCGGTTTTCGGCTGGCCCGAGTTGTCCTTTGCGCTGTTTTTCATCCCGGGAAGTCTCTTATGGTTCCGGCACATGATGAGCCGGGGAGCCGCCATGCCTGTCGGCGATCCGATCCTGCGGGAGGGCCTGGAGTTTCGGCTATGATCGAGGAATACATCAACAGGGACGAGCTCATGCGCCTGCTGTCGACGCTGGCGGTCGTGCTCACCGCGCTGGCCATCGCGGTCCTGTTTGCCATTATCGTTGTGCCGGGCCTGCGGAACGCAAACAAGCCCGAAACCCCCACGCCCATGAGCCCTGTCGGTGGAGTGCCAGGCTGGCTCGATCCTACGGAGTTTCCTCCCGCGCGGGGGAGGGTGATACCTCCGGTGGATCCCCAGTCCCTCATCATGCCCTCGCCCCAGTTGATCGCCAGAGGCAAGACCCTGTTTGGCGAGAATTGTGCGCCATGCCATGGCGAGCTGGGTCTGGGCGACGGACCCGCGTCGGCGACCATGAATCCCAGGCCGCGCAATTTCACGAGCCCCGGCGGATGGAAGAACGGTTACGACCTCCCGGCCATGTATAAAACCTTGACCGACGGCGTGCCGGGCACTTCCATGGCGTCCTTCGACTACTTTTCAAGAAGAGATCGCATGGCCCTGGCGCATTATGTCCAGTCCCTGGGAGCATTTCCTCATGGGACGGGAAGCCCCGAAGCTCTGGCTGCCATTTCGAAGGAGCTCGCAGCGCCTGGCGAAACGACGCCAAACAGGATTCCCGTCACCATGGCCATGGCCAGACTGATAGGAGAATGGAGTGCGCCTCCGCCGCTTGCGCCGCCGGCCGAGGATCATTCTCCTGCCGCGGAAATCCTGCGCAGCGTGATCCGGGACCAAAAACGTGCCGCGCAGGCGCTGGCGGCATCAGAGACCTGGCGAAAGGGGCCCGCGGAGCTCGCCGCCGCCATAGTGGCGGATGCCCCCGGAAACGGGTTCTCCGTGAGTTCCGCGATGTTGAGCCCGGCGCAGTGGGAGCAGCTCTACGCCCGGCTCGTCAAGCTGGAACGGCGCTGAATGACGGGTGAGCTGTGACGGAACAGAGGAGCTCGCAAGCCGACTGGAACCATGAGGATGCGATGGAGTGCAGGAAGCGAGGATTTGGCAGCCGGAATCAGCCGGCTGCTTAAAAGCCGATCACGATCACGACCACGATCACGAGGGTGGAGTGAAGGGGAGGAGGTGAGGGCTTAGCAGCCGGAATCAGCCGGCTGCTTAGAAGCCGATCACGATCACGACCACGATCACGATCACGATGGTGGAATGAAGTTCGGGAAGTGAGGAGTTGGCAGCCGGAATGAGCCGGCTGCTTAAAAGCCGATCACGATCACGACCACGATCACGATCACGAGGGTGGGATGAAGTTCGGGAAGTGAGGAGTTGGCAGCCGGAATGAGCCGGCTGCTTAAAAGCCGATCACGATCACGACCACGATCACGATCACGAGGGTGGAGTGAAGGGGAGGAGGTGAGGGCTTAGCAGCCGGAATCAGCCGGCTGCTTAAAAGCCGATCACGATCACGAGTCCGGGGTGAAGTGAGGAAAGCAAGGATCGGGGGCAGGCTAAA
>Ga0316620_10000125_pt1 | contig 30647 bp, 33 predicted proteins | sample OWC_Aug_M1_C1_D5_FD_207651 | JGI IMG/M metagenome (GOLD analysis project Ga0316620, IMG submission 207651) | Wetland soil microbial communities from Old Woman Creek delta, Ohio, United States - OWC_Aug_M1_C1_D5_B | ecosystem: Environmental > Terrestrial > Soil > Wetlands | place: USA: Ohio...
TCGAGATGTACACCATCTGGGAGATGACCGGGGTGCTGAAGCAGCTCGAGACGATGGACGAGAACCTGTTCGACGTCATCGAAGACTTCATTGAGGAGAAGCGCGAGGAATACGAGGAGCTGCTCGAAGAGCAGGAGGAGGCGAAATGAGCGGAATCGCAGGGCACGGAGAATTCTTCCAGCCGACCAATCTGTCGGCGGCGGACGCGGAGAAGGCGACCGAATGGGTCAAGAAGCGCGTCGACCGGCGCGAGCTCGACCTCGGCGAGCGCATGGACGACGTGCGTGAGCATATGTGGGAGCTGGAGAAGGAGGGCGAGATCATCGTCCACCGCATCACCGACGCCCACCAGCCGAGGATGGTGAAGACGCTGTTCGGCTGGGACAAGAAGATCCCGACTATGCAGCTCTGGCACCACAAGAGCTGCGGCCAGTGCGGCAACATCCCGGGCTACCCCACGTCGCTGCTGTGGACGATGAACAACCTCGGCATGCAGCCGGGCCGCGATTACCTGGACGAGACCGACCAGACTTCCTGCACCGCGTGGAACTACCACGGCTCGGGAATCGGCAATGTCGAGTCGCTCGCCGCGGTGTTCCTGAGGAACTTCCACCAGGCCTACGTCTCGGGCAAGCGGCTCGGGCACCAGCCGGGGCATTTCTTCCCGCTGGTGCATTGCGGCACTTCGTTCGGCAACTACAAGGAGGTGCGCAAGTACCTGGTCGAGAACGCCACCCTGCGCGAGCGGGTGAAGAAGATCCTCGGCAAGCTCGGGCGCCTGGTAGACGGCAAGCTCGTGATCCCCGAGGAGATCGTGCACTACTCCGAGTGGGTGCACGTGATGCGCCGCGACATCGCGAGCAAGCTGCAGAAGATCGACGTTTCGCACCTGCGCGCAACGGTGCACATGGCCTGCCACTACTCGAAGATGGTGCACGAGGATGCGATCTACGACCCGGAGGTGCTGGGCGGCAACCGCGCCGCGGTCGGCACCTCGATGGCCGAGGCGCTCGGCGCGCAGGTGATCGATTACTCGACCTGGTACGACTGCTGCGGCTTCGGCTTCCGCCACATCATCTCCGAGCGCGAGTTCACGCGCTCGTTCACGATCGACCGCAAGATCAAGGTGGCGCAGGAGGAGGCGAAGGCCGACCTGATGCTCGGCATCGACACCGGATGCGTCACGACCATGGACAAGAACCAGTGGATCGGCCGCGCGCACGAGCAGCAGTACACCATGCCGATCATGGCCGACATCCAGTTCGCCGCGCTTGCTTGCGGCGCCGACCCGTTCAAGATCGTGCAACTGCAGTGGCACGCCAGCCCCTGCGAGGACGTGGTCGAGAAGATGGGGCTTTCCTGGGGCGAGTCGAAGAAGCGCTTCGAGGAGTACCTCAAGGAAGTGAAGGCCGGCAAGATCGAGTACCTGTACAACCCAGAGCTCGCGCTGAGCGCCTGACTTTCGATGAACGACACGATACTGGTGGTCGGCGCAGGGCCGACCGGACTGTCGGCCGCGCACGGCATCGCCTCGGTGGGCCGCAAGGTGGTGCTGGTCGAGAAGATGGAGCGCCTCGGCGGCGCGCCGATCCTTTCGGGCTACGCCAAGCTGGTGCCTTCGGGCGAGTGGGCGAAGGACGCCATCGGCCGCATGGTGCGCCGCGTCGAGGAGCATGCGCTGATCTCGACGATTAAAAACACCAAGGTGACGAAGCTCGAGGGCAACCACGGTAGCTTCACCGCCACGCTGTCCGACGGGCAGACCGTGCAGGCCGGCGCCGTGGTGCTCGGCACCGGCTTCACGCACTTCGACTCGATCAACAAGCCCGAGTGGGGCTTCGGCACCTACGAGGACGTGGTCACCACCACCCAGGTCGAGCAGATGGTGGCCGCGCACAAGATCGCCTGCCCCTCCGACGGGCGCACGCCCGAGCGCGTCGCGATCCTGCTGTGCGTCGGCTCGCGCGACCGCCAGATCGGGCGCGAGTGGTGCTCGAAGATCTGCTGCACCGTGTCGACCAATCTGGCGATGGAGATCAAGGAGCTGTCGCCGAAGACGGACGTGTACATCTACTACATGGACATCCGCACCTTCGGCCTGTACGAGGACAAGTTCTACTGGAAGTCGCAGGAGGAGTTCCGCACCAAGTTCGTCAAGGCGCGCATCGCCGAGGTGACGATCGCCCCGGACGGCAAGAGGCTGCTGGTGAAGGGCGAGGACACCCTGGTCAAGCGCCCGATCGTGATCCCGTTCGACCTGGTGGTGCACGCCATCGGCATGGACCCGAACGAGGACAACCCCGAGATCGCCAAGGTGTTCGGCGTGGGACTGGAGAGCCACGGCTTCCTCGATCGCGGCGAGCACTACACCAGCTCGTTCGCCACGACGCGGCCGGGCATCTACGTCGGCGGCTCCGCGCTCGGCCCCGAGGACATCGACACCTGCGTGTCGCACGGCCTGGCGATGGCGATGCGGGTCGTGGGCGACCTGGCGGCGCTCGAGCGCAAGGCCGCCTGAGCGGCGCACCGGCGATGCTGCAGCTCGACGCCGAGCGCTTCGCGAAGCATTTCTCCGAGTTCGTGGCGCTGGCCGACGCGGGCCCCGGCCTGCAGGCCTACGTCGAGCTGCTAGAGGCCAAGCACCGGCTGTTCGCCGCGGCGCTGGCCGCGCCCGCGCGCATCGACCTGCAGGGCGCGGAGGCGCTGCTCGAGTCGGTGTTCACCGCGCGCCGCAAGCTCTTTCCGCTGATCGAGGCGCTCGGCAGTGCGGGCTTCTCGGAGCGTGTCGCGCGGCTGCTGGGGGGCGATTCGACGGTCGAGGCGTTCTGCGATTCGCTCCACTATCCGCAGGAGCGCGCCGCGCACCGGAAGCTGCGCGGCGCGGCGCACGACTTCGCTGCCGAGCTGCTGCACTTCTCGGACCCTCGGGCGCACCCGCTGAGGACGCGCTGGGTGTGGGATTCCGCGAGCGCGAGCGGCGCGCTGCGCGAGTTGATGAATCAGGAGCATGCCGGCGCGATCGACCACGCGGCGGCCCGCGGCTGGCTGTACGAGCGCTTCGCCGAGCAGGGCATCTGGCGCGAGCAGCACTGGCTCGCCGACCTGGTGCTGGCGATGGCCTACGTCGGCTATTTCCGCGCCATGACGGGCGGCGTGCTGGGCTCGGACTTCACGCGCTCGAGCAGCCCCGACGAGCAGCTGCGCAAGCTGCTCGGCGTCGACACGGGTGGCCGGCGCTCGCGTGTCAGGAAGGCCGCCGCAACGATCCACTAGGAGCACGGGACCACGCATGCCGATCCACGAGAAATCGCTCATCGATCCGAAGCAGGTGCTGACCGCCGAGAAGCTGGTGGTCGAGGGCATCGACGTGTCGGGTCACTGGAACACGATGATCCTGCCGCGCACGGTGGCGGACTACGATCCGGAGTTCGCCAGGACCATCGGCGCATTGCCCGGCGGCGAGAACGTGCACCGCTGCTGGCAATGCGGCTCGTGCACCAACTCCTGCACCATGTACGCGATCAATACCGATTTCAATCCGCGCTACTGGATCTACTGCACCAACCTCGGCCTGCAGTCCGAGATCGTCAAGGACAAGGACATCATCTGGCAGTGCGTGTCGTGCAACAAGTGCACCAGCATCTGCCCCAAGGATGTGCGGCCCGAGGGCGTGATGAAGGCGTTACAGCACTGGCTGGAGGCGGAGGGCCACACGCCGAAGAGCAACTCCTCCGTGTTCGACGAGGAGTTCACGCGCCAGTGCATCGAGCGCGGGCGCATCGAGGACACGGAAGTGATGTTCAACTTCTTCAAGAAGACGGGCGTCGACATCGTGGAGCTGCTGAAGAAGGGCTGGCTGGGCGTGTTCGTCGCGCGCATGAACAACCTGCCGCTGCTGAAGGAAGGCAGGATCGGCAAGTTCCTCGCGCGCCTGCCGATTGCCGGGCCGCTGAAGATGGGCTGGATGATGGTGTTCAAGCCGCGCACGCGCGGCTGGGCGAAGACCGGCGCGGTGCTCGCCGCGTATCTCAAGGAACAGAAACATGGCTAAGGTGGCCTATTACCCCGGTTGCGCGCTGGAAGGCTCGGGCGGACCCTACGACCGCTCGACCCGCGCGCTGGTGGACGAGCTCGGGCTCGAGATGCATGACCTCAACGACTGGAACTGCTGCGGCGCGATGGAGGTGAAGAACGTCCATCCCATGCTGCAAACCTACATGTCGGCGAGAAACCTCGCGATCGCGTCCGAGAAAATGGGCTTCGACACCGTGATGGCGCCGTGCAACGGCTGCTATCACAATCTGAAGAAGGCCGAGTACGAGTGCGCCACTTCCGCCGAAGCCATGCAGACGGTGCAGGACCTGGCGAAGAAGGCCGACGACCCGGTGTACAAAGGCGACGTGCGCACGGTGCACCTGCTCGAGTGGCTGATGGAAGAGCTCGGTCCCGAAGGCATCAAGGCGAGACTCAAGAACTCGCTGCGCGGCGTGAAGATCGCCAACTACTACGGCTGCATGTACACGCGCCCGCGCCAGATCTTCCCCGAGAAGGACCAGGGTCCGGGGTCGGAGTCGAGCTACAAGCCGCACTTCATGGACGACCTGCTGGCCGCCGCGGGCGCGGTGAACGTCGAATTTCCGCTGAAGACCGCCTGCTGCGGCGGCGCGCATACGCTGTCGGACTCCGATACCTCGACCCAGCTGGTGCTCAACCTGCTGCAGGCGGCGGAGGACTGCGGCGCCGAGGTGATCGCCACCGAGTGCCCGACCTGCCATTCGGGGCTCGAGATGCACCAGGTGAGGGCGGAGCTCAAGTTCGGCATCAAGACCAAGGTGAAGATCCTGTACTTCACGCAACTGCTCGGCCTGGCCCTGGGGCTGTCGCCGCGCAAGGTCGCGATCCACGAAAACGTCAGCGACTCGATCGACCTGCTCGCGGAGAAGGGCATAATCTAGCGGATGGGCACCTGCCACGGCTGCGAGGTGCGCCCCGAACTGCATTACGACGCCGAATTTCAGATCTGGGTGCGCGTCGAGCGCGACGGGGCGGTAAGCATCGGCATGACCGACATCTCGCAGACCAAGGCGGGGAGAATCATGCACGTGCGCGTGCGCCGTCCGGGGAGCCTCCGCCCGCGCGGCAAGCCGGTGGCCACCGTCGAAACCGGCAAGTGGGCCGGGCCGGTGCCCAATCCATTCGATTGCGTGATCGAATCGGCGAACGAGGCGGTGCTCGAATCTCCCGAGCGCATCAACCGCGACCCGTACGGCGAATGGATCGCGCGCGTGCGTCCGTCGGTGCCGATCGAAGCCGCGCTTGCGGGGCTGGTGACGGGCGCTGCCGCCGAAGCAGGCTTCTGCGAGCGCTGCCGCGCCGACGGCATCGAGTGCAAGCGCGCGTGATGGAAAAATATCTGGATCAAGAGGCAAAGACGGTGGTCATCGTGATGACCAGCGGCCCCTCGACGCCGGGACGCTGCGCCACGCCGTTCTACCTGGGAGCGCTTCTGGCCTCGATGGACGCCGAGGTGACGATCTTCTTCACCATGGACGGCGTGCGCCTGGTGCGCCGCGGCGTTCCGGAGAACTTGACGGCGATGGAAGGCGGGAAAAGAATCATCGAATTCATGCGCGACGCGAAGGCGGCCGGCGTCAGATTCCACGCCTGCAGGCCCGCGCTGCCGGGGTACGACATCGAGCCGGTCGACCTGGTTCCCGAGGTCGACGAGGTGTCGAGCGGCGGCGCGCTCGCCGACATGATTCTTTCCTGCGACAAGGTCTTGTTTTTCTGAGGAGGAATACCCGATGGCATCGGTCAAGAACTGCAACCTGCCCGACGACCTGTACTACAACATCGAGAACAACGTCTGGGCGCGCAAGGAAGGCGACGGCACGGTGACCATAGGCATGACCGCCTACGCCTGCGCGCTCGCCGGCGAGGTGGTCGCCTACACGCCGAAGAAAGTCGGCCGCTCGGTCGAGCTGAACAAGTCCGCGGCCACCATCGAGTCGGGCAAGTGGGTTGGCCCGGTGAAGACTCCGGTGGGCGGCGAGGTCGTCGCGATCAACGACGCGGTGAGCGCCAACCCGAAGAGCATCAACGCCGATCCCTACGGCAACGGCTGGCTGGTGAAGCTCAAGCCCGCCAACTGGGACGGCGACGCGGCGGCGCTCGTGACCGGCGCCGCGGTTGCCAAGGCCTTCGAAGCCAAGATGACGGCCGACGGTTTCGCCGGCTGCCCCTGACGCGTGTCCTGGTTAGCCGTCGCCGAGGCGATCGAGGCGCTCGAGCCGGCGCGGCTCGACCGCGAGCTGGTGGACCGCTTCGCCCGCGCGCCGCACAACGCTCGCGGCATCAATTTCTATACCCCGACCTTCAAGGCGTACGCCTCGAGCGAAATTTCCTCCTGCGGCAAGAACGCCTGGCCGGCGGTGTCGATCACCGGCGGCGCGTGCAAGCTGCAGTGCGATCACTGCAAGGCCAAGGTCCTCGAGCCGATGCTGCCCGCCACCACGCCCGAGGCGCTCTGGCGCGTGGTGAACGAGCAGCTCGAGCTCGGCGCCAAGGGCATGCTGCTCACCGGCGGCTCGAACCATCGCGACGAGGTCGAGTACGGCCCGTTCCTGCCGGTGGTGAGGCGCATCAAGGACGCGCACCCGGGCTTCCGCATCGCGATGCACACCGCGCTGGTCGACGCGTCCATGGCGTGCGCCATGGAGCAGGCGGGCATCGACGCGGCGATGCTCGACGTGATCGGCGCGCAGGACACGGTGTCGCAGGTCTACCACCTGCGCCGCCCGGTGCAGGATTTCGAGCGCTCGCTGGAGAACCTCGTCGCTACCTCGATGAAGGTGGTGCCGCATATTGTCATCGGACTGCACTACGGGCGCATGCTGGGCGAATGGCAGGCGCTGGAGATGATTGCGCGCCACCGCCCCGCGGCGCTGGTGCTGGTGGTCGTGATGCCGTTCTACGCACCCGCGGGCCGGCCGTTCGCGACACCCTCGTCGCGTGAAGTGGGCCGTTTCTTCCTCGACGCGCGCGCGGCGCTCCCCGAGTTGCCGATCCTGCTCGGCTGCGCGCGGCCGGCGGGGCGCGTCAAGCTCGAGATCGACGCCTACGCGGTGATGGCGGGCCTGGAAGGCATCGCCCATCCCGCCGACGGCAGCGTCGAGCTCGCGCTCGGGCTGGGGCGCGAGGTCAGGGTCACGCCGGCGTGCTGCTCGATCGCGGTGGGAGAGGAGGTGCTGGCGCTCGCCGATCCGGCCGCTGAACGCATCGATCCGCGGCTGGTGGTCGAGGCCGAGCGACGCCGGACGTCGCGCCTGTCGCGAATTCCGGTGGTGGCCGCATGAGGAAGTGGCGCTGGATCGATACCGGGGTGCTGCCGCCGGCCGAGAACCTCGCGCTCAATCGGGCGCTGCTCGAGGCGCGCCAGGCCGGCGAGGCGCCGAGCACGCTCAGGTTCCTGCGCTTCACGCCTTCGGCGCTCGTCGGGCGCCACGGCAATCCGGCGAAGGAGCTCGACCTCGCTTTCTGCAAGGCGCAGGGCATCGCGGTGCACCGGCGCATCACCGGGGGCGGCGCGATCTACATGGACCCCAACGTGCTCGGCTGGGAGCTGTACCTCGACAAGGCCGAGGCGGGGAGCGCCGAGATGGCCGCGATCTCGAGGCGCATCTGCGAAGCGGCGGCGCGCGCGATCGGCGAGCTCGGCGCCAAGGCCGAATTCCGTCCGCCGACCGACATCGTCGTCGCCGGGCGGAAGATTTCCGGTACCGGCGGCGCGCTCGATGGCAGCGCGCTCGTGTATCAGGGAACGCTGCTCATCGATTTCGACGTCGCACGCATGCTGCGTGCGCTCGGCGTGGCCGATGAGAAGGTCCACGCCGGCGCGCGCGCCGCGACGGTCAACCTGAGCGAGCTCGTCTCGCCGATTCCCTCGGCGGCGGCGTTGCGCGGGGCGTTCATCGGCGCGTTCGGCAGGGAGTTCGGCGCGGACATCGAGGTGGGAGCGCTGAACGAGGCGGAGCAGCGGCGCTATGCCACCGCGCTTGCCGAGATGGATAGCGCGGACTGGGTCGGACTGTGCGAGCCTGCGACGTCCTCGTGATCGGCCTCGGCCCCGCGGGCTCGAGCGCGGCCGCGGCGGCAGCGCGCGCCGGGCTGGCGGTGATCGCCGTCGAGCGCAAGAAGGTCGTTGGCATCCCGGTGCAGTGCGCCGAATTCATCCCGCTGCCGATGTCGAGCTACGCGAACACCGAGGTGCGTGCGCAGCCGATCGCCGGCATGGCTACGTACCTCCCGTCGGGCGCGCGCGCCGAGCGCGCGTTCGGCGGGTTGATGATCCGGCGCGACCGCTTCGACCAGGCGCTGGCGAAAAACGCCGAGGGCTGCGGGGCGCTGCTGTGGACGGATGCCGCGCTGCGCGGGATCGACGCGGAAGAGCAGGTGGCGCGCGTCAGCACTGCTTCCGGACTGCGCGAGATCGGCTACCGCGTGCTGGTGGCCGCGGACGGGCCGCTCTCTTCGGTCGCCGCCTGCCTCGGCCTGCCGCGCTTGCCGGTGGTGACGACGCGCCAGTACACCGTACCCCTCGCGCGTGCGCAGAACGATACCGATATCTGGCTCTCGGCGCGCTATCCGGGGGGCTATGCGTGGCTCTTTCCGAAGGGAAGCGTCGCCAACCTCGGCCTGGGGCTCGATCCGGCGCTCGAGGACGACATGAAGGGGCCGCTCGACGAGCTGCACGCCTCGCTCGCGCGCGAGGGACGCGTTGGTGCCGAGGTACTGCTTCGCACCGGCGGGCCGATACCGGTTGGGGGGCTGCGCGAGCGCATCGTCGAGGGGAACGCACTGTTCGTCGGCGACGCCGCGGGGCTTACGCACCCGATCACCGGCGCGGGAATCGCGCCTGCCGTGGCCTCGGGCGAGCGAGCGGGCGCGGCCGCGGCGCGCGCCTTGTCCGGCGAGCGGCGCGCGCTCGCCGACTACGAGGAGGAGATGCGCGAGGAGTTCGGCCCGGCGCTCGAGCGTGCGCTCGTCGCACGCCGCCGCATGGCCGATATATGGAACACGCCCGCGGCGGAGCACGACGCCGAGCACCGTCGCGGCTGGATTGCCTTTCCGGAGTACTTCTCATGAGTGCCGTGCAGCCGCTGCAGTTCTACCGCCCCAACTACCACGTCAAGACGCCGCAGATGCGCTCTCCGGAGTACGTGCAGATGAGCACCGCGGCCGCGATCACGCTCGGCCTGGTGGCGGGCAAGATGCACCGTACCTCGTGCACGCAGTGCCTCAACCTGCTGGTGACCTATCCCGAGGGCTGCCGCGCGAACTGCGCCTACTGCGGCCTCGCGCGTCACCGCGAGGAGGCGCGCGACTACGCCGACCGCAATTTCATCCGCGTTGACTGGCCCACCGCGCGCTACGACGAGGTGATCGAGCGCGTCAAGGCCGGCTCGGACAAGGGGCGCTTCGAGCGCATGTGCATCTCGATGATTACGCACCCGAACTCCAACGAAGACACCTTCGTACTGCTGCAGCGGTGGACTCGCGAGGTGCCCAATGTGCCGGTCTCGATCCTGTCGAACCCGACCACCCTGGAAAGGGACGACCTGATGCGATTGCGGGATCTGGGTGCGGACATCTTTACCGTCGCGCTCGACGCGGTGACGCCGGAGATCTTCGACCGCACGCGCGGGCGCGGAGTCGACAGTCCGCACAGCTATGAAAAATACTGGCGCGCGATCGAATGGGCGGCCGAGATCTACGGGCCGGAGAAGTTCGGTGCGCATCTGATCTGCGGCATGGGCGAGACCGAGGAGGAGATCCTCCAGGTGGCGCAGAGGATCCGCGACCTCGGGGGTCACAACCACATGTTCGCCTTCTTCCCCGAGCGCGGCTCGCTGATGGAAGACTGGCCGCCGGTCGACCGTGGCCAGTGGCGCCGGGTGCAGCTGGCGCGCTTCCTCGTCGACTATCGGGGAAAGCGCGTCGAGGACATGCGCTTCGACGCCTCGGGGCGCGTCGTGGATTTCGGGGTGTCAAGAGAGGTTCTTGAGCAGGAAATCGCGGCCGGGACGCCGTTCCGCACCTCCGGCTGCCCCGGCAAGGACGACGAGGTCTCGGCCTGCAACCGCCCCTACGGGGATTCCAGCCCGACGGACATCCTGTCCTTCCCGTTCGCGCCCGCCCGGAGGGACCTCGAGCGGATCGCGAAGCAGATGGAGGGCCGGCCGGTCAAAGCGGGCAGGTAGGCCGGGGCACAGACTTATCTTGGGATAAGAAAGCCTGACTGGAAGGCCAGCAAATTCTGGCAGACTATTTCGTTAAATTCGAATATTTGGAGGAGCGACCATGGAAGCCTCGCCGAACGCCGCACTTATAGACGACCTGATCAAGCGCCGCATCGAGGAACTGCTACCGCAGAAGCTCGAGGAGGCGCTCGCCAAGCGCGAGGAAGCGCGCACGCCGTCGATGACCATCATCGCCACCAAGGGCACACTCGACTGGGCCTATCCGCCGTTCATCCTGTCGTCTACCGCGGCCGCGCTCGGCTGGAAGGTCGACATCTTCTTCACGTTCTACGGCCTGCAGCTGCTGCGCAAGGACATCTCCGACCTGAAGATCTCGCCACTCGGCAATCCGGGCATGCCCATGAAGATGCCCTTCGGCCCAGAGTGGTTCAGGCACATCAACTGGAACATCCCGAACCTGGTGCAGGCGGCGATTCCCGGCTTCGAGTCGGTCGCCACCACGCTTATGAAGCAGACGATCAAGAACAACGGTGTTGCCGACATCTCCGAGTTGCGCGGCCTGTGCCTGGAGGCCGGCGTCAACATGATCGGCTGCCAGATGACCGTTGACCTGTTCGGCTTCAAGCACGAGGACTTCATTCCGGAAGTGAAGGAGTACTGCGGCGCGGCGACCTTCCTGCCGATGGCGAAGGACGCCGACGTCAGCCTGTTCATGTAGCGCATAACTATTACTCGAGGAGGGGAACGCAAATGAAGAAGCTCGCACTCGCGGCAGTGGTCGCGGCGGCATTCGCGCCGGGATTTGCATCGGCGACCGATGGTTATTTCTCCCACGGCTACGGCATGAAGTCCAAGGGCATGGGCGGTGCCGCTACTGCCATGGCGCACGACGCCTTCGGAGGGGCCAACAACCCGGCGACCATGGCCTTTGTGGGTGATCGTCTCGACGTAGGAATTGACTGGTTCCGGCCGCAGCGCGCGGCGAGCCGCAGCGGCAGCGCGGGCGGCACGGGATTCCTGGATGGATCGGCCGACGGCAACGAGACCGAGAACTTTCTGATTCCGGAGTTCGGCTACAACAAGATGATGAACCCGAACATGTCGCTCGGCGTCACGGTATACGGTAACGGCGGCATGAACACCGACTATCCCACCGGCCAGCTCGACCAGGGCGTGTGCGGCGGCGGCGCGCCGAGTGGCGTCAAGGTGAACCTCCTTTGCGGCTCGGGCAACCTGGGCGTCGACCTTTCCCAGCTCATCATCGCGCCGACGCTCGCGTACAAAATGGCGCCGCAGCATTCGATCGGCATCTCGCCGTTGCTCGGCTATCAGCGCTTCAAGGCGTACGGCCTGGATGCGTTCTCGGCAATCTCTTCAGACCCGGCGAACCTTACCAACAAGGGCTACGACGACGCCTGGGGCTGGGGTGTGCGCATCGGCTACTACGGGCAGGTGAGCCCGACGTTTTCGGTCGGCGCGGCGTACTCGAGCAAGATCAGCATGAGCAAGTTCGACAACTACAAGGGACTGTTCGCCGACCAGGGCGGATTCGACATCCCCGAGAATTACAACCTCGGCATCGCGTTCAAGCCCTCCTCGCAGTGGACGTTCGCGGCCGACTATCAACGCATCAACTACAGCGGCGTGAACTCGGTGGGCAACCCGAGCGACGTGGCGGGCTGCGTGCCGAGCATACCCTTCGGCCCCGGCACCGGCTCGGCCTGCCTCGGCGCGAGCGGCTCGAGCATCGGTTTCGGCTGGAAAGACGTGAACGTGTATAAGCTCGGCGTCGAGTACCAGATGAACCAGCAGTGGCTGCTGCGTGCGGGCTACAACCACACCGACAACCCCATCCAGGCGCGCGACGTGACGTTCAACATCCTCGCGCCCGGCGTGGTGCAGGACCACCTGACGCTCGGCTTCACCTACACGCTGCAGGATCGCTCCGAGCTCACGATGGCTTACATGCACGCCTTCGAGAAGTCGGTGTCCGGTCCGGCGACCAACCCATACTTCAACGTCGGCGGCACCGAGACCATCAAGATGTACCAGGATTCTCTCGGTATCGCCTGGGGCAAGAATTTCTAGCCGGGAGTAGATCCGGGTAGACGCGGGGCACGTGCTGCGAAATAATCGCAGCACGATGAGCCCCGCGGGCAACATTCCAGTCACCGATGTCGGCGCGCTGAAAAACGAGCTGCGCAAGTACAAGCTCGGCAAGAAGCTCGACATCAGCCAGTTCAACCAGGCCGCGCGCCTCGCGTGGCTCGGGAGAATCGCGCTCTCGCCGCTCGACCCCGAGGATCCGGACTGCCGCGCATGGCTGCTGCACCTGGAGCGGCCGGAGGGCCTGGCGGGCGAGATCCTCGAGTTCGATCCGGAGCTGCTCGGACGCATCCACGTGCTCGATGCCGAGCAGGGCGCGCACCTCGCTGAGATCCTGCGCGAAGGTTTCGAATCGCGTGCGCGAGAGGTCGAGGCGCTGGCGCGCAAGGATTTCTACCTCGAGAAGTTCTTTCGCCCGGAGGGCGCTCGCTGATGGGCGCGCAGGCCGCGCGCTGGATCCGCATCGGGCTGGTCGAGCCGCTCGATCTGCACGCGAGCTACGCAGGCCTCGCCGCAGCGCAACCGCCCGACGCCGGACCGATCGTTCTCTGGGGGCAGGCGAAGACCCATCTTTGTCTCGGCCAGAGCCAGGGGCTCGCGGAGCTCGATCCCGCCGTGCAGGTGCCGGTGGTGCGCCGCCCGCTGGGCGGCGGGCTGGTGTGGGTCGACGAGTCCCAGTACGTGTTCGTGCTGATCGCGCCGCGGCGCCTTGCGCCGGGGCGGCCCGCGCGGTGGTTCCCCTGGGCGCTCGCGCCCGTGGTCGCCACCTACCGCCAGTTCGGGCTGCCGGCCTACCTAAACGAGCAGGATGTCTGGCTGCACGGCCGCAAGATCGCGGGCAGCGGTGCGGCGAGCATCGGCGAATGCGCGGTCGTCGCCTCGAGCTTCCTGCTCCGGTTTCCCGCCGAGCGCTTTGCCGAGGCCGTCGCAAGCCCCTCGTCCGACTTCCGCGCTTGGCTGCGCGACGGGCTTGCGCTGGCGATGACCGAGTGGGCCGATCACGGGGCGCTGCCGGCGGAGCGGGAATTGGAGGAGGCGTTCCGCGCGCGCATCTGCGCCCAACACGGCTGGCATTTCGAGAGCTCCTGGCCGAGCGAGGTGGAACTCGCGGCTATCGCCGAGGCGCGCTCGGAGCTCGCCGAGCCCATCGAGTCGGGACGCGCGCGCAACGAGGTGAAGCTAAACGCGCGCCGCGCGCTGTCGCGCGTCTAGCCGATGCCGACGATCGAGGCGCGCCTGGCGCGAAGGCTGGTGCTGCTGACGGAGGACGAGGCGCTCTCCGCCCGGCTCGAGCAAGCGCTTCCCGCAAGCTGGGCTGCGAGCCGCGTGCGCCAGATCGGCGAGGTCGGCGAGTTCCAGGACGTGCTGGTGCACCGCTTCGTTCTGCTGGACCTCGAGGCGTCGGGCGGCCTCGAAGCGGTCGAGCAGATCCGCGGCGAAATGATGCTCAACATCCCCATCTTCTGCTTCGGCGGGGACGCCGTGGCGCGCGACGCGGCGCGCCTGGCGCGCGCCGACCGGTTCTTCGGGCGCCAGGAGGTGGCGGCCCTGCTGCCCGCGCTGTGCGAGCAATTCGGCTGGTGAGGGGCGCCGGCCGCTAGCCCGGCCGACGCGGCGGCACGATGCCGAGCTTCTCGTACAGGGGCCGGATCTCCCTGCGGATGGCGGGCATCTTCGAGGCGTAGAGCGCCCCGGCGGCCGCCGCGCACAAGCCGCCAAGCGCGAGCGTCAGCGGCGGAGCGAGATAGTGCGACACCGTGCCCGCGAGCAGCGCACCGAGCGGGCTCATGCCGAGAAACGCCATGATGTAGAGCGAGGAAACGCGCGCCCGCAGCCGGTCGTCGACGATGGTCTGCAGCACCGTGTTGGTCGAGGCGGCGGTGAGCATGATGCCCATGCCGGTGAGAAAGATGAGCGGCAGCGCGAGCCACAGCGCATGCGCAAAGGAAAAGCAGGTGAGCGACAGCCCGGCCAGCGCCGCCGACATCGGCAGCAGCCGGAGCAAGCCCCGGATCGAAGGGCGTGTCGCCAGGTACACCATGCCCGAAACGGCGCCGAATCCGCCCGCGCCGATCAGCAGGCCGAGGGTCTCCGAATTACCCTGGAACACTTCCTTCGCGAACCACGGCATCAGGGACTGGTAGGGCTGCGTAAAGAAGCTCACCGCGGCGAGCAGCAGCAACGCGCTGCGCGACGGCAGGAACCCGTACGCGTAGCGAAATCCCGCCAGCAGCTCGCGCGCCCAGCCTTCGGCCCCGGCGCGGGCCGGATGTCCGGAGGTGCGCATCGCCGCCAACGCGCCGAGTACCGCGAGGTACGAGACGCTGTTCAGGCCGAAGCCCCAGGCCACCCCGGCGGAGGCGATCACCGCGCCGCCGATCATCGGGCCGACGAAGCGCGCACCGTTCATCAGCGCCGAGCTCATGGCGATGGCGTTGGGCAGGTCGTCCCGGCCGCCGACCAGTTCGACCAGGAAGGACTGCCGGGCCGGGCTGTCGAACGCGTTCACGATGCCGAGCACGAAATTGCCCGCAACGAGGTGCCAAGGTTCGATGCGGCCGCTCGCCACCAGCGCGAGCATGACGATCGACTGTGCCAGCGCGACGCTCTGCGTCGCGTAGAGCACCTTGCGCTTGACCAGGCGGTCCACCAGCACGCCGCCGAAGGGTGCCAGCACCAGGAAAGGAATCTGCAGTGCGAAGCTCGCGAGGCCGAGCATGAACGCTGAGCCCGACAGCCGGTAGATGAGCCAGCTGGTGGCGATCAGCTGCAGCCAGGTGCCGATCTGCGAGGTGCCCTGGCCGAAGAAGTACAGCCGGTAGTTCCGGTGCCGGAACGCCCTCAGGCTGTGCGGTAGGTCCATCGGACGCGCCTAGGCGCGCGCGGTGAGCTTGTCGTGCTGCTCGCGCAGCTTGCCGAGCGCGGCCTCGAAGCCGGCCAGCCGCTCGCGCTCCTGCTCGACCACCTTGGCCGGGGCGCGCTCGACGAACGAGGCATTGCCGAGCTTTCCGCGCGCCTTGGCGATCTCGCCCTCGATGCGCGCCAGCTCCTTCTCCAGACGCGCGATCTCTGCGGCGACGTCCACTTCGACATGGATCATGAGGCGGTCTTGTCCAACGACGGCGACCGGAGAGTCGGATTTGGGCAATTCTTCGACTTGCTTGAAGTCGCTCAGGCGGGCGAGGGCCATCGTCGCCGCGATCGTGGTCTGCGCGAGCGGCTCGGGTGGCCGGGCGGTCGTGAACAGCGGCACGCGCTCCGACGGCTTCACGTTCGCCTCGCTGCGCAACAGACGCGCCGCATCGACGAACTGCTTGACGTAGGCCATGTCGCGTTCCGCCGCCTCGTCGATCTTGCCCGGCTGCGATTTCGGGTACGGCGCAAGCATGATGGTGTCGCCGGATTTGCCCGCGAGAGGCGCGACCTTCTGCCACAGTTCCTCGGTGACGAATGGAATGATCGGATGCGCCAGTCGCAGCACGGCCTCGAGCACGCGCACCAGCGTGCGCCGGGTGCCACGCAAGACCTTATCGTCTGCGGATTTCAGCTGCTCTTTTGCGAGCTCGACATACCAGTCGCAGTACTCGTCCCAGACGAAGCGGTAGATCGAATTCGCCACGTTGTCCAGCCGGTATTCCGAGAAGCCGGCTTCGGCCTCGGCTTCGACGCGCTGGAGCTGGCTGACGATCCAGCGGTCGACCGGCGAGAGCGCGACCGGCGCGGCCTCGTCCTGCCCGCAGTCCCTGCCTTCGGTGTTCATCAGCACGAAACGGGTAGCGTTCCAGAGCTTGTTGCAGAAATTGCGGTAGCCCTCGCAGCGCTTGAAGTCGAAATTCACGTTGCGCCCGAGGGTCGCGTAGGCGGCCATGGTGAAGCGCAGCGCGTCCGCCCCGTAGGCGGGGATGCCGTCTGGGAACTCACGCTGCGTGCGTTCGCGGATCTTCGGCGCGTCCTCGGGCTTGCGCAGCCCCGTGGTGCGCTTCTCGAGCAGCGGACCGAGCGCGATGCCCTCGATCAGGTCGACCGGGTCGATGGTATTGCCCTCGGACTTGGACATCTTCTTGCCTTCGTGATCGCGCACGATGCCGTGGATGTAGACGTCGCGGAACGGCACGCGTCCGGTGAACCAGGTGGTCATCATCACCATGCGCGCGACCCAGAAGAAGATGATCTCGTAGCCGGTGACCAGCACCGTGGAGGGAAGGTAGAGCTCGTAGGCGAGCCGGTCGGCGCCCTGCGGCTCGGGCCAGCCGAGGGTCGAGTGGCATACCAGCGCCGAGGAGAACCAGGTGTCGAGCACGTCGGCGTCGCGCTTTAGCGGCCTGCCGGAGGAATTTTGCAGGGCCTCCTGCTCGCTGCGCGCGACGTAGATGTTTCCCCGATCGTCGTACCAGGCCGGGATCTGGTGGCCCCACCACAGCTGGCGCGAGATGCACCAGTCCTGGATGTTCGACATCCACTGGTTGTAGGTATTGACCCAGTTCTCGGGAAAGAACCTCACTTCGCCCTTTTCGACGACTTCGACCGCGGTCTGCGCGATCGACTTCCCCGAGGGCCCGGGCTTGGACAGCGCGACGAACCACTGGTCGGTGAGCATCGGCTCGACCACCGCCCCGGTGCGTCCGCAACGCGGCACCACCATGCGGTGCGGCTTGACCGACTCGAGCAGGCCGGCCGCCTTCAGGTCGTGCACGATGCGGTCGCGCGCCTCGAAGCGGTCGAGGCCCCGGTAGCGCTCGGGCGCGTGCTCGTTGATGCGGGCGTCGAGGGTCAGGATGCCGATGCTCGGCAGGCCATGGCGCTGGCCGACCTGCCAGTCGTTGAAATCGTGCGCTGGCGTAACCTTCACGCACCCGGTGCCGAACTCGCGGTCGACGTACGCGTCGGCGATCACGGGGATGCGCCGCCCGGTGAGCGGCAGCTCGACCTCTCGGCCGACGAAGCGGCGATAGCGCTCGTCCTCGGGGTGAACCATCACCGCGACGTCGCCGAGCATCGTCTCGGGCCGCGTCGTGGCAACCGTCAGGGCGAAGTCCTCGCCGGGGTAGCGGATGTGCCACAGGTGGCCGTCCTCTTCCTCGCTCTCCACCTCCAGGTCGGATACGGCGGTGAGCAGCACCGGGTCCCAGTTGACCAGGCGCTTGCCGCGGTAGATGAGACCCTGCTCGTACAGGCGGACGAAGGTCTCGACCACCACGCGCGAGAGCTTCTCGTCCATGGTGAAATACTCGCGGCTCCAGTCGCAGGAATCGCCCATCCGGCGCATCTGCTCCGTGATGGTCGAACCCGAACGCTGCTTCCATTCCCAGACCTTGGCGATGAACTGGTCGCGCCCGAGCTGCTCGCGCGAGACGCCCGACTGCTCGAGCTGGCGCTCGACGACGATCTGCGTGGCGATCCCGGCGTGGTCGGTTCCGGGAAGCCACAGCGTGTTCTCGCCGCGCATGCGGTGATAGCGCGTGAGCGCATCCATGATCGTCTGGTTGAAGGCGTGGCCCATGTGCAGCACGCCGGTCACGTTGGGGGGCGGCAGCTGGATGCAGAACGCGGGCTGCTGCGGATCGGCGCCGGCGGCGAACCAGCCGGCCTGCTCCCAGCGCCGGTACCAGCGCTGCTCGATCGCGCCCGGATCGAAACTCTTGTCGAGGGACATGGGATTACTTCGTCGTGCCGTTATCCGGCCCGGCGGGGGGAGCGGCTGGCGCGCCGAGCGCCTGCGCAACCGAGGCGGCGATCGAATCGCGCACCATCTGGTGCACGCTCGCGCTCAGTTCCGTGCGCATCTCGTTCAGCACCTGGTCGAGGATCTCGCCGAGCCTGCCCGCGAGGCGCTCCTCGAACAGGCGGTCGAGCTCGGGCGCAAGCCGCAGCAGCACCGCGTTCTCGAGCTCGTTGGCAAAGGCCTCGACCAGCGCGAGGTCGACCTGCGGCGCGCCGGCGCGCGTCGCGGGATCGACGATTTCGGTGAGCACCGGGACGTCCTCGTCGGGGCGCGGGGCCGGCGGGCCGTTCTGGCCGCGTCGCAGCAGCGCGTCGACCCGCTCGACCAGAGGGTTCTGTTCGGGGCGCCTTCCATCAGTCACCGCGCGCTTCCTTCGCCAGGTCGTGGTCGCTTATGGCGTAGCCGCGGTCGCGGTAGAAGCGGTAGCGCGCACGTCCGCTCGCGCGCTCGTCGTCTTCACGCGCGACGATCTCCAGCAGCCGCTCGAAGCGCTCGAAGTGCGGCGGGCACTCGCTCGAGAGATTGAGCAGCAGCTCGCAGGCTTCGGGCGCCGCGCCGTCGGCGGCAATCAGGACCGGAGTCTCGCCTGCCAGGCGGTCGTGCGCCAGGCAGTGGGGCACGAAGCCGGTCGCGGGCCAGGTCCATAGCATGCGGTCGATGCGCTGCGCCGTGTCTCCGTGCGGTGCGAAGATCAGAAGTCGCCTGCGCTGCACCAGCGCCTTGGCCGCGAGCCGGCATGCGACCTGCAGCTTGTCCTGGGCGTTGAAGTAAAAGTCGATGCTCGTCACTTGACGTGCGCATGCCGCAGCACGAAGCGCACCAGCAGGGGCACCGGCCGGGCGGTCGAGCCTTTCTCGCGGCCGCCTTTCCACGCCGTGCCGGCGATGTCGAGGTGGGCCCAGCGCATCTTCTTCGTAAAGCGCGACAGGAAGCAGGCGGCGGTGACGCTGCCTGCGGGCCGGCCGCCGATGTTCGCCATGTCGGCGAAATTGGAGCGCAGCTGCTCCTGGTAATCGTCCCACAGCGGCATCTGCCACACGCGGTCCCAGGCGTCGTCGCCCGCATCGCGGATCGCGTCGGCCAGCCGCTGATCGTTGGAGAACAGCCCGGTCGCGACATGGCCCAGCGCGATGACGCAGGCGCCGGTGAGCGTCGCGACGTCGATCACTGCGTCGGGCTGGAAGCGCTCGGCGTAAGTCAGGGCGTCGCACAGGATCAGCCGCCCCTCGGCGTCGGTGTTCAGGATCTCGACGGTCTGACCCGAAAGCGTTGTCACCACGTCGCCGGGCTTGGAGGCGTTTCCGCCCGGCATGTTCTCGCACGTCGGCACCACCGCGACGACGTTTACCGGCGCCCTCATGCCCGCCAGCGCGCGCATGGCGCCGAGAACACTCGCCGCCCCCGACATGTCGTATTTCATTTCGTCCATCTCGCCGGCCGACTTGAGCGAGATACCCCCCGTATCGAAGGTGATGCCCTTGCCGACCAGCACCACCGGCTTCTTGGCCTTCGCCGCGCCGCTGTAGCGCAGCACGATCAGCTTGGGCGGCTGGTGCGAGCCCTTGGTCACCGAGAGCAGGGCCCCCATGCCGAGCTTTTCCATGTCGCGCCGCTCGAGCACCTCGAGCCCGAGCTTGTAGCGGCGCGCGAGCTTCTTCGCTTCGTCGGCCAGGTAGGTCGGCGTGCAGATGTTGGAGGGGAGGTTGCCGAGGGTGCGCGCCAGTTCCGCGCCTTCCGAAGTGGCGACCGCTTCCCTGAGCGCGCCTTGCGCCTGCTGCGTGACCACGCCGGCGCTCTGCGCGAGCGTCACCGAGGCGAGCGCCGGCACCGGCGGCTTTTTCTGCGTTTTCAGCTGGTCGAAGCGATAGAACGCATCTGCGATGCCGAGCACCGCGTGGCGCACGCCCCACGGCGCGCCGCGTCCACCCACTTTCTCTTCGACCAGATGGAAGACGGCGTCCTTCGCGCCGAGCTCCTTGAGCGCGTTCGCCGCGCCGCGCACCGCGTCGCGATAGGCGGACTCGGAAAACTCCTTTCTTTCCCCGAGCCCCACCAGCAGCACGCGCTCGGCCGCGAGTCCCGCGACGCCGCGCAGGAGCAGCGTCGAGCCCGCTTTGCCCGAAAGGTCGCCTTGCGCGAGCGCACCTTGCAGCGCACCGCGCGAGGCGCGATCCGCGCGCTGGGCGGCGCGCGTCAACGTGCCTCCGGTGTGCACACCGAGCACCAGGCACCCGGTTTTGGCGCGCTCGGGTGCGATGCTTTTTATGCTAAATTCCACCGCGTTCTCCAGTCGCATCGATCGGCGCAAATGATCGCATGTTTTGCGCCCCACTGTGAATCGCCGGAGGCGGTCCAGAGACGATGATTTTCCAGCGCTCGCTGCTCAGGGAATTCGCCAATCTCGCGGTGGCGGTGTTCCTGACCTTGTTCGCGATCGCGCTGACCACGCGCCTGATCCGCCTCCTCGGCCAGGCCGCGGGCGGGAAGATTCCGTCCGACGCGGTGCTGGCGTACCTGGGCTTTTTCTCGCTCGGCGCCCTGCCCGTGCTGCTGTCGCTCACGCTGTTCATCAGCGTGCTGCTTACGCTCGCGCGCAGCTTCCGCGACTCGGAGATGGTCGTCTGGTTCAGCTCGGGCCTGTCGCTCGCGGCGTGGCTCAGGCCCGTGCTCATCTTCGCCTTGCCGATCGTGGCCGTGATCGGCGCGCTGTCGCTGTTCATCTCTCCCTGGGCGGTCGAGATCAGCGGGCAGTACGCGAGCCGCATCGGCGCGCGCGATGACGTCTCGCGCGTCGATCCCGGCACCTTCGGCGAATCGGCAAACCGGGACCGTGTGTTTTTCGTCGAGTCGATCGCCGGCAACAAGACGAGCGTGCAGAACGTGTTCGTGAACTCGATCCAGCAGCATCGCGACGGCGTCATGGTCAGCCGCACCGGCCGCACCGAAACCAGCCCGAACGGCGACCGCTTCCTGGTGCTCGAGGACGGTCGGCGCTACGAGGGCCGCCCGGGCTATGCGGACTATCGCATGATGGAGTTCGAGCGCTATGCCACCCGCATCGAGGAGAAGGCGGCCCGCGCGCCCGCGCAGTCGCGCCAGGACCTCCCGACGATTGCGCTCGTCAGGAATCCGACCGACGAGAACCTGGGGGAGCTGGTCTGGCGTCTCGGAATCCCGCTCTCGGCACTTATCCTGACGCTGCTCGCGATTCCGATGAGCTTCGTCAACCCGCGCGCCGGGCGCTCGGTGAACCTGGTCTTTGCGCTGCTCACTTACGTCGTGTACTCGAACCTGTTGTCGGTGACGCAGTCGCGCGTGGCGACCGGCAGGCTGGACTTCTCCGTCGGCGTCTGGCTGATGCACGGCATCATGTTCGCGGCGCTCCTCCTGATGTTCGCCTACCGCATGCAGCCGCTGCGGTTGAGGATGCCCGGCGTGCGACGCAAGTGAAGATTCCGACGATCGAGCGCTATCTCGCGCGCCAGGTCTATGGCGCGACGAGCTTTGTGCTCCTCGGTTTCCTCGCGCTGTTCGCGTTCTTCGACCTCATACACGAGCTGAACGACATCGGGAAGGGCGCATACGGCCTGCGCGAGGCGTTCACGTTCGTTCTGCTGCTGGTGCCTGGGCACGCATACGAGCTGTTCCCCGTGGGGGTGCTGATCGGCACGCTGTACGTGCTGGCGCACCTCGCGAGCAACTCCGAATTCACGGTGATGCGTGGCTCGGGGCTCTCGCCCTGGCGCGCCGGTGGCGCGCTCGCGAAGGCCGGACTGGTGTTCGCCGCGCTCACCTTCGCGATCGGTGAATGGGGTGCGCCGGTCGCGGAGGAGGCGGCGCAGAATCTGCGCATGCGTGCCATGAGCGCGGTCATCGGGCAGGAGATGCGCTCGGGGCTGTGGTTCAAGGACGAGCGTGCGTTCATCAATGTGCGCGAGGCGCGGCAACCCGACGCGCTCAATGGCGTGCGCATCTACGAATTCGACCCGCAGTACCGCCTGGACCTGGTGCGCTCGGCGGCGCACGGCGAGTATCTCGGGGGCGGAAACTGGAAGCTGCTCGACGTGGCGCAGACCGAATTCACTCCGCAGGGGCCGCGGATCGAGCGCCTGCCGCAGATGGAATGGCATTCGGCGCTCACGCCCGACCTGCTGGAGGTCCTGATCGTCTCCCCCGATCGAATGTCGATCTGGAAGCTGTACCGCTATACCGAGCACCTCGCCGGCAACAGGCAGAAGACCGAGCGCTACGAGATCGCGTTGTGGAAGAAGCTCTTTTATCCGGTCGCGGTCATGGTCATGATGGCGCTCGCGCTGCCGTTCGCGTACATGCAGGCGCGCGCGGGCATGGTCGGAATCAAGGTATTTCTCGGGATCATGCTCGGCGTGTTTTTCCACTTGATGAATAGCCTGTTCTCGCACATCGGCCTGCTGCGGAACTGGCCGCCGCTGGCCGCCGCCGCGGTCCCGAGCGCCGTCTTCTTCCTTGCCGCGCTTACGGCGATGTGGTTCGTCGAGCGAAGGTAACGCCTTCAGTCTCGCTCGCGGCGCTTGCGTGGGACGAGCACCAGGCGCGTGCCCGCGAGGCGGTCGTGCAGGAACTGGCGGTCGCGGTCGACGAACGCCCAGCCCAGGCCGATGCCGGCGATCCCGAGGGTGGCGAAGGCGAGAAGCGCGCTGCGCTGTACGATCGCCGCGGCGACGGCGACCCAGAAGCAGCCCACGAACAGCGTCGCCCAGGCGAGGCGCGCGAGCGCGGTGCGTGCCGGTACGCGCCTGCGCCCCGGAACAACCAGCCGGATGCGCCAGGCTTTCATCGCCAGGGTCTGGCCGCCGCGCAGCCAGCACCACAGGAAGTAGGCCGCGAATACTGCGCCGAGGTAGAGCTGAAGTGCGTGTCGCAGCCAGCCGGTGGCCGCGACCTCGCCGCTCGCGAGGTAGAAAAGCCAGGTGGACGCGAACGCAACTGCGAAAAGAAGCATGCCCTCGTACAGCATGCTGCCTAGCCGCCGCGCGATGCTCGGCGCCCGCGGCTGGCCCGTTTCGTTCACTTCCCTGATTCGCCGGAGGGTGCTGCCTCAGGCACTGGTTCGCGCCGCGGATCCTTGGCGAGCTTGCGACCGGACGACTTGTCCATCTCGTGCACCAGCTTCTGGCGCTCCTGGGGCGGCAGCGACTGGTATTCGGACCACTCCTTGCTGAGGTCCTTTTGCTTCCTGCGCGAGTTCTTCTGCATCTTGCGGTAGTTCTCGCGCGCCTCCTCGCGCTGCGCCGGCGTGAGTTCAGCCCATTTCTGCATTCGCGTCTGCACGCGTTTCTTCCCCGTCGGGGTCATCTTCGGGTAGCGCTTGGCGACCCCGAGCCACTGCTTTTTCTGATCCGGGGTCAGCTTGTCCCACTCGCCCGCGAGCGGTGCCAGCACCTCGCGTTGCGGAGGGCTGAGGGTGGCCCAGGGCGGATTGTCCTTCTGCGATGCGGCGATGGCGAGTGTGGCGCTGCACACGAAGGCGACGACCCCGAGGAGCGCTGCCAGCCGTCGCGAAACGATTCGAAGCGAGGAGAGCATGGCGTGCGCCCCCGCTCAGTGCGCGCCGCGCTTCTTGAGCCAGACTTCGAAGCCTTTGTCGAGGTAGGCGTCGATGGGCAGATCGTCGCTCAGCAATTGTGCATCGAGCTCCTCGACGTCGGCGACTTTCTGCTTCTGCTGCCAGGTATAGAGGCCTGCGAGGCCGATGACGAGGAGCGCCAGCGGCACGACGACCCTCGTCCAGGACCCGAAGCCGCCGTCGCGGCCGCCGAGGTTGCCCGCCCAAGCAAGCGCCGGCGCTTTCTCGGGCTTCTGGTGGGCCAGCGCCTGCTCGCGCGCCATGCGCAGCCGTTCGAGGATGCGCGAGTCGGGCTGCGCGCTCCGGTTCAGGATCTGCCGGACCTTGTCTCCGAATTGGTGCTCGTTCATGGTTGCGGTTCCGGGACGTCGTTGCGGTTCATAGGGTGATTCCGCGCGCCTTGAGCACCTCGGCAAGCGCGTGCGCTGCCCTCGAGCAATGCGTTTTCACGCTGCCCTCGGAGCAGCCCATGGCATGCGCTGTCTCGGTGACGTCCAATTCATGCCAGTAACGCATGAGGAACGCCTCACGTTGACGTGGCGGCAGGCGGGAGATTTCTTGTTCAAGTATTTCAATGAGTTGCGATCTTTCAAGCCGCTCGGAAGGCGACTCGACCGCAGGCTGCCCCTCGGCTGGCAACAGGGTGTCCAGCGGGTCGATGTGTTCGTCGCCTTCCGCGTGCCCCCCGAGCAGGGTCGACAACGGGGTGATCTTGCTTGCGCGCACTTTCTGCCGTCGGTACCAGTCCCTGATCGCGTTCTGCATGATCCGGTGAAACAGCAGTGGCAGGTCCTGCGCCGGACGGTCGCCGTACTTCTCCGCCAGCCGCAGCATCGCGTCCTGCACGATGTCCAGCGCAGCGTCGTTGTCGCGTACCGCGAACACGGCCTGCTTGAAGGCCCGCCGCTCGACGCTCTCAAGGAACGTCGAAAGCTCGCTAGGTGATGCCAGAGTGGGCCCTCGTTTTGTGTCGGCGTGGCCGCCTTGTCTTGTCCCGTCCGATCTTACCAAAACACCGGCTTTGCCCCTCTAGAGCTCCCTTGACCGCATCGCAACAAGTCTTTAATGTTCAAAGTTTTCCGACATTTTCAGCCGTCCGGAAGGCCATCATGGATCGAGTCAAGGGAATTGAGCTAACCGGCGCCGAGATCGTCGTGCGCTGCCTGCAGGAAGAAGGTGTCGAGTACGTCTTCGGTTATCCGGGCGGCGCCGTGCTGTTCATCTACGACGAACTGTTCAAGCAGGACAAGGTCAAGCACGTGCTGGTGCGGCACGAGCAGGGTGCGGCGCATGCTGCCGACGGCTATTCGCGTGCCTCGCAGAAGGTCGGCGTGTGCCTGGTCACGTCCGGGCCCGGTGTGACCAACGCGGTGACGGGCATTGCAACCGCCTACATGGACTCGATCCCGATGGTGATCATCTCGGGCCAGGTGCCGACACACGCGATCGGGCTCGATGCCTTCCAGGAGGTCGATGCCGTCGGCATCACGCGGCCGTGCGTAAAGCACAACATCCTGGTCAAGGACGTGAAGGACCTCGCCGTCGCTATCAAGCGCGCGTTCTACCTCGCGCGCACCGGCCGGCCGGGACCGGTGCTGGTCGACATTCCCAAGGACGTGACCACGCAGAGCTGCGAGTTCGACTACCCGGAAACGGTGTCGATGCGCTCGTACAACCCGGTGCGAAAGGGCCACGCCGGTCAGGTCAAGAAGGCGGCGCAGCTGCTGCTCGAGGCCAAGCGGCCGATGATCTACACCGGCGGGGGCGTGATCCTGTCCGACGCCGCCGAGCAGCTCGGCGAGCTGGTGCACGAGCTCGGCTTTCCGTGCACGAACACGCTGATGGGACTGGGCGGCTTTCCCGCGACCGATCGCCAGTTCCTCGGCATGCTGGGCATGCATGGCACGTACGAAGCCAACATGGCGATGCAGCATTGCGACGTGCTGCTCGCGGTGGGCGCGCGTTTCGATGATCGCGTCATCGGCAATCCGGCACATTTCGCGCAGAACCCGCGCAAGATCATCCACATCGACATCGATCCCTCGTCGATCTCGAAGCGCGTCAAGGTCGATGTTCCGATCGTCGGCCACGTGCCCGACGTGCTCGGCGACCTGCTCAAGCTCGTCAGATCGTCTTCGCAGCGCCCCGACACGGCAGCGCTCGGCGCATGGTGGGGGCAGATCGAGCAGTGGCGAGGCAAGAATTGCCTGCGCTATGACCGCACCTCGAAGATCATCAAGCCGCAGTTCGTGATCGAGAAGCTCTACGAGGTGACCGGAGGCGATGCCATCATCACCTCCGACGTGGGCCAGCACCAGATGTGGGCGGCGCAGTTCTACAAGTTCGACAAGCCGCGCCGCTGGATCAACTCCGGCGGCCTCGGCACCATGGGCTTCGGCCTGCCGGCAGCGATGGGCGCGCGGCTCGCCAATCCCGGCGCCACGGTCGCCTGCGTGACCGGCGAGTCGAGCATCCAGATGTGCCTGCAGGAGCTCTCGACCTGCAAGCAGTACCGCCTGCCGATCAAGATCGTCAACCTGAACAACAAGTACATGGGCATGGTGCGCCAGTGGCAGGAGTTCTTCCACGGCAACCGCTACTCCGAGTCCTACATGGACGCGTTGCCCGACTTCGTCAAGCTCGCCGAGGGCTACGGCCACCGCGGCGTGCTGATCGACAAGCCGGCGGACGTCGAGCCGGCGCTGCGCGACGCCTTCCGGCGCAAGGACGAGCTCGTGTTCATGGATTTCATCACCGATCAGACCGAGAACGTCTACCCGATGGTGCCCGGTGGCAAGGGCATCTCGGAAATGATCCTCGCGGAAGACCTGTGAGCCAGCGCCATATCATTTCGATCCTCGTCGAGAACGAGGCGGGGGCGCTGTCGCGCATCTCGGGGCTTTTCTCGGCGCGCGCCTACAACATCGAGTCGCTGACGGTGGCCCCGACCGAGGACCCGTCGATGTCGCGCATGACCATCGTGACCACCGGCTCGGAGGACGTGGTCGAGCAGATCACCAAGCAGCTCAACAAGCTGGTCGAGATCGTGAAGGTCGTCGACCTGTCGGAAGCCGAGCACATCGAGCGCGAACTGATGCTCATCAAGGTGCGCGCCGGGGCCAAGGAGCGCGAGGACATGAAGCGCATGGCCGACATCTTCCGCGGGCGCGTGATCGACGTCTCGGACAATACCTACACCATCGAGCTCACCGGCGACGGCTCGAAGCTCGACGCGTTTATCCACGCGCTCGACCCGGGAGCGATCCTTGAAACAGTTCGCACCGGCGCTTCGGGCATCGGCCGCGGCAACCGGATTCTGCGAGTCTGACTGCAATAATGGGGTCAGAGTCGCTTTTTCCCGAAAAGCGACTCTGACCCCGTATTTTCAACAGGGGAAAAAGCATGAAAGTGTATTACGACAAGGACGCCGACCTGTCGCTCGTGAAGGGCAAGAAGGTCACCATTCTCGGCTACGGCTCGCAGGGCCACGCTCACGCGCTAAACCTGAACGACTCAGGAGTGAAGGTCACGGTCGGGCTGCGCAAGGGCGGGGCTTCCTGGGACAAGGCGAAAAAGGCCGGCCTCAAGGTCGCCGAGATCGCCGATGCCGTCAAAGGCGCCGACATCGTCATGATGCTGATGCCAGACGAGCACATCGCCACGGTATACAAGTCCGAGGTCGAGCCGAACGTCAAGAAGGGCGCGGCGCTCGCCTTCGCGCACGGCTTCAATATCCACTACGGGCAGGTGCAGCCGCGCGCGGACCTCGACGTGTGGATGGTGGCGCCGAAGGCCCCGGGGCACACGGTCCGTTCGACCTACGCCGCCGGCGGCGGTGTGCCGATGCTGATTGCGGTGCACCGCAACGCTTCCAAGAAGGCCCGCGACATGGCGCTTTCCTACGCCGCGGCGATCGGCGGCGGCAAGGCCGGCGTCATCGAGACCTCTTTCAAGGAAGAGACCGAGACCGACCTGTTCGGTGAGCAGACGGTGCTGTGCGGCGGCTGCGTCGAACTGGTGAAGAACGGCTTCGAGGTGCTGGTGGAGGCGGGCTACGCGCCCGAGATGGCCTACTTCGAGTGCCTGCACGAGCTGAAGCTGATCGTCGACCTGATGTACGAGGGTGGCATCGGCACCATGAACTACTCCATTTCCAACAATGCCGAGTACGGTGAGTACGTCACCGGCCCGAAGATCATCGACGCGCGCGTCAAGGACGCGATGCGCGAGGCACTCGCGCGCATCCAGACGGGCGAGTACGCGAAGGATTTCGTGCTCGAGAACCGCGCCGGCGCGCCGACGCTGCTCAGCCGGCGCCGCATGACCGCCGAGCACCAGATCGAGCAGGTCGGCGGCAAGCTGCGCGACATGATGCCGTGGATCCGCAAGAACCGCCTGGTCGATCAGTCGAAGAACTAGTCATATGAAGCGCACGCGCGAGGCGGACAAGTAGAACTGAGGCATGCGGCCGAGCTACCCGCATCCGCTGATCGCGCGCGAGGGCTGGCCGTACCTCGGCGCGGCGCTCGGCGCGGCGGTGCTGGTGACGCTGTTCGCGGGCGGCTGGTGGTCCGTCCCGCTGTGGCTGCTGGCGCTTTTCGTGCTGCAGTTCTTCCGCGATCCGCAGCGCGAGGCGCCCGATGATCCGCAGGCGGTGCTGGCGCCGGCCGACGGTCGTATCGTTGCGGTGCACAAGGCACGCGATCCATGGCTCGAGCGCGACGCCCTCAAGGTGTCGGTGTTCATGAACGTGTTCAACGTGCACTCGAACCGCGCCCCGGTCGATGGCACGGTGAAGAAGCGCTGGTACCACGCCGGCGCCTTCGTCAACGCCGCGCTCGACAAGGCCTCGACCGACAACGAGCGCAACGCGCTGTGGATCCGCACCGGCGACGGACAGGACGTCACCTGTGTGCAGATCGCGGGCCTGATCGCGCGCCGAATTCTGTGCTACGTTGACGAAGGCAGCGAGTTGCGGAGGGGCGAGCGCTACGGCTTCATCCGCTTCGGTTCCCGGGTCGACGTCTACCTGCCTCCCGACGCGGAGGTGAACGCGGCGCTGGGCGAGAAGGTGTACGCGGCCGAGAGCGTACTGGCGAGGCTTGCGCGACATGGATGAGCATCCCGAGCACGAACCGGGCATTCGCCCGCCGATCGGTGGGTTGCGCCGGCGAGGCATCTACTTACTGCCCAACCTGTTCACCACGGCCGCACTGTTCGCCGGCTTCTACGCCATCGTGCAGGCGATGAACCAGCGCTACGAGATCGCCGCGGTAGCGATCTACATCGCGATGGTGCTCGACGGCCTCGACGGGCGCATCGCGCGCCTTACCCGCACGCAGAGCGAGTTCGGCGCCGAATACGACAGCCTGTCGGACATGGTGTCTTTCGGTGCCGCCCCGGCGCTGGTGATTTACGAATGGGCGCTGAAGGGCTTGGGCAAGCTGGGCTGGGTCGCGGCCTTCGTCTACTGTGCGGGTGCGGCGCTTCGCCTGGCGCGTTTCAACACCAACATCGACGTGGTCGACAAGCGCTATTTCCAGGGCCTGCCGAGCCCGGCTGCCGCGGCGCTGGTCGCGGGGCTGGTTTGGGTGATGAACGACCTCGGCTTCGGTGACGAGACCTGGCTCGCCTGGCTCGCCTGGGCGGTCACCATGTTCTCCGGCATCACCATGGTGACGAACGTGCCCTTCTACAGCTTCAAGGACATCAACCTGAAAAAGAGCGTGCCGTTCTGGGCGGCGCTGGCGATCGTCGCGGCGATGACGGTGATCGCCACCAAGCCCGCGGTGATGCTGTTCCTGCTGGTGGTCGCCTACTCGATCTCGGGCTACGTTCAATGGGTGCTCGGCCGGCGCCCGCGCAGGATCGTCTGAGCGTGCCGCCGGCGCTGTTCAATCTCGGCTTCCGGCCGTTTTACCTTCTCGCCGCACTGTTCGCCGCACTCGCGGTGCCGGCATGGGTCGCCGACCTGTCCGGGCATGGCTGGCCTGCGGGCTACCTCGAGGGCCTGATCTGGCATCAGCACGAGATGGTGTTCGGCTTCGCGCTCGCGGTGATATCGGGCTTCCTGCTCACCGCCGGCCGCGTGTGGACCGGCCTGCCCACGCCCTCCGGCCTGCCGCTCGCGTTTCTGGCGGCCCACTGGATTGCGGCGCGCGTGCTGGTGGTGACCGGGCCGGGCTGGCTCGGCGCGCTGGTCGACGGCGCGTTTCCGTTCGTGGTCGCCGCGGTGCTCGCACGCGTGATTCTCGGGGCGCGCAATGCCCGCAACTACTTCGTGCCCGCGCTGCTCGCGGCGCTAGGGCTGGTGAACGCCGGCTTTCACCTGTCGGCGCTGGGCCTGATCCAGGCGCCGGCCTCGCTCGCGACGCAGGCCGGGCTGTACCTGGTGGTCCTGCTGCTCATCGTCATGGCGGGCAGGGTGGTGCCCTCGTTCACCGCGAGTGCGCTGCCGCAGGCGAAGCTGCGCCGCTCGGCGGCGCTTGACTACGCAGCGCTCGCGCTTAGCGTGCTGGCCTTTTCCTGCGCGCTCGCCGAGGTCGACGGCTGGCTCGGCGCGTTGCCTGCGTTCGGCGCCGCGGCGCTGCACCTCGCGAGGCAGACGGGCTGGGCACCGCTTGCCACGCGCACGCGGCCGATCCTGTGGATCCTGCAGCTGTCGCACGCGTGGATCCCGGTCGGGTTCGCGCTGCTCGGCCTGGCGGCGCTTGGACTTGTGATCGGCGCGGCACCGCTGCACGCGTTCGCAGTCGGCGCGCTCTCGGGCACCATCATCGGCATGATCACGCGCACCGCGCTCGGCCACACCGGCCGGCCGCTCGCCGGGGGTCGCGCCGAGATCGCGGCGTACGTGCTGGTGCAATGCGCCGCCGTCGCGCGCGTCGCCGCCGCGCTCGTGCTCGCTGCCTACATGCCGCTCGTCTACCTCTCGGCGGCGCTGTGGAGCGCTGCG
>Ga0316620_10000127_pt1 | contig 30292 bp, 20 predicted proteins | sample OWC_Aug_M1_C1_D5_FD_207651 | JGI IMG/M metagenome (GOLD analysis project Ga0316620, IMG submission 207651) | Wetland soil microbial communities from Old Woman Creek delta, Ohio, United States - OWC_Aug_M1_C1_D5_B | ecosystem: Environmental > Terrestrial > Soil > Wetlands | place: USA: Ohio...
CTGCGGGGCGCGGCGGCGGACGGGCATCTGCTGCGTTGCCGCTCCTCGACGATGTCACCACATCGCCTGCGTCGCGGCGCCTTGCATCTGCCCGTCCGGCGCTCGCGCCAGAATGCCAACTTATTCTTGCGCGAACCCTAAGCTCCGGCCGACTGTTTTCGCCTGATCCTCATGGCGGTCCAATCGACTCCCGGCCTGGTGCCGGGCAATGATTGCCGTATAATGCCCGGGACTGATAAGGTGTGTCGCCGGGACGGAATTGCAGGCCGTCCCCGCTTGGAACCTCGAATCAAAAAACGGAATCAAGGAGATGCGGTATCATGCTCAGCCCCGACATGCCCAGGAAGCTATTTGCCGACCGGATGTACCGTATCGGGCAGGAAAACGCTTTCAAGATCGGTCCCCATATCACCAGCCTCGAAAACGAAGGGCACCGAGTGGTGCGCCTGAACCTTGGGGAGCCGGATTTTGAGATGCCGTTTTTTATCAGGGACGAGGTGAAGCGCCAGCTGGATCTCGGCAACGCGCGCTATTGTGACCCACAGGGCCTCCCATCCCTGCGCAAAGCCATCGCCGATCAGATGAAACGGATGCGCGGACTGACGGTGTCTCCCGATCAGGTGGTGGTCCTTCCCGGCGGCAAACCCACCATAGGGCTGACCCTGCATGCATACTGCAACGCCGGAGATGAGGTCATCTATCCCAGCCCCGGTTTCCCCATCTATGAATCCTTTTCGCTCTACCTGGGGGCCAAACCCGTCCCGCTGCACCTGAAGGAGGAAAACCAGTTCGCCTTCACTGCCGAAGAACTGGACCGGCTGATCACTGCCAAGACACGGCTGATAATGCTCAACTTCCCGTCGAATCCGACCGGCGGCGCGGTGACGGAACAGCAGATGCAGGACATTGCTGAAGTGATACGGCGGAAATGCGGCCCGGAAGTGCGGATCTATTCGGATGAGATCTACGAATATATCCTGTTCGACGGCAGGAAACACGTATCCATCGCCTCCTGCCCGGGGATGCAGGAGAGGACCGTCATCTGCAGCGGATGCTCGAAGACTTTTGCCTGGCCCGGCGGGCGCATCGGGTATGCCGTCCTTCCCTCCGAGGAGGAGGCGCAGGTCTTCAAGAACCTCAACATCCACTATTTTTCGTGCCTTCCCCCATTCAATCAGGAAGGGGCCAGAGTTGCCTTCGAGCATGCTGAGAGCTCGGCAACAATCGAAAGGATGGTGCGCACCTTCGAGCACCGCCGCAACGTCATGATACGGAAGATCAACGAGATTGAAGGCATACACTGCCAAATGCCGAAAGGCGCTTTTTATCTCTTTCCGAACATCGCGGGCGTCTGCGAGAACCTCGGCGCCCTGGATGCCTACGGCAAGCTCCCCGGCGACCTGCGCCAGAGGACATCACCCGCCACACTCTTCCAGATGTTTCTCCTCTACAATCATTACGTCGCCACACTTGACCGGAATGCCTTCGGATGCATCGGCACGGAGGGACAGCACTACCTGCGCTTGTCGATTGCATCCGAACTCGGCATGTTGGAGGAAGGTGCGGCTCGCCTGCAGGAGGCAGCCCGGGATCGTGCTGGCTTTGAGAAGTTCATGAAAACAACCGCCCGCGAGGTGATCTGATCGCTGTTTCCGAAAATACCGACCTCCGACCTCCGACCTTGAACTTCGGGGTCGGAGGTCGGAAGTCTGGGGACGGATGTCGGTATTTTCGGAGCAGCTCCAAATGCGCCTTGGCACACCCGGTGACGCATGAAAAAGAAAAAGTCAGCCACGGATTTCACAGATTTCACAGACGACTCCATTCGCAAAAGACAACAATCAGTGCAATCCGTGTAATCCGTGGCTTTTTTAAAACGAGCATTATTTTCGGAGCGGTACTTGGCTAAGCGGCCTGATAGACGACCTTGCCGCCCATGATGGTGAATTCGACCCGCACATCGCGCAGCCGGCAAGGATCCAGCTTGAAGATATCGTCGCTCAGCAATACCAGGTCGGCCAGCTTCCCGACCGAGATCGACCCCTTCTCCTGCTCCTGGAACTCCGCGTACGCGGATCCCGCGGTGTAAGCGGAAACCGCCTCCGTCATGGAGAGCCTTTGTTCCGGCAGCCAGCCCTGCGGATTCTTGCCGTCGAGGGTTGCGCGTGTGGTTGCGGCGTACAGAGTCAGCATCGGGTCCAGCGGGGCGACACACCAATCGGTACCCAGGGCTAGACGCACCCGGTTGTCGAGGAATGTGCGGTAGGGATAACTGGTGTGGAGGCGATCCACGCCAACGCGTTGCTCGGCCCAGCACCCGTCGTCGATGGCGTGGTACGGCTGGACGGAGGCGATCACATCCAGACGGGCAAAGCGCTCGAAGTCCTGTGCCGCCACATGCTGGGCGTGCTCGACGCGGAACCGGCGTTCCCGGCGCGGGCGCGTCCGCTCAATCTCGTCGAACAGATCGAGGGTGAGCGAAACCGCCCGGTCGCCGATGGCATGCCAGCAAAGCTGCATGCCGGCTTCATCTGCAGCCCGCAGGCGCGCCACCAGGTCCTCGTGCGGCTGCATCTCATCGGTCAGCAATCCGCGGGTGTCCGGAGCGTCGCAGTAGGGATCGAAGAAGTATGCGGTTGCGGAGCCGAGCGAACCGTCGGTGAAGCCTTTGAGCGCTCCGAATCGCAGCACGGGCGTACCGGGTCCGCGGCGGATGCCGGCGCCGCTCTCTTTCACCCACTCGGTTTCCAATGGCGCAACGTACATCCGCGTAATGAGCTCGCCGCGCTCCGCAAGCTCAAGGTAGAGGGCTTGATCGGCGCTGGCGGGACACATATCCTGCACACTGGTCACCCCGACAGAGGCGGCATGCCCGCAGGCGCGTTTCACTGCCCGAAGCCGGCGCTCCGCTGTCATGGGAGGCAGGACCCTCGCGGCCAAGCCGATAGCGGCATCCTTGAGAATGCCGGTCGGCTCGCCGGCATGGTTCCGGACGATCGCGCCCCCGACCGGGTCCGGCGTCGCGGATGTGATTCCTGCCAGCTGCAGGGCAAGGGAGTTGGCCAGCGCCGAATGCATGTCGCAGCGGTGGATCAGCACCGGGATTCCTGGCGTCACCGGATCGATCCAATGCCTGGAGGGAAGTTCGGGGTGCGCCCAGCGTTTTTCATCCCATCCCCCACCCAGAACCCAGTCGCCCTGCCTCGTGTGCTCCGCCTGCGCGCCGACGCGCCGGACAAACTCGTCGGCGGTGCCCGCTTCTTTGAGGTCGACATTCTCCAATTGCAGGCCGCCTTCTGTGAAATGCACGTGCGCATCATTGAATCCCGGCAGCAGAAGTCGTCCGGCCGCGTCGATCACCCGCGTGTGTTGCCCTCGCCACGCACCGACATCGGCTGTGTCGCCGACCGCCACGATGCGATCGTCCCGGACCGCCACCGCCTCAGCCTCCGGTCTCCTGCCGTCGCCTGTCCACACGACGGCGCGGGTTACGATCAGGTCCGCCGGCGGGCGCATCGACGCGCCGGCTTCGAGGGGCGAACCCGGTTTCCTTTTGGGGGACAAGCGGCTCATTTGCCATCACTCCGGAAAATGGATGAAAATAGGGGCCCTACCCGGACAGGCTCTTGCTCATGAAAATCGTCGGCACCCTGACATTCCCCAGCTGTTCCACATGCTCCCCTCCTGACCGGTACCCGTGCCTTTGGTAGAAACCCTCCGCTGCGGGCGCCGCATACACGAAAACATCACGGAACAGGGCGGGAGGCACCAGATCCTCCAGATGCATGAGCAGGGCGCTGCCGATCCCTTCGCGCTGGTGTTCGGGGTGAACGGACAAAATGCGGATCTCATTCATATCGACGCCGCCCACGCCTGCCGGGGAATCCTCGAGCGCGCAGACTGCAACGTAGAAGCGCCCTGCCCACCGGCACAGGATCGCCGGAGACTCCGCCAGGGGAAGCACCTCTTCTGCCAGCATTTGCATCAGCGGATCCTGCAGCAGGCAGGCGCGCACGATTTCACTGCACGCCTCCGCGTCGGCGCGGCGGAATTGACGGATGGTTCCGATTGGAGCGCGCATAAGCTTTCACGGCAGCGCCATCATGGCACATAGGCGATGGCGTCGATCTCCACGCGCAGGCCGGGCGTCGGCAACGCAACGACCTGGACGGTGGTTCGCGCCGGACGGTGATGGCCGAAAACCCGGGAATATACGGCGTTCATGCGGGCGAATTCGGCGATGTCGGTCAAGAAAACCCCGCACCGGAGCACATGATTCATGCTCGAGCCGGCGGCCTCCAGGATGGCGGCGATATTTTTAAGCACCTGCTCCGTCTGGGTTTCAACATCCGGCCCTGCGAGCCGGCCGGTGGCGGGATCCCTGGCGCCCTGGCCGGAAACAAATACAAGCCGTTCAAACACTACCGCCGGCGAGTAGGGCCCCGCCGGCGCAGGGAGTTTGTCGGACACCACCGCCGTGTGCTTGCTCTCTGTGATCATCCGGATTCTCCGAGAAATGACTGTTCATCATGTCTGTCAAAGTATGCGATGTCCTGATCCAAATCCACCAGCAATTTTCCGGCGCTCCCTTCGGGATCAGGATTTTTGGCGGTTCGCCCGCCCGTGCTGCTATACTTAATTGTTTTGGCCTGCAGTGGCGGCCGCATCAACGATACGCCGGCCGGATTAAAGACAGCCGGGAAGGGTGGAGTCGGCATGAGGAGGATCATCATTCTGGGGGTTGCGTTACTGGTAGGAATCTGGCTGATCATGGTGCGGCGCACGCCGCAGAGTGACTGCCCTCCCCCTGACTCGATGGCAGAGATCGGCCAGCCGGCTCCGGCTTTTGCGCTCAGCGATCTGGCAGGGCGGCAGGTTTCGCTCAGCGATTTCAAAGGGAAGGTCGTCCTGCTGGACTTCTGGGCGACCTGGTGCGGGCCCTGCAGGCTCAGCATGCCCGTGCTGGAAAAGCTGCAGCAGGAGCATCCCAACGATTTCACGCTGCTGGCAGTCAATATCGGTGAGACTCCGGACGAGGTCACGCCGTATGCCAAGCGTCAGAAACTACAGGCCCGCATACCGCTCGACGTTCAGGGCTGTGTCGCTTCCGCGTATCAGGCCAGTTCGATTCCCAGGCAGGTGCTCATCGACAAGGAAGGCGTTGTCCGCTTCATCCGGGACGGTTACTATCCGCAGCTGGGCTCGGAAATCTGGTCTGAAATCATCAAGCTCCAGTAAGCGGTACATTGCTCAAATTGGCAAGGGAATGCCACGCAACCGCAGCGCAACCCGGATCCGACTCAGCACATCGCAGCACTGCCGCGCTGCCGGAAAAGAACTCTCCGCGACGGAGGGCCACGTCCAGCAAAAGGTCGGTATCAAGCAGGACTCTCATCGAGGATCCAATCCGTTGCGGACCTCAACTGCGCCATACGCTGGTCGGCCGGCCGAGACTCGGCAATGGCAAACTTGCCAGCCCAACGGTCCACGGATGAGCTGGTCCAATCACTGCCCGGCAAAGGTGCGATGCGCAACCAGGATGGGACCAGGAGTGCGATCGCCGGTTCCGTGATCCCGGACGTTGACGCTCCGGCGGAATTGAGAACGGCTGCCGTAAACCGCTTACTCGACCTCTGTGAAAGCACCGCAAATTCCGGAGCAGCCGCTGTCGCAGCTCGCGGTTTTTCACGTTTGGGGCCAAAGGATGCCGTCTACATACCGGCTTCCATTTGAATGTCAAATGGAAATTTCCCGAACTCATCGGCGCCTGAGGAATCTGTCCAACGGGGAATGATTCACCAGCTACGGGGACGAGGGCACTCAATCAGCAATGCCGAAATGCTTTTTGAAAAGCATCTCTGATAGTCTGACGGCTTCATCCGACAGGGCCACGGATCTGGCTTTTGATTTCGGGTCCGAAATGAGACTTTTGGCGTGCAGGCGGTTCAGAGTGTCCCAGTCAAAACCCTTCCAGGCGCGCACCTCGTGACGGTCACCGTGGAGCACCAATTGCATGAGTGCCAGAACCACTTCATCGACTTTTTCCTTGTCGTATTCCATGGCGTTTTCCTCCAAAGCCGAGGGACGTTTTCCCCGGTGTCGGCCGACCGCGCGACTGCATGGAGAGCGGCGATATCCCGAATGGGTCTGACGGGGACAACGCCGGCTCCGGCGTCACTTTGCCGCGCAACGGACGGGTCATTCGCCTTTTGCCGTTGTCGGCAATAAAGCCGGGATCACCTCTTTGCGGGCGCGGACTCCATCGTTGTTTACATCAATGGGATTATCTCCACCCCGGGGTGAGATTTTGCTTTCAGATTCCTGTTACTGGTCGTTACTAATAGATCTTGCCCTTCTTCAGGACCTGCGGGATGCCGTCCCTGGCCATGGCGGCTTCGATTTCCTGAACGGTCCGCGGGATGCCGGCCGTCAGGACCTCACAGCCCGTCTCGGTGATGAGCACGGTATCTTCGACACGGACGCCGAGGTCTTCCCCGGGCCAGAACATGTAAGGCTCATTGGCGAACACCATGCCCGGCTTCAGCACCTGAGAGCTGCCTCCGACGTCGTGCGTGGCCATCCCGACAAAGTGGCCGAAACCGCCGCGCATCCTCTTGAAGTAATCCCTGTTCAGGTCCAATCCCCTGGCCTTGAGGATGTCCTCAACCTCCCTGCGGCACTGCTCGACGGTCAGGCCCGGCCGGTACACCTTGAGGTTGGCCTCATGCACCGCCAGGCTGGCCTCGTAGACTTCCTTTTGGCGGGGAGTGAACTTACCGCTGGCGGGGAAGGAGGTCGTGATGTCGATGTCGTAGTAATCCAGGTCGGGACCCGCGTCCACGACCAGGAAATCGCCGTCCTTGAGTTGCCGGTCGTGGAGTGCATAGTGGACAAAGGGGTGATTTTCGCCCGAAGAGATGATGACCCCGTAGGCGCTTTCCTGGGCGCCCTCCTTCTCGCACACGTAGTTGAAAACGGCCGAGAGCTCGTATTCGTACATACCGGGCCGCGTCGCCTGCATAATGGCCGTGTGGGCCTTGACGCCGATGCGGGCAGCCCGTCGGAGGAACTCGATTTCGGCCGGCGACTTGATCGTCCTCAGTTCCCACATGAGCGCCGAAAGGTCGCGGACCTCGACGTCCGGAAAGCGGTCCTTGAGGACCTTGACGAATTGCAGTTCCTGCGTCAGACGGCCGTCCCAGAGATTGAGGGTCATGTGCTGCTGCAGGTTGGAAAACTTTTCCAGGCTGGCCTCGCGATAGAGCTCTTCCGGGCGGAATGGCGTGTAGAGAATCCTGGTCCTGCGGGCGATGCCGCTCAACATCGACGACAGGCTTTCGATCGGCGCCACACGCTCGATCCCGGTGAAAGCGCGCGGGTCCTTGACGAGATCGGCGCTGATCCCCTCGGCGCGGGCCGCGGCCTCCGTCGAGGTGAAAAAGAGCGTGCTCGACCTGGCTTGCCCGTCGATGATCAGGGCGGCATCGGGGAGTCCGACGCCCGTCAGATACATGAAGTCGTTGCTTTGGGAATAGCGGTAATAGCTGGCAATCGGCCGGGCGCCGAAGATGATGGCCACGCCGTCCGGGATCTTCTCCATGAGCTTCTGCCGGCGGGATGCGTATTCGGCCTTGTCGAAGAGCCGGGCGGCAGCAGCCGGCGCTGTCGCCGGCGCGGCAGCCAATACCACCAGGGCGGCGAACACATAGTGCAATCGAAAACGGATAGTCATGGGCGCCTCCTTGACGGAATGCGCCGCAGTGTATCACACGAAACGCCGCCCAGAGCTACTGTGTACCCAGTCTCACTTTTGGCGTCCACTCCAGCAGAAGGTGCCTTTTTAGGAATGAGGGATGTCCCTCTTTCCATACACCTTGGGAGCTTTAAAGCGTGCCTTTCATGTCGCACTGATATTCAGCACTTCCTGCTGGAAGTAGGACCTCAGGGCTTCCCAAGAGACAGGAAGCAGCATGTCGGGCATCGGTTCCTTTTCCGCGTCCGCGAAGAAGACGAGCGATTTCAGGATGTGCACCTTGTTGTAGTTGATCCGCGCGAATTTGCGTTCAAACTGCTCCAGCAGAGGCGCGAGTCCATGCTTCTGCACAATGACGTAGAGATCCACAAAATCGCGTCGTGTTCCGCGGCTTGCCAGTGCGCTGAGCTTCATGCAGGCAATGTCCAGAACATCCGCGACCGCAAGATTCTGGAAGGACTCAAACGGGAAGAGCACCGGATAGTTGTAGCCGAGGAAGCTGACCTTTGTATCGAAGAGATGCAGGTGCAGTGTCTGCTTTGCCCTGGCGATGATGGAGAGGTTTTTTAGCGGGAGGAGGCTGGTGAGAAGAGCCTCTTCATCGAAGGATTGCTGGCTGAAAAAGTCAAGATCAGCGGATCGACGGTGCCCGAGTCGCAGCGCCAGGCCGGTTCCTCCGGCAAGGTAGAAACTCCTGAGCGATTCCATGGCCCCAAGGTGTTTGGTCGCCTCTACTGCCGCGGGCGAAAGCACCTCGGCATGCCAAGTCCCGCCGGTTGATTCCATAGCAGGCATCTCCCGAAGCCATGAGTATATCAGGATGAGATTGGCGCGAGGGCCGCGATTTCCTGAAGCGGGATGTCATAAACGAGCGCCCAGAAAGAAGCGGATTTGGGAGATAACCGGCGCTCTGCCCGGATAACCGCTCGGATCTGCTCTGGCGAATATGTTGCCTTCATCCACGAGATGGCTTGGGAATCACCGATCTCGAGGATACGACCAATGGTGTAATCAGGGTAGGCTAACGGATCGAATTGTTGAGTATCGATGTCCCAGAAAAATTGGATTAAGTTATTTGGAATCACATAATTATAATAACATCCCCCTGCTGCCAGGACAAGGGAAAGGATGGGAAACTGGCGACGTTCACCCTTTTCCCGGAGGTCGTCCCGTCAGGCCAGGGGATTACCGTCCAGGTCGATGCACTGGACAGGGCCGAGCTCGAGTTTCTCCAGCGGCTCACGTATTTTGCTGAGATCCCCGACGGCAACGACGGTCATCTGCTCGGGCCGGAGGTGCTCCTCTGCGACACGGCGCACGTCGCCGGCGGTCACCCTGTCGATGTCTCCCGGCAGCCCGCGATAGTAGTCCGTGGGCAGGCCGTGGACAAACAGCTGGCCGATGGTGGACGCCGCCTGAGGTGTGGTTTCGAAGAGTCCCGGCAGGGACCGTGCGATGGAATCCTTGGCGATGCCCAATTCTTCGGTGGTGACGTACCGGCTGCGCATCCCTTCGATTTCGCGAAAGATCTCAAACACCGCCGGCGCTGTGACATCGGTGCGCACGCTTGTGCCGACGAGAAACGGCCCGCGGCCCCGGCGGAAGAGAAATCCCGATGACGCGCCGTAGGTGTATCCGTGTTGTTCGCGCAGGTTCATGTTGATGCGGCTGGAGAACAGCCCGCCCAACGTGGCATTCATGACAGCGACGGGGACGTAATCGGCATGGGCGCGCGCGATGCCGATCTGGCCGATGCGCAGCGTCGTCTGGGGGGAGCCGGGCTTGTCGACGATCACGATGCGGCGTTGCCCGTTCCATCCGGCGGCCGGCGGCACGGACCTGCTTGCCGAGCCGTGCCATGATCCGAGCTGGGCAGCCGCCAGGCCGCGCACGTCGTCTGCCGTCAGATCCCCTGCGACGATCAGTGCCGCGACCGTCGGTGCGTACCCTTCCTGCCAGAACCGGGACAATTCATCCCTGCAGATCGCCCGGTTAGACTCATCCGTGCCCACCTCGACAAAGCCGTATGGGTGGCGCGCCCCGTAGAGCGCGCTGAAGAAGGCCTTGACCGCCAGTGTGTTGGGATTGTCGCGCTGCTGAAGAATCTGAGTGAGCCGGTCATGCCTGAGCCGCTCCATCTCGCTTTCCGGGAACTCGGGATGCAGCAGCACGTCGGCGGCCAGCTCGAAGACTGCCGCGGTGTTGTGTTTCAGCGAGCGGAAGGCAACCACCGATGCATCCGTGTTTGAACCGGTCGACAGCGACGCCCCCAGTTGCTCGGCATCGCACGCAATCTGCAGCGCGGAGCGCTTGCCCGTGCCTTCATCCAGCATTTCCGCGGTATACGATGCGAGGCCCGGCCGGTCAGGCGGGTTCCGATCGCTGCCGCTCAGCACTACCATATTGGCAGATACGACGGGGAGACCGTGCCGTTCGAGAAGGTACACGGTCAGACCGTTTTCGAGGGTGAAGACGGCGGGAATGGGAAGATCGAGCGGCGAGGCAGGCCCCGGCGCGGGGACCTGTCGCCGCCAATCCTCCGCCTGCATCTTTGCCGCCGCCACCTGCACCGGTGCACTCTTTTCGCCCGGGGCGGAACGGGGGACATCCAGCACGACCTTCGGTCCGGGGATGCCGTGGACGACGACGCGCGCGTCCCGGGACAGGCGCTTTTGCGCGGTACTCAGCAGCGCAGGGCCCGCGGCCTGGCCGTAGCGCTCCAGGTCCCGTGCCAGATACCCCGGATCGCCGAGAAAATGGTTGTACTGGTTGAGACGGTCGGCGACTCCGCCGAAACCGCCGAGGCTTTCGAGTCCGCGGATGATCGCACTTTCGAAGACGTTGCGGGCGCGCTCCACCTCGGCATCGCGCGGACCAATGCGCCGGAAGGAATCGAGGACTTCGTCAATGGCCTTCTCGAGCTCTTCAGCTCGAACGCCTGGTTTCGCCGTCGCCTCTATCGTGAAGATCGAACCCAGCGAGAGGGAATATTGCTGGGCGGAAACCTCCTGGGCGATGCGCCGTTCGTAGACGAGTTCCTTGTAAAGGCGGCTGGCTTTGCCGCCGCCCAGGATTCTGGCAACCATATCGCATTCGGCGTCTTCCTGGGTGTAGATCCGGTCGGTGATCCAGGCCAGGTACACCCTGGGGAGCTCGACCTGGTCGGTAACCACCGCCCGCCGCTCGGCCGTAATCGGCGGCGTGTCGACGGCCACCTTGGGCACGGGCGCGCCGGGGGGAATCGGGCCGAAGTATTTTTGTACGAGCGACCGAACCTGATCCGGACGGATGTCCCCAACGACGGCAAGGCTGGCGTTGTTGGGCGCGTAGTAGAGCCGGAAGAAATCACGCACGTCCTCGAGACGGGCGGCTTCAATATCAGCATGCGAGCCGATCACGGAAGCATAGTACGGGTGCTCCCTGGGGAAGAGCTGGTGAAAGAGTTCCTCCTGAATCAGGCCGTAGGGCTGGGCTTCGACGCTTTGACGCCGCTCATTGCGCACGACGTCCCGCTGGTTCTCGAGCTTGCCGGCGTCGAGTTTTTCCAGCAGGAATCCCATGCGGTCGCTCTCGAGCCAAAGGGCAAGCTCCAACCGGTTCGAGGGAAGCGTTTCAAAGTAGTTTGTGCGGTCAAAGTCGGTCGTGCCGTTGATCTCGCTGGCTCCCGCCGCCTCGAGATGCCGGAAGTGCCCCTCTTCGCCGACGTGCCTGGAGCCCTCGAACATCATGTGTTCAAACAGGTGGGCGAAGCCGGTGAGGCCGGGGCGCTCATTGGCGGGGCCGACGTGGTACCAGACATTCACCGCCACGAGCGGCAGCCGGTGGTCCTCGAGCAGGATCACGTCAAGGCCATTGGCAAGCCGGTACTTCTCATACTCGATTCTGGGCACAGGGTGCTTGGCCGGCACAAAACCTCCTTTTCAGCGCGCGCGGCGCATGGCTGGTCAATATAGCATTTGGGAGATTGCATAACTAGGTTCAGCTCCAAAAATGGTGCTCATTTTAAGAAAGCCACGGATTCCACAGATTTCACTGATTGCGGTCTCTCGGGAATGGAGGCGTCAGTGAAATCTGTGGAATCCGTGGCTGGTTTTTTAGTGCGCTGCACCGATAATTTGCGGTATCGCTTGCGCCGGTCAGCGTGTATACTGCACCTCCAGAGGCAAGAGTCGACTGCGGCGGCTGACGAACCGGCTCGAGCCTCCTGGAGCATTTCACTTCGCAAGTTTCGCGGCTGTGCCGGTCACCGTGCGACGCCATTTCCTGGTCGAGCCGGGAAGCCGAACGGTAGGCCCGTGCAGCCATCCGCATGGCGAAGGAAACAGATGAGCATCGTTTGGCAACCACGGCATTCAAATAGGTAAAGGAGCGGACAGCGCGGCGGCGTTTGCCGGATGGAGGAATGCTGCAGCGCGACCGACAGGGATCCACATCAAGAAACGGCACATACTGACAGGCCAAGGAGGAAACCGTGTCCAATCTCAAAGCTAAACTCTTCGAAAAGATCCAGGCTTGGCGGCCGCGCACCACCAAGCTGGTCAAGGAATATGGGAACGTAAAAGTCGGCGAGGTCAATATCGGCCAGGCGATTGGCGGCGCCCGGGATGTGAAGTGCCTGGTGACGGATATCTCCTACCTCGACCCGGTCGAGGGGATTCGTTTCCGCGGGATGACCATACCGGAGGTTCTGGAAAAATTGCCCAAGGTCCCGGGTTGCGAGATGCCCTACGTGGAGGGTCACGTTTACCTGCTGCTCACCGGGGATATCCCCACCAGCAAAGAAGTGGCGGAGGTCGCCGAAGAGTTCAAAAAGCGCGCGCACGTTCCTCAGTATGTATTCGATGTCCTCCGGGCCATGCCGCGCGACACCCACCCCATGACCATGCTGTCGGCCGCGGTCGTGGCCATGCAGCGGGAGTCCGTCTTCGTTCAGGCTTACAACGCCGGCCTCGGCAAGAACGATCATTGGGACCCTACCTATGAAGACGGCATGAATCTGCTGGCACAGCTGCCGGAGATCGCCGCCTACATCTTCCGCATCAAGTATCGCTGCGACACAGTCATTCCGCCCAATTACGACCTCGACATGGGCGGCAACTTCGCCCACATGATGGGGATTGCCAAGCCGTACGACGACGTCTCGCGGCTCTATTTCATCCTGCACAGCGATCATGAGAGCGGCAACGTGAGCGCGCATGCCGGCCACCTCATTTCGAGCGCGCTTTCAGACATGTACTACTCGATCTCCGGCATGATCAACGGCCTCGCCGGCCCGCTGCACGGCCTGGCCAACCAGGAGGTGCTGCGCTGGATTCAGGGCGTGATGGCCAAAATGGGAGGCAAGGTCCCGACCGAAGCGGAGCTTCGGCAGTTCGTCTGGGATACGCTCAAGTCAGGACAGGTGGTGCCGGGCTACGGACACGCCGTGCTGCGCAAGACCGATCCCAGGTACATGGCCCAGCGGGAATTCTGCCTGAAGCACATGCCGGACGACCCGCTGTTCAAGTATGTGGACATGCTGTTCAAGGTGGTGCCGCCGGTCTTGCTGGAACAGGGCAAGGCCAAAGATCCATGGCCCAATGTCGACGCGCAGTCCGGCGTCATCCAGTGGTACTACGGCGTTAAGGAGTACGACTACTACACGGTGCTGTTTGCCGTCGGCCGCGCCCTGGGCGTGGTCTGCAACATCATTTGGGATCGCGCGCTCGGCTACGCGATCGAACGCCCCAAATCGGTCACGACTGCCATGCTGGAAGAGGTCGCCGCCAAAGCGGCAGCCGCTACCAAAGCCTGAGAAACCGGACGGGCTGGATAAGAGAGGGGGGATACCTTCGGGTATCCCCCCTTTTTTATACCGCAACCCCAGCCCTGGATATCTGAACCTGTTAAACGATCAAAGCACCCATCGTCATCGATCCAACTGGTGACGCTGACTACAGCATACAAGAGTGAAGGGACAAAAGGCCTTTGGATGACAATGATCTGCACGGGCTCCCTGGCCAATGGGGAAGTGCGGCTGCGATGCAATTGTGCTCCCGGTGGAAATCCTCTGGGATTCTCCGAGAACGCACGGATGGTTATGCGCGTGTCCTCCGGATGACAATCCTTTGGACGGCACGCTGCAGACGGCTTCCGGAAGCCAGGAGAGCCATTATAGCCATATCCGCTGACCGCACCGCCGCATGGAGCGCGCTGCCCGAAACGGATGGAATTCGCGGGCGCCGCCAGACTCGCCGACTGGGACGACAGCCTCACCGGGCCGCGCGGCAGGTTAGGCAATCTCACCTGACAAATGCGCAGCTCTTCAGTCGTAGATGACTTCTTTTTCCCCTTTCTTGGCTATCAGGTCCTCGAAAAGGGCCACGATCTTGTCCCGCCTGGCCATTATCCCTTTAACCTCGCCCTCGATAAGCCATTTATCGGTCTTGGCCGCCACTTCGACCGCGTCCAGCTTGCGCAGTCTCTCCAACAGCTGCCGGTGGCACTTGACCAGGTTCTTGGGATTCTCGAGTTCCGTGTATCTGCGAAAGGCTCGCGTGAAATCGATCATCCACAGATGCCAGTCTTCCGAAATCAGGACGTTGCCAAGGTTGCGATCCGTATCGTAAACGAGCTGAGAGAATACCCTCATCTTGTACATCTGCTTGTTCCACGCGTCGACATCAGGAGGTGTAATCTTATTCTTCAACCGTTTTTCCTCATCCATCTTAACGGGAAGCCACCACGAGAGCGAACCTGTCCGGCTGTTCCAGTGCCGCTCGACTGTCACCGGCATCATGTCCCCCAAACCCAAGAGCTTGGCTAATTCGTAGGCGGCGATATTGTACCTGTAAGAATCGCGGAAGTTGATCTCGGTCCGCCCATCAGGGAATGTCTCTATGTTTTTGGCTAGATCCACCGATTGGAAACTGGCGTCGTGCGTGATCTTGCCGTCGCTCATGGTGAGCCTCTGAGTGCCTGTAATCCCTTTACTCACCTCTTTCCAGCTCAATACCTCGGCAGTCAGCAGGAAATCTCTCATCTGCCCTTCATTGAGCTGCGGCTCCTGCGCGGCCGAGAAGAAAGCGCAGGCGAAGCACGCCACTGCGGCACAAGCCGTCAACCTGTAACGCTTGTGGAACATATATGCTCCTTGTGTCATGTTGGGAAGCTGATATCCTCGCCGATCGCAGAAAAGACGCTGCAATGCGACGGACTGCATGGTCGGGGGTCCTCGCGCGAGGCACAGGCCCCCCCCGTTTTGTTGCCGGCTGCCGTGCCGCCAGGCTTGCTGCTCAAAGCAGACGGAACCTGACTATGTCGGCCCGTCTGCCTGGGCACGAAATACCACGCTGAACAACTGGCGGAGTAGTTCCGGACGCTGGGAGATCAGGTCAAACAATTGCTCCCGGCCGATACGCAGGACCGAGCCGTTGCGCACGACCCGGGCGCTGCGCCCCAGGCCATAACCTGCCAGGGTCTGACAGACACCGACCACCTCGTTCGGCCCGGCCCTGAGTGCCGGCGCGCCTGTGGGTGACTCCAGGGAAAGCTCGCCCGAAACCAGCGCATGGATAGCGGGCGGCTCGGACTCTGTGAAGAGCACCGAGTCTGTCTCAAGGTTCACCTCCTCCGCGATCGCCGCCAGGCTGGGCATTTCTGCTGCGCTCACCTCGGAAAAGGCGGGAATGCTTTTCAAGATCAGGGCCTTCTCGATGGGGCTCAGCCCCCGACCCGGGATGACGATCTTGCCTTCGTTCCATTCAGCTTTGAAAATGATCCTGGCCGGTGCGGCTCCGTCCGAGCCGCACAGCATCCGGAACAGGCCCTGCACCAGCTCCGTGTCGTCCGCGAGAAGCGCACGGCATTCCTCGCTGCTCAGAGCCAGGCAGACGACGGGAGAGGCGGTGCGCACGGTCTCGCGCGGCTGTCTTCCCTCGAGGACCTCCCGGAAGCCCAATGCGGCAGGCGCGTCGATCTTCCGCGATTCGCCCGTTGAAGCCCGGCATGCCACGCAGCCGTCCAGCAACAGATTCAGGCTATCCGGAACAACACCTTCCTGAGAGAGCACCTTGCCCCGCTCGTGGCGCACCTGGCTCCCGACACCCGCGATGCGGAACAGCCCGTCAACCGTGAGGGACTCGAAGAGCGGCAGGCGGCGCAGCCGGTCTGCAGCCTCCGCCGTCGGTATCGCCCCGGCCCACAGCGCATGGCGACCCGCCTCCTGCAGGCGAAAAGCCGCGGCAACCCAGCTTGCAGCCTCGAACACATACCAGCCGCTAGCCTCATCCGTGGGCATCACCTCCTCCAGTTTCTCCTGGAGGCCGGAGAGGTTTGCCTGCCCGGCAAATAGCACGGCCGTTGCCGACAAGACGGTGTCGGCGTCCTGTATCAGGCGCAGCACCGCGTCTTCGATGCTTTCCGCGCCGGCTTCCGAGGGTGCACCGGTCTCGCTTGAGGCGGCGCCGGGAGCCGGTCCCTCTAAAAGCGGCATCAGTCGCCTCCTGATCCCTCTTGCCAACACATTGTCCAGGTATTCCAGAGCCGCGGACCGCGACCGGGCTTCATTGCGCTGGATCGCTCCCCGGGCTGCTTCTATGTCCTTCCATGGATAGAGCAGGCCAAGAAAACGGAAGATCCTGTCTTCCGCGCGTGTGATTTTTTCTGCTAGCGCTCGCGCCAGAAGGCTGTTCTTCGACCATTCCCTGTGCCGGCAGAGATCGCGGTGTTGCGCTTGATAATAGGAGCAGCGTGACGCCTCTTTGAGAACCAGAGACTCGATGAGTTCACGGTCGAAGGAGAGCTGTGTGTCAGCGCGGTGCAGCATCCCGACTCCTTCAATGACCTTGAATCGCAGGAATCCGTCCGGTTCGTCGAGTGCACCGATGAGGATATCCATCGCTTGCTGGCAGGGAATGCGCGCGATGGCGGCGGGAATGTGCCGCCGCACCCAGATATCCTCTTCCGGATCGCGCAGGAAGTGGCGGAGGATGTCCAGGATCGGCTCGCCGTACCCTACCAGCAGTTCCCGGGCACTGCTCTTGAGCCTGCGGTTGCGCAGCAGGGAGATCAGGGTCGGCACGAAAATGAAGTCCGAGATCCCCAGTTGCCGGACGGTGCACATCGCTTCCTCGGCAACTTCGAGGTCGGTGTCATATAAGAGCGGGATCAAAAGGCGCCGGAAACGGGGCGTAGCGACATGGCGCAGAGCGATGGCATACTCGCGCCGCACCAGAGCGGCCGACTCGTGCGTGTCGGATACCAGGTCGCGGAGAACGCTCTCGGCGGCCGCCACGTCCTCTTCCTGGCTGCCGCCCGCGAGGACCATGGCTGCCGTCATCGCGATGCGTGGATTCTTGTCGTGAAGGTGCGGCCGTACCAGCTCGGTGACGCTTTCGTCGCTCAGCTCTGCCAGGGTGACTACCGCCGCCGCGCGGACCTCCGGGCTCTCATCCGCCATCATGCGTCGAATGGCGGGGAGCCAGCGGGCGGCATCGTTCGGGCGCGCGGCGGCGAGAAGACCGAGCGCCCGCGCCCTGACCTCAGATGATTCATGATGGAGCAGCAGCGGCGTGATCAGACTGCGCTTGTCCAGCGACTCGAGCATGTCGATGGCATATAGCACCCGGCGCGCGTCAGGGCTCGCCAGTTCCTGGATGAGGATTTCGATCGTGGAGAGATCCGCAGCCGCGACCCGCACCTCCGCCGGCCTTATCTCCCGGGTTTGAAGGCTCTGACGGAACGCCGCCTGGTATCCCCGCCTGGCATGCACCGCCATGACGATCCAAATGCCGGTTATCGCGATGCTCACATAGCTGAGCTTTTGCCAGCCCAGTGCCAAGCCCCATGGACTGGGCAGGATCAATACCAGCAGCAATACCGCGGTCAGTCCCTTTGCGAAACGATCGATGGTGACATCGACGAACGGCTTTGCCTCGTATTTGATTTCGTCGGACAACGGCATATAGAGAATCTCGCGCGTTGTCTTATCGACGGTGTACCGCAGCGACTGGTCGAGCACACGTGCCATCATGGGGGCCCACAACGCGGCATTGAGCAGCATGATGACGCCAGATGTGCCCAGGCTGAAGGGCAGCAAGATAAGGGCAAAGCCGACACCCAGGTACCGGTGGACGCGGCTGGTGAGCGCAACCTGGGCGAGAAAGCCGATGACCGACGTCCAGAGCCGGACCTGGGCGAGCAAGGTCGTCATCGCATCCTTGCCCAGCAGCTTCTTGTACACCTCCGTAGCCATGTTCAACTGCTGGTCAATGACAGCCGCGCCGATCGCGCCGAAGCTGATTACGATTGCAATCAGCCTCAGGTGCTTCGAACCCCGCAACAGCTCGATCGCTTTCCTGGCGCCGACTCCCTGTTTCCTCTTTTCTGCCGGCAACCGGGTTCCCCAGCCCACCTGCTCCCTCTTGGCAATGATGGCGACCACGACTATGCTGGCCAACATGAAAGCGGCGCTGATGAGCAGCAGATTGACCGTCCCGACCCGGCTCGCGAACCAGAAAGATATCAGTGCGCCAAGCGCGCCTCCGAGCGAAGATCCGCCCCCAATGAAACCGAACAGCCGCTTTGCCTGACGGGGGTCATAGACCACGTTTGCAAGGGTCCAGAACTGGCTGATGAGTAGAATTCCCAAGGTGAGTCCGAAGACGTAAAAGCATGCAGCCACCCACTTCTGGTCCGGGAGCGTGCGAAATAATACCCAGAAGGCAATGAACAGGGCAGCGATCCACCCTTGCGTGATCGGGATGGACCAGCGACGTGGGAGTCGGCTCATCAGCCAGGTGTAGCCCGTCAAGATGACCCCAATGGACATACCCGCTGCCAGTTGGGCAAACGGGATCAGGGTCGCGCCGAGTTTGTCAATGAACAACGAACGTTGGACCGGTTGGATGATGTTGTAGGTGGTCATCGCCAGGAATGAGTACGAAAACATGAGGAGAGCCGTGGACACCTCATTTGCCTGAATCTGGCCAAATGGTCGGAGGATGCGCTGCGGGAATGGTTTGCCCATAATGCTCCCGTGACATGTCCGGAGGTTGGCAAAGGCTTCGCTCTTATCTTCCCGCCAGCTTAACGCTGTTGGAGAAGGAATATCAACCTCGTTGTGAAACAAATCCCGTCCCGGTGAGGCGCCCTGCTCACCACAAATTCTTGCAAGATGTGAGAGCAGGGATTAGAGTTTGACCTCGCCGACAAGGGAGCGAATCATGAGCATGAAAAGGGACCCTGTATGCCGGATCTTCGCAGCCGGCTGCATTTCCATTTTGGTGCTGACACTTGCGATCGGCGCCCAAGACCGGCAGCGGGTGATTGCCATCGGAGACGTTCACGGGGGATACTCCGAATTTACCGCCATCTTGCAGCGGGTAGGTTTGATAGACGCGGGCTTCGAATGGACGGGCGGCTCAGCCACCCTGGTTCAGATCGGAGACGTGATGGATCGGGGCGCGCAGGCACGTGCCTGCCTCGACCTGCTGATCAAGCTCAAGCAGCGGGCAGTAAAAGCGCGCGGGAAAGTGATTCCCTTGATAGGCAACCACGAAGCCATGAACCTCATGCATGACCTGCGCTACGTGACCCCCGACATATACAAAACTTTCTCCACGAATGCATCGGAGGAGGTGCGCGGCAAAGCATACCGGGACTATGTGAGATTCCTCTCCGCCCACAGAGGCCACTCCCATGCGGCGGTCGCGGCCGAGGATGAGGCCGCGCAGCGCAAATGGATGGATGCACACCCGCCGGGTTTCTTCGAGTACTGTGATGCTTTCGGCCCTGGCGGCAAATACGGGCGCTGGGTGCGCCAGAACCAGGTCATCGTCCAGATTGACGACGGCATTTTCGTGCACGGGGGGCTGAATCCCTCGCTCCCCTTCCGCAACCTCGCCGAACTGGACGCGCAGGTTCATTCCGACCTGGAGGCTTGCGACTCCCTTTGGGAGTCGCTTGCCGACCGGAGGATCATCTGGCGCTACATGACGCTGAACGAGGCGATGCAGCAGGTGGCGGAAGAGTTTCAGTGGATGCGGGCGCGCGGCCGCTCGGAGGACGCTGACGCGGTAGACCAGATGTACAGATTCCTCGCCCTCGGGAATTCTCTGACCATTTCTACGGACGGCCCGCTGTGGTACCGCGGCCTGGCTGAGAGTCCGGAAGAACAACTGGCAAGCGAACTGAAAGCCATGTTGGCGCGACTGAAAGCGCGCTACGTTGTCAGTGGCCACACGGTTCAGTCAAAATCGGACATTACGATCCGTTTCGAAGGCCGCGTCTTCCTGATCGACACCGGCATGCTCAAGGAAGCCTTCGGTGGCAGAGCTTCTGCGCTGGAGATCCAGGACGGCCAGTTTACCGCTTACTATACGGATAGAGAGCCGAGGGTCCTTGTAGCGCCCGCGGCGAAAAAAGCGGGTCGGCCTATCACGCAGCAGCCGGCAGGCAAAGTGGTGCGGTGATGATCGAGCACATCGGACAGATTTTCAGCTTGCGCCGCAGCGAGGTGGGCACGGCATCACTGCTGTTCTTCTACCTGTTCCTGGTGACCGGCGCATACATGATGGGGCAGGCCGTGGGCGACGCGATGTTTTTGCACGTGTTTCCAGACTATCTGCCCTATGTCATGATCGGCTCGGCATTGATGTCGGGAGCATTGGTTGCTGTCTACATCCGGTTGTCCGCCCGGATTCGGCTGGAGTCGGTGATTGTCGCAACGCTTGCTTTTTTTGCTTTATCCTTCGCCATTTTCTGGTGGCTGACCCAACTGCAGAATCGGTGGGTCTACCTGCTGGTCCTCATCTGGGTATACGTGGCCGGCGCGATCTGGCCCATGATGGGCTGGACCCTTGCCAATTACACGTTGACCACTAGAGAGGCGCGCCGGATCTTCGGATTTATCGGAGCGGGAGCTCTCCTCGGCGGTGCTATCGTCAGCTTCACCGCGGCGGACATGGTGCGTCACGGGCGCCTGCAGCCGCAAAACACGCTGCTGGCAATCGCCCTGATCCTGGTGGTCTGCGCGCTGCTGGTTCGCCGCCTGTTCCGGAGCGCCGGCCCGCGATTGGCGACTGCGAATCAGCCAGCCGGAGCCGGACAGGAGACGCCGCAGAACTTCGGCCAGAGCCTGAACCTGATTTGCAGCTCCCGTTACCTGCGCCTGCTTACCGCGTTGATCGCGATCGGCTGTCTTGCCACCTGCATCCTGGGCTATCAATTCAAGATCATCGCCAAGGACGCATACATCGGCAACACGGAGGGGCTGGTCGACTTCTTCTGCCGCTTCAATGGCTACATGGGGCTGGCCGCATTCGTTTTCCAGCTGGTCCTGACCCCGCTGCTGCTCAGCAAGGTCGGGATACGCGTGACTTTGTTTGTGGCCCCGGTGGTGCTGATGGGCGCCAGCCTCGGCGTTCTGACGGCGCCGATCCTGCTGATGGCCGGCATTTTGCAGGGCAGTCACCACATTCTGCGCTTCTCGCTGGACAAGTCTTCGACGGAGCTGTTGTATGTGCCGGTCTCACCCCGGGTGAGGAGCCAGGTGAAATCCTTCATCGACAGCTTTATCTCGCGGTCAGCGGACGGAATCGCGGGTTTGATCCTGCTGCTGTTTGCTAACGTGCTGATGTTCAGTCCCGGCAAGGTGAGTCTGGTGAATCTGGCCGCTCTTGCCGGTTGGATCTGGATCGCCAACGCGGTGCGCCGCGAGTATTTGAACGCCCTGCGCCAGGCAATAGAGCGCCGGGTCCTCGACCCTGAGCGGACCGCTGCGCGGATGCTGGATTCCACCACGACCGAGATTCTGGCACAAGCGCTTGAGTGCAAGGGCGAGGAGCAGCTCCTGTACGGCATGAGCCTGTTTGAAATAGGAAACAAGACGAGTTGGCATCCGGCGTTGCGTTGCCTGTTGGAACATCGCTCGCCCGCCGTTCGCCTGCATGCGTTGCGCCTGCTCGACAATGCGGGCGACCGCGCGATCAGGCCGCAGGCGGAGAAGATGCTGGGAGATGAGGACCTGGAGGTGCGCGCCGCGGCTCTGCGTTACCTGGTGGCGCATGCCGGGCGCGATCCGCTGACACTGCTCAGCCGCAGCAGTGATCTGCCCACCCATGTGACGCAGGGAGCCGTCGTGGCCTTCCTGGCGAGAAGTGGAGTGCCGGAGTACTCATCCGCGGCCAGGATCATTCTGCAGAGCATGCTTGCTCAGGCCGGCCCGGAGGGTGTGCCGGGGCGCCGCGAAGCGGCGTTGGTGCTGGGCTTGGTGCCGCCGCCTTCGGAGCTGCACGCCCGGCTTCGGGAAATGCTGCTCGACGAGGATCCCGAGGTGGTGGAACAGGCTTTGCTGAGTGCCGGAAAGAGCCGGGTCCAGGAGTTTTTGCCGATTGTCATCGGAAAACTGGGACAACCGAGACTGGCGGCCAGCGCCCGCGCCGCGCTGGTCGAATATGGCCGCAAGGCGGTGGCCGCGCTTCAATCCTGCCTTAATGACAATGCATTGCCGCCGGCCGTCCGCAGCCAGATTCCGAAAACCCTCGCCCGCATCCCGGTCGCGGAATCGGCGTCGGCGCTGGCCCACAGCCTGTGGCAGGGCGATCCCGGCCTGCGCTACGAGGCGCTGAAGGCGCTCAACAGGCTGCGCGAGCAGGATCCCGGCCTGCTTCCCGGCGATGTGGACTATGTCGACATGGTTCATGCCGAGCTGATCGGCTATTACCGCTCCTTCCAGGTTCTCGCAGCCCTTGATTCTCCCGGAGAGATGAATAAAGGGATCGATTCTTTCGGCGCCGGCGCCATGCTGGTGAAACGGGCACTGCGCGAGCACATGGGACGCGAGCTCGAGCACATCTTCCGATTGCTGGCCTTGATTTATCCGCCGCGTGATATCCACAACGCTTTCGCCGGTCTGACCTCGCACCGGCCGCAACTGCAGGCCAACGCACTGGAAATGCTGGAGCATTTGCTGAAGCCGGACCTCTACCGATGCCTGTCCGGCGCGGTGGATCCCGATGCGGACCTTCAGAAGCGGCTCGATTCCGCCCGCCGGTTCTGTGGTGTGGAAGGCATCTCCCGCACCGAGGCGCTGCGCATCCTGCTGCATTCGGAGGACTGCTGGCTGCGCGCTTGCGCGCTTTATACGGTCGGCAGATTGCGCTTGACGGAACTCTCGCCGGCAATGAACCGGGTCGCCTGCGACCAGGCCCCGCTGGTGGCTGAAACACGTGACTGGGCCCTGAGGCGGCTGGCATTAAGCGCACAGAGCTGAAGGAGTACTATGCTGACTATCCTGGAAAAGGTGGATGTGCTGCAGAACGCCGAAATCTTCCGTGATGTGCGGACACAGAGCCTCGCCCGCGTGGCCGGCGTTGCCCAGGAGACCGGCTTCAAAGCGCGCCAAAGGCTCTTCAGTGAGAATGAGACAGCCGATTCCTTGTACGTTCTGCTGGAAGGCGAGGTCGCTCTGATCCGGCCCGGGAGAGAGGTGCGCAGGCGGACGCGGTTTCAGGTCGCGGGCGCTCTGGCCCTTCTTGCCGGCCTGCCGCAGATGGAAACCGCCACAGCTGTACAGGCCGGTCGCGCGCTGCACATCCGGCAGCAGGACCTTTTCGATGCGATGGCGGAGGATTTCAACCTCACCCGGGGCATTCTGCGCGCGCTGGCAGCTCTTGCCACCGCTCCCGAATAATCCAGTTCTGCAATCTCCGGCCAAGATCCCTTTCAAGCATCAGTCGGGAATCACGCGGGGCCGTCTTAGACGGGGCGCGGGATTTGGGATAGCGCTCGTCTTGCTTCTTCCCTTGGTTCCCAAATAGTCTCGAAAATACCTATATACGTAATCCTTCAGGGAGCCGTGGTTCGGAAAGGAGTAGTAACCATATTTCTCCATCTCGCGATAGGCTTGATCGGCAGTCCACGAATCATGAGTTATGCGATAAATGGCTGTCATCGCTCCTGTTCGATGTCGCCCACCGGCGCAATGAACGTATACCGGCCAATGAGCCGGATCATTGACAAGCGTTAAGAAATATTCTGTCTGCTCCGCTGTGGCAGGACGACTGCTCGACAGCGGAATCTTGAAATATTTCAAGCCGGCATCTTGAACCCAAGAGGCTTCCCTGGCGGGACCGTCCTTCTGCAGGTCAATCACAGTCCTTACTCCCAACTTCTTTAATGCGGCAAGATCTCCTTGAGTGGGCTGGCCGCCACGGTAATAGTTGTCGTTAATCCGCCCGAAATTTCTGATCCGAGTCGCGGAACGACTTCCGGATTCTGAATACAGGAAACGTGACACATAGGGTGCGGAGATACACAAAAAGAGCATCAAAATCAAAGACTTGGGCCATTAAGATCGACGCGCCGCCCGTCGGGAAAACATGCGGGGCTCCTGGATGTTCCGAAATCCTGCATTCCGAATTGTTAAGCCATTGACTCGGGGCCGTGTGCGGTTATTCACATAAAAAAGATGCCGCGGCATTTTGAAGTTTTCAAGTCCCATTTGGCTGGATGATTTAGGCCTTCCATAACAGCTTCGGAGGCATACCATTAGGTAGTGTGGTGTGGGTTTGGGGAACGGGGCCTCCGGCCTTCCGAGTCCCATAATTTGATGTTATTTCGTGTTCACGGGCCCGGTGGTGGGCTTTGTGCAACAAGCGCAGCCGCCCGTCTGCAGGAGGCTCTGACGAGGTCCGGTACTCCCCTTTTCAGGGTGTAGGATGAACAAGCGCTGGAAGCTTGCTCCATGGATTTTTCTGACAGTGCAATTCACATCCTCGGCTGCACGTCTGTGTTCCGCTCCCGCCCAGGATGGGACGGCCTCGCAGGCGGGTACCAGGATCGAATGGATCGAGGAGCAACAAAAGGAAAAGGCCCGGAATCTGCTGCCGGCACAACCCCCCAAGGCGGAGCAGTGGTTAGACAAGTATGTGGGCGGGGATCCCATGAACAAATATCTGGGGGGGATTCCCGGTTTGCATCTCCGCTTTGGAGGCGCGCCCAGCGGTGGCGGCCTCAGCATCGGCCCCGAGTACCTCAGACCTGACTTGGCCAAGGGGCAGGTGTCCTTTCGGGCATCAGCCGTCGGTACGAAAAAACTGTGGTACCTGATCGAGACGGAGTTGCGCTTTCCTCATCTCGCCCGGCAATATCTGAACGTGGTAGTCCGGGGGCACCGGCTGGATGCCAATTCCATGGACTATTATGGGCCCGGGCCCGGCTCTTTAAAAGCAGGGCACACCAACTACCGCCGTGAAGAGAACGCAGTTGGTGTCTCTCTCGTTCTCAAGCCCACGCGGCGCTATCTGAGCGTCGGGCTCGCTGCCGCCTACATGTGGTTAAACGTCGGCCCCGGACAGCTATCCCGCTTGTATTCATCCGAAAAGCTATACCTGCCGAGCCTGGCGCCGGGCATTGACAGGCAGACCAATTATCTGCGCCTTGGGCCATTTCTGGAGGTGGATTCTCGGGATAAGCCGAAAGATCCGCATGGAGGAACCCATCTGCTGGTGAGGTTCAGCCAGTACAGTGACCGAAAGCACGGCGAGTATTCCTTCCGGCAGATTGACAGCTCGATAGAGCAGTATCTCCCTTTCTTCAACAAGAAACGGGTCATTGCGCTGCGCGCCCGCTCAGTGCTCAGCTATCCCGGCGCCGGCAGTGCGGTCCCATTTTATATGCAGCCCACTCTGGGCGGACCCTCGGACCTGCGCGGTTACCGACGCAATCGTTTCTACGACAACAATAGCCTCCTAATCAATGCGGAGTACCGTTGGGAGATCTTCACTCCGGTGGATGCGGCCGTGTTTGGAGATGCCGGCAAGGTGTTCCACGGAGATGGAGACTTCAACCTGAAGAAGCTCGAGAGCGATGTCGGATTTGGCCTGCGTTTCAAGTCCAGGCGGGCTGTGGTTTTTCGCATCGACACCGCCTTTAGCCATGAAGGGCGTGGATTGTGGTTCACATTCGATCATGCTTTTTGACCATTGTCGCGGGCTTGATGTGTCTGGGCAGCGGCGTTGCCCAAACCCGAAGGTTTTTTCCTGACGATCCCATCCAGGCGGATCCGAAGCCGGTGCTTGTCGGGGAATTAAAAAAAGTCAAAATCTACGATTTGTATGACTACCTCTATCAGACCGGCAGACAGAAGCCGCGGGCGTCCTCCCCTGCAATGGGGATCAATACTCTGGGCGAAGTTCCTGATAACTCCTGGTTTACCAACCGCCATGGCAAGAGACGGATGACGCCGGATGAACTGAAGCGGGGAGCAGGCAACGAGAATGTGCCGCAGCCTCCGTATGTAATCATGGGTGCCAAGACGGAGGGAATCACACCAGGATTCAGGATGAGAGATGCCCGGGGACGCGTCTATTTTGTGAAGCTGGATCCTGTCGGCCATCCGCAGCTAGCTACCGGCGCAGAGGTGATAGGCTCCAAGTTTTTCCACGCGATTGGCTATAACACGGCCGAAAATTACATCGTGAGGATTTCCAGATCTGACTGGACCATCGACAAGGAGGCAAGAATCACCGGGGCCGACAAGATCTCCCGCCAGATGGTGCCAAGAGACCTCACGGACATTATGGCAAAAGTCCCCCTTTTGCCGGATGGGTCCTTCCGCGCGACCGCAAGCCTGAGAATTCCGGGCAAAGACCTGGGCCCTTTCCGGTACGAAGGAACCCGTTCCGACGACCCGAATGACCTGATTCCCCACGAGAACCGACGCGAGCTGCGGGGTATGTTTGTGTTTTGTGCCTGGCTGAATCACACGGATGCCAAAGCCGCCAATTCCTATTGCTCGCTGGTTCAGGCGGACGGAGTTTCATTTATCCGTCACTATCTGATTGATTTTGGCTCCGCTTTCGGCAGCGACGGCGATGTCAATAAGGACGCCCGTTTCGGCAACGAATATCAGATCCCCAAAGCGGGACTGGCATTCAAGTCATTGTTTGGCCTCGGCCTGTATTCTCCCGGATGGGAGCGTGCCGCCTACCCCAAGCTAGAGGCGTTGGGACGGATTGAATCGAATGTCTTCGATCCGGATCACTGGAAGCCAAACTACCCGAACCCGGCGTTTCTCAGCCGCCGGCCGGATGATGAATACTGGGCGGCCAGGATTGTCCTCTCGTTTACCGATGAGGATATTCGAGCCCTTGTTGAGACCGGGGAATACAGTGATCCACGCGTAGTCGATTACCTTGTGGCCGCGCTGGCGCAGCGCCGGGACAAGATCGGGCGCACGTATTTCTCCAAGGTCCTTCCCCTGGATTCCTTCAGGGTCCGCAACGGAGAATTGCTGTTTGACGATCTCGCCGTTCAATACAAGTTCCGATCCGCCCTCGAATACGGTGTGTCCTGGGCGAAGCTAGACAATGCCAACGGAACGCTCACCATACTGCCGGAAGAGACCTCCTTTCGTTTGCCAAGAGTGTTTTCATCACTTGCGGAGGGGGACTATCTGGCTGCCAGGATTCATGCCCTGACGGATGAACGAAAAAGCGTCTTGGTGTTTTTGCGGAAAAAGGGGCCTTCCGCCGAAGTTGTGGGCCTCGAGAGGGGATGGTAATGAGACAAATCACGACCTTACGTCATTTGAGCGGACTCCTCCTGCTCCAGCTCGTTCTGGCTGCCCAGCCGGTTCTGGGACAGGATGTACTCGCGCCCCATGCTACGAAGATCGAGAAGTTCCAGCTTTTCCCCCCTCCCGCCGCCGACAGGCAATGGCACTCCGCTGCCAGCCAAATTCTGCCCGATATCTGGACCGATCAAAAGCTGATCTGGACCAGTCCTGTGCCGACGAACCGCCGCCAGTTTTTTCCTCCTCTTGCCGATTTCAAGCAACAGCATTCCGCCGCAGGGCAATTTCTGCCCGATATCTGGACCGATCAAAAGCTGATCTGGACCAGTCCTGTGCCGACGAACCGCCGCCAGTTTTTTCCTCCTCCTGCCGACGTCAAGCAACAGCATTCCGCCGCGGGCCAGTTCCTGCGCGATATCTGGACAGATCAAAAGGCAATCTGGTCCAGTCCTGTGCGGATGAACCGCCGCCAGTTTTTCACCTTCGCACTACCGCTCACGGCGGCCACGGCGGGGCTTATTGCCACGGATTCAGAGGCGGCGAAATTGCTGCCCAATACACCCGACCAGGTCAAATGGTCCAAGAGATTCGCGGATTTCGGGGCCGTCTACACGCTAGGCTTCCTGACGGCAGGGTGGCTGATAGGGGGCAAGATCATCAACAAGCCCGATATATCCCGGGCCGGGCGGAACTCTGCGGAAGCTCTGGCCAATGCGATCATGGTGAACTATGCGATCAAAGGAATCACCTTGCGGGAACGACCCGATCAAGGCATTGGCGACGGGAAATTCTGGGCCGGGGGCCAGAGTTTTCCTTCTGGACATGCGATGAACAGCTGGGCTGTCGCATTTGCTGTTGCCCGCACCCCCAGATGTCCCAAGTGGCTTGCGATCACTTCGTATGGCATGGCTTCGGCGATCAGTCTTTCGCGCTGGACCGCGCGCAAGCATTTCCCATCGGACATCCTGGTGGGAGGCGTCCTTGGAGCCTTGATTGGAAACTACGTAGCCCGACGTCCTCGATAGGAGTGGGCTAGCCGGGAGGCCTTTTTTCGGACCACCCTTCCTGCTGCCGCAACGATGTCGGAAATGCTCATACCGTAATGATCGAGGAGGCTTTCGGCTTCGCCCGAGGACGGGAAGATATCGCGGAGTCCGACGCGCACCAGTGCCGCTGCGGGCACGTCTTCTGCGATGATTTCCGCGATGGCACTTCCCAGGCCGCCGATGATGCTGTGGTCCTCGACCGTGACGGCGGCGCCGGTATGCTCAAGGATGGCCGCAACACCATCGACATCAAGGGGCTTGAGGGTGTGGACCTCGACAACCAGGGTACCCAGGCCGTCGGCAACCAGGATTTTTGCGGCCTCCAGGACCCGCTTGACGATCGGCCCGCAGCAAAACAGGGCGGCATCGTTACCGTATTCCTCCAGAATCCGCGGGCGGCCGAGCTCAAATCCCCGCGAGTCTTCGAAGATTACGGGCTCAAATCCGCTGCCGATCCGGATGTAGGCCGGGCCCTCGCGCGCCGCGATCGCACGGACCGCCTTGCGCACCTGCCCGGCATCTGCCGGCACCACGATCGTCAGGCCCGGAATGCTGCGCAGGACGGCCAGGTCCTCGAAGGACTGGTGGGTGGCGCCTTCGCGTTCCCCGCCGTAAATCCCGCCGTTCATGCCTGCGAACTTGACGTTGAGCCCCGGATAGGCGACAAAAGTGCGCACCTGTTCGAAAGCCCTCATGGAGATAAAGCCCGCGTAGCCTCCGATAAACGGGTGCAGTCCTGAGGCGGCCAGGCCGGCGGCGAAGGCGACGGCATTTTGTTCGGCTATGCCCAGATCAAACAACCTGTCGGGGTACTTTTCGGCAAACGGCGTCGCCCGGAGCGACTTGAGCGAATCCACGCTGATCAGCACCGCCCTGGGATCGTCCGCGGCCACTTCCATGAGCCCGCTGATGAATGCCTCGCGGGTGCTGGCGGTCCCGGGCCGCGTCATGACTCTCCTCCCAGTGCGCGGAGAGCGGCCCGCAATTCCTCTGCATCCGGAACCCGCTTGTGCCAGCTGTTGTCTCCCTCCATAAAGGGAACGCCTTTGCCCTTGACAGTCGCCGCCACGATGACCGATGGCCTCGCGGTCTCTTCCCGCGCGCGCAGTTCCGCTTCGAGAATCTGTTCGAAATTATGGCCGTTGATTTCCTGGCAGTGCCAGCCGAAGGCCTCAAACCGGGATCCGATGCCGTCCAGACCGCTGACGTCGCGCACCCGGCCGCTGCTCTGGAAGCCGTTGTTGTCGACGAAAACGGTCAACCGGTCGAGGCCGAGATGAGCAGCGGCGATGATCCCCTCCCAACAGAGGCCTTCGTTGAGTTCGCCGTCGCCGACGATGACATAGACCCGGTAATTCGTCCGGAGGAATCTTCCTGCGGCCGCCATGCCTGATCCGATCGCGATACCGTGCCCCAGCGATCCCGTGGTCATGTCGACGCCCGGGGTGCTCTTCATATCCGGATGGCCTTGCAGGATTGTGCCCAGACTGCGGAAGGTCGGCAGCAGACTGAGCGGAAAAAAGCCGCGCCTGGCGAGGGCGGCATAGAGCGCGGGGCACGCGTGCCCTTTGGATAACAGAAACCGGTCCCTGTCGGCCCAGCCGGGATTTGCCGGATCAATGCGCAGGATGTTGAAATAGAGCGCCGTGACCAGGTCGGCGATGGATAGCGCCGGTCCCGGATGGCCGTCTCCCGCGCGATGGATCATGGTCAGGATATCCCGCCGAAGCAGGCGGGCGGTTTCTTCGAGTTGCGCTACGGTCTGCCTGCTCATGTCTTGGTCCCTCCGGGAACCCGTTGCTCCCGGATTGCCCTCGGCCGTGCATCGACCGCCCCGGATTCCCGGCAAGTCCCGAATGCTCAGCACCTGCGCCGGCAGCACCGGAATCACCGGTGGGTGCTCCGGGCATGGGGAGAGCGATTTCCGCACGCAGC
>Ga0316620_10000128_pt1 | contig 30087 bp, 19 predicted proteins | sample OWC_Aug_M1_C1_D5_FD_207651 | JGI IMG/M metagenome (GOLD analysis project Ga0316620, IMG submission 207651) | Wetland soil microbial communities from Old Woman Creek delta, Ohio, United States - OWC_Aug_M1_C1_D5_B | ecosystem: Environmental > Terrestrial > Soil > Wetlands | place: USA: Ohio...
ACCTGGACCTGGAACGCCGGCGTGCAGTATATGCTGCCTCTTAACACGATGCTGGATGTCTCCTGGATCGGCGAGCACGCTTGGGATGTCGTCGAACAAACCAACATCAACACCGTCGACATAGGCTCCGCTTACCTGCCCCAGAACCAGGACCCGACGGTCACCAGCTCGCTGCCCGGCGGGGCGGCAGTGACCAGTAACATGATGCGCGCTTACCGCGGCTTCGGCAGCCTCAACATGATGATACCGCGCGGCGTTTTCACCTCGCACACTCTGCAGATTATGATCAATCGTCGCTTTGCCCAAGGTTTGCAATTCAGGGTCAGCGACACGATCATGCTCAAGCGCTATGGAGATGCCGGGGCGCGCATCCAACACGCCGCCGACGGCAGTTGGTCCTATCGTCCCGACCAGGAACAGGCCAACAAGCTGTTTATCGACTACATCCCCACCCGGCACACCTTCAAGGGCGATTTCGTCTATTCCATCCCGGCGCTGAAGAACGTCGGCTCCGGTATCGCCCAGCAGCTCGTGAAGGCGGTGACCAGCGACTGGCAGCTCTCCGGTATCTGGAGCGCCAATACGCCCAGCACGTACACTATCGGTGCGTCCTTCCAGAACGGCGCCGGCAATCAACAAATCACCGGCTCGCCGGACTTCGGCGGGCGCGTCACTGTTATTGGCAATCCGGGCAGCGGATGCAACAGCAGCGATATCTACCGGCAATATAGCACTTCAGTCTTTGCCCCGCCTGCAGTCGGCAGCGTGGGGCTTGAGTCCGGAATGGACTACATGCGCGGCTGCTTCTACCAGCAGTTCGATTTCGCCTTGCAGCGCGAGTTCCGTCTGAATTTTCTGGGCGAAGGCCGACGGTTTTCGTTCCGGATCGACGCCTTTAACGCGTTCAACCAGTCGCACATCACCGGGCGGAACACGACCATGCAAGTGACGAGCCATACCAATGCGACGATCGTGAATCTTCCATTCGACTCCAGCGGCAACCTGATTCCCACACGATCGACACCGAGATCCTCGGGCTTCGGCATGGCCACCGGCTTTCAGGGCGCGCGAACGATACAGGCGTGGCTCCGATTCACGTTCTGAGGACGCGCGCCGAATGCATCCCCATGCGCCTTATTCAACTGCCTGCCGGCGGCTGAGTAAGGCGCCTGTCGTGAGCGAGTCGCGAAGCGACGACTGAGGTTCAATGCGCTGCAACGAGAACCTCAGCCGCGTCGCTTCGCGACTGGTCCTCGTTTGTCCCGAGAGTTTATTCTCGGAGTAGAGGGTGTGAGCCCTCATGCTTCAGGCAGATTGTGCCGCCCGGGATCTTGGGTTGTGCTCTGTTTGCTCGCTTCTCGCATTTGTAAATCGCGCTGAGGCTCTGTATTTTCGGGCAAATGGAACGTTTGCTGTTCGCCCTGGACTAAGAAAAACAATTATCCGGCCGGGAGGAGACCTTGTCGGGTGCCATGCGGGTTGAAGAGGCTGCGCGTGGCGCTTTCTCCATGCCCAGCCATGCTTCGGCGTTGTCAACGGCTATCAAGGTGCTCGAAATCTGCAGTTACAGCTGCGATTCGTGTTCTACATCTCAATTCGCGCGGCCGACAACTAGCCCTGGCAGTTCCGGCCGCGCGTTTTTTTGCGATTATCGGACCAAATGCCGGGTCTGTTAGGATGAGATCGGCGACGCTAATCCAGGCACTGCTCCGAGGAGGATCTATGAGACTGGCAAGAATCATCATGTTCGAACTGCTTTTTTGTTGCGGTCTGTGTTGGGGGCAGGCAACGGACGAATGCAAGCCTTCAAGCCTGAACGTCCCGGGCGCGAAATATCCCTGTGTCTATCCCGATGGCCGCGCGACGTTCCGCGTTGTTGCGCCCGACGCTCAGAAGGTGCAGATTAGGGTCGGTCGGGCCTTCGATATGGAGAAGGGACCCGACGGTGCGTGGATGGTAACCACGACGCCCCTGGTAGTGGGATTCCACTATTACTCGCTGGTCATCGACGGCGCTACGGTGGCCGATCCGGCGACCCACACTTTTTTTGGTTCCGGCTGGCGGAACAGCGGGATAGAGATTCCCGAGGCGGCAGAGGTGGATTATTACCTCCCCAAGGACGTGCCGCACGGCCAGGTGAGTCAGCGGTGGTACTACTCCAAAGTCACTGAAAAATGGCGGCGCTGCTACGTCTACACGCCGCCGGGTTATGATGACGGGAAGACCCGCTACCCCGTTCTGTACCTGCTGCACGGCTGGGGCGAAAACGAACAGGGTTGGCACACACAGGGATACGCCGATCTCATCCTGGACAACCTGATTGCGGCGAAGAAGGCCAAGCCGATGATTATCGTCATGGATAACCTCAATGCCGTCAAGCCGGGCGAGGATAGCTCGATATTCAACGCCCGCGGGGCAGCGCCCCCAAGAGCAGCCGCGCCGCCAGCCCAGGCGCCGGCGGCCCAGGGCGCGCGGGCAGGGGCCCCTCCCGCCCGGGGCGGCGGGCTGGGCGGTTTCACCGGATCGGCATTCACTGAGATGATGCTCACCGATCTGATTCCGACGATCGAGAAGACATACCGCGTGCTTCCCGGACGCGAGAATCGCGCCATGGCCGGGCTGTCCATGGGAGGCATGCAGACGTTCATGACCGCACTCGGCAACCTGGACAAATTCGCCTACATCGGCGGCTTCAGCGGCAGCTCCGGCGGCGGCCGTGGGGGTACGTTCGATCCGAAGACCTCCAACAACGGCGTGTTTGCGGATGCGGCTGCGTTCAACAAAAAGGTCAAGGTCCTCTTCCTGGGAATCGGCTCCATGGAAGGTCCCGGCACGAAGAACTTCAGTGACCAACTGGCCAAGGCGGGGATCCAGAACGTGTACTTCGAGTCGCCCGGAACAGCCCACGAGTGGCTGACGTGGCGCCGGTGTCTGAACGACTTCGCTCCCCGGCTCTTCAAATAAGCGGCTGCCGGATGACTCCGAAAGCACAATAGGCAACCAGGCGGCGCGCGCTGGCCTTGGAGCCGGATGAGCGCCGCCTTTGATCTCCATTGTTTGATGTTCACTGATAAGGAGCTTCCTATGTCTTCCTACCGGTTCTCGCGCAGGCACTTCTTCTACGGCACACTTCTGGCAGGGGCGATCCCCCGGGGCGGGTTCGGCAGCGTTCCATCGCTGACGGCTCTCGGTTACAAGTCGGTGCTGGACAAGCTCAACATCGCCGGCATCGGTGTCGGCGGGCGGGGTGCGCAGGTGCTTGCGCCGCTGGCCATCAGTGAGAACATCGTGGCGCTGTGCGACGTCAACGAGACGTACGCCGCCAAAACGTTCGCCACCTACCCGCAAGCCAAAAAGTACGTGGACTTCCGCAAGATGCTCGAAGCGGAAGACAAAAATATCGACGCGGTGGTGATCGCCACCCCTGACCACGGGCACACTCCGATCGCACTGCTTTCCATGCAGAACGGGAAGCACGTGTATTGTGAGAAGCCGCTCACCCGCACGGTGTGGGAAGCCCGCCTGCTGCGCGACGCCGCGCGGAAATACCAGGTCGCCACGCAGATGGGCAACCAGGGCTACTCGCACGAAGGCACGCGCACCTGTGCTGAGATTCTGTGGTCGGGCGAGATCGGAAGCGTCAAGGAAGCGCATGCCTGGACGGGCATGATTTACGGCGGCCGGCCGACGTTTGAGGGAGCTCCGCCGGAAGCGCCGGTGCCCGAAGGGCTCAACTGGGACTTGTGGCTTGCGTCAGCCGAAGCGCGCGCCTATAACCCCGACATGTTCACCCGCTGGCGCTCGTTCATCGATTTCAGCGCAGGTGGTTCGCTGGGCGATTGGATCGTTCACTGCCTCGGTCCGGCGCATCTCGCGCTGCAACTGCACGCTGTACCGCCGGTCAACGTGGAATGCGTGACGGTGACCGGCACGAACCAGTGGCTGTGGCCGCTGAGCGCACATCTGCGTTATGAATTCCCGGCGCGCGGCGGCATGCCGCCGGTGACCGTGAACGTTTACCAGAACATGCGCGGCGACGTGAAATTCCCCGAGGGCATGGCCGAGGGTGAGCCGCTGCTGCCGCCTTCGAACAACCTCGCGGAGCGCGGGCGTCCCGCGCCGCCGGAACCACGGCGGCCAGGCGCTGCGTCCCGCGGCGTTCCACCTGGCGGTGCAGCGATGCCAGGCGGCGCGGCTCGGGGCGTTCCAGCCGGCCGCACGGGGGTTCCCGGCGCTACTGGAGCTTTTCCTGGCGCGCCTGGCGGCCGCGCTTCCAGTCCATCACGCGTCCCGGGCAACGGCGTGCTTTTTGTCGGCGACAAGGGCTACATGGCCACCACCTCGCGCGGTGAGGGCGTCTGGCTGCTGCCGGCCTCGCGCTGGCAAGATTACCAGCTTCCTCCGCAGATCCTGCCGCGCTCGGTGAACCATCAGTACGACTGGGTGCGCGCGTGCAAGGGCGGCACGCCGGGCTGCTCCAACTTCGACATCGCCGTGCCTTACATCGAATGGCTGGTGCTCGGTGCCGTCGCATTGCGCGTGCCGGGCAAACTGCTGTGGGACGCGAAAAACATGCGCTTCACAAACAATGCCGACGCGAACAAGCTTCTGAGGCCTTACGTGCGCAAAGGCTGGGAGATGAAACTGTAATCCGTCCAAGACACAATTTGTCCGAGGCGAGGGAAGACAATATGCGAAATGCGATGTTCGGAATTCTGACGGCGATTTGCTTCTGCCTGCCGGCCTCTGCCGCCGCACCCCCCATCCGCGTCATGCTGCTGGATGGCGAGCAGGCTGGGTCGTACCACAACTGGCAGGAGACCTCGCCGTACTTGAAGCGAATGCTGGATGACACCAGCATTTTCCAGACGGACGTGGTCACGGCTCCGCCGCGTGGCGGCGACTTCACCAACTTCAAGCCGGACTGGAGCAAGTACCAGGTGATCGTCCTAAACTACGACGCGCCCGATGAACGCTGGTCGGACGACTTGAAGGCCTCGTTTGAGAAATACGTCAGGGACGGAGGCGGGCTCGTCATCGTCCATGCCGCCGACAACGCCTTCTCGAATTGGCGGGAATTCAACCTGATGATCGGCGTCGGCGGCTGGCGAGGGAGGAACGAGAAGTCGGGACCGCACTTCTATTACAAAGAGGGCAAGCTGGTAGCCGACACGAGCCCGGGACCGGCGGGCCGCCACGGCGCCCGTCTCCCGATCAAGATGGTGAACATTGTGACCGACCACCCCATCACGAAAGGGCTGCCCAAGGAGTGGCTGCACACGGCCGACGAACTGTATGCCAGGATGCGCGGGCCGGGCGAAAACATGACGGTGCTGTCAACGGCGTTTTCGGATCCGGCCAACAAGGGCACGGGCTACGACGAGCCTATGCTGATCGTGCTTGCCTACGGCAAAGGGCGCGTGTTTCACACCCTGTTGGGACATGACCTTACCGCGCTGAACTGCGTCGGCTTCATGACCACGTATCAGCGCGGAACAGAATGGGCCGCAACCGGCAAGGTGACGCAAAAAATTCCGGACGATTTCCCCACGGCCGACAAAACCAGCACCCGCAAGGCCTACGACCCGCCGGAGGGCTGGGGTACGCGTCCTGCCACACCCGCCGGCGGCACTCGGGCTGGGGGCGCCTATGCCACCGGCCGCTATCGGAACCTTTTCGTCGAGGCGGGTCATTCGCAAGCCGAAGTAACGGCGAAGATCAATGCCGCCTTCCAGCAGTTGTTTCACGGGGATCCAAACACTCAGACCGTGTATTACGAAACCGGCAGGAATGAAAACGGGCTGCTGGCGTACCTTAGCGACATCAACAACAAGGACGTGCGTTCGGAGGGTATGTCCTACGGCATGATGATCGCGGTGCAGATGAACAAGAAGGTTGAATTCGATGCGCTGTGGAACTGGTCAAAGACCTACATGTACAACAGCTCTCCGACGCACCCGGCCTACGGGTTCTTCTCCTGGTCGATGAGGACGGACGGAAAACCCAACAGCGAATCGCCGGCGCCGGACGGCGAGGAGTACTGGGTCATGGCCCTCTACTTCGCATCGGCGCGCTGGGGTGACGGGACCGGCATTTACAACTACAAGGCTGAAGCCGACCGGCTAGTGAGCGACATGAAGAACCGCGGGGTGATCACGGGTCCTACGGGCCGGGGTCAGACGACCGAAGGCCCCCACTTCAACGCCGAACACAAGATGGTGCGTTTCACGCCCAACATGAAACGGCCCGACCATACCGATCCTTCCTATCATCTGCCCGCCTTCTACGAGCTTTGGGCTCGCTGGGGCCCTGCTGCCGACAGACCTTTCTGGGCCGAGGCAGTCAAAGTCAGCCGCGACTTCATCCAGAAGGTCACTCATCCTGTGACCGGCCTGGCCCCCGATTACGCCAACTTCGACGGAACGCCGGTTGCAAGTGGTTTCAACAAAGCCACCGCCAACTTCGGGCCCGATGCCTGGAGGACTGCGGCGAACTGGGCGGTGGACTGGTCCTGGTGGGCAGCCGATCCGCGAGAGCGGCAATTGAGTGACAAGATCCAGGCGTTCTTCGAGTCGAAGGGTATGGAGACATACGGGAACCGGTTCACTTTGGACGGCAACCAGACCGGCGGCTCCCACTCAACCGCGCTGGTGGCCACCAATGCGATAGCCAGTCTGGCGGCCACTCAGCCCCGCGCGGCGAAGTTCGTCGAGGCCCTCTGGAATGCGCCGATCCCATCGGGGCAGTTCCGGTATTACGACGGCATGTGGTATCTGATGGGATTGTTGCATTGTAGCGGTGAATACCGCATCTGGACGCCGAAGTGGACGGGGAACTAAAGGACTGGACTATGTCTGGACAGCAGCACAAGCTCTCCTTCACCGAAAAGGCCGGCTATAGCCTAGGCGACGCTGCCGCGAACTTCGTGTTTTACACGATGGTTCTCTTCCAGCTGAACTTCTACACCGACACGATGGGCATAGCGGCCGGTTTCGCCGGCACGCTGCTGCTGATCGGGCGTCTGTGGGATGCCTTCTTCGATCCCATGATGGGGGTCATCGCGGATCGGACGAACACTCGCTGGGGGAAATTCCGGCCCTGGATCCTGTGGACAGCCATACCATGGGGCGTGGTCCTGTTTCTCGCCTATACCACGCCGAATTTCTCCATGAACGGCAAGCTCATCTGGGCCTGCGTCACGAACATCCTGCTGATGACGCTGTACTCGGCCAACAACACGCCGTATTCGGCGCTGACGGGGGTTATGACGGGCGACGTGAACGAGCGTACGACGCTCTCCTCGTACCGGTTCGTCGCCGCCATGGCCGCGCAGCTCATTGTGGGAGGCTTTACCCTGCCGCTGGTGGCAAGGTTCGGCCAAGGCAATTCGGCGAAGGGCTGGCAGCTCACCATGGGACTCTGGGCGGTCATCTGCCTGATCCTGTTCGTCATCACGTTTCTCACCACCCGCGAACGCATCCTGCCGGACCCCAAGCAGGAGACCACCGTTCGCCGGGACTTCGGCGATCTGCTGCAGAACGGGCCCTGGATCGCGATGTTCTTCCTGACACTGGCACACTTCGTCTTCGCGGCCATGCGCGACGGCACGTTCCTCTACTACTTCCGCTACTACATAGACAAGGACCGCCTGTTCGACTTCCTGCAGGGACTGGGGCTCGCCTCGGTCTCAAGCGGTTCTCAAGGCGGCCTGGGGCACCACTTGCTGGACACATTCGGATTGATCGTCGACCCGAGCAGGTCCAACGTCGCAGGCGTGGGATTCAGCCTGTTCAGCATGTCCCGGCAGGTAGTCCTGGTGGTCGGGGTGGTGGCCTCGACCTATCTGGCGGCCCGGTTCGGCAAGAAGGCCGTGGCAACCGCGGGTTTCGCCTTGACGGCGCTGATTGTAGCCCTGTTCATCCTTCTGCCCGCTGATGCGATCGGACCGCTGTTCCTGCTGGAGTATGCCCGCTGCCTGGCGTTTGGCCCGACCATCCCGCTTCTCTGGGCCATGTTCGCCGATGTCGTGGACTACTCGGAGTGGCGGACCGGCCGGCGGGCCACGGGGGTGGTCTATGCCACCCTCTTCTTCGCGCTGAAGGCGGGATTAAGCCTGGGCGGCGCTGTGGCGGGCTGGCTGCTGGCGTTCTATGGATACCAAGCCAACGTGGAACAGACCGCGCGGGCCTTGTTGGGAATCCGCCTGGCGGTCAGCATCTACCCGGCCATCCTGCTTGCAATTGTGGTCATTTGTTTGCTCTTCTACAAGATCGGCAAGCAGTTCAATCTGCAGATCGCGGAACAGTTGGCCGAACGCAGGAAAAGGTTCGCCGGGCAATAGACTCGCCCCGGCGGCTCATAGGAATCGGCTTGACAGCCCGGGTTAGAATGACGCGGGACAGAAGTGAAAATCTCGGGCACCTTGTCGTTGGCTTGGATTGCAGCACGACCGCTACAAAGGCAATCGCCTTCGACCGCAGAGGTGATGTCGTAGCCCGGGCTGTTGAACCGATCCCTCTCTTGTCCCCAAGGCCCAACTGGTACGAACAGGACTCGAGCGATTGGTGGCTTTCTGCCCGGCGGGCCCTGAGAAAAATCACTCACTGCATAGATCCTCGGAGAATCGCCTCCCTCGCCATCGCCAATCAACGGGAAACCTTTGTGGCTCTCGACCGAAAAGGCAGGCCTCTCCGGCGCGCGGTGCTCTGGCTGGATGAGAGGTGCAAAGAGGAAGTCGAGCCGTTTTCTCGAATGATAGGAAGAACCAGAATTCATCGGATTACGGGCAAACCTCCCGACTATGCGCCGGTGGTCTACCGACTGGCATGGATGAAACGCCACGAACCGCAGCTCTTCAGACGAATCGGGATGGTCTGCGATGTGCAGACGTACATCGTGTGGAAACTGACCGGGAGGTTCGGAACAAGCTGGGCAAGCGCTGATCCTCTTGGTTTGTTCGATATGGAAAGAAAGAATTGGTCTGCGGCGATCCTGGACGCGTTGCGACTTACGAGGGATCAGTTGCCCGTTGTATGTGCGCCAGGCACCGTTCTGGGATCCATAACAGCGGATGTCTCTCGAGGGACAGGCCTGCGCGTCGGCACAACCATCGTCGCCGGCGGAGGAGACGGACAGTCGGCTGGACTCGGATCGAACATCCTCACATCGAAGCGTGCGTATCTCAATCTGGGTACGGCAGTCGTCGCAGGGGTCTATGGGAGTCAATACAAAACGAGTCTTGCTTTCCGGACGATGAGCAGCTGCACCGGAAGGGGATACTATTACGAATGTAGTCTCAGGGCGGGCACCTTTGCACTTGATTGGTTGATCCGAAACATGCTGAGGATTGATCCTTCGCGGCAGCCGGGCATCTATCGGCAGCTGGAGCGTGAAGCGGAACAGGTTCCGGCCGGCAGCGATGGATTGATGTTTCTGCCGTATGTCTGCGGCGTGATGAACCCTTATTGGGATATGAACGCACGGGGAGCGTTCACGGGCTTGTCCTCATCCCATAGCCGCGGACATCTCTACCGCTCCATCCTGGAAGGAATTGCGTTCGAGCAGTTGGAGGCAATCGAAAACCTGGAGCAATCTGCCGGAACGACCGTGCGCGAGTTCGTCGCGATCGGTGGTGGTGCGACAAGCAAGTTGTGGCTTCATATCTTCGCAGATGTCACACGCAGAAACATCTGCATTCCTGAAGCGACGGAAGCATCGGCGTTGGGTGCGGGGATTGCTGCAGCTGTCGGAACAGGCTGGTACGCTTCATTTCGCTCCGCAGCCAGGGAAATGACGCGCATTGCCCGCACGGTGAAACCGAACAGTGCCCATGTGACCAGGTATCGGCGGCTCTTTCCGATGTACCGGAATATCTATCCGAGCCTCAGGGGATAGAAATGTGCCCTCGGAAAGGGCTCTGCAGTTCAACGACGCCGATGTGCCTGTATTCTTCTTTCCCTCTCGAGTAGAGCAGGCAATACTTCTTCGGCGTCAGACTCAGGTCATAGGCGAAAGCGCGGATCGCGTCCCGGTCACGCTTCTCGGGCGGTTGCTGGCGCCAGAACCCGATCTGAGCGGTCGGGGGCACGTACATGCGAACCATCTCATGGTAGCTGAGCCAGATTCGCGTGCTGTTCAGGTTGAGCCGCTTTGCATAGCCGAGGTCCCTTTCAATGAAAGTACGTTTCTTCAGATCCATTTCAGTTCTTACTGACTTGCTGCCGCGTCTTTGGCCCTTCCCCCGGACATTTGTTCGGCCTCGGCGGTTTGACGGACATGTGCGCGAGGACGCCCATCACGACGCATAGACCGTCGCGGCAATTTTGAACGCGCTCGCCCAGGCATTCGGCATCCCCAGACGTACGAAGTCACGGCGGCTGTCGCAGAGGCCTAATAAACCACTATCGTATGTCGATCCAGTCAAGAGTCCGTGCGACCGCTTTCTTCCAGCTTGCGTGTCCAGATTCCCTGCGGTCTGCGCTCCACTGCGGCGTCCAACTCTTGTCGGCTTGCCATTGCCGTCCGAGGTCGTCAAGCTCTTTCCAAAATCCTGTCGCCAGGCCGGCTGCGTATGCGGCACCCAATCCCGTGGTTTCCATTACGACCGGCCGGATGACTTCGACGCCAAGAATGTCGGCCTGCATTTGCATGAGGGTGTTGTTGATCGTAGCACCCCCATCGACTTTCAGAAGCTCCAGGTGCACGCCGGAATCGGCGGTCATCGCATCCAGGACGTCCTTCGTCTGATAGCAGATCGCCTCGAGCGTGGCGCGCGCCAGATGCCCGCGGGTGTTATAGCGCGACAAGCCGACGATTACGCCGCGCGCATCGGAGCGCCAATAGGGAGCGAACAGTCCCGAAAAAGCGGGCACGAAAAAGACGCCGCCATTGTCTTCAACAGAAGTGGCAAGGGTTTCGATTTCCCCCGCGCTCTGAATGATCCCCAGCTGATCCCTCAACCATTGCACTGCGGATCCGGTGACGGCTATCGATCCCTCCAATGCGTACACGGGGGGCCGGTTGCCCATCTTGAAGCAGAGCGTGGTCAGCAGACCGCTTTTCGAAGGCACGATTTCACTGCCCGTATTGAGCAGCATGAAGTTGCCCGTGCCATAGGTGTTTTTGGCGGTGCCTGGTGTGAAGCAAGCCTGTCCCACCATGGCGGCCTGTTGATCGCCCAGATCGCCGCATACCGGAATCCCGTCTCCGATCGAAGCGGGACCGCGGGTAATCCCGTAGTTCGTGTGGTCGGAGGAAGGCCGAATTGCGGGCAGCATGGAGCGGGGGATGGTGAACATATCGAGAAGTTCGCTGTCCCAGTCAAGCGCGCGCAAATCCAGGAGCATTGTACGGCTGGCGTTGGTGACGTCGGTGATGTGTGCGCCACCGTCGCAGCCGCCGGTCAGATTCCAGATCAACCAGGTATCGATCGTGCCAAAGATGGCCTCGCCGCGTTCGGCGGCCCGGCGCACGCCGTCCACATTATCGAGAATCCACTGGATCTTCGCCGCGGAGAAATAGGTCGCCGGCGGGAGCCCGGTCTTTCGGCGAATCACCTGGCCCCTGCCATCCTGCTCCAGGTCGGCCACGATGCGATCGGTCCGTGTGTCCTGCCAGACAATCGCGTTGTACCAGGGCTGGCCCGTCTTGGGATTCCAGACCACGGTGGTTTCGCGCTGATTCGTGACGCCGAGGCCACGCAGCTGGCGGAGAGACAAGTCGGATTTCTTTAAAGCCCCGACGACGACCGCCTTCGTGCGCTCCAGAATCTCGAGAGGGTCATGCTCCACCCAGCCGGGACGGGGCATGATTTGCCTGTGTTCCAGCTGGTCCTTGGCAATCTCATTGCCGCCCTGGTCGAAAACCAGGAAACGAGTGCTTGTAGTCCCTTGGTCGATAGCTGCGATAAACTCCTTCATCATCGGGCGCCTCCTCGCTGTGCTTTGCCGAGTCATGCCGCTTTCCAGCATGTTTCTGCCACAAAAGCTAAGTGCCGGACGACCCGTAGGCGGCGGGCAGAACCAGATTATGCGATGGAACTCACACATTGCTGCTGCAAAATCCTCAAAGCAGAACGGAACAGCTGCCCGGGACCGCGCGCGTCTCGCGCATCACTGGGAATCAGCCAATCCCAAAGGATTCGCGGACAGGATGTCCGCCGTCGCAGGGTTCGTGCCTTCCGGCATTCTGCGGTTTCTCGATTTCTTTTTTCACAACCTCCAAGGGGGCGGATGGTTATCCGCCATTTGAACCGCTTTTTATTTTTATGTCTCTCCGCACGCATACGCGCGCGGCTCTGTTCGCACACGCTGGCATATGTGGGCAAGCGGTTCATAAATCATCAGGGAGGAGCCTATTCAGAACGCCACGCGAAATAAAAACGCTCCGATGGCGCCGCCTGCGATCGGCGCCACCACCGGAATCCAGCTATAGCCCCAGTCCGAATGCCCTTTGCCGTGAATCGGCAGCAGGGCATGAGCGATGCGCGGTGCCAGGTCGCGCGCAGGGTTAATGGCGTAGCCGGTCGGTCCTCCCAGGGACAATCCAATGCCGTAGACCAGCAACCCGACGAGGAAGGGCTGAAATCCCTGGCTGAACGCGACCGTAAGGTCCAGCTCGCCCGGCTTGGTCAAGTGCTGCGCGTTGGCTCCTATCGCCAGAACGCAAAATACGAGCATGGCCGTTCCGATCGTCTCGGCGAGCATGTTTCCGGCCGTGTTTCGAATCGCAGGAACGGTAGCAAAAACGCAGAGTTTTACCGTCGGGTCGTCGGTTTCTTTCCAGTGCGGCAGATAGGAGAGCCACACGACGATCGCGCCCAGGAACGCGCCCGCCAGCTGTGACAGGATGTAGCCCGGGACTTGGGACCACGGGAAGGAGCCGATCAGCGCCAGGGCGAGCGTTATTGCCGGATTGAGGTGCGCTCCGCTGATGCGCCCGACCGTGTATATCGCCAGGGCGACCCCCAATCCCCAGGCCGTGGCGATCACGATCCAGCCTGAATTCTGCCCCTTGGACTTTTTCAATACGACATTGGCAACCACTCCCTCTCCCAGGATGATAAGAATCATGGTGCCTATGAGCTCAGCAAGGTAGATTGACATCGGTATTTCTCCTCCATAGGTCGGGACCGGAACCATCGACGACGGTGAAAACGAGAGATTGCCTGACTGATGGCGAACACGCGCAGCTGACAGCCAGTCATGAGGTCGCATCTGTGAGATTCGTGTAACTGATCCAGCGGCCGAGGTGTGCGCATCTATTGATGCCACGTCTCCATGGCCTTCTGCTCATAGGTATGTACAATAGCAAGCATGTTTAATCAACCGAAGACGTGCTAGAATCGCGGTTGCACCCATCGATCACGAATCAAAGGAGGCCGCAGTTCCATGCAAACGAGACGGAATTTCCTGAAATGCGTTTCTTCTGCCGGGACCGCACTGGCCGCCGGCCGCTTGTTTGGCAGACTCGCCTCGGCGCAAACGGATACATCGGTGACTCGGATATATGTCGATCCCGCGCAAAAAATCGCGCCTCTCGATCGGAAGGTTTTCGGATCTTTTGTCGAGCACCTCGGCCGCTCGGTGTACGGCGGAATATACGAACCCGGGTCGAAGTTGTCTGACCCGGCAACCGGCTTCCGGAAGGACGTGCTGGAAGAAGTGAAAAAACTGCACGTCCCAATTATCCGCTATCCCGGAGGCAATTTCGTTTCGGGCTACAACTGGCTCGACGGCATCGGACCGAAAGACAAGCGTCCGACCGTCTTGGACAAGGCGTGGAACACGATCGAGCCGAACCAGTTCGGGACGAACGAATTTATACAATGGTGCCGAGCCATCAATGCCGAACCGCTGTTGGGCTTGAACCTGGGCACCGGCACCCCCGAAATGGCGGCCGCGCTCGTGGAGTACTGCAACCAGGAACAAGGGACGAAGTGGAGCGAGCTGCGGCGCCAGCATGGGATCGAAAAGGCCCACAACGTCAAGTGGTGGTGCCTTGGCAATGAGATGGACGGCGGCTGGCAGATTGGCCACATGCCGGCGCGCGAATACGGCCTGAAGGCGCGCGATTGCGCAAATCAGATGCGCATGGTCGATCCGTCCGTCCAGCTGGTTGCCTGCGGATCGAGCGGTCCCCTGATGGCGACCTACCTCGAGTGGGACCGGGAGATGCTCGAAGAGTGCTACGACCAGGTAGACGGAATTTCACTCCACTGCTATTACCGCAACGACGCCCAGGAAACCGGCGCGGCCGGCGACACGGCCAAGTTCTTGACTTTCAATCTGGAAATGGAGAGCCAGATTGCAGAGGTAATCGGAGTCTGTGACTACGTACGCGCGCGCAAACGCTCCCGCAAGAGACTCTGGCTGTCCTTCGATGAATGGAACGTGTGGTATCGCGCTCGTGGAGGGGATGGCCAACGCAAACGCGCGCCGAAGCTGCTCGAAGAACCTTACAACCTGGAGGACGCGCTGCTGGTCGGCGGATTCCTCAACTCGCTGATGCGCTCCGCCCAGCGCGTGAGGATCGCATGTCTGGCGCAGCTCGTGAACGTGATCGCACCGATCACGACGGGCCCGGATGGGCTCTTCCTCCAGACAATTTACTACCCGTATGCGTGGGCGCTGCAGTGCGCGCGGGGCGATGTCCTGGACCTCGCGGTGGATTCGCCGACATACGATGTGCAGGGCATCGCTCCGGCACCGTACATCGACGCGTCGGCTACGCTTGACAAGGACGGCCCGGTGAGCCTCTTCATCTTGAATCGAGATCTGAACAAGCCCCGCGACGTGGAAATCGTGTGGCGGGAGGGGGCGCCGCAGCGTGTCCAGTTCTCGCAGGTATTGACGGGGACGGACTTGAAGGCGTCGAACAGCTTCGAAAAACCTAGGAATGTGACGCCCCGGGCGTTTGAGCCCGGCAAGACCGGCCCGGCGAAAACGGTGCTCCAGGTTCCCGCCCGCTCCTACACCGTCATCCAGTGGGGTTCGCTCGCTTAAGGCCTTGCCATCGCTGCGCGCGAGCACGCCGTCAGGCTCACCTTGGGAAACATCGAAGCGATGTCGGATCTGGGCCGGTACTACGCGGCGAAAATTCGGGGCGCTGCGGCGCTTGCCCTCTATGACCGCAGTTCCGATGACGGCAGGAAGCAGGAGGCGCTGCGTTATCTTCAGGCGGCAGCCGAGCACTGGCGGTCGTACTCGCGTGCGTGTATCGCCCAGTACACGCAGCCGCACCCTTACAGCCGTCTGGGCCTTGTGGACATTCCGGCCATCACTGCAAAGGCCCTGGAGGATGTGGAGATCGCCGGACAGTGGAAACCCGGGGCTGTCGGGGACGAGAAGGCAAAGCGCTGTCCGGCGGATCAGCCGTTTCGAAAGTGACCCAATCCTTATACGGGAGCTGCGAAGCCCGGCAATGCCCTCCCGAAATGATCGGGAGGGCTCCATTGCCTGCTTTCCGGTTCAAGTGAATGGCTGAAACCGGGTTTTCTTTTCAGAAAACAACAAGCGATCAATCCAGAAACAGCAACGGGGCGAATTGATACAGGCTTCGCCGCCAAGTCAGCCACTCGTGGGCGGTATTGGGGGATTCGTAGAAGACGCTCTTGATGCCGGCTTGTTGCAGCGCTTCAGCGTTGGTTTTGCCCGTGACGCCGCCCTTCTCGCGGCTTCCGTAGCTGATGAAGACAACCTTCACCTTCTTCCTGAAGGCGGCCATATCGGTGATATCCGACACGGCGATGCTGCCGCCGCTGAAAATGCCGATATGGGAGAACTTGTCAAGATTGGCCATGGTGATCCCCTTGGTCTGCATGCCGCCCATCGAGAGGCCGGCCATGGCCCGATGGCGCTGATCAGCCATAGTACGGAAGTTGGCATCGATGAAGGGAATCAGATCGTCAATGAGAACGCGCTCGAAAGCACTGAAGTTGAAAGTGCCGCGGCCGCCGGGAGCACCGGCGCCGCGTGCCGCTGCGGCGCCCGCAGGAGGTGCGGCCGGAGGCACCGCAGCTCCCCGTTGGGCAGGAGGAGGTCCTCCTGATCTCGCACCGCCGCTGCCGCCGACGTAACTATTGGCCATCACGATCATGAAGGGCTTGGCTTTGCCGGCGGCGATCAGATTATCCATGATCAGGCCGGTGAAGCCCTGGCTTCCCCAGCTGGTTTCATCTTCCCCGCCACCGTGCTGGAGGTACACAACCGGATAGCGCTTGGAACGATTCTTTTCATAGTCCGGGGGAGTGTAAACGAAGCAGCGGAAAGTGGCTTTGGCGGTCTTGGAATAGTAGAGAACCTGCCGCAACTGGCCGTGGGGCACGTCCTTGACGGCATAGAAGTCCAGGTCCTTTGCGGGAACTTCAACCCCGCTGCCCCACCGGCTCGCGCCGTAGAAGAACAGAGTGCCCGGGTCTGGAACCTGGGCGCCGTCGATAACGATCTGGTAGTAGTGGAAACCTTCGTCCTGGGGATTGGAAACACCTGCCCAGGCGCCGTCCTCACCCTTGGTCAATGGGTAGCGTACACCGCCAATATCGAGAAGTACGTTCTGGGCCTGGGGCGCCACGACTCGGGCCCGGACACGACCCTCCGAGTTGACCTGGGGATACTGTCTGTTGGGTTGATTCAGCGACGACGGCTTGAAATCCTCGACAGGCTGGGCCTGGGGCGCTGAATTCACCGGCTGCGGCGCCTGGGCTATGAGCGGGAGCCCCAGCAGCACAGCCAGAAGAGCAAGATATAAAATCGTGGATTTCATGACAATTCCTCCTCAATAGTGAAATAAGAGCGGTGCGAACAGCAGATCAGCTTGAGCGAGGAACAGGACGTTTGCTGAGGCGCCCGAAAAATTCCAAAATCTGGTCGCGCCATTTCGCGGCATCCGCGACCTGAAGGGCCAAACGATCGGCGACTTCTCTATGCCGGCGCGCATCAATTTTGCCGTCGAGCGATTGCCACGTTTTCTGCAATGCAGCCGCCTGTTCCGCCCCTTGCTGATACTTCGCGCACAGTTCGTCCCACAATGTCTTTCCCGACTTCATCCGGTAATCCCACGCGCAACGATGGAACCAGAGAAGATATTTTTCGGGGCAACGCTTGAGGTCATCGAACATGTCACATACTGGCGGAAAGTATTGCTCGACCGCGCGGCCGCCGCGCCGGGTCCGGTCGAAGCCGATGCCTTCCGCGGATGCCTGATGATAGTAAGTCGCCGTCCAGTCGGCTCTCGGCGCACGATCATTCCAGGGCATCGGCGCGTAATGGTCGCCGCCGATCAGGTGATGGAGCCCCAGCGGCATTGTGTAGTTCACGAATGTTTCGCGCGAGCCGATCATCACATCCCGAATGACCGCGACGGTTTTGTCGTCGTTGCTGAAGGTCATGCGCGTCCATTCATCGGCGATTGTTTCGGCGGACATCTCGGGATTCCATGCGAGCCGGCCGAACGCATACCAGTTCGACTGCGAGAAATGATGTCCGCACCAGTTCGTGTCCAATCCGGGGTTCGTCACAGAAACCATTCCCGTGATGCGGCTCGGATGGACTTTCCCCGCCAGAACTTTGGCGACGGTTGAGCCGCTGTCCTTGGCGTGCGTGTCCGAGTTCAGAAACTCCTCCCACATCGTGCCGAGATACACGAGATGTTTTGCCTGGCCGAGATACTCCTGGGTGGCCTGAATTTCAGCGATGACGGGAGTCTGCTTCATTGCGCCGAACAACGGGTGAAACGGCTCGCGCGGCTGAAAATCAACCGGGCCGTTCTTGACCTGCACCGCGACGTTGGGGCGGAATTGTCCGTCGAGCCGCGTGAACTCAATGTAGGCGCGCTTGGCGCGGTCCGGATCAATGTCCTCGTCGTAAACAAACGCCCGCCACATGACGTTGCCTCTGTGCGGAGCGAGCGCATCCGCCAGCACGTTTGCCCCTTCGGCATGCGTGCGCCCATACGTTTTTGGCCCGGGTTGTCCCTCGGAGTTCGCCTTGACGAGAAAACCGCCAAAGTCCGGAATGAGACCGTAAATCTCGTCGGCTTTTGCCTTCCACCAATTCATCACGCTCCGGTCCAGCGGATCGGCTGTTGCCAAACGCCCCAGCTGCACCGGCGCGGAGAAGTTGGCCGATAAATACATCCGAACACCGTACGGCCGCCACACGTCCGCGAGCGCGGCGATCTTGCGGAGCGATTCCGACGCAAGCATGCGCACGTCGGCATTGACGTTGTTGATGACCGCGCCGTTGATGCCGATGGAGGCGCAAGCGCGCGCGTAATCGGCGTAGCGCTGACTCAGTTTTTCCGGCAGCGCATTCCAGTCCCACATCGAGCGGCCGGCATAGCCGCGCTCAATCGAGCCGTTGGGATTGTCCCAGTGGTTCATCAGCCGAAGCTGGAGCGCCGGCCGCTCGGCAATGCCAAGCCGATCGATCGGCTGGCCGGTTTGCATCAGCCGCAGGAAATGAAACGCACCATACAGCGCACCGATATCATGGTTGGAGGCGATCACTGTCACCGGATGTTTTGCGATCGTAGCCGAGCGGATGATGAAGCCTTCGTCACCAGTGGCAAGCAGGTCGGCGGTCCAGTTCAGATCGCGGATAAGTGACGAATTCCCCGCTGTGCCGACGATGACCGCGCCGGCCTGCAATCCGTTTTCATTCAGGGAAACCGCCCTGCCCAGCATCGCCGTTGTGGCGGTACGCAACTCATCGCGGATAATGCCACACGTAGCCGAAGGGCCGTCCACGCGAAGTTGCCGGACGATGCGGCCATAGGTCCTGGCGGCGTCACCCGACGTAATATATCGTAGCCAGAGCTTGTAGCCGTCTTCATCCATTGGCTGTGCCTTCGGTTCGGCTGCTCGACTCCTGGCCGTGCAATCATCAACACAGAAGCCTGCGGCACTTGCCAGGCTTGCCGCCACAAACTTGCGTCTGGAAATTTTCATAATTCAGTCTCACGCTAAGCGGTTCTGTCGGCGCGCAGTGAAATCCGCTCACCATTTCAGCTCTCAAGTTACTTGCCGGCCGGTACTATCTCAATCCCGTTGATTTCCGGATTCTCGATATTGGGGGTGAAGACGATGATCAGCTTGCCGTTGGAGACGCTGACGTCGAAGGTCTTGAGCAGGGCTTTGCAGAAGCCGACCTCGGCGAAAATATCCAGGTCCTTCAGTTCCTTGTCCTGAACCTTGACGGAGAAAACGCGCTGGCCCTTGTCCGTGATGCCGTCGAAAGTCTCGGCGAAGTGGAGCTTGACCGTGTAGTTGCCATTGGGGACTGCCTGGGTGAAGCGGGTCATGCTGTAGTGTTCGGTGCGGTAGATGGGGGCCATGTCGGTATCGGCGATGGGAATATCGCCGCGATCGATGGTGTTGCCATCTTCGATGCCCGTCTCGGGCGCCCAGACGTTGCCGCGGGGGTCGGTGTAAGGCTCGAACGCCCCGGCGTTGATCCGGATCGGCTTGAACGCCCCGGCCGCGGGGGTGGCTGCCTTGCCGGCACGGATGCTGCCGGCCGCCGCCAGGAGCAGGAGCAGGGATGTCAGAACGACACAGAGGCTGTGAACGGAGTTGATCAAACGCATAAGAGACCTCGATTCTCCTTGATATCTGGCGGCAAGTGTAATGCGGTGCGGCCACCGTTCGCAAGAGGTCATTACCGCGTCCGGCGTGTCGCTTGGCCGTGCTCTGGCGCATACACTACCGCCCACTGGCGAAACGTGGATCGGCCGGTAGGGTGGGGTGGAACACATAGGAAGGTTTCGGTTGCTTTGGCGCGGATCTGACGCATACTTGGGTACCAGCCATAACTCGGCAGTTCGGTGGAGGAACAAATGAAAATCCGTGTAGTTCTTGTGGCCTTGTCTTTTACTTTGATTTTCGCCACGGTATGGCAGGAGGATTGGGCTAGAACTCCCAATCCGGGGCAGACGACGGTGAGCATTTGCGGGGAGCAGTTCTTTATCAACGGAAAGCCGACGTATGAAGGGCGGAAATGGAGAGGTTTTCGAATCGAGGGACTGCTTATGAATTCCCGGATGGTTCAGGGTATTTTCGATGACCTCAATCCCCAGACTGCAGGCCGGTGGTCGTATCCCGACACAGGAAAATGGGACCCGCAACGCAACGTCAATGAATTTGTCGCAGCCATGCCCGTGTGGCGCAAGTATGGGTTGCTGGCCGTTACCGTCAATTTTCAAGGAGGATCGCCGGAAGGATATTCCAGAGGACAGCCCTGGCTCAACTCAGCCTTTGAGCCCGATGGCGCCATGCGGGCGGCCTATCAGGAGCGCATGAAAAAAATCCTCGATCAGGCCGACAGGCTCGGGATGTTCGTGATTGTCGGATATTTCTATTTCGGCCAGGACGAACGTCTCACCGACGAGGCCGCGGTCATCAAAGCCGTGGACCATGCGACTCTTTGGCTGCTGAAGGGGGGTTGGCGAAACGTGCTGGTTGAGATCAACAACGAATGTGACGTTAGTTACGATCATGCAATCCTGAAACCGGCCCGGGTGCACGAACTGATACGCCGCGTGAAGAAGCAGACGTACGACAACCGGCACCTTCTCGCCAGCGTGTCTTATGGAGGAAACAAACTGCCGGGCGAGGAAATCGTCAGAGAGGCGGATTTCATTCTGCTGCACGGCAACGGCGTAAAGGATCCGAAGCGAATCGCTGAAATGGTGCGGCAGACGCGCGCAATCCCCGGGTACAAGCCCAAGCCGATCGTCTTCAACGAAGACGATCACTTCGACTTTGACAAGGCCGAATACAATTTTGCCGCCGCAATCAGCGAGTATGCTTCATGGGGCTTCTTCGATTACCGGTTCAAAGGAGAAGGTTACGATGAGGGATATCAATCGGTGCCCGTGAACTGGGGCATCAGTTCGGAACGGAAAAAGGGATTTTTCGCTTTGCTCGCCGAGATCACAGGAGGGGTGAAGTGATGTGGCACAGAACCATGCCTTGGATCGTTCTTCTGAGTGTTGCGTCTCTCGCTGCAAATCCGTACGGCGCGGCGACAGGCGGCCCCGGTGTGGCCGTTCTCCTGGTCGACACAGATCGCGTCATGGGAAACATCGACGAGGCCATCTACGGCCACTTCCTTGAACATATCAACCATTCCGTTGTCGACGGGCTGTTCGCCGAACAGATACAGGGCTGCGGGTTCGAAGGCAAGGATTTCGAAACGTATTGGAGACCCTTCGCAGACCGCGGCTCTGTCCAGCTCGCAAATGTGAAGTTTGAAAACGGCGAAAAGAGCGTACGCATCGAGCTCAACAACGGCACCGCCGGCATTCGGCAGGGTCGCATCTATGTGCAGGCCGGGTACGAGTACAATGGGTCCGTTTGGCTCAAACCAGAACTGGGCACGGTGAAAGTGACCTTCCGGGTGAAAGACTCCGATGGCAAGCCCGTGGTGGAAGCGCCGCTTAGGACGTCCGGATCGGCCTGGCGGGAAGTCCGCTATGCATTCTCCAGCAACAGGACCGACGGACAGGCAACGGTTGAGATCGCCGCCGCCGGCACCGGGGCCATTCTGTTGGACTTCATATCGATGATGCGGGCCGACGTGCGCAAGAACGGCATGCTGCGTCCCGACCTGGTCGAAGCCCTGCGCGGCCTGAAGCCTCCCTTCATCCGCTGGCCCGGCGGGTCGTTCGCCTCCATCTATCGATGGAAGGACGGCATCGGCCCCCACGTCTCCCGCAAGTACCATCCCAACACGATCTGGGGCGGGTACTCCGACTACTACGGTTTCGGCACTGACGAATTCCTGGAACTCTGCCGGCAGCTCAGCACCGAGCCGCTGATCGTCTTCGCCGCGACAAGCACCGACCCGAACATGGTGCAGGACGCCATGGACTGGGTGCATTACCTGAACGATCCGCCGACAACGGAGTGGGGCAAGAAACGAGCGGCCAATGGGCACGCCGAACCCTACAAGGTCAAGTTCTTCCAGATCGACAATGAGCCGATGAACCACGGTCTGACGCCCGAGCAGTACGCCGGGATCGTCAACGCGTATGGCAGCCGGCTGCGGAAGATTGCGCCGGAGGCGAAGATTTTCGCCTGCGGGCAGAAGCGGTCGAACGACATGGTCTGGAGCGAGAAGGTCGTCGACATCGCCGGCGACAACTTCGACATCCTCGGCTGCCACAACTACGAATACGAGAACGATAATTTTCAGACGGGGCTGCTCCGCATACAGGACTACCTCGTCAAGCTGCGGGACTATGTCCGTGCGTCGAAGCATCCGCAAATCAAGCTAGCGGTCCTGGAATGGAGTCTCTGCCGGACGTACGATTGGCGGTCCGGCCTGCACACCGCCGGCAGTCTGATACTGTACGAGAAGCTGAGCCCCGAACTGGCCATGAGCTGCCCCGCCCTGCTCCTGCGAAATACGACGGACGACCCGCTGTGGCGCGCGTTCATCTATCACGACCACATGACATGGTTCCCCGGCTCGGGATACGTTGTCGAGAAGCTCTTCCGCGAGCACTACGCGCCGAAGCACTTCGCCTCCACGTCTGGCACCTTCCGTGACATTCCGAACCGCAGGGTCTTCTTCGACGATATCTCCCAGATGAAACCAGAAAACTGGCGGCCCGGCACGGTGGATGCCATCGCCGCCGGCAGTGCCGACGGCAAGCGGATCGTCATCAAGGCGGTGAACTACGAGGGCAATCGCAATACCCTTCTGGCCCGCCTGCAGGGCTCCGCTGTCCCCGCGAACGCCGAGGTGAAGGTTTACACGGTGAAAGCCGATCTCGTAGACGCCCCATCCCTGGAGAATCCAGATAGGATCAAGCCTTTTCAAAGCACGATGTCCTACGCGCGGGACCTGACGATCGACCTGGATCCCTACACTGTCGCCGTCATCGAGATCGTCGCAAAGTGAGCCAGAGCAGCAACGCCGGAAGTGCACTTCAATGCAACAGATGTTTCGAAGGATAGTCCTGTGACTTTGGTGATGGAAATAGCAGGGACACTTTAATTAAGGTGTCAAATGCGATCAGGCATATGGGTTGTTACTCCACGATCTGAACAAATTCGACTCATCAAATGCTCGTATCCAAATCCGCCTCTTGTGATTAAGAGCGTCTGTATCTGATCCGAAATCCCAAAAGGAGAATATAATGGCAACATTCAAGCCGGTGGCCTTACTCAAAAGGACGGCAAAATTCATAATATCCTCCATGTCGCTGTCTGGTTCTTTGCCGCAAATCATGCCACAAAACCATGTAGAGAAGACTTTATTCAAATGGGCGCGGCCGGATACTTGGGCGATCGGAGCCGTGGGGATCTGGCTACTATTCTGCAGTGAATCGGCTTTCCCGGCCGAATCGAACAAACACATCTGGGAACTGCACGAAATTGAATTGCACGCCTCAAAGTCCTACGCAAATCCCTATGTTGATGTGGAGATCTGGGTGGAGTTGACCGGCCCCGGTTTCGCACGGCGTGTGTACGGCTTCTGGGATGGAGGGGACCTGTATCGGGTGAGAATCGTCGCAACGGCTCCCGGGACGTGGAGTTGGATCAGCGGCTCCAACCAACCGGCGGACAAGGGCTTGAACGGCAAGAGGGGCCGTTTTGCAGCGCATGACTGGACAGATGATGAGAAGCGAGCGAATCCCACCCGGCGCGGATTCCTGCGCCCAACCTCCAATGGCCACGCCTTGCAGTATCCGGATGGGACCCCTTTTTTCCTGCTCGGCGACACCTGGCTCGGCGCGGTCACCTGGCGCCTGCCGCTCACGGAGGCACGTGTGGAGCCAGCTTACGAGGCAGCGCCCGGTGTCACCTTCCAACAGGCAGTGGCATTACGGAAGCGACAGGGATTCAACTCTGTAAGCATGATCGCAGCCTTTCCGACCTGGGCATCAGATCAATACCCGAACACTTATGCAGACAAGAAAGGCATTTTCTATCGCAATGCCTGGGAACAATTTGGCGTGATGGTGCCGGGGGGCAAGCCCACGGCGAAATCCATGCACGACGAGCGGGGCTACCGTCCCTTCGAGGTCCTTCCCGACCGGGAGGGGTTGCCGGACTATGACCGGATCGTGCCTCAGTTCTTCCGGAGCCTCGACCGTAAGATGCAACTGCTCAACGAACAGGGATTCATCGCCATGCTCGAGACCGTCCGCCGCGACGTTGCCCCGCCGTGGAAGGCCTATTTCAATTTTGACGAGTCGTTCTCGCGGTTCGTCGAGTACATGGTTGCGCGATATGGCGCCTACAATCTTATCTTCAGCAAGGTCCACTTCGACATCTACCTGCCCAACCTCAGCCTCACAGCCGATGAATTCAATCAGGCGTTGAATTATCACTACAAGAAATATGGACCGATGCCGTTCGGCCAGCCGGTCACTTCCCTGATCGATCACGCCACCGATATGACATTCGGCACGGGCGAGAAAGCTCCGTGGATTACCATGCACAGCACGGGCAATAAACCTCGTGATCACGGGATCTATGCCGACATGGAACGGCAGTTTCGCCTTTCACCGGCGATGCCGACCGCCAACCTGGAACCGCACTATACCGGATGGGTGCACGGGAACAATGTGGTGAACGGAGAGCAGGCGGAATCGGGTTCAGACCGTGATAACTACTTTTCGCGGGCTCAGATGTATGGGTGTGTACTTTCGGGTGGCTTGGCCGGCCATGTTCACGGGACTGGCGCCTATGACGTAACCAGTGCCTCGGAACCGCGCGGGGGGCGGCCCTATTTCTGGGAGGCCCTGCGCTACTATTCGGCCGAATACATGCGAGGGCTGGGCGAATTCATGCTCTCAGAAGGAACCCGCTACCGCGATCTCGAGCTCGCCTCCGATGCGCTGGAACCACGCACGGCCCCCGGCAGTTCAGAACAGGGATTGGACGGCTGGTCGTTCCTGATGCGCACACCGGCGCGCGACCTGGGTTTCTTCTACTTCGAGAACCGGGCGAAACAGCCGTTGACCTCGGGCTGGAAACCGAACACCCATTATCATTTCACCTGGTTCGATCCTAGGACCGGCAAATGGAGCCAAGCCGTCGAACTTGTCACTGACGACCGCGGTGTCATCCAGCTGCCGGTATTCCCCGGAAATGAAGCAGTAGCAAGCACAGACTGGGCGGCGAAAATCCTCGCCCGATGAAAGAATATACAAGAACCAGCGCATCGAATTGGTGTCAACTGCGCGCATAGCGCTTTCTCACGCGCCATTGCATTCCCTTGCCCGGCGAGCACCGCTCAAAGGCATGCAGTGATTGTGCAGCCACCGGTTGCCCGCCAGTATGAGTTTCGGCGCCCAGCCCATGGCCGATCTGGCAGTCAGGATTGGGAATGGCGGCAAAGCAATCCGGCCGGACGCGTCGGCGACGAGAGCGACATCCCCGTTGATCCAATTGCCGTTTCTAGTATCGAACCAACGAGCCTTGTTTGGTCACGTCCTATATTCCTCGAATATCAGCTTTCGAAATAAACGCCAGACTATACCAACGGGGCTCGCAGGCCAGCGTACCGCAGTTCCCGGGTGGCGCACTCTTTTCGCGAGCAGAGTGCAACTGCCGTGCCGGCGGCTTAGCCCTGTCCCATGCAACGGACCATATTGAGGGTCGACATGTGGGCGCGGTGATCGGAGGTGATCATCATGCCGGCCGCGAGCAGATTTTCTATGCCCGCCACGCGCAGGGCGCCCGGACAGGGATGCCGTACGTGCTTCCGTTCTTGACCTGGAGCCGCGGAGCCATGTCGTGGAAGCCGTAGACGAACACCTGATCATCAAAGTGCTGTCCTTCGATCACGTCCTCGTGAGTGATGTCATAGGTGCACGTGGTGAGCCGCGTTCGTCGGATGTTGAACGACGGACTCGTTCTGGCCATGAAGGCTTTTTCACACCCGGGGACGAATTTGCGGAAGAGCTGGGCTGGCTGATCTGCACAATTCTTCGTCGCGGCAGTACCGGCCAGATGAGTTCGCGCAGATCAAGCCGACGGATAGATTTTGCAGCCCTCCGCGATTGGGTCATTCAAAGATAAAGATGCAGCCCTACCTGGCGTAAGGATTGTATTTGATCGCGCCGGTCTTTTGATCGCGCGAGAAATGCTTCGCGAACTCCCAGCCGATTTTGCCGTACTCGGGATACAGCGCGTGGATCAGATTCTCCGTATAGGCCAGGGCAATCATCGGAACGCCGTCGGCATCGTTGATATACCAGCGGTGGTTGTCGTACTCGCCGTTAAGTTTGGTGCGCTCGATGCGGTCGGCTTTGAAGCCATTGACCGGGTACGTCTTGAAATCGAACGCATCGATTGTCTTCATGCCGTTGTAGCCGATGAAGAGCTTGAGCTGGTTCTGGTAGCCCACCGCGATGTTTCCGTTCACCTGGTCGAAGGCGCCGCCGAGATCGAAGGCGGAGGTGGTGAACATCACCGGCACGCGATACTTCTTGAACTGCGCCACCTGTTCGGGGGTGCCGGTGTAGCCGGCGGCGGCCATGGGGACGGCAGCCGCGAACACGGACGGATCGCCGTTGATGGCGCGCAGCGTGGCGGCGCCGCCCATCGAGTAACCGGTCACATAGACGCGGGAAGCGTCGAGCGCCGGATATGTCTTGAGCATGTACTTAACCAGCTTGGGCAGGACGTCGGAGAGGAGGCCCGCGATGTTCTGGTGATCCGGTGCCACCATGGCAAAGCGATCCGTACCAGCGAGGGAGAGCAGGCCGATTTCATCGACGAACTGGTGCGGGTCGTCTCCGCCGCCGTGCAGGGCGAGCCAGAGCGGCACCGTGCCGGCCGGAGCCTTGGCGTTGACCACTTCGTCGGGCAGATACTCAACCCAGGTCTGCAGGTATGCGCCGTTTTGGGCTTTCACGTCGCTGAAACGATTTTCCTGCCTAAAGGTCACATGGATGCCGTCCGCCGTGACGCCGTTGATGACAGCATTCCGGGCGCAGAGGGAATATGGTGCCTGGTCCATGCTGTAGCCCTGATACGGCGTGGAAGCCGAGTTTAGCCCCTGCTTGACTACCCCGACGCGCAAGGCCTTAATGAAGAGGCTGTTATAGGCGTCCTTGATGTACTTGGCCGCATCCGGTTTCTGGTCCGTGGCCACTACCACACGCCTCACTGGGAGCGCCTGGTCGTAGAAAGACTCAATCCCATTGGCGCTCGCGTAGGCGTTCGCGCCATTGGCCTTTTTGTACTTCTCTATAGTGGAATCCGCCGCATTTACCAGGTAGGCCGGGACGAGCGCCGCCACCTGGCGGGCGCTATCCATTTTGCCGTTTATGAGCAGCATGCCCGCGATGCGGCTGACATAGTCGAGGGTTCCGGCGATGTAGTTGTTGACGAAGGTCGCGCCGCCGTCGAGCCCGATAACGTAGAAGTAGCTGAAGCCGCCGAAGTACTCGGCATCGGAGTAGCCCACCCCGCCACGGCCAGGGCCTTCCGAGGCCTTCTGCGCGAACATGGCCGTCTGCAAGGCATAGTAATTCTTCTGGTCGCCAGCGGTGAAGGCCTTCCCATCCGCCGGGGTGACGAGCACGACGCTGCCGAGGGCCTCATCGATGATCTTGATGACTCCCAGATCCTTCAGGTACTGAAGCGCGGCATCCTTGTTCGCGAACGTCTTCTCGGCAAACACCACAAGATTCGTGTTGATGCGGGCCGCAGCGCGTCCGCCATACATGTTTGGCGACCTGTAAATGTGAGTGGTTCCCTTCGTGTAGCTATCCAGAACGGGATGAGACTTGAAAGTCCTCCCGGTATTGCCAGCGATTTTGGCGACAGCCACAGGGCCGTTCACACGGGCTTCTTCCAAGGTCTCAAAGGTAGCCTGGTTCTTCTGGCTGCCGGAGTAGTCCAGCGGAAAGGCGCCAGACAGCAGCGACATGCTCACCATGAAGGCGAGTGCCAGCGTCATGGGTGAATGTTTCTTGAACATTGTCAGATCCTCCTTCGCTTTTCGAGATCCTGATTGGCGCGCCTTCAGCGTCGCGTTTTGTCCGGGGCAGTCGCGGCTGCGTGGGCGCCCATGTTGCACCGGGTGCACACTGGAGAAAAGGTGGTTGCCTGCACCTTCGACGACGGCCCGCATCCGGCGCACACGCGGGAAGTGCTCGATCTGCTGGCCGGAGACAGTGCAATGGCGACGTTCTTTCCTGCCGGGCAGGAAAGCAGCGACTTTCCAGGGGAGCTGCAAGCGGTCGTTGCCGCCGGGTATCAGGTTGATAATCACACCTGGTCCCATCCACGGCTCATCTTCATGAGCGCAGCCCTTGTTACCCGGAAATTCGAATCGACTGACCGGATTATCCGCCTGGCCGGATTCCACGATCCTATCCTGGTTCGGACGCCGTTCGGAAAACGTTCGCTGACAGCTCCCCTATATCTTGCCGGGAATCGGCGCCTGAATGTGTTCTGGGACTGCGAGCCGGAATCCAACCGTGCCCTGGAAGGGCATGCGGAAAAGCCGGCCGCCGATGTCGCCGCGCTCGTGCGACAAGATTCGATCGTGCTGCTGCAACTGATGTATCCTTCCCGCGGCGCATCGCGCGAGGCGCTTAGCCTCATTTTGCAGGCTCTGGAAAAACAGCATTCCGATTCGCCACCATCAATGAGCTGGTAACTCTGGGCCAGAGGGAATAGCTCCCATCACAGAACCGCAACATAGTAGTTGGAGTGCCCCACATAACGAAATCTCTGTTGTCCGGGAGTGTTCGAGCTACTGCTGTCCAATCCGGTTCCATAGGCACCCTCAACGACTTCTGCTGTAATATTGGTTGGGCGCACCGGGCGTGGGAGCGTTGCTGGCGACCTGCGCCCCGCTGGCATGCGCCCGGGTCAACGCAGCGGTGAGGGTGATGCCGCTTCCGGCGACCTGTGCACCGACCGCGTGCGCAAAGGGGACAAGGGGACAGACGCATTTAGCGGCCGCAGTTGCGCGCAATATGCGTCTGTCCCCTTTGTTTTAGTTCAGTTCCACAAGCGCCCTCATGGACGTCTCCTGTATCGGTTGGGCGCACCGGGCGTGGGAACGTTGCCGGCGACCTGCGCCCCGCTGTCATGCGCCCGGGCTAATGGAGCGGAGAGGGTGATGCCGGTGCCGGAAAGCTGTGCACCGGGCTCGTGCGCAGACTTGAGCGGCGCCGTGACGGTGATTGTGGCGCTGCCGCCAGGGCCGCCGCGGCCGGGGCCGCCGCCAGGGGGGCCGCCTCTGCCGGTGGAGGCTATGACCGCCGTCTCCTGGTTCGCGCCACTGTCGATGGTGATGGTCTGACCGGCGGTAAAGCCTGCGCCGCCGGCGACAGGGATCACGGTCGCGCCCACGGCGGTGGCAGCGCCCACCGTGGTGGCACCTGCCGTGCCGACCGTCGCGATGACGGCGGTCTCGGGGTTCGCGCCCGTATCAATCATAATCGTCTGGCCGGCGTCAAAGTCGGCCACGCCGGCGACTTTGATATTGTTCGCGCCGGCGGCCGAGGCGACCGACAGAGTGGTGGCGGGCTGCAACAGGAAATCGGTGCAGTTGCTGTCGGTGTCGATGCCGTCCGGGAAGCGGCCCGCGCTCCTGTGGGGCGTAGCGACGGCCGGACCACCGCCCCGTCCGCCGAAGCCGCCCCTGCCCCCGCCGGGCGCAGGCACGCTGCAGCCACTCCTCCCTGTCCCGGATTCGGCCTGGTAACCCTCGGCGGCCCATGGGTCGACGAGGCCGCCGTAGTTGAGGCTGTCGACGACCAGGCCGGCGGCGTCACGCAGCACCATGTTGCCGGCGTTGGAAAGGGCGGGGCCTCCGAACCACTGGTTGGGCTTCTGCGTCCCTTGGTAACCCGCGGTCGTGACCCTCTCGTCACGCACAACCGCATCGATCGGGTGGTTGTTGGCCAGGGGTTGGTCGAGTGTGATGCCGGTTCCGAGCGGCTGGACGGGCTCGTTACTCGAGTGGGCAAAGGCCGTCGCGGGCTGGAAGCTGATCCCCGTTCCCCAAACGCTGAAGGGGAGGTTGGACGCATGGTTGAACTTCAGCGGGGCGGCCAGGTCGAGGCCCGTGCCCTTGTCCTCCGCATCCCTTAAGGGGCCGGCGAAGG
>Ga0316620_10000130_pt1 | contig 29617 bp, 34 predicted proteins | sample OWC_Aug_M1_C1_D5_FD_207651 | JGI IMG/M metagenome (GOLD analysis project Ga0316620, IMG submission 207651) | Wetland soil microbial communities from Old Woman Creek delta, Ohio, United States - OWC_Aug_M1_C1_D5_B | ecosystem: Environmental > Terrestrial > Soil > Wetlands | place: USA: Ohio...
GCGTCCACGTGGGGCGTGGGGTTAGCTGCAAAGGCATTCATGTTTATGCGCGAACGATACGTCATCCCATTCCTAAATTGCGCTCGTACTCCTAGGGAGTCCAAAAGACCTGCTTCTTGAGAGCACTTACTCCCCCATCACTCGGACACCTGAAAGACGACTCATGCATCGGGCTCGGCAGATCACCGCCGCGTCGAGCATACGAAACTGCTTCACCAAGCAATTTGTGGTCGGCCGCGCGGTTGATAAGAAAACGGTCGCGCCGCAATTCCGGATTTCCGCGCCGGTAGTACTGAGTTTCCAATTCGTAGTAGTACAAATCGTTTGCCTTCGCATAATTCTTAGGCGGGATGTCGATCGTTCCGAATCTGTCGAACTTCTCTCGTGGATACTCCACTTTCTCGTAGACCTTGATTCCACCATCGGTAGCGCACAAGCGCTTCACCTCGGCGTCAAGTTCAGAATTTGAAACCGATGCACACGCCGCTGCGCCCAATAGGAGCACTGCGGCGATTCCAATTCCAGGAACTCGATTCATTGCAGCTAACGTTCACGCCCACCGGCGCGCGCCGGTTGGACCTTGCGATAGCCGCCGATCGCGCGCGTCCGAGTGGGGCGTCGTATTGGGCAGCACGCTAAGCGCACTCCGGATGCCGGTGCCGTCGGCCATTGGCTAACAAAGAGTTAAACGAGAGCCTTAGTGTCTAAAGTTCCAGGGATCGGTCATGTCGACGGGCGGCTTCCGTCGATAAAGCTCGCAAGTATGTCCGTGGGTTTCAACCTCAAACCGCCTTTCCCATTGAGCTGCAGTCGCCTCGTCCTTCTCGCCGCCTATGCCGTATCTGTACCAATCAGCGAGCGTACAGTGAGATGCGGCAGCTCTCTTCCCAATATCATGGTGATTGTTCGCCCATGTTTCGAGAATCCGCCTCGCAACGGTGACATCGGATTTGACGAAGCATCCGCTCGTATATGCGAATGCAAGAACTTGCATTTCATCCGCGCCTGGTGCAATCGGCTGCCCGGTCGCAACTTTGACCATTTTCCAATCTCCATTGCAATTTCGGAGGGATTCGACATCCAGCACTCGTTTTTCTACGGCGCACTCTTGAGCTAACGTACGCGACGCGAACGCATTCACACTTAGCAGAGCTATGAACATTGCTGGAACGCAAATTCGCAAGAGTCCCATTTCAATCTCTCCCTGAAATCGTGCTGCCCAACGTGCCCGGTAACCGGCGCGTGCCCGGCAGCCTACGTGCATGGCGGCGCGTCCGCACGCGTCCGCGTTGACCGGGGGGTTAGGTTGCATTTCGCTCCTCACGATAGGCGCGGTTTGCCTCCTTGATTAGGGCGACTAGGCAATAGGCGAACACGGCTGCGAACAGTAGAGCTAGGACGATTGCGCCAAAAGACAAGGCCGACGATTCGCGCCACGCGTAGTAGATGAAGCTGATGCCTGCATATGCCCCCGCGGGCAATGAAACGCAGAGCCCGAGCCAGAGAAGGACTTTGCGGCGCTTGGTCATCATGCAACCTAACGTGAAATAGTCGGATTAGCTGCTGAATATCATAGCCCTCGTCGGGACAAGTCGGTGTCAACTTCCTTGGAATCAGGACGTTAAAGGTATGGATATTTGTACAGTGCCCATGATGGCCGACTTACCATGGACCAAGTCCCTGATTCGTCCCCTGAAACGCCCGGATCGCCGGACGGCCGGACAAAGGCGCGGCTGATTGATCAGTTCCGCGCGGCGATTCGCTCGCGGCACTACAGCCGGCGCACGGAGAAGACCTACTGGTACTGGATCCGCTGGTTCATCCGCTTCCACGGCACGCGCCATCCGGCCGAGATGGGCGCGGGCGAGGTGACGGCGTTCCTGTCGTGGCTGGCGACGGAGCGCGACGTCGCGGCGGCGACGCAGAACCAGGCGCTCTCCGCGCTCTTGTTCCTGTACCAGAAGGTGCTCGGGCAGCAGCTGCCGTGGCTCGATGAGCTGGTGCGCGCGAAGCGCCCGGTGCGCCTGCCGGTGGTGCTCAGCGAAGCCGAGGTCGGGCGCCTGCTCGCCGAGCTGCGCGGGATGCTGCGCATCATGGCGGGGCTGCTCTACGGCGCGGGCCTGCGCCAGATCGAGTGCCTGACGCTGCGCGTGAAGGACGTGGACTTCGCCTACCGCCAGATCCTGGTGCGCGACGCCAAGGGCGGCAAGGACCGCGTGACCATGCTGCCCGAGAACCTGGTGCAGCCGCTGCAGGCGCATCTCGGGCGCGTGCGCGCGCTGCACCGGCGCGACCTCGCCGAGGGCTACGGCGAGGTGTGGCTGCCGCACGCGCTCGCGCGCAAGTACCGGCGCGCGGGCTACGAGTGGGGCTGGCAGTTCGTGTTCCCGTCGAAGAACCGCTCGGCCGAGCCCGACACGGGCGTGATCCGGCGCCACCACGTGCACCCCGACACGCTCGGGCGCGCGGTGAAGCGCGCCGCACGCGCCGCGAAGATCGTCAAGCCGGTGAGCTGCCACACGCTGCGCCACTCGTTCGCCACGCACCTGCTCGAGCGCGGGCAGGACATCCGCACGGTGCAGGAACTGCTCGGACACTCGGACGTCTCGACCACGATGATCTACACGCACGTGCTGAACCGCGGCGCGCGCGGCGTGCAGAGCCCGCTCGACCGGCTGGAGCAGCCGCTGGCGCGCTACGCGTCCTAGTAGGACTTCGGCAGCCCGAGCACGCGCTCGGCGATGAAGCAGAGAATCAATTGCGGACTCACGGGCGCGATGCGCCCGACGAGCGACTCGCGCAGGTAGCGCTCGACGTGGTACTCCTTGGCGTAGCCGTAGCCGCCGTGGGTCATGACGGCCTGCTGGCAGGCGTCGAAGCTCGCCTCGCCGGCGAGGTACTTGGCGGAGTTCGCCTCGGCGCCGCAAGGCTTGCCCTGGTCGTAGAGCCAGGCGGCCTTGAACGCCATCAGGTTCGCCGCCTCGAGCATCATCCAGTTCCTCGCCAGCGGGTGCTGGATGCCCTGGTTCTGGCCGATCGGGCGGTCGAACACGATCCGCTCCTTCGCGTACTGCGCGGCGCGTTTCACCGCGCAGCGCCCGAGGCCCACCGACTCGGCGGCGATGAGGATGCGCTCCGGGTTCATGCCGTGCAGGATGTACTCGAAGCCCTTGCCCTCCTCGCCGATGCGGTCTTCCTCCGGCACCGGCAGGCCGTCGAAGAACACCTGGTTCGAGTCGACCGCCTTTCGGCCCATCTTCTCGATCTCGCGCACCTCGACGTACTTGCGGTCGAAGTCGGTGTAGAAGAGCGTGAGGCCGGCGTCGGCCCGGGTGAGCAGCAGCACCTTCTCCGCGACCTGCGCGGTGGAGATCCACACCTTCTGCCCGGTGACGATGTAGCTTCCGCCCCGCTTCACCGCCTGGGTCTTGATGCGCTTGGTGTTGAGGCCGGTGTTCGGCTCGGTCACCGCGAAGCAGGCGCGCTCGCGGCCGGCGATGAGGCCGGGCAGCATCCTCTTTTTCTGCGCCTCGTTGCCGAACACCACCACCGGGTTCAAGCCGAAGATGTTCATGTGCACCGCCGACGCCCCGGAAAAGCCCGCGCCCGATTCGCTGATCGCCTGCATCATCACCGCCGCTTCGGTGATGCCGAGCCCCGAGCCGCCGTAGGCTTCCGGCATGGCGATGCCGAGCCACCCGTCCTTGGCGAGCGCCTGGTGCAGCTCCGCGGGAAAGCCGCCCTCCTTGTCCTTCTTCAGCCAGTACTCGTCGGGAAAGCGCGCGCAGATCTTCGCGATCGCCGCGCGGATCTGCTCCTGCTCGGGGGTGAAGGCGAAGTCCATCAGTGGCTCCGCGCCGCGCCCGACCTGAACAGCTGGGCGATCTCGCCGTCGTCGAAGCCCAGTTCCACCAGGATCTCGCGGCTGTGCTCGCCGCGCTCGGGCACGCCGCGCCGCAGGGCGCCGCCGCGGCGCCCATTCGCCCACACCGGGAACATGGCGAAGGCCTCGCCCGCCGCGCTCGCCACCGTCTCGCGCGCGCGGATCTGCGGCAGCGCCGCCGCTTCCGCGGGCGCGAGGCAGAGGTCGACCGGGACGTCGTTCGCCTCGAACAGGGCGACCCACTCGTCGCAGGTTTTGGATTTCATGACGTTTGTCAGTTGAAGCGAAAGCGAATCACCGTTCGCTCGGCGAGTTGCGTCGCTCGCGAAGCGCGCGTCGTCGAAGCCGGGAACGCACTTCACGAAGTTCTTCCAGAAGTGCTCCTCCAGGATGCCGACGGTCAGCCGCCGGCCGTCGGCGCACTCGTAGACGTCGTTCCCGGGAAAGAGGTGCGCCCGCGGATCGACGCCGGGGTCGAGCCCGTGGCGCATCGCGGCCCAGAAGAACGCCGCCTCGAACACCGACAGGTCGAGCTGCACGCCCCGCCCGCTGCGGTTTCTCTCGGCGAGCGCGGCGAGCACCGCGATCGCGGCCGCGGAGCCGCCCGCCATGTCGGCGACCGGCAGCGACGAGCGCGTCGGGGGCTTCAGCCACTGGCCGGGGAACGCGAGGCCGCCGCCCGCCGCCAGGTAGTTGACGTCGTGCCCGGCGCGCTCGCGCCACGGGCCGTTCTGGCCGTAGCCCGAAAGCGCGCAGTAGACGAGGCGGCCGTTCGCGCGCGCGAGCGTCTCGTAGTCGATGCCGAGGCGCTTCGCGACGCCGGGCCTGAAGCCCTCGAGCACGACGTCGGCCTGCGCCACCAGCTTCGCGACCACCGCCTTCGCCTCGTCCTTCTTCAGGTCAAGCGCGATGCTGCGCTTGTTGCGGTTCTCGGTGCGGAACTGCACCGGCAGGTAGCTGCGGCACGGGTCGCCGCCGAACGACTCGACCTTGACCACCTCGGCGCCGAGGTCGGCGAAGATCGCCGCGGCGAACGGCCCCGGCACGAACATGGTGAAGTCGACGACCTTCACTCCGGCGAGCGGCTGCCAGGGCTCAGCCACGGCGCGCGCTCACGACGCGGCGGATTCCGGCGCCGGCGCGGGCACCGGCCGCCCGGCGGCGGCGCCCCGCTCCCGCACCAGCAGCAGGTAAGCGGTCGGGATAACGAACAGCGTGAACAGCGTGCCGAGCAGCAGCCCGCCGACGATCACCCAGCCGATCGGCTGGCGCGCCTCGGCCCCGGCGCCGGTGGCGAGCGCGAGCGGCACCGCGCCCAGCACCATCGCGCCGGTGGTCATCAGGATCGGCCGCAGCCTGAGCGTCGCCGCCTCGATCACCGCATCGAGCCTGTCCATGCCGCGCGCGCGCAGCTGGTTGGCGAACTCGACGATCAGGATGCCGTGCTTGGTGATGAGGCCGATCAGCATCACCAGGCCGATCTTGGAATAGACGTTCAGCGTTCCTCCGGAGAGCTTGAGCGCGAGCAGCGCCCCCAGGCCCGCGAGCGGCACCGTCAGCATGATGATGAGCGGCGAGACGAAGCTCTCGAACTGCGCCGCGAGCACGAGGTAGATGAACGCGAGCGCCAGCACCACGGTGAAGGCGAGCGCCGAGCCCGATTCGCGGAACTCGCGCGACACGCCGTCGAGCTCGGTGCGCGCCGTGGGCGGCAGGACCTCCTTCGCCGCCGACTCCACGAACTCGAGCGCCTCGCCCAGCGTATAGCCCGGCGCCACGTTCGCCGAGATGATCGCGGCGCGCAGGCGGTTGAAGTGGTTGAGCTCCTTGGGCGCCACCGTCTCCCTCACCTGCACCAGGTTCGAGAGCTGCACCAGTCGCCCGTCCTTCGCGCGCACGTAGATCGAGGTCAGGTCCGTCGGGGTGCTGCGGTCCTTCGCCTCGAGCTGCACCATGACGTCGTACTGCTTGCCCTCGCGCTTGAAGCGCGTCACCTGGCGACCGCCGAGCAGCGTCTCGAGCGTGCGGCCGATGGTGTCGACGTCGACGCCGACCGCGGAGGCCTTCTCGCGGTCGATCTCGACCGCGAGCTGCGGCTTGTTCAGGCGCAGGTCGGTGTCGGGGTTGGCGATCGCCTTCGAGGCGCCGATCCTGGCGAGCAGCTTCTGCGTGATCTGGTCGAGCTCCTCGTAGGAGTTGGCCTCGATCACGAACTGCAGCGGCGGGTTGCGGAAGCTCTGCCCGAGCGAGGGCGGGTTGACCGGGAAGGCGAGCACGCCCGGCAGCCCGCCGAACATCTTCGGCGCGAGCTCGGCGGTGATCTGCTGCGTCGAGCGCGTGCGCTCTTCCCAGGGCGCGAGCTGGCTGAACGTGATGCCGGTGTTGACCGGGTTGGGCCGCTCAAGTCCCGGCGCGACCACCACGAAGTACGACTTGATCTCGGGCACCTGGCTGTAGAGCTTCTCGATCGCGCGCGCGTAGCGGTCGGTGTACTCCATCGACGAGCCCTCCGGCGCGATGATGAGGCCGATGAAGAAGCCCCGGTCCTCGAGCGGCGAGAGCTCTTCCTTGAGCGAGCGGTAGGTGAAGAGCGCCCCCGCGAGCACCGCGATGAACACGGCGATCACGACCCAGCGCGCGCCGAGCGCCGCGGCGAGCGTGCGCCGGTAGCCCTGGGTCATGCCGTGGAAGAAGCGCTCCATCGCCTGGTAGACGCGGCCGTGGCGCTCGTGCTCGTGCAGGATCTTCGAGCACATCATGGGGGTGAGCGTCAGCGCGACGAAGCCCGACACCGCGACCGCGGCGGCGACCGTCAGCGCGAACTCGGTGAACAGGCGCCCCGTGTTGCCGGTGATGAACGCGAGCGGCGCGAACACCGCGGCAAGCGTCATCGACATGGCGATCACCGCGAAAGCGATCTCGCGCGAGCCGTCGATCGAGCCCTGCAGCGGCGTCTTGCCGAGCTCGACGTGGCGGTGGCAGTTCTCCAGCACCACGATCGCGTCGTCGACCACCAGCCCGATCGCCAGCACCACGCCGAGCAGCGTGAGCACGTTGATCGAGAAGCCCATCAGGTAGAGGAAGAAGAACGCCCCGACGAGCGACACGGGGATCGTGACGAACGGAATGAGCGTCGCGCGGAAGCTCCGGAGAAAGAGGAAGATCACCAGCACCACCAGCAGCACCGCCTCGCCCATGGTGCGGTACACCGCCTGGATCGAGCGCTCGATGAAGACCGACGAGTCGAACGCCACCGCGAGCTGCATGCCGGGCGGCAGCGCGCCGCGGATGCGCTCCACCTCGCCCTTCACCGCCTGCGCCACCGAAAGCGTGTTCGCGGTGGACTGCTTCACCACCCCCATGCCGACCGCCGGGTCGCCGTTCACGCGCACGATCGAGCGCTCGTCGAGCGCGCCGAGGCGCGCTTCGCCGACGTCGCGCAGGCGCACCGGGTAGCCTCCGGTCTGCGCCACGATCATGTCGTTGAACTGCGCCGCGCTGCGCAGGTCGGATTCCGACAGCACCGTGAACTCGCGCTCCGAGGACTCGATGCGGCCCGCCGGGATCTCGACGTTCTGGCGCCTGAGCGCGTTCTCGACGTCCTGCGGCGTGAGCGCGTAGGCCGCGAGCCGCTCGCGGTCGAGCCAGATGCGCATGGCGTAGGTGCGCCCGCCGCCGATGATCACCGAGGCCACCCCGGGCAGCGTCTTCAGCCGGTCGGCGACGTAGCGGTCGGCGTAGTCGGTGAGCTCGAGCGAGGTGTGCTGCTGCGACGACAGGCGCAGCCAGATGATCGCCTGGGCGTCGGCCTCGATCTTGGACACCACCGGCTCGTCGACCGCTTCGGGCAGCAGCGCCCTCACGCGCGCCACCCGGTCGCGCACGTCGTTCGCCGCGGAGTCGACGTTTCGCTCGAGCACGAACTCGATGGTGATCTGGCTCACCTCCTCGCGCGACACCGACTTGATGGTGCGCACGCCCTCGATGCCCGAGAGCGAGTCCTCGAGCGGCTGCGTCACCTGCGACTCGATCACCTGCGGGCTCGCGCCCTTGTACACGGTGCGCACCGACACCACCGGCGTGTCGATCTTCGGGTACTCGCGCACCGTCAGGCGCTGGAACGAGACCACCCCCAGCAGCACGATCATCAGGCTCATGACCGTGGCGAACACCGGCCGGCGGATGCACAGCTCCGGGAGCCGCATCGCGCCTCAGCCCTTGGCGGGGGGCATCAGGTTCACCGGCGCGCCGGGGCCGATCTTCTGCGTGCCCTCGGTGATCACCATGTCGCCCGCGGCCAGCCCCTGGGTGATCTCCACCTCGCCCACCTTGCGCAAGCCCGTCTGCACCTTGACCAGGTCGGCCTTGCCGGCGACCACGCGGTACACGAAGCTGTCGCGCCCGCGCGGCACGATCGCCTCTTCCGGCACCCACAGCGCCTGCTCGCGCACGCCGAGCTCGACCTGCACGCGCGCGAACATGCCGGGGCGGAGCTTCAACTCCGAGTTGGCGATCCTCGCGCGCACCGGCACCGTGCGCGTCTGCTCGTCTACCGCGGGCTCGATGGCGTAGATCGAGCCGCCGAAGGCCGCCTCGGGGTAGGCGTCGACCGCGATCTTCACGCCCTGCCCGGGGCGCAGCTTGGCGAGGAACACCTCGGGGATGCGGAAGTCGAGCTTGAGCTGGTCGAGCTTCTCCAGGCGCGCGATGTCGGTGCCTGCGGCGACGTAGGCGCCCTCGCTCACCTGGCGCAAACCCGCGACGCCCGAAAACGGCGCCCGGATCTCGCTCTTCGCGAGCTTCGCCTCGTCTTCCTTCTGCTTGGCCTGTGCGCGCTCGGAGTTCGACACCTGGACGTCGAGCGCTTCCTTGCTGATGAAGCTCTTGTTGTAGAGGTCCTTCGCGCGCTCCAGGCGCTGCGCCTCGAGCTTCGCCTGCACCTGCGAGGACTTGAGCTGGGCGCGGAGCTCGGCGGCATCCAGCGTCGCGAGCAGCGATCCCTTCTGCACCCACTGGCCCTCGGCGAACAGGATGCGCTCCAGGCGCCCTGCGATCTCGGGCCGGATCACGACCGATTCGTCGGCGCGCAGGTTGCCCACCGCGCTCGTCGATTCGACCGCGGGCGCGATCCTGGCGGCCACCGCGCGCACCGGCATGCCGGGCGGCGGCCCGCCCGGGGCCTTGGCGGCGTCCTTGGCTTGTCCCCAGGCAAGCGGCGCGGCGGCGAGAAGCGCGATGGCGAAGCAGGCGGGCAAGCGGGAGGAACGCATGAATTCTCGCGCGGCGGGCAATGCTGACAGGGACCTGATTCTACTCGATGGGCGCGGCGAGCGAGCGCGACACCAGGCGCAGCTCCGGCCCTTCGCCGCTCGCGCTGGCGGAGAATCCCAGCGCCTGCATCAGCTCCATCATCTTGTGGTTGGCGGCGAGCACGTAGCCTTCCATGCGGGCGAAGCCGCCCTCGCGCGCGAAGCGCATCAGCGTCTGCATCAGGCGATAGCCGATCCCATGCCCATGCCAGGCGTCGGCCACCGCCAGCGCGAATTCGCAGTCCCCGGGCCGCGGCAGCGCGATGTAGCGCGCCACCGCGACCTCGCGCTCGGCGCCGCCCTCGGCGTGAGTCACGATCAGTGCCAGGTCGTGCGGCCAGTCGATGCGCGTGAAGCGCGCCAGCATTTCCGGCGAGAGCTCCTCGACCCCCGCGAGGAAGCGGAAGTAGCGCGACTCGAGCGACAGCCCGCGCACGAACTCCTGCTCGATCGCCGCGTCATCCGGGCGGATCGGGCGGCAGACCACGCGCTCGCCGCCGGCGAGCGTCCACTCCTCGCGCCAGTGCTCGGCCGCGGAGCTCAGGGCGCCTTGAAGCCGGCGCGCTCGACCGCGCGCTTGAGCTCGGCGACCCCGGCCTTGGCCGGGTCGAGACTCACGTTCGCGCGGCCTTCGGCGAGCGACACGTCCACTTTCTCGACGCCGGGCACCGCCGACAGCGTGCGCGTCACGCTTTTCACGCAGCCGTCGCAGTGCATGCCTTCTATCCTGATCTGGAGGGTTTCCATCGATTGAGCAGCAGTGAGTTGGACACGACCGACACGGAGCTTAGCGCCATCGCCGCCCCGGCGATCACCGGATTGAGCATCCCCAGGGCCGCCAGCGGGATGCCGAGAACGTTGTACACGAACGCGAAGAACAGGTTCTGCCGGATCTTGGTGAGCGTCGCGCGCGAGAGCTCGATTGCGTCGGCGATGCCGGCGAGGTCGTTCTTCATCAGCGTCACGTCGGCGGTCTCGATCGCCACCCCGGTGCCGCCGGCGAGCGCGAAGCCGACGTCGGCGCGCGCGAGCGCCGGGGCGTCGTTCACGCCGTCGCCCGCCATGCCGACCACGCGCTTCTGCCTTTGCAGCAGCTCGATCTCGCCGGCCTTGGCGTCGGGCAGCACGCCCGCCTTCCACGCGGCGATGCCGAGCTTCCTGGCGAGCGCGCCGACCGACTGGGCGTTGTCCCCCGAGAGCATGATCGGCTCGATCCCCATGTCGCGCAGCCGCGCGAGCGCCGCGGGCGTCGACTCGCGCAGTTCGTCTTCGAGCGCGATCCAGCCGAGCAGCCTGTCGCCCACGGCCACGCCGATCACCGTCTTGCCCTCGGCGCGCAGGCGCTCGGGCTCCTCGCCCCGCAGCGCGACGCCCGATTCGCCGAGGAACTGCGCAGTTCCGGCAAGCGCCCGCTGCCCCCCGACGCTCGCCGACACGCCGCGCCCGCCGTGCGCCTCGAAGCCGGTCGCCTCGGGGATCTTGTCGACCTCCACCGCCACCGAAGGGTGCTCGACGATCGCGCGCGCCAGCGGATGCTCCGAGCGTGCTTCCAGCGCCACCGCGACGCGCATCAGCTCCTCGGGCGCGACGCCGGGCAGCGGCAGCACGTCGGTGACCACGGGCTCGCCGCGCGTCAGCGTCCCGGTCTTGTCCAGCACGAGCGCGTCGATTTTCTCGGCGCCTTCGAGCGCCTCGGCGTTGCGGATCAGGATCCCGGCGCGCGCCGCGCGCCCGACGCCGACCATGAGCGCGGTCGGCGTGGCGAGGCCGAGCGCGCAAGGACAGGCGATCACCAGCACCGCGACCGCGGGGATCAGCGCCGCCTCGAGCGTGCCTGCGGCCCACCACCAGCCGAGCAGCGTCACCACGCTCACGCCGAGCACCGCCGGCACGAACACCGCAGCGACGCGGTCGACCAGCTTCTGCACCGGCGGCTTCGAGGACTGCGCCGCCGCCACCATGCGGATGATGCCGGCGAGCACCGTGTCCTTGCCGACGCCGGTGGCGACACACTTGAGGGCGCGCATGCCGTTCACCGTTCCGGCGTACACCCGGCTGCCGATGCGCTTCTCGACCGGCATCGCCTCGCCGGTGAGCATCGCCTCGTTTACCGCGCCGTCGCCGTCGATCACCCGCGCGTCGAGCGCGATCGCGTCGCCGGGGCGCGCCACGAACTCGTCGCCGGGGTGCAGCGTCTCGACGCCGACCTCCACCAGCCGGCCGTTGCTCTCTACCCAGGCGGTCTTCGGCCGCAGCCGGATCAGCGCCTCCAGCGCCTGCGCGGCCTTCGCCTTGGCGCGCGCCTCGAGGTACTTGCCCAGCAGCACGAGGGTCACCACCACGGCGGCGGCTTCGAAGTACAGATGCTCGCCCAGCCCACCGAACAGCACGACGCTCGAAAAGGCGTAGGCCGCCGTGGTGCCCAGGGCCACCAGCACGTCCATGTTGGCGGCGCCGCTCCTCAGGCTGCGGTAGGCGCCGCGGTAGAAGCGCGCCCCGCACCAGAACTGCACCGGGGTGGCGAGCAGCCACTGCAGCCAGCCGGGGAGCAGGCCGTGGTGCATGGTGAACATGGCGCCCATCTCGACCAGGAACGGCGCCGTGAGCGCCGCCGCGAGCGCGAAGTCCATGAGCGCCGCGCGGTACTCGGCGGAGTGGTCGCGCAGCTCGCCTTCACGCGCGAGGTGCGCGTCGTAGCCGGTGTCGCGGATGGTCTCGATCAGCCGGGCGACGTCGAGCTTGCGCGGCTCGAAGCGCACGCTCGCCTTCTCGGTGGCGTAGCTGACGCTCGCCTCGACGCCTTCCAGCTTGTTTAGGTTGGACTCGATGCGCGCGGCGCAGGCGGCGCAGCTCATCCCCTCGACGTCTAGCTCGACGAAGGAGGCGGCCGGCGCCGGGGCGTTCATTTCACGACCAGCACCGGTACCGTGGCCAGGTGCAGCACCTTGGTCGCCGTCGAGCCGAGCAGCATGTTGCCGACGGCGGTCATGCCGCGGGTGCCGATGAAGATGAGGTCGCAGCGCGAGGCGCGCGCGTGGGCGACGATGGTCTCGGCCACCGGCCCGACCAGCACCCGCGCCTGGAAGCTTATGCCGGAGGCCCGGAGGAGCTTCTTCGCCTTGGCGAGCTGCGCCGCGCCCTCCTCTTCGTAGTAGTGCACGAGCTGCGCCTTGGTGATGAAGCGGCTCACGCCGGGAAGCTTCGGCACCGGCAGATGCACGTACACCAGTTCGACCTCGGGCTTTTCGCGGTACCAGCCCGCGTGCTCGATGAGGCTGCGGGCCGCGTCGAGCGAGTATTTCGAGCCGTCCACTGCAAGCAGGATCTTCATAGACGGGATTCTAGCCGAGCAAGGCCAGGGGGCCGCGCGCGTCGTGCGTCAGCGCCACGCACACGATGTAGGCCACCGTGGCGAGCGCCGCGGCGAAGGCCGCCGCGCGCACCCGCCGGCTGCGCCCGCGCCTGAGCGCCACCGTGCCGAGCGCGATGTAGGCGAGCAACCCCGCCACCTTCGCGGTCAGCCAGCCCTCGACGAAGGGGTACTGGCCGATCAGCCAGGCGAGCCACAGCGCGCTCGCCAGCAGCACCGTGTCGACCACGTGCGGCGCGACGCGCACCAGGCGCGCCTCGAGCAGCGGCGAGCCCCTGAGCATGAGGGCCCCGCGCGCCGCGAAGCCGGTGATGCTAAGCGCGACCGCGCCGACGTGCAGCGACTTGGCGAGGAGATAGGCCGAACCTGACATGCTCGAGGTCCCCGGCAATGTGACAACCGAAAGTCTTCCGCGTTCCGCCGCCCCCCGAATTGACCTGCGTCAACGGACCACGATCCATGACGCGGCGGGAGGAATTGTTCGCTATGTTCCCCGGCGGCGGCGCGCTGAAACTGTGCGCGTCATTTCATGGAGACCGAGGCATGGGAACGATCACCGAGCGCATCGACCGCATCACGCTGCTGACCGACGAGTACCGCTCTCCCGCGCCACCGGTGCCGCGCAGCGTGAAGATCGAGCTCACCGCGCGCTGCGACTTCAAGTGCTTTTTCTGCGCCAGCCACATGCGCCTGCGCGAGAAGTCCGAGATCGATCCGGCGCTGTTCCGGCGGCTGCTCGCCGAAATGCGTGCCCTCGGCGTAGAGGAGATCGGCCTGTTTTACCTCGGCGAGTCGTTCACCTGCCGCTGGCTGCCCGATGCGATCCGCTATGCCAAGCGCGATTGCGGCTACCCCTACGTGTTCCTCACCACCAACGGCCGCCTGGCGACACCCGAGCGCGTGCGCGCATGCATGGAGGCGGGACTGGACAGCCTCAAGTTCAGCTTCAACTTCGCCGACGCGCAGCAGTTCGCCGAGGTCACCGGCGTGCGGGCGTCCGATTTCGCGGTGGTCGAGAGCAACCTGAAAAATGCGAGGGAAGTGAGAGACCAGGTAGAAGCCGAGACCGGCCACCGCTGCGGCCTGTACGCCTCGAGCATCCGCTACGACGACGCGCAGCAGGTGAAGATGGAGGCCGCAGTAGCGCGCATCGCGCCGCACGTCGACGAGCACTACTGGCTGCCGCTGTACGGCCAGGCGGGGCTCACCAGCGGCGCGCACGGCACGGTGCCCACCGCGGGCAACCAGGGCCGCGTCGGCGCGCTCAGGAAGCCCCTGCCGTGCTGGTCGCTGTTCACCGAGGGGCACATCACGTTCGATGGGCGCTTATCCGCGTGCTGCTTCGATCACGACGGGCGCTTCGACATGGGCGACCTGACGCGCCAGTCGTTCATGCAGGCCTGGCAGGGAGAGCGCTTCCAGCGGCTGCGGCGCGCGAACCTCGCCGAGGACGTGCGCGGCACCGTGTGCGAGCAGTGCCTCGCCTACGAGGAGGCCTGAGCCGCGAGCAGCAGCGCGAACAGCTCCCGCACCGGGCGGATCGCGGCGCCGAAGGGCAGGCTCTCGGAGCCGCGGAAGAACAGGCCGTGGTCAACGTCGCCGCGCAGCGCGGCGGCGAGGTGGTGGTCGATGCAGAACTGGCCCATCTTCGGGTTGCCGTCGCGCAGCCCGCACTGCGCCAGGCAGTCGAAACCGAGCGTGCAGGCGCGGCGCTGCTTCGCGCGCCGCGCGAGCACCGCTTCCTTCTCGAGGTAGCCCGCGAGCCAGGGCGTGCGCACCGCGCGCGCCGGCAGCCCCGCGACGCTCATGAACACCACGATGTCCTCGGGACGCGCCTCGGCCAGCACGCGCTTGAAGTTGGGATGCGCGTCGCCCTCCTCGGTCACCGCGAAGGGCGTGCCGAGCTGCACCGCATCTGCCCCCGCCGCAAGCGTCTGCTCAAGGCGCGCGCGCGAATTGATCCCGCCCGCGGCGATGAGGGGAATGCGATCGCCGTCCAGCCCCAGCGCGTGCAGCGCGGCACGGATCTCGGGCAGCACGCGCGCGAAATCGAAGCGCGCGTCGGCCACGTCCGCGACCTGCGCGGCGCCGAGGTGCCCGCCGGCGTAGCGCGGGTGCTCGATCACGATGGCGTCGGGCGCGCGGCCGCGCTTGAGCCACCTGCGCGCGATGAGCGAAGCGGCCCGGGCCTCCGACACGATCGGCACCAGCGCCACCTGCGGCCAGTCGCGCGCGAGTTCCGGCAGGTCGAGCGCGAGCCCCGCGCCCACCACGATCGCGTCGGCGCCGCTCGCGCAGGCCTGGCGCACGTAGCCCTCGTACTGCGACACCGCGCGCATCACGTTCACTGCGATCGCGCCGCGGCCGCCCGCGATCTCGCGCGCGGCGTGGATCTCGCGGTCGAGCGCGATCAGGTTGGCCCGCTCGATCGCCGCACGGTCGCGCGAGCGGCCGGTGGCCCGCATCAGGTCCGCATGGTGACGGCGCAGGTCGACGCTCGAGATGGTGCCGACGCCGCCTTCGCGCGCCACGGCTCCCGCGAGGCGGTGCGCCGAGACGCCGACCCCCATCCCACCCTGGACCAGCGGCAGCGTTTGGCGCTGCCCGATATTGAGCATACGCCGGGGATTTTGCCGGAGTCGCCGCCGGGAAAACTTGATCTGGCTCAAACACGCGGCGCGCAGCCATGCCAGCATTGTGGCCAATGGAGCGTCATTCAATGAGCACGGGCAACGGCAATCTCATCGAGGGTGTGATCGCGAACCTGCCGATGTTCCGGCAGGCGAGCCGCGCGCACCTCGCCGAGCTCGCGCGCCAGGCGCGCACGCAGCACGCGCGTCGCGGCACGCTGATCCTGCATCGCGGCGACAAGCTGCACGGGCTGATGGCCGTGGCCTACGGCATGGTCAAGCTTTCGCTGCGCGGAGATGCGGGCGAGGAGAAGATCCTGCGCCTGGTGGGGCCGGGCGAGATCTTCGGCGAGCCGGCGGCGTTCCTCGAGACGCCGATGCCGCTCGACGCGGTCGCGCTCGCCGACTCGCTGCTGGTGCAGCTGCCGGTGGCCGCGATCAACGGCCTGATCGATCGCGAGCCCGGCTTCGCGCGCAAGCTGATCGCAAGCCTGAGCCAGCGCATGAACGAGATGGTCGCAGACGTGGAGGCGACCAACCTGCACGGGGCGCTGGAGCGCGTCGCGGCGTACCTCGATTCGCTCGCCGACCACGACGCAGCCGCACCGGTCACGGTGCGCCTGCCCGCCACCAAGACCGTGATCGCGGCCCGGCTCGGCGTCACCAAGGAAACCTTTTCGCGGCTGCTGCGCGACCTCGGCCAGCGCCACGTGGTGAGCGTCGCGCGGCGCGACGTCACCCTGCTCGACCGCGGGCGGCTGATGGAGATCGCGCACGGCAAGGCGCGCCACGCGGTTTAGAATATTCCGCACCCAACAAGAAGGAGAAGCCATGTTCAAGCACATCCTGGTCCCCACCGACGGCTCGAAGCTCTCGGCCAAGGCGGTGAAGACCGCCGTCAAGCTCGCCAAGCAGTTCGGCGCGAAGGTCTCGGGCGTCTACGTGATTCCGCCCTACGTGCCGCCGATGTACGGCGAGGCGGCGATCTACGTGCCGGAGATCACTCCCAAGCGCTACAAGGACCTCTCGGAGAAAGAGGCGAAGAAAGCGCTCGCGCTGATCGAGATCGAGGCCCAGACCGCGCACGTGCTGTGCAAGACGGGCTGGCTCACCGATGACCAGCCCTGGGAAGGCATCGTGCGCAGCGCGAAAGTGAAGAAGTGCGATCTGATCGTGATGGCCTCGCACGGGCGCAAGGGCCTGTCCGGTCTGCTGCTCGGCAGCGAGACGACCAAGGTCCTGACGCACTCCAAGGTGCCGGTGCTCGTGTGCCGCTAGCCGCGTGACGACGCACTACCACTATCTAACCATCGAGCAGCGTGAGCGCCTGCAGGCACTCTTGCAGGCGCGCCTCGCCGAAGTTGGCGCGGGGCTGGCGCGCCTGCATACGCCCGACTTCGGCGTGTGCGAGAAATGCGGCGCCGACATTCCTTACGTGCGGCTGGAGGCGAATCCGCTCGCGCGGCGCTGCGCGGCCTGCGAGTCGGCGTCGTCCTGAACTGGAAAGCGGGGGCGCCCGTCCCCATCTTCTTGCGGGCATATGAAATACAAGGACTACTACAGCATTCTCGGCGTCGCACGCGACGCCGACGCCGACACGGTCAAGAAGGCCTACCGGCGCCTCGCGCGCAAGTACCACCCGGACGTTTCCAAGGAGCCTGACGCCAAGGAACGCTTCCAGGAGGTGGCTGAGGCCTACGAGACGCTCAAGGACCCCGAGAAGCGCGCCGCCTACGACGGCCTGGGCAGCTTCCGCCCGGGGCAGGATTTCCGCCCGCCTCCCGACTGGGCCGAGCGTTTCCAGGCCGGCGGCACGGACGACCTGGGCGGCATCGACCTGTCGGACCTCTTTGCCTCCTTCGGCGGCATGCGCGGGCGCGACGCGCCGCGGCGCGGCCGGGACTACGAGGTCACGGTGCACCTGAGCCTGGAGGACGCAGCCCGCGGCACCGAGGTCGCGCTCGAGCTCGGTCCCGGCCACACCGTGCAGGCGCGCATTCCGAAGGGCGCGACCGACGGTCAGAAGCTGCGCCTGCGCGGCAAGGGCGGCGCCGGACGCAAGGGCGCCCAGGCGGGCGACCTCTACCTCAACATCGCGCTGCACCCGCACCGGCTGTACCAGGTGAGCGGGCACGACCTGTACCTGCAGGTGCCGGTCACGCCCTGGGAGGCGGCGCTCGGCGCACTGATCGAGATCCCGACGCTCGAGGGCCGCGTCGCGCTCAGGATCCCCGCAGGCTCCAAGGCGGGCCAGCGCCTGCGGCTCGGCGGCAAGGGGCTGCCCAGGCCGCACGGCGACGCGGGCGATCTGTACGCGGTGCTGTCGATCGCCGTGCCGAGCGTGCTCTCGGAGCGCGAGAGAAAGCTGTTCGAGGAGCTGCGCGCGGCCTCGAGCTTCGACCCGAGGGGGCATTTCGGATGACCGAAGAGCTCATCGTGCTCGTCGAGTTCGAAGCCGCCTCCGGGCTGACGCGCACCGAAATCGCCGAGCTCGTCGATTACGGCGTGTTCGAGCCGGAGGGCTCGCGCGAGCAGGATTGGCTCTTTCCGGCGAGCGCCCTGGCGCTGGCGCGCGCCGCGGCGCGGCTGCGCGCCGACTTCGAGCTCTCGGCGGAGAACCTCGCGCTGCTGCTCGCCTACCGCGAGCGCCTGCAGGAGCTCGAGCAGCGCATCCGCGAGCTCGAGTGCCGCCTGCCGCGCTGAGCGCTCAGGGCGAGGTCCTGCCCCAGCGCCGCCCGAGCCCGACCGGCTCGGGCGCGGTGGCGACGATGCGCGACAGCAGCTCGCCGAATCCCTGGTCGACCGGCGCGCCCGAGAGCGGATCGGTATTCGCGGCGAACGCCGCGGCGATCGCCTGCCAGTCCTCGCGGGTGAGCACGCGCTCGGCGAGCGGGAGCACCTGCTGCTCCTCGGTGCGCATGTGCGTGCGGTGGAACTGCGCGTAGGCGGCGACGCCTTCGGCGAACGCCTCCGCTCCCTGCGGCCAGTTCTGTTCGAAGGCGAGCACCGATCGCTCCAGCTCGCGGATCATCTCGCCGCCCTTGACGTGCTCGGCATGCAGCTCGTCCACCATGCCCTTCGCCTGCGGCGTGCGCGCGAGGAGCCGCGCGAACAGCTGCTCGTCCTCTTTCGGATGGTGCAGGCGCTCCGGAAACGCGTCGATGTAGTAGATCATCGCGCGGAACACCGCGAAGTCCGGCTTGACCGAGCCGTCGCGCGCCTGGCGCGCAAGCTGCTCGAGCGAGTTGATCACGGCAGAGAGCGAGCGGTGCTCCTCGCGCAGGATGCGTACCGCCTGGGTCATCGGGTCGTTCATCATCGACTCCTCTATAGACAGAGCAGGCCGTGGTTCAGCCCGCCGGTGAGGCCCGCGGCATGCGCCAGGCCCACGGCGCCGAAACCGAATACCACGGTGCCGGCGGCAAGACGCACCGCGCGGCGCGCGGTGAACGCGCGCAGGCGCGCGGCGGCGAGGCCCGCGGCGAGCAGGTTGGGCAGCGTGCCGAGGCCGAAGGCGAGCATCGCGAGCGCCCCGCTGGAGGGCCCGCCGGCGAACGCCGCCGCGGCCAGGGCCCCGTACACCAGGCCGCAGGGGAGCCAGCCCCACACCAGCCCGGCGGCGTAGGCCTGCCCCGGGCTCTTCGCAGGCAGCAGGCGCGCGGCGAGCGGCTGAAGTCTCCGCCACAGCGGCGCGCCGAGCGCCTCGACGCCGCGCAGCAGCCGCCCGGCGCCGGCCAGATGCAGCCCCACCAGCAGCAGCATCACGTTCGCCAGCACGTACAGCGCGGTCTGGGCCGGAGCCGCGCCCGCGGCGTAGGCGCCGGCGCTGCCGAGCAGCCCGGCGGCCGCGCCCGCGGCCGCGTAGCTCGAAATCCGTCCGAAATTGAACGCGAGCTGGCGGCGCAGCCCGCCGCCGTTGGCGGAGAACGCGCACACGATCCCGCCGCACATCCCGACGCAGTGCACGCCCGAGAGAAACCCGGTCACCAGCATCGCCAGCGGCAGCGCCCAGCTGCTGGGGGCGAAATCCACCTCAGATCACCTTCGAGTAGCGCGCGCGCTCGCGGCTGGCGCGCAGGTAGCGGTCGAACAGCATGCACACCGCGCGCACCAGCAGGCGCCCTTTCGGTGTGACCACGATCCAGTCGGGCTGCAGCTCGACCAGGCCGTCGTCGGCGAGCTGCCTGAGCTCTTCCAGCTCCTGCGCGAAGTAGCTCCGGAAATCGACCAGGTAGGCGATCTCGATCGACTCGATCGAAACGCGGAAGTGGCAGCTGAGCGCCTGGATCACGGCGCGGCGCACCAGGTCGTCCTGCGTGAGCTCCATGCCGCGCCACACCGGCAGCCGGTCGTCGTCCAGGGCGGCGTAATACTCGTCGAGGCTCTTCAGGTTCTGGTAGTAGGTCGGGCCGACGCGGCCGATCGCCGAGATGCCGAAGCCGAGCATGTCGCTGTCGGGCTGGGTCGAATAGCCCTGGAAGTTGCGGTGCAACCGGCCCTGGCGCTGCGCCACCGCGAGCTCGTCCTGCGGCTTGGCGAAGTGGTCCATGCCGATGTAGAGGTAGCCGGCGCGGGTCAGGCGGCCGATGGCGAGGGTCAGGATCTGCAGCTTGGTCTCCGGGCTCGGCAGGTCGGCCTCGCGGATGCGCCGCTGCGTCTTGAATACCTGCGGCAGGTGCGCGTAGTTGTACAGCGCGACGCGGTCGGCGTCCAGCGCCAGCACCGCGTCGAGCGTGCGGTTGAAGCTGTCCAGGCTCTGGTGCGGCAGGCCGTAGATCAGGTCGAGGTTGATCGAGCGAAAGCCGCTCGCGCGCGCCTCCTCGATCACCCGGCGCGTTTCGGTTTCGCTCTGGATGCGGTGCACGGCGCGCTGCACCTCGGGGTCGAAGTCCTGCACTCCGAACGAGGCGCGGTTGAATCCCAGGTCCGCGAGGAAGCTCATGCGTCCGGGCTCGATGCGGCGCGGGTCGACCTCGATCGAGCACTCGCAATCGGGCTCGCGCCGGAACTGGCCGCGCAGCGCCTCGACCAGCTCGCTCATCTCCTCGCGCGTGAGGAAAGTGGGTGTGCCTCCGCCCCAGTGCAGCTGCGTGATGCGCCGGTCCGTCCCCAGCAGCTTGCCGACCATCGACATTTCCTTGCCGAGGTACTTGATATACTTTGCCGAGCGACCGTGATCGCTCGTCACTACCTTGTTGCAGGCGCAGTAGTAGCAGGCCGTGTCGCAGAACGGCAGGTGCACGTACAGCGACAGCGGCTGGCTGATGCCGCCGATGTTGCGCTTGTCGAGCCAATGCCTGAACTCTGCCTCGCCGAAGGCCTCGACGAAGCGGTCTGCCGTGGGGTACGACGTGTAGCGCGGGCCGCTGACGTCGTACTTGCGTATCAGCACCGGATCGATCACCAGCTCGGAGGCGGGGTAGCTCATGTCCATTGAATTCGGCGGCGCATCACCTTGACCGTCCCCGCCAATATGCCGCCCGGCAAAAAGGCCGCCTTGACGTGGGTCAAACGCCTCCCGTTCACGCCCTGGGCGATGGCCATCGGCGTGTGCGCTCTCGCCGGGCTGATCGTGCTCAACATCGCCGCGGCGGAGGCCGGGCCGGACGAGCCCTGGCTCACGGCGCTCGACCTGTTCATGGATATCGTAGTGCTCGGCGTAGGGGTATTCGCCGTCACCGCGGTGGCGATGCGGGCCGAGTCGCGCCAGGCGCGCATGCGCGAAGAGCTGACCGACAGCGAGGCGCGTCTCGCTGCGGTGGTCGAAACTGCGATGGACGCCATCATCACGGTCGACGGCAAGCAGAACGTCGTGTTGTTCAATCGCGCCGCCGAGGAGGTGTTCCGCTACCGGCGCGAGGACGTGGTCGGCCGGCCGCTGGAGCGGCTCCTGCCGCAGCGCTTCCGGGACGCGCACCGCGAGCACGTGCAGCGCTTCGGCGAGGACCGCACGACCAGCCGGCGCATGGGCGACACCACGACGCTCGCCGCGCTGCGCGCCGACGGCAGCGAGTTTCCGATCGAAGCCTCGATTTCGCACGTCACGCTCCACGGCGAGCCTTTCTTCACCGTGATCCTGCGCGACATCACTCTGCGCAAGAGGCAGGACGAGGCGCTCCTGCGCCAGCAGCAGGAGCTGCGCGAGCTCTCGGCGCAGGCGCTGGAGGTGCGCGAGGAGGAAAAGACGCTCATTGCGCGCGAGCTGCACGACGAGCTCGGGCAGCTGCTCACCGCGCTCAAGATGGACCTCGCCTGGCTGCGCGAGCGCCTGCCGGCGGGCGGCGACAAGCTGGGCGACAAGGCGCGCCAGATGGGCGAGCTGCTCGACCAGACGGTGGGCTCGGTGCGGCGCATCTCGGCCAACCTGCGCCCGCTGATGCTCGACGACCTGGGCCTCGCGGATGCTGCCGGCTGGCTGGTCGAGGACTTCGCGCGCCGCTCGGGGATCGAGTGCCGCATCGACCTCGCGCCGCACGAATCCCTCGACGTCCTGGAGCGCAACATCGCGGTCGGGGTCTACCGCGTGCTGCAGGAATCACTCACCAACATCGCGCGCCACGCCGGGGCGAAGCACGCCTGGATGTCGCTCGAGGTGGCCGACGGGCAGATCCGCCTGGAGGTCGAAGACGACGGGCGCGGCATCGTGCCCGAGGACCTCGCCAAGTCGCGCTCGCTCGGGCTGAAGGGAATGCGCGAGCGGGCGCGCTACCTGGGCGGCGAGCTCGAGGTGTCGCGCGCGGTGCGCGGCGGCACCCGCGTGCGGCTGCGCCTGCCGGCGCTGACGCGCGACGCGCGGGAGGCGGCGGCATGATCCGCGTGCTGCTCGCCGACGACCACAAGCTGGTGCGCGAGGGGCTGAAGCAGATCCTCGCCTCGGCGGCCGACATCGAGGTCGCGGACGAGGCGGCCGACGGCGACGAGGCGCTCGCGCTGGCGAAGGCGAACGACTACGAGCTCGCGCTGCTCGACATGTCGATGCCGGGCCTGTCGGGGATCGACCTCATCAAGCGCATCAGGCTGGAGCGGCCCGGGCTGCGCATCCTGGTGCTGTCGATGCACGGCGAGCAGCAGTACGCGGCGCGCGTGCTCAAGGCGGGTGCCGCGGGCTACCTCACCAAGGACGCCGCCTCGGAGCAGCTGGTGAGCGCGATCCGCAAGGTGGCCGGCGGCGGCCTGTACATCACGGCCGCCGCGGCCGAGAGCCTGGTGAGCGACGCCGCGGCGGCGAGCGCCGGCGAGGCGCCGCACGCGCTGCTTTCGGACCGCGAGTTCGAGATCTTCCGCATGCTCGCCGGCGGCCAAGGTCCCACCGACATCGCCGCGCGGCTGCACCTGTCGGTGAAGACCGTCAGCACGCACAAGGCACGCATCCTGCAGAAGATGAAGCTGGACAGCACCGCCGGGCTGGTGCGCTACGCGCTCGAGCACGATCTGCTCGACGGCAAGCCAAGTACCTGACGCCCTGGCGGTCCCGCCGGGGTAGGACGATTCCTACAGGCAATATCAGGCGGCGCCGATAGCGCCGCACGGGGAGCGGCGGCACACTGCGCAGCATGCAAGCCGCAGTTCAATCCCGTTTCGATCCGTTGCGCGTCTTCCTGGTCGAGGATTCCCCGGCGGTGCTCGAGCGGCTGGAGTCGATGCTGGAGACGGTGGCCGCCCGCAAGGTCGGCAGCGCCGCCGGCGCGCAGGAAGCGATTCGCGCCATCCTCGCGGCGCGGCCCGATCTCGTGATGCTGGACTTGAGGCTCGCCGAGGGCAGCGGTTTCGACGTGTTGCGTGCGCTGCACGAGCAGGCGCCCGGGATCGAGGTCCTCATGCTCACCAATTTCGCGAGCGAGCCCTATCGGCGGATGGCCGAGCGGCTCGGCGCGAGCGGTTTCTTCGACAAGACCACCGAATTCGACGGCGTGCGTGAAGCGCTCGAGGCGCGCGCGCGCCCCCTACACTGAAGAAGAGGAGCAACCATGAGCCAGGCAGCCGCAACGAAGCAACCCGCCACGGTCGTCGAGCTGCACGCGCCGGGACGCAAGTTCGAAGTCACCTGTTCGAGCTGCAACCTGCGGGAGATGTGCCTGCCGCAGGGCCTGTGCATGGAAGACCTGCAGCGCGTCGAGAAGATCGTGTACGCGCGCCGGCGGCTTCGCCGCGGCGAGACCCTGTTCAACGCCGGCGACGAGTTCAACTCGGTGTACGCGATCCGCAGCGGATTCTTCAAGACGAGCGTCATCGACGACGAGGGCCGCGAGCAGGTAACGGGCTTTTTCATGGGCGGCGAGCTCCTCGGCATGGACGGCATCGGCACCAGCCGCTACAACGGCACCGCCTCCGCGCTCGAGGACAGCGAGGTCTGCGTCATGCCGTTCTCGCTCATCGAGGAGATGAGCTTCGAGGTGCGGCCCCTGCAGCGCAATCTGCACGCGGTGCTGTCGCGCGAAGTGGTGCGCGACCACGGCGTGATGATGCTGCTCGGCTCGATGCGCGCAGAGGAGCGCCTGGCGGCGTTCCTGCTCAACCTCTCCAAGCGCTTCACGCGGCGCGGCTACTCGCAGACGGAGTTCCACCTGCGCATGACGCGGGAGGAAATCGGCAGCTACCTCGGGCTGAAGCTCGAGACCGTGAGCCGCCTGTTTTCCAAGTTCCAGGAGGACGGCCTGATCGAGGTGCAGCAAAAGCACGTGCGCATCCTCGACGCCGGAGCCCTCGAGGGCCTGCTCGGCCCGAAAAACTAGCGATTCAGATTTCCGCGGCCTGGCGCGGCCCCGGCACCGCCGCGCGCCAGCCGTAGCGCGCCTCGATCGCGTCGCGCAGCGCGTGGGCGGCGAGCGGCTCGCCGTGAACGACCCAGCATTGCCGCGGCGGCGAGCGGAACTTCCCCAGCCATCCGAGCAGCGCGTCGCGGTCGGCGTGCGCCGACAGGCCGCCGATGGTGAACACCTTGGCGCGCACCGGGTAGCTCTCCCCGTACAGGTTCACGCGCCTCGCGCCGTCGACGATCCGGCGGCCGAGGGTGCCCGCCGCCTGGAAGCCGACGAACACGATGGCGCACTCGGGGCGCGCGATGTTGTACTTGAGGTGGTGCTTGATGCGCCCGCCGTCGCACATGCCGCTCGCCGAGATGATCACCGCGCCGGAGCGGATCGCGTTGATCCGCATCGAGTCGGAGACGTCCTCGGTGAAGTGGATGCGGCCACCCGCGCCGCCCTTCAGCCACTCGCCCATCCTGAGAGAATCGCTGTCCTGCAGCTCGGGGTGCGCCAGCGTGATGCGCGTCGCGGCGACCGCCATCGGCGAGTCGACGTAGACATCCGCCGGCCGGATGCGGCTCTGGCGGCGCAGCTCGGAGATGAAGTACAGGATGTCCTGCGTGCGCCCGACGGCGAACGAGGGGATCACCACGTTGCCCTTGCGGCTGGCGAGCGTGTCGTTCAGCGCGTAGGCGAACTCGTCCAGCGTCTGGGCGAGCGTCTTGTGGTTGCGGTCGCCGTAGGTGGATTCCACCAGCAGCACGTCGGCCTCGGCGATCGGGGTCGGGTCGCGCACGATCGGGTGGCCCGGCTGGCCGAGGTCGCCCGAGAACACGAGCCTGGTCCGCCCGACGCGGACCTCGAGGATCGCGGAGCCGAGAATGTGCCCGGCATCGCGGAAGGTGCAGGACACGGCGACGTTGGGCTTCACCTCCGCGTCGTACTCGACCGGCACGAGGTGGCGCACGCTCGCCTGCGCCTCCGCCACCGTGTAGAGCGGCCTGCCGTCGCGCCCGGCATACTCGGCCTCGCGCTCCTGCAGGTGCCCGCTGTCCGGCAGCATCACGCCGAGCAGGTCGCAGGTGGCGCGCGTGGCATAGATCGCGCCGCGGAAGCCGCGCGCCACGAGCAGCGGCAGCAGCCCCGAGTGGTCGATGTGCGCGTGCGACAGCAGCACGAAGGCGATGTCGCGCGCGTCGAAGGGGAAGGTCGCGCGGTTCTTGCGCTCGGCGTCGCGCCCGCCCTGGAACATGCCGCATTCGATGAGGAACCGGATCTCGCCGGTGTCGACGAGGTAGCACGAGCCGGTGACCTCGCCGGCCGCCCCGAGAAAGGTGAGCCTCATTTCGCGCTCACTTCGCGAAGTTGTAGTGCGACTGGTCCAGGTAGGCGACGATGTCGTCCAGGTCATCCTGCGTGAAGGCTTGCCCGGTGAGCTTCCCCCAGGCCGTCACTTGCTCCCGCAAGTCGTCGAGCGAATGCACTCTGGAATTCGCCGCCGCGCGGTCGTGCACGTGCTCGTAGTGGCAGGCGAGGCAATGGGTCTCGTAGAGCTGCCGTCCGCGGCGCGCGTCCTGTGCGTGCGCCGTGACGGCGCCGAGCGCCAGGACGATCCAGAGAAAACTAGACGGCCGCATCGCGCCCTCCGCGCCTCCGGTTGATCTCCGAGGCCCCGCGCTGCAGGAAGCAGGTGAACGCGCTCGAAGCCGCTGCGAAGGCCCAGAATAAAAGAAACCCGACGGAATATACCGCAAGCCGGCTCGTGCCTGCGGGTTCGCCGAAGACGGTGAGCTCCATCGGGTCGAAAACGGTGAAGAAGATGACCTCGGCGATGCCGGCGACGATGAACGACGGCCACAGGATCCAGATCCAGCGCTTCATGCTCATGGCTCGCCTCCCCCAGTTTCCGCCGGCGTTCAGCCGCCGCCGGTGAGCGTGAACGGTCGCGCCGTGCCCGCCCAGATGCCGACCACGCGCCACTCGCGGCGCGGGTCCTCGATCGATACGTGCCAGTGCCCGGCGGGCAGGCGCGGCGGCATTTGCGCCGCGTAGTCGCCATCGGCCTCGCGACCCAGGCTGAGGCGCATGTCGTAGCCGGCGCGAGTCGCGTGCGCCAGCCGCGCCACGAGCGCCGGCGGCGGCGCGATATGGCCCTCGAGATGCACCACCAGGCGGCCGGTTCCGGGCTCCGCGCGCGCCACGATGCCCATGCGCTCGGCGGTGCTCTCGCGCGCAAGCACCCGGTTGATTGCCAGCCCCTGCTTGTAGTAGTCCTCGGCCACCAGGCCGTCGGAGGTCGATACCGCGAGCCAGAGGGTGACGAATCCGGCGACCACCACCGCGGCGGGCCCGGCCATCAGGATCCACGGCCAGGGTTCCCGGTACCAGGGGCGGGGGGCGGTTTGCGCAGGCTTGCTCATGGCGGCTCCTAGCGGACGATGAACACCGACTTCTCTTCGACCTTGACCCCGTCTTCACCCAGCGCGCGCACCTCGAACTCGATCTTGTGCGTGCCGGGCAGCACCTCGGCGGGGTCGACGCGTAACCGGACCGTCACTTCGCGCGAGGAAGCGGCCGGCAGCTCGACTTCGGCGGGGCTCGCCAGTTCGAGCGACGGCAGCCCGTCGGCGGAGATCTCGAAGCGGCGCGGCTCCTCGGTCGTGTTCATGATCTGCAGGCGGTAGACGTTCTCGACCAGGCCGCCCTCGACCTCGCGCGCGATCGCGGCGCGGTCGCGGATCACGTCGACCTTGAGCGGCACCCGCAGCCAGAGGCTCGCCGCGGCGGCGGCGACGATGAGCGCCAGGATCCCGGTGTAGACGAGCACCCGCGGGCGGAACGCGCGCTTCATCATCTGCGCCTGGCTGAGGCCGCGCTCCATGGCGTGCTCGGTCGAGTAGCGGATGAGGCCCCGCGGGTAGCCCATCTTGTCCATCACCTGGTTGCAGCCGTCGATGCAAGCGGCGCAGCCGATGCACTCGTACTGCAGCCCGTTCCTGATGTCGATCCCGGTGGGGCAGACCTGCACGCAGATGCCGCAGTCGACGCAGTCGCCCAGGCGCAGCTGCTTGAGGTCCGCGCCGCGGGCGCGCCCGCCGCGCGGCTCGCCGCGCTGCGGGTCGTAGGTGATGATCAGGGTGTCGGGGTCGAACATCGCGCTCTGGAAGCGCGCGTAGGGGCACATGTACTTGCACACCTGCTCGCGCATCCAGCCGGCGTTGCCGTAGGTGGCGAAGCCGTAGAACAGGATCCAGAACGTCGACCAGGGCCCCACCGAGGCGCTCCACACGTCGTGCCACAGCTCGCGGATCGGCGTGAAGTAGCCGACGAAGGTGAATCCGGTCCACAGCGCGATCGCGAGCCAGGCGCCGTGCTTGGCGGCCTTGAGCCCGAGCTTGCGCGGCGAGAGCTCGCCGCGGTCGAGACGGATGCGCTGCGCGCGATCGCCCTCGATCATCTTCTCGACCCACATGAAGATCTCGGTGTAGACCGTCTGCGGACAGGCGTAGCCGCACCACAGACGCCCCGCGACCGCGGTGAAGAGGAACAGCGACAACGCCGAGATCACCAGCAGGACCGTCAGGTAGATGATGTCCTGCGGCCAGAACACCAGGCCGAAGATGTAGAACTTGCGCTGCGCGATATCGAACAGCAGCGCCTGGCGGCCGTTCCACTGGAGCCAGGCGCCGCCGTAGAACACGAGCTGGGTGAGCCATACCAGGGCCCAGCGCCAGGCCGCGAACCAGCCGTGCACCGCGCGCGGGTAGATCTTCTTGCGCACCTCGTAGAGCGACTGCTCCACGCTCTCGCCCGGCCGCACCACCGCGACCGGCCGGACGCTGCTTTTTTCGTTTTCGTTCTGGAGCGCTTTGAGAGAAGGCCGAGCCATGCCCCCTCCCGCCCTACTTGCCGGGCGGTGCCGTGCCGCCGTGGTGCGACAGCGAGTACACGTAGGCCGCCAGCAGGTGGATCCTAGCCGCAGAGAGCCGGTCCTTGAACGTCGGCATCTGGCTGGTGCGCCCCTTGGTGATGGTCTCGATGATCGTCGGCTCGCCCGAACCGTACAGCCAGGTCTTGTCGGTCAGGTTGGGCGCCCCGAGCGCCGGGTTGCCCTTGCCCTCAGGACCGTGGCAGGCGACGCAGTTCTGCGCGAACAACGCCTTGCCGCGCTCCGCGCGGATGCTGTCGTGCGCGAGGCCCGAGAGCGACATCACGTAGTGCGCGACGTCCTTCACGCCCTGCTCGCCGAGCACCGGGCCCCACGGTGGCATGACGCCGGTGCGCCCGCCGGTGATGGTCGCCTCGATCGTCGCCGGATCGCCGCCCCACAGCCAGTCGTTGTCGGTCAGGTTCGGGAAGCCCTTGCTGCCGCCGGCGTCGGAGGCGTGGCACTGGGCGCAATTGTTGAGGAACAGCTTCTGGCCGATCGCCAGCGCCTCCGGGGTCTTGGCGAGGGCCACGAGGTCGGTCTTGGCGTACTTGTCGTAGATCGGCCCGAATTGCGCCTCGGCATGCGCGTTCTCCTGCTCGAGCTGGCCGACCTCCGTCCAGCCTAGCAGGCCCTTGTAGCTCCCCAGGCCGGGGTAGAGCGCGAGGTAGCCCAGGGCGAACACGATGGTGATGTAGAACAGCCACATCCACCAGCGCGGCAGCGGGTTGTTGTACTCGCCCAGGTCCTCGTCCCACGTGTGGCCGGTGGTCTCGGTGGCGGTGCCCGCCACGCGGCGCTTGCTCTGCATCTTGAGGAACACCCCGCAGGCGACTACCGACACCAGCGTGATCACCGCGATGTAGATGTCCCAGAAGCTGCTGCTGAACTGGCTCATGTGCGCGCTCCCTTGTCTTGCGGCGTCTCGGACTCGTCGAAGGGCAGCCGCCCGTCGCGCTCGAAGCGCTCGCGGCGCGAGGGCGCATAGGCCCACCATACGATGCCGAGGAAGACGGCGAACGTCACGACGGTGACGATGCTGCGGATCAGGTTGATGTCCATGCCGTTCTCCCTATCGCTTGCCACCCGCGGTGCCAAGCACCTGCAGGTAGGCGATCAGCGCGTCCATGTCGGTCTTGTCCTTCAGCTCGGCTTTCGCCTTGGCGATGTCCTCGTCGCTATAGGGCACGCCCACGATGCGCAGCGCGCGCATCTTGGCCTCGATGTCCGCGCTGTCGGCGGGGTACCGCGCGAGCCACGGATAGGCCGGCATGTTCGACTCGGGCACCACGTCGCGCGGCTCCATCAGGTGCAGGCGGTGCCACTCGTCGGAGTAGCGCCCGCCGACGCGCTCCAGGTCGGGGCCGGTGCGCTTGGAGCCCCACAGGAACGGGTGGTCGTAGACGAATTCCCCGGCCACGCCGTAGGGGCCGTAGCGTTCCACCTCGGCGCGGAACGGCCGCACCATCTGCGAGTGGCAGTTGTTGCAGCCCTCGCGGATGTAGACGTCGCGCCCGGTGAGCTGCAGCGCCGTGTACGGCTTCAGCCCCGCCACCGGCTCGGTCACCGACTTCTGGAACGACAGCGGCACGATTTCCACCAGGCCGCCGACGCTCACCACCAGGATCACCAGGATGATGAGCAGCGCGCTGTTGCGCTCGATCATGTCATGCGTGAGTTTCATCGCCGGAGTCCTCGTTCGTTAGGCGTGGGCCGCGACCGGCGCCGGGATCGGCGCCTCGACGGCCTT
>Ga0316620_10000131_pt1 | contig 29311 bp, 19 predicted proteins | sample OWC_Aug_M1_C1_D5_FD_207651 | JGI IMG/M metagenome (GOLD analysis project Ga0316620, IMG submission 207651) | Wetland soil microbial communities from Old Woman Creek delta, Ohio, United States - OWC_Aug_M1_C1_D5_B | ecosystem: Environmental > Terrestrial > Soil > Wetlands | place: USA: Ohio...
TCACCGTCCTCGACTGCCGGCTGCGCGCCGCGATCGCCGACCGCTGAGCCGCGCTCCGCTGGCCTCCCGACCCGGGGATCGCCGCCCGCACTGCCGTGCGCAGCTGCGGCGGACCGCGGGGGGCGCTGCGCCGCGAGGCCGAAGCTTTGGCTGAGCAGCAGCTCGGCCTTGGTCCCGAAGAAGTCCACGGTGGCGGTGTAGCCCGAGCCCTTGAGCATGGTCTCGAGATAGGTCGGCACCTCGACGGCGCCGGAGCCCTGACCCGAGCGCACGGTGAACTCGGTTTGCAAGGGATCCAGGCCCGGTCCTTCCAGCTTCAGGCTGCAGCGAACCGCGGGGAAGGGCAGCACCGCTGGCTCGACGGTCACGGTCACCGGCCCGCCGGTGGTCGGCACGTAGCCGGGGTCGATATCGATGTCGATCAGCTGCTCCAGGTAGAAGCTCCACACCCTGTCCGGGGCCACGGCACAGGCCACAGGAGTCCCCTCAGTGGCCTCGGCGGAGAGGACGCCGGCCAGCCTGCCGTCCTCGTCGAGCAGCGGGCCGCCCGCGTTGCCGGGGTCGAAGACGGCATCGGTCCGGTTCCCGACCACCTTGCCGCCGGCATCCAGCAGGTGCTGGGTGACCAGGGCCTTGACCAGCGTCGCCGCGGGATAGTCGCCCGGCCGCAGGCGGCCTCCGCCGTCCACGACCGGCAAATCGCCGGCCGGGTGACCGATGACGTACACGGTCTCGCCGACCCGAATCTCGCCCTCCGGCGACGGCGCCACCCAGTAGGGAGAGCGGCTCCCGACCTTGAGCAGAGCGAGCGCCCGCTCCGCGTCTCGGGCAACGATCTGGGCCGCGAGCAGGCGCTCCACCCCCGTTCCCGCGCCGAGGATGATCGAGACCTTCTGCACCGGGCTCGTGACCTTGCGGTTGCGACCCTGCCAGACGGTCTCGATCTGCTCGCCGACCACCTGCAGGCTGGTCAGGACATAGCCATCGGGATGGATGAAGAACCCGGTGCCGATGCCCGAGAGATCGTTGCCCTGGTACTTCCGCTCGACCGCGACGTAGACGGTCGCCTTCTGGGCATTCAAGGCCGCGGCCCGGGCTGACTGCTGCGCAGCGGCCGGACTGGGAGCGGTGACCGCGAGCACCACCATGGCCGCTGCGCTGATCCGGAAGCTCACCGCCGACCTGCCGGGTGGGTCCGCGGGGCCCGCTGATCCGAAGCACGGTTCGTGCCGGGGGCAGCCGTCTCTAGTCGTGGTCATAGCTCCTTCTCTGGTCCGGTGTCTCTCGTCAGGAAGTCTATCAGGACCAGGCACCGCCTGCTGCCGGCGGCGCCCGCCCAGGTCTCTGGCCGACCCTCTAAGCCTCGCGCGAGGCGTCGAGCGCCCGCTGGTGGGCGACCGCCTCGGCCCACCACAACAGCTCGGCGATGAAGCGGTCGGCCTGCTTGGCGTACTGCCGGTCGATGAGGCCGCCACGGCCGTCCAGCACCTCCTCCACCTTGGGGATCGGCAGCGAGACGGGAATCGGCTGGGCGCCCATGGCGAGGAGGACCAGACGCAGCTGGGCCAGGCAGCTCACGCCGCCGAAGGGAGTCGCCGAGACCGTCACGATCCCGATCGGCTTGCGGCGGAACTCGGGCAGGAGGTAGTCGAGGGCGTTCTTGAGGGCACCCGGGTAGCCGCCGTTGTACTCCGGGGTGACGATCGCGACGGCATCGGCCAGGGCGATGGCGTCCGCAAACTCGGCCATTCCCCAGGGCGGGTCCTCACGAGTCCGGAAGCGCTCCTCCATGTTGGGGAAGTCATACTCCCGCAGGTCGAGGATCCGGGTGTCGATGCTCGGGTCGCTCGCCATCCGGCCGAGGAGAAAGCGCGCCACGCGCGCACTCTGCCTACCTCGGCGCACGCTGCCGAGCAAGATCGGAATGTCGAGCCTGCGAGTCGCCATCTGTCCAACTCAAATGGTAAGTGATCGCAGGCTCGCGTCAAGGCGTCTGGTGTGATCCTCGGCTCCCAGATACCATAAAGTCATGGGTTCCATCGGTCTGATGGCCGGCTCCGACGACCACACCCGCGGCTTCCACCGCATCGTGGTCCTGCTCATTACGATGGTCATCGTGCCCACCGCCGCCCTGCTCGCCCTGGGCATTCTGATGATGGTCTTCTGGCAAGCCCGCCTCAACCTGGTCTTCGGCATCCTAGTCGTGACCCTGGTCGGCTGCCTCGTCACCGGCAGCGTCCTCGCCCTGGTCTTCCTGCGCCGCGAGGCCAACCTGTCCAAGCTCCAGCTCGACTTCGTGTCCAAGGTCAGTCACGAGCTGCGCACGCCCCTGACCTCGATCCGCATGTTCGGCGAGATGCTGCAGCAGAGCCAGGGCAGGGACCCCGCCGAGACCGACCTCTGCCTCGAGGTCCTGCAGCGTGAGACGACCCGGCTCTCGGAGCGCATCGAACGACTGCTCGACTGGGGCCGCATGGAGGCTGGACGCCGCGCCTACGAGCTCAGGCCCGAGAGCCTGGAACAGGTCGTCGACGACGCGGTAGCGGCCTTTGCCACGGTCACGGTTGGCAGCGGCCAAGGGGTCGACCTGCACCTCGACCCGTCGCTGCCGGTTCTCGAGCTCGACCGCGCGGCCATGGTCGACGCCATCGTCAACCTCCTGGCCAATGCCTACAAGTACAGCAACGAGCCGAGGGAGATCGCTCTCGCCGTGACCGCCGACCAGGAGACGGTCAGGATCGCGGTGTCGGACAACGGAATCGGCATTCCTCGACGGGAACAGCGGCGCATCTTCGAGAAGTTCTACCGCTCCGACGAACGGCTGTCGCGGGCCGTCGAGGGCTCGGGGCTCGGGCTCGCCATCGTGCGCCATGTGGTCATGGGGCACAATGGACGCACCGAGGTCCAGAGCGAGCCCGGGCAGGGCAGCACTTTCACCATCGTCCTGCCCCTGCCCTCGACGTCGCGTCGTGCCGCGCACCGCAGCGGTCGCGCGGCCCAAGGGAGGTCGGCATGACGCCGGGCCGGGCGGCGCGCATCCTGGTCGTCGAGGACGACTCGTCGATCCTCCTCGGCCTGCAAATGATCCTGCGCAAGGAGGGCTACGAGGTCGTCATCGCCGAGGACGGCGACACAGGTCTCGTCGCGGCGCGGGGCGGAGATTGGGACCTGATCATTCTCGACGTGATGCTGCCGCGCAGGAACGGCTACGAGATCCTGTCCACCCTGCGCCAGGCCGAGGATCCCACGCCGATCCTGATGCTGTCGGCGCGGACGGCCGAGGTGGACAAGGTCGTCGGGCTGGACCTCGGCGCAGACGACTACATCACCAAGCCGTTCTCCCTCGGTGAGCTGCTCGCCAGGGTCCGCGCTGCCCTCCGGCGCGGGCAGCGCGAGGCGGGCGGGCGGTGGCGGTTCGGAAGCGTCGAGATCGACCCGGCCACGCGTCAAGTCCGCCGCGACGGTCGACCGGTCGAGCTCACCGCGACTGAGTTCGACGTGCTCGCGGCCCTGATCGGCGCCCAGGGCCGCATCCTGACGCGGGAGCAGATCATGGACGCGGTGTGGGGTGTCGGCTACCACGGGACCCGCCGCACCGTCGACAACTTCGTCGCCCAGCTTCGCTCCAAGCTCGAGATCGATCCTGCCCGACCCCGGCACCTGATCACGGTGCGCGGTGTGGGGTACAGGCTGGCGGTCCAGGCACAGGCGAGCCCGGACCACGTCCCCGCCCCGGACGCGGGTTAGAACCGCGACCCAGGGTCGATCTCGCGACCGTGGTGCCCGCGCCCGTGAGCGGCGCTGTCATGCACTGCCTGCCACAGAGGCCCGGCAGGAGTGGCCGAACGATGACTCCGTCATGACCGGAGAGTGACACGCAAGCGCTATACCTGCAACGGTGAACGCGCTCCTGGTCCACGCTCGCTTCCCCACCACCTACTGGGGTTTCCAGTACAGCCTGCGCTTCGTCGCCAAGCGCACGTCCCTGCCTCCTCTGGGCCTCATGACCCTGGCTGCCCTGCTGCCCGAGGGGTGGAGCCTGCGCCTCGTGGACCTCAACCTGCGCAGACTCAGTCAGCGCGATCTGCGCTGGGCGGACGCGGTCCTGGTCAGCGGCATGCTGGTCCAGTCCGAGTCCATGCGCCAGGTCGTGGAGCGGGCCCGAGCCGCCGGCTGCCGCACGGTCGTGGGTGGCCCGGCGCCGACCACGGCGCCGGAGCTCTTCGCGACCGCGGACGTCATCTTCCAGGGTGAGGCCGAAGGCCGGGTCGGCGACCTGGTCGCGGCCCTCGAGCGGCCCGCCAGCTGGCCCACGCTCCTGGCGCCGTCCGCCGACTCACACCCGTCGCTGGACAGTCCCGTCGTTCCGCGCTTCGACCTCCTCGAGGTCGGACGCTACGCGTCCATGAGCCTCCAGTTCTCACGAGGCTGCCCGTTCAGCTGCGAGTTCTGCGACGTCATCGAGATCTTCGGCCGCGTTCCTCGGGTCAAGCCCACCCGTCAGGTGCTGGCCGAGCTCGACGCGGTCCACCGTACCGGCTTCCGGGGCACCCTGTTCTTCGTCGACGACAACTTCATCGGCAACCGCCGCTCGGTGCGCGAGCTGCTCCCGGCCCTCAGGGGCTGGCAAGAGCGCAACGGCTGGCCCTTCGAGCTGTACACCGAAGCCTCTGTCGACCTGGCCGCCGACCCCCAGCTCACCCGAGCCATGGTGGACGCAGGCTTCGCGTCGGTCTTCGTCGGCATCGAGACCCCGTCCCGGGAGGCCCTCGCGGACGTCGGCAAGCGGCAGAACCTCGGGCTCGACCTGGCCGACGCGGTCGACCGACTGACCCGCTCCGGCCTCGAGGTCATGGGCGGGTTCATCGTCGGCTTCGACCGTGACGATCCGGGCGTGTTCCAGGCGCAACGCGCGCTGATCGACTCGCTCCCGGTGCCGCTGGCCATGGTCGGGCTGCTCAGCGCCCTGCCGGGCACGGCCCTGTGGCGCCGCCTGAAGCGCGAGGGGCGGCTGCGCACGGCTCCCGGCGGCGACCAGTTCTGCCGGCCCAACTTCGAGCCCTCCATGGACGAGGAGGAGCTGCTCCGGGGATATGCCGAGCTCCTCCGTGACCTCTACTCGGCGGACAGCTACTACAGCCGCTGCTCCCACTACCTCCTGCGCGCAGGTGCGATCCCGCCAGGATCCATGCCGCGCGGCGCCGATCTCGCCGCCTTTCTCCGCGCCGTGGTCCTGGTCGGCATCATCGGCGCGCGCCGGCGCCACTTCTGGCGCCTGCTCAGGCAGGGCGCACGCCTCGGCAGCGCTGCGCTCCGGCAGGCAGTGGTGCACGCCATCAAGGGCGAGCACATGATCCGCTACACCCGCGATCACGTGCTGCCGCGCATCGCGGCCGCAGTGGAGGAGGTCGCGCGCCAGCGGCTCGCACATTCCACCTTCGCTTCCAGGCATGGCTCTGCGTGATCCCGAGGCGAACCTCGACGACTGACCCGTAGCCCGGGAGCCGCAAGGCTCGCAGTCATCGCGCAAGCCTCGGTAGTCGCTGGCAAGGATGCCGCGGCGGTGATCACCGGGTCGTCGCCGCTGCGCGGACGGCGCCCGGCCCCACTCAAGCGTCAGCGCCTTGCGTTGAACAGGAAACGGCGCGAGTTGCTACCATGAAACCATGCCAGGACGTGTTCTGCTCGCGCTGGTGAAGGGTTGTCGCGCCGGTCAGGCCGCCGCCTGGGACGAGCTCCTCGAGCGCTACGGAAAGCTCATTTGGTCGGTGACGCTGCACCTCGGCGCGCGCCAGGACGAGGCCGAGGAGGTCTTCCAGCGAACCTGGGTCGCTATTGTCGAAGGCATTCACAGCTTGCGCGACCCAAGCCGCCTCGCCGGCTGGGTGGCGACTACGGCCCGCCACCAGACCTATCGCCTGTTCGCCGAGCAGGGACGCCAGCGCCGGCTGGCGTCGCTCGACGAGTCGGACAGCGAGGCCCGGGAGGCCGCGACCACCGGTGACGCGGACACCGAGCGCCTGGAGCGGGTGGAGCAGATCGCAGCGCTGCACGGCGCCATGGACCGGCTCGACCCTCGCTGTCGAGAGCTGCTCGAGCTGCTGTTTCTCCGCGACCCGCCGATGGACTACGTCACCCTGTCGCAGCACACCGGGCTGGCCGTGGGCTCGATCGGACCCATCCGCGCCCGCTGCCTGGCACGGCTGGGCAAGGCCTTCCACGCCCTGTATCAGTCGTCCGCCGCCAAGGACAGGTAAAGGGGAAGGGACGATGAGGCACCTCGACCACGCGGCTGCGCTCGCCCTCGTGCAGGGCGGTGGCGACGACGTCGAACGGCAGCACGTTGCCGTCTGCGCCCGTTGCCGCCGCCTGGCAGAGGAGTGCACGCACCTGCTTGCCGGCCTGCAGGCGGTGGCGGAAGCGCCGGCGCCTCCGCAGCGTCTGCTGCGCTGGGCGCGGGCATATGCCTTGACCATGGAACCCGCGCCGAACCGGTGGAGGGCGCTCCAGCTCCTCTCCCAGGGCACCCCCTTGGTGGCGACGACTCGCGCCGCTGCCCGGACCGGGGCCGCTCTGCTCTACGGAGACGACCGCCACCAAGTGGACCTGCGCATCGTACCCACCCGCAGCGGTCGTTGCCGCCTGCATGGCCAGATCGTCCCTCTCGCCAGCAGCCCTGTCAGCCCCTGGTTGATCAGCGCCGTGGGGCCCGAGGGCGAGGTCGTGCGCACCACGAGCGACGACCTCGGCGAGTTCTGGCTGCCCGAGCTGGAGTCGTGGAACGGCGCCTCACTGGTGGCGACGAGCGGCGAGGACCGGGTGGTGGTGGCGTGCGTCGGACCGCCGCTGGGAGCAGGTGGGGACGGTGGCCCTACGTAGCCGGCTCCGCCGCCCGACTGGGCTCGACCCGGACGGCGTGCGCGCCCTCGGCGACGACCTCCGCGCCGAGGTCGAACGCCTGACGCGGGATCGACCGTCAGGGCTGAGCGCGCTCTTCGACGCAGCCCGGGACGCGGCCGAGCAGGTGCCCGACCTGGCTCCGTGGGCGGCCTGGGCCGAGGGCTTCTCAGAGCAGGTCAGGGGTCGCACCGCCAACGCCGAGCCCCTGCTGCGGCGCGCCGCCCGCTCCTTTCGCCTGCGTGGCGACGATCACACCGCGGCCCGGGTCGACCTGGCCCTGATGGACGCCCTCGCCTGCCGCGGCAACCACCGCGGCGCCGCCCGGGTGGGGCGGCGCGCGCTCGCCACCTTCATTGCCTGCGACGACCGACCGCGAACGGTCTCTGCCCTTCATAACCTGGGCGGGCTGGCCGAGGCGCGTGATCAGGTGCGGCGCGCGGTGAGCCTGTGGCAACGGGCGCGGCGCCTGATCGGCGAGGACGACGAGCTGCGGCGCGGCGTGGTCGACACCTGCATCGCGAGCGGCCTGCAGGCCCTCGGCCGCTTCCACGAGGCGGCCGAGCTCTACAGTGGCGCCATCAGGCTCCTGCATGAGCACAAGGCGTCGGTCATCCACCCCAGCCTGGGCCTGGCCGAGGTCCGGGCCATGCTCGGCGAGGTGGGAGAGGCCCTCGATCGGATCACCGCGAGCGAACGCCTGGCCGCTGAGCTGGGCGACGACAACCTGGTCTCCGAGGCGCGCCTCCTGAGGTGTCGCATCGAGCTCGACCTCGGTCATGCCGAGCGCGCCCTCGACATCGCCACCCGCAACGTTCCGCGGACCCGAGCGGCCGGCCGAACCGATGACGTGGCCCGCTTCGCGGTCCTGGCATGCCTGGCCGTGGCCCACGGCGCCGAGGGCGACCTCGAGCGCTCCCTGGCGGCGGCCGAGACCGCCCTCGACGAGGCCGGCATGGGCGTTTCGGGAGCCTCCCTGAGGGTGGCTCTGGCTCGCCTCGGCAGGACTCCGGAGACCCCGGACCGACTCGATCGCGACATCAGGGTTCTGGAACGAGCCGGACTCCGCGTGCAGGCCGAGCTTGGCCGCCTCGCCCAAGCCGAGTTGTTCGCTCGGCGGGGCGATCGGCGACGGGCCCTCCACCTCTGCAGCGCGGTCCTGCAGCGGCGCCACGCTTCGGTCCTTCCCCGCCTGTGGGCCCACCGCCTGCGCGCTGACCTGGCCGGGGCCGCTGCGCCCACGACCGCCGTCCGTCACCTCAGGCGGGCCTTGGCGCTGGCCGAATCGGTGCGGGGCAGGCTCAGCTCCGAGGCCGACCAGACGGCGTTTGCCGCCCGCACGGTCGACATCTACACCCGCTTGGTCGAGCTCCTGCTCGCGCACGGCACCGCCCGCTCGCGGCGCCAGGCCTTCGAGCTGGTGGCGCGCGTCAAGTCACGGGCCCTGGTCGAGGCCCTGGACCGTTGCCGCGAGGACCGCTGGCAGGGCAGCCCCGAGCTGATGCGGCGCTGGGACGCCGTACGCCGGGAGCTCGGCGCCATGCTCTCCGCCCTCGAGAACGGCCACGGCGAGCACTCGCGCTACAGCCGGACCGTGGTCGAGAATCGCGTGCGGCAGGTGTCGCGGACCCTGGAGGACTTGGAGCTCGAGGTCGCGCGATCCCATCGCGGCCTGGGGGTTGTCCTGGGTCACAGGCCGCCGCCCGCCCTGCGCACCCTCCTCGAGCCCGGCGAGGTCTACCTCGAGCTGTTCCTCGCCGGTCCCGACCTGTTCGTCTTCGCCCTCACCCGCTCCGGGCTCCGGGTAAGCCGGCAGGCTGCAGCCCGGCACGAGGTGGAGAAGCTCGTTGCGGCGGTTCGCTTCCAGCTGTCCAAGGCCGCGTTCGGCCGCCGTCACCTGGAGACCCCGGGCGCGTTCCTGGTCGACCAGGCCCGTTCCCAGCTCGCTGCCCTCGGCGAGCGCTTGCTGGCGCCTCTCCTCGACCTTCCCCAGCCCCGGGCTCTCTACCTGGCGCCCCACGGCCCCCTCCATCACCTGCCCTGCGCGGCGCTCGAGCTCGGAGGATCGCCTATTCTTACCAAGTGCCCGGTGGCGGTGGTCCCGGGGTCGGGCATCCTCTCTCACCTCCTCTCCCACCCCTGCCCGAGGCCGTTCCTGTTGGGCGTCGCCGCCGCCGCTCCGGCGTCGCTGCCGGAAATCGAGCGGGAGGTGACCGAGATCGCACAGGTGCTGCCCGCGGCGCGGGTCGTCCGCAGCGCGCGGGTGGCCGACGTGCGGGAGCTCCTGGCCGAGTGCGACGCGGTCCACGTCGCCTCGCACGGCGCTTTCCAGCCGCTGGTCCCGGCCGGCTCGGGTATCCGGCTGTGCGACGGCTGGTTGACGGCCCTCGACCTCCTGCGCAGCCCGGTCCGCGCCCGCCTGGTCTCCCTCGGCGCGTGCGCCTCGGGTGAGGTCGAGGTCACGCCGGGCGAGGAGATCGCCGGTGTGGTGCGGGCGCTGCTCGCCAGCGGCGTCCAGGCGGCGGTGGTGGCGCCCGGCGCGCTCGACGACCTCGTGGCCCGGCGCGCGGCCCGACTGTTCTACGACACGGTCCTGTCCGCAGGCCCGGGCGCGGCCCTCCGCCACACCCTGCTCAGCCTGCGCGAGGAGTACCCCCACCCGGCCCTGTGGGCCGGGCTCCAGCTCTACGGTAACCCCCGTCCCTGGGAGGACGAGCCATGACGTACACCGCCACCCACCGCAATCCCGTCTCCGGCGCGCTGACGAGTGCCATCCTGGTCTTCGTCGCTGGCATGCTGCCTCTGGCTCAGGCGGGAGCCATGCCGGTCGACCGCAGCCACAACGTGCCCCAGGCCATCCTCATCGACACAGTGGTCGCCGTCCTCGACCAGGACAGCTTCATGCTCGCCGACTCGACCGTGGTCTCGACCGACGCGAGCACCGTATTCGTCGGACTCGAGGGCGTCCTCGACCTGGTGCCCGGCGATCTCGTGCAGGTTGAGGGCGGTTGGGTCGAGGGAGGGATCCTGGCGGAGCGAGTGGAGCGCTTGCAGGGACCGGAAGAGGCCGTGACCATGTCCGGCGAGGTTGCCCTTGTCATCCTGCCCGACCGGTTCGTTCTTTCCGGTCGGGTCGACGTCGTGGTCACGGACGACACGCAGTACCTCAACCTGAGCGGAATCGGCGACCTCGTGCCCGGCGCCTTCGTGCTGGTCACCGGCAGCCTGGACGCCTGGTCCATGACCCTGTACGCCGACCTGGTCGAGCTGGTCGGAGCGGACGCGCCCAACTACGTGGCCTTCCAGGCCGTGGTGGCGGGGGTCGTCCCCCCGGATCGAATCGACCTCGAGGACGGCGGCACGGTCTTCGTCACCCCGGAGACCGTGCTCGAGGGGTTCGCCTGGATCGAGGAGCTCGTCCCCGGCGACGTCCTCCAGGTGGAGGCGTACGCCACGGACCAGCCCTGGACCTACATCGGCGTCCGGCTGAGCCTGATCCAGCACGAGGAGAGACCGGTGGAGTTCGAGGCCCGCGTTGCCGCCGTCGACCCGGCCGGCTGGTTCATTACCTACGAAGGAACCCTGGTCCGCGTCGGACCCGAGACGCTCTTCGTGGGCTGCGGCGACCTCCTCGAGCTGCAGCCGGCGGATCGAGTGCGTGTGGAGGGTACCAGCGGCGTCCTGCCCTGGGAGGTGGACGCGACCCTGGTCGAGCTGCTCGCGGACCCGGGCCCGGACGACAACGGGGCCGGACTCGAGACCATACTTCATGGCGACGTCAGCATGCTTGTCCCGCCGGCGAGCTTCGTGCTCGCCCGCGAGTATCTGGTGACGACCGGCGAGGCAACCGTTTGGGGCGGTGACCTGGCCGGCTACCCCGACCTCCAGGAGGGTATGCAAGTAGAGGTCGCGGCCACCTGGGAAGTCGATGGCACCTTGAAAGCCCTGTCGGTGGACAACCTGGACCCTGAGGGGCAGGGCCTGATCGACGTCAGCGGCGTGGTCGCCGAGGCCCTGATCGAGGACGACCTGTTCCTGCTGGACAGCGGTCAGTGGATCCTGATCGAGGAGGGTACACCGCTCGACGGTGACGTGCAGGTGACCGCGGACATCCTGCCCGGGATGTGGCTGACCGCCACCTGCGTGGCCACGCCGGACGCCGTCCTGCGCGCCCTGTGGGTCTTCGTGGACGCTGGGACCGACGCCCTGGGCTGGCCGGTGGAGTACACCGGGGCGGACGAGGCCCTGGTCGTGCTCGCGCCCGGCGCGATCCCGGAGGCGGTGGCGGCCCGCTACGGCGCGACGGTGACCGGTCGCGTGCCGGGCAGACTCGTGACCCTCTTCAAGTGGCCGGCTCCGGTCTCCGAGGAGGAGATCGCGGCCCTGGGCCAGGATCCCGAGGTGGAGGACGTGGAGCCCAACTTCGCCTTCCAGGACCCGGAGAGCATCCGCCGCCGGATGATCCTGGTCGACATGGTCCCGCACAGCGAGAGCTACACCGAACAGTACGCCGTGAGCTCCGCCCTCATCGCCGAGAGTCACGACCGCACCGTCGGGGCCGGCACCCTGGTGGCGGTGCTCGACACCGGGGTGGACCCCTTCCATCCCTTGCTCCGCCACCGTCTCTCCATGGACGGGCTCGACCTGATCAGTGACGACTCGAGCCCCTGGGAGACCGCGGACGGAATCGACGGGGACGGCGACGGCGACATCGACGAGGCAGCAGGGCACGGCACCTTCGTGTCCGGCCTGGTCGCCCTGGTGGCACCGGCCGCCACCATCCTCCCCTACCGCGTGCTTGACGACGAGGGCCACGGCACGACCTTTGACGTCTGTCAGGCCGTCCTGGCCGCGACGGATCGCGGCGCCGACGTGATCAACATGTCGTTCGTCTACCACCAGCGTTCGCGGGTGCTCGACCGCATCCTCGACGAGGCCTCGGATCGGGGCGTGGTCTTGGTCTCGGGCGCCGGCAACGACTCCACCCCGGCCCTGCCGTTCCCGGCCAGCGACCGGCGCGTGATCGCGGTCGCGGCCGTCGACGAGCACGACGAGCTGGCCGACTTCTCCAACTTCGGCACCGACATCGCCATCGCCGCGCCCGGCGTGGACCTCTACTCGGGTGGCAACGCCGGGCTCTTCGGCACCTGGAGCGGGACCTCGATGGCCGCACCCCTGGTCAGCGGGGCGGCTGCCCTGCTGAGGTCGGTCAACCCCTATCTGACGCCGGAGCAGATCAAGGAAGCCCTGGTCCAGTCCGCGCGACCGCTGGCCGGTGAACCTGGAGACGTGGTCGGCACCCTGCAGGCCAAGCAAGCCCTGGACCTCGTTCCGAATCCATAGCCCGGATCCTCCGCCACGTCGCCTGTGGCAACCGGTGTGCGCGGCAGGGAGCGCGGCACGACGACCCGTGCCCGTTCCAGCGCACGGGTGCGGTAACATCGCCTCATGACGCCCACCCCCATGCACCGCGCCTTCGTCATCGCGGCCTGCGCGCTCCTTTCCGGCGCCGCCGTATCGGCCCAGACCGCAGGCCGGGAGCCCGCGCCCGGGCAGCCCGAGCCCGGAGGCACGACCCTCATCGACAGCGGCAACCCGGCGACCGCTTCCGGGCTCCTGCGACTGTGGCGGGTCTACTCCACCCAGGGCGGCCGGGTGATGCTCAAGGTCTACCGCCCAGAGAGCGACCGCCTGGTCCTGGTCGGCTCCTCGCCCCTGGAGTCCGTGCCGCCGGCCACAGTGGCCACCTTCACCTGCTCGATCCCGGTCTCGCGCAGCGACCTCGTCGGCTGCTTCTGTCCGGACAGCACCTGTCTCGACCGCTTCGCCGACGGTGTCGTGCTGACCGCGCCTGGCGACGTCGGCACCTCCGCGCTGGACGAGTTCACGAGCACGGTCGGGGGCCCCGCCGTCTGGGCCGGGACCACTCTCGCCGTCGACATCCCCTCGACCGCCGACACCGAGCTCGTGCTGCCGGTGGCTGCCCGCAACCCCGGCTTGCTCGGTACCCTCTGGACCACGGCCCTCGAGCTCTTCAACACCGCCACCACCGAGAACACGGTCGCCCTCTTTTTCAACCAGTCGAATCGCGACAACACGGCGCCCGCCGCGTCGGCCCAGATCACGATCCCGCCGCGTGGGACCTATGTCTTCGACGACCTCTTGGGCGATGCCTTCCAGGTCGACGACACCACCGGCGCGGTCGACCTCGTGGCCCTGGCACCGATCATCGCCCATGCCCGCATCGCCAACCATGGCGGTGCGGAGGGCACCTACGGCCAGTTCGTGCCGGCATTCCCCGCCCGCTGGGCCGTGGGCGACGACCATTCACCCGGCGTCAACCCGCTCAGCGACATCGTCTACCTCTTCGAGCTGCGCGAGGACGAGGACTGGCGCACCAATCTCGGCATCGTCAACACCTCGGGGCTGGGGCTCACCGTCCAGCTGCAGGCCTTCGTCGACGGGACCGAGGTCGGCGAGGCGTTGCTGGTCACCCTGCAGCCGTACTCGCACACCCAGCTGAACCAGGTCCTCGAGGACCTGTCCGTTGCCCCAGGCACCTCCGGGGTGCGGGTCAACGTCGAGGCCGTGCCCGGCTCGTCGGCGCGCTTCTTCGCCTATGCGTCACGGGTCGACAACCTCACCGGCGACGCCGTCTTCATTCCTGGCAGTCGCGAGGCCGCGCTGCCCTGACCCCCGACGCAGGTTGGCCCCTCGAGAGCCCCGCTCGGTGCCGGTCGTCAAGCGCGACACAGGCGGGCGGCGGTCTTGCCGAGCAGGCTGATGACCGCCACGGGAGCCGCAGGGGGTCGGGGGTCGGACTAGCGCGGGTCGATGAGGTCGTCGGCTGAATCAAAGACACCGTTGCGCTCCGCGACCTCGCGCAGCACTTCTCGCGGCCTCGACCTGCAGCTCAGTACCGTCTCAACCCGAGCTTGACCAGGGCCACCTTGCCCACATACCTCAAGTAGTACTTGGCGAACAACCTGGTATCGAAGTCTCGGTGAACCAGGCCCCCGACGAAGTCGAGCAGAGTCCGTACGAATGACGGGACCAGATACAGCCTGCGCAGCAGCCGCGACCGCACCAGCCAGGCGATCACCCTCCGCGGCACGAGGGGCGTCAGCACGTTGAGGGTCTCGAAGCACTTGAAGGTCTTGAGCTGCTGGCCGTCGATGTTCTCGTCGGTGTGGACGGTGGCGAAGTAGCCACTCGTGAAACGGTTGACGTCGTCCCGGGTGATCACACCGTGCTCGACCGCGATCTCGTTGATCCTGGTCCCGGGGAGGTACTTGAGGTAGAAGCTGCCGACCCGGGACGGTCGGAACTGCGAGTAGAACTCGACCGCCTCGCGGTAGTGGCGCTCGTCCTCGGTGGGAACCCCGAACATGTGGTTGATCATGTACCGGATCCCGTACTGCTCGCAGATCGAGAACGCCTTGCGCAGCTCCTCCTTAGTTTCGGGCCGGTTGAGGATCTGACGCTTGGTCTCCTCGTTGACGCTCTGCACGCCGAATTCCAGCCGGTGACAGCCGGCCTCCGCCAGCAGCCGGCCGATCTTGTCGTTGACGTGACCGGGATGGGCGAGGGCGATGAACGGCAGGCCGATCTCCTGCCGGTAGGCGGGAGAGAACTCCTCCAGCCACCTGACATTGAGGGTGAATATCTCGTCCGCGAACTTCACGACCTCGATGCGGTGTGCACTCTTGGCGGACCGCAGCTCGTCGATGACGTGCTTGACGCTGCGCCTGCGGATGTACCTGCCCTTGCCTCCGTAGAGGTCGAGGTAGAGATCGTTGGAGCAGAAGGTGCAGTGGTAGGGACAGCCAAACCCCGTAATCGTGAGGTAGCTCTCGCCCACGTCGAAGTACGCGGCGAACACGCTCTTGTCCGGATGCGGGAGGGCATCGAGATCCTGGAAGGCATGCCGCACCTGGTTGCGGTGGACGGTGCCGTTGTCCTTGACCCAGAGGTTGTCGATGCGATGGATGTCCTTTCCTGCCTCGATCCGGGCAACAAGCTCCGGCAACGACTCGAAGCCCTCGCCGATGTTGATCATGTCGACCGCGTCCTGAGCGATCACCGATTCGGGAACCACGGTCGGGTGCACGCCGCCGAAGATGACGGGCACGGTCAACCGGCTCTTGACAGAACGGGCGACGTCAAGGGCCCAGCGGTAAGTGTTGGTGAGGACCGAGAAGCCGACCAGGTCCGGATCGTAGTCGACCAGTCGCTCCACCATCTGGTGCCGGACGTCGAACAGCCGGTGCAACGAGGGCAGCGAGAAGATCGCCCGGTCGTCGAATAGCGAAGGGTCGTAGAAGAGCCGGACCTGGTGTCCCTGCCGCTTGAGGATGGCGGAGAGAAACTCGATCCCGAGGACCTCCGACCCGATATAGGCGAATGCGACTCTCACCGTACGTCCAGAATCAGCCGGGGACTTCCGCCTGGCGACGGGTCACCGGCCAGGGATCATACCATCCGCCGCCGAGCGGACCCGGACCTGAACACCATCGACCTCGGCCACGAGCCGGTACTGCGTCATGATGAAGTCATACAGGTCGGGGGCCAGGTTGACGAGCCGGTACGCCTCGATGGGAATGATGGGCCGGTCGTCGAACACGATCAGTCGGGTGTCACGGGCTCGGATCTCGGCGATCACCTCCCCCACCGGGTTGGCCCGGAAGTTGGCGGGGAAGGCGAAGACCGGCACCACCAGCGGGCTCGGTCTGCCGGTCAAGTAGTGGAGGATCTTGGGCTCCCCGATGATGAGGAGGGCGTCACCATCTGCGCTGTGCTCGCGAATGATCGTCTCGAGCGCGGTCAGGGTGCGCGCTACCTCGGGCTCCACCTGGAGCACGCCATGGGGGTGAGTCAGCGGCACTGTCTCGGTGAACAGCCGCGTTCCGATCCCGCCCAGGAAGGTGTCGCGCGAGCTGAGGCCGAGGACCAGCACCGCTGCCAACCACAGGGCCAGCACGGACTTCGGCAACGCGGCGGTCAACGTGCGCAGGCTGGCCGAGCCGACCGCCGGCCAGCCGCGCGCGAGGGCACGTCGCAGCAGCAATGCGAGCAGGACCCACAGCGGCGCCGCGTTTTGGATGAGGTGGGAGAGGTCGAGACGAATCACCCACTTGGCCAGGTTGAACGCCCCAACCACGACCAGGCACAAGACCAGCCGGCACGCGACCTCATCGAGGCCGTTCGCCCGTCCTGGTCGCGCCAGCCACAGACCGGCGGCGAGGGTCGGCACGACCATCAGGTACAGCGAGAGCGAGATGGCTGCCCGCGCATCGGTCGTCGAGCCCATGAGCTGGGCGGCAAAGACCCGTGTCCCGGGCAAGATCGAGGTGACCAGGCCCGTGTTGTGGCCGACCAGGTCCAGGGGCGAACCCTGTCTCAGAAAGTCGGCAAGGACGAGGGTCGCCGTGACCAGAGTTGCGGCGAACGGACCGTGCCAGCGCAAGGAGCGGCCAGCGCCTCGCGCGTCGCCCGCTGCCCCATACCTGGCCACGGGCGTGACCCCGATCAGCACCAGCCAGGCGGCCGCGCACGGCACGCCAGTGTAGGGGTGGAGGGCAAAGGCGGCGGCCAGGGCTAGGGCCAGGCCGCAGTAGCGGATTCTGGAGCCGGTTTCGAGGGTCCGCACCATGGCCCACAGGCACAGGCAAAGCGCGAAGGGAACGACCGACTTGTGCCACGGGCCGGGCAGGGCGAGAAAGCACGCCACCGGGAGCAGACCCCAGGCCGGAGACATGAGGCGCATGGCGACCAGGAAGAGCAAGAGCGCGGTCGCGGCGCGTACCACCGCCCAGACCAGGCGCACCAGCTCGAGGTCAAGGTCACCGCCGGGAAACAACAGGGCAAAGAACCGGTATTGGACGGAGTAGTGGGTGAACTTGACCGGGTCCAGATGACCCTCGGCCTGCAGCCGGATCCCCTCCAGGAGCACGCCCTCGTCAAAGGGCGCCAGGCCGAAGTCGTGATAGCTCCAGAAGAAGAGCAGGGACAGGGCGAAGACCGCCAGGGCCCACAACCCACGGCGATCGACCCGGTTCGGTGCGGCCGCTCCCATCTCGTCAGGCGGACCGGTCGGCGTCCACGCGCCGGTGGAGGCGTTCACGGGCGACGTTGGCGTCGGCGCCAGCCTCGTGGACCCCGATGTCGGTGGCCACCTCGCCCTTGCCGCAGTTGGCCGCGATCTCGGCATCGTGGATCCACGGATCGCAGGCCGAGATGAAGCCGATCAGGATCACCCGGTGTTTGATCCTCGACAGGTCGAAGCCGAGCACCAGCATCAGGCTGAGGAGGGCGCCGTCGAAGAGCAGCGGCATTCCCCCCCGGCGCACCACCGCGACCACGCTGTGCAGGACGAGGTAGGCGAGCGCAAGCAGGCGCGAGCGCTTGATCAGGTGCCGGAAGCGATCGAGCCGGGGCTCGAGGTAGTGGAGGTCCATGAGCTCGGACACGGGCCGGTACCCGTCGCCGCTGCGAACCACGATGTAGTGGTGGATGTAGAAGCACTTGCGGACCTTGAGGGCGGCCAGCAGGGAGAAGTACAGCTTCTGGAAGATGCGGATGTCGGGACGAGCGATCCGGCCCCGGGTCTCGCGCTCGAGGTCGTCGATGAGCTCGTCGGGCGCCACCACCTGGTCGGCGAAGTCGTCGGTCGCCCGGCCCAGGCGCCGGCAGCCGAGGTAGAAAACCTCTTTGACAAAGGGGTGCCGGGCCGCGAACTCGAGCACCGGCTCCATCTGGTTCTCGTTGAGGCCGCGCAGCACCGTGACCACGAGGTCGGTTGCCACCCCATGCTTCTCCAACGACTGCAGCACGCGGCTCCGGACCTTGGCCATGGGCTGGCCCCGCAGGACGAGGTCGTGCTCGTCGGAGAAGCCGTCGAACTGCAGGTGGACCTCCTTGAGGCCAGCATCGACCAATCGCTCAAGCCGGTCGGGATCAGCGATCTCGATGCCGTTAGTGTGCAGGGCCGTGATGTGACCGCGTTCGCTGGCCATGCGCACCATCTGCTCGAGGTCCTGGTGGAGGGTGGGCTCGGCGCCCATCAGGTCGAGCTTCATGCGCCGGCCCCGACCGTCCAGAAAACCAGCTAGGTCCTCGACCGTCAGGTCCTGCTCCGGGTACTGGTCCGAGCTCGCCAGGCAAATCGGGCAGCGCAGGTTGCAGCGCGAGGTGAGGCGCAGGATGTAGTCCCTCTGCGGCAGGCTCTCCGGCATCAGCTCGTGGTAGAGCTCCTTGAGCTCGGCGAAGTAGGCCGGGCTGGTGGAGAGCAGGGCCTGGTAGCGGCCGTGGTCCGGGCATACCTTCTCGAGCAGGACTCGGCCGTCGGCGACGATGACCCGCGCCCGCACCTCCTCCATGCACGCCGGGCAGGCGCCGCGCGTGGCGCGCAGGGTCGAGACCTCGCCCGGATCCGCCGCGATCTCTGTGGTGCTCAGGTCTGCCATCGCCGCCGAATCACTCCCCCGACAACCGGGCCACGACCTCCTCGGCCAGGCCGAGGCTGGCCTCGATGCAGTGGTCCATGTTGTTGTACCAGAACCGGCCCAGGCGACCGGCCAGGAGCAGGTTCTGGTACCCGGCCATGCGCCTCTGGAAGGCGTCGAGCTTGTCCCGGTACTCCAGCTCGTAGATCGGGTAGGCCCAGGGGATGCGCTCGATCTCGACCCCCAGGACCTCGTCCGGGCTCGCGACTAGGCCCTCGCGCCGGAGGTCGGCCACGACGCGGTCGAGCTGACCCTGGGGCTCGTCCCAGACGCTGTTCTGCGCCCCGCACGTGACTTCGACGCAGAGCGAGCGCCGCCCGGGCGGCGCCAGTGCCGGATCGAAGTTGGCCGGCACGCTGATTCGCGAGAAGAGCACGTCGGCGGCGCCGTGATAACACCACTGGAAGTCGAACGGCCTGCCGTCGCCGAGCATCAGGTTGAAGCACACCAGGGCCAGGTACTCGAGCTCGGGACGGGGCTGTCCGAGGCCCTCGGCCAGGGAGTGGATGGTCCCGGTCCACACCACCAGCGACGGCCTCAAGATCCGCTCGCCGACCACGACCTCCTCGATTCTGCCATTGGCTGCGGCGAGACCGTCCACTGCGCGGCCGCACAGCAGCTCGCCGCCGCGCTCGGTGAAGCGACCGGCCAAATTGCGCATGAACTGCTCGCAGCCGCCCCGGGGATAGAGGAAACCCATCTCGGGTTTCTTCCAGGTGGTCAGGATGGTCCAGGCGAGCAACCACAGGCTCTGGATCCTGAGGCGCGAGTCGATGATCGCCCGATCGACCCCGGTGCGGGCCCAGTCTGGGTGGGTCTCCTCTGGCCGGATACCGAGGAACTTGGTCGAGTAGCCCTCGAAGAAGTGGCGGTAGAGGGTTTCGCCGTACATGTTGATGATCTGGTCCTTGAAGGACCGGGTGTGGCGCTTGGGGTAGCCTACCAGCAGGTCGCGAATCACGGACAGAGCGACGCCTGGCGGGAATCGTAGGAAGGTCCGTGAGGGGTGCAGCGGCCAGGGGTAGAAACGGCCCCGAAAGTGGAGCTTGCTGCGGCGGTTGATCTGGCACAGGTCGTTGCCCATGGTCTCGCGGATGAAGCTCTCGACCTCAGGAATGTAGGTGTGAAAGCGATGGGGGCCAATGTCGAAGGTGAAGCCGTCGTAGGTGAAGGAGCGCGCCAACCCACCCGGCCGATCTTCCTTCTCGACGACGACCGTCGGAACTCCATTCTCGGCGAGCAGGAAGGCGAGGGAGAGGCCGCTCACCCCGCCGCCGACGATGACCACCGGCCGGTCGCTGCCCGGGTTCATCCCCGCAGCGCCCTCACCCAGTTCCAGCCCGTGGACCAGTCGAGGCCGAAGAGCAGGTTGTACTCGGTGAAGCAGGTCGCCGCGCAGGCGCCGCAGCCATGCCTGGGCAGCGCGGCAAAGGCCCTCTCGAAGCCCCCATGGCGCACGTTGGGCGCTTCGGTCTCGTCGATGAACAGGGAGCACGGGTAGAGGCGACCGTCCACGTCCACGTTGCAGTACAGGTCGCCCGCCACGCACGCCGGACCACCGTTGACACCCGGCCGCCGGGTCTGGCCGAAGTCGGGCCACTGCTCGAGGTAGCGGAGGAACTTGAGCGACGAGGCGATGGGCGCGCCCTCCCTCTTGCGGGCGACGAGGTGCTGCAAGACCTGGCGCAGCTGCCGATCGTCGGGCCTGAGGCCGTCATTTCGGCCCAGAGAGTCGTTGTGGTGCAGGACCTGGAAGGTGGCCAGGGACCGACACTGTCGGGCCAGGTCGAGGATCCAGTCCACCTGATCCAGGTTGTGCTTGTTGAGCACGGTGATGGTCCAGAAGCGGTAGCGCCCAACCGCATGCTCGATGCCGGCCATGGTGCGGTCGAAGGTGCCGGCGCCGCGCGCCGCGTCATGAGCCGCACGGTCTCCGTCAATCGAGATGTTGAGGTGGTCCACCGCTGCCAGGGCCTCGTCCCGTTGCGGGATGAGGTGGCCGTTGGTGTCGACCGTGACGAAGAGGCCGAGGTCCTTGGCGTGGCGCACGATGTCGCCGAGGTCGTCACGACACAGGGGCTCGCCGCCCCAGATCCCGAGTCGCTGGCAGCCCATGTCGGCGGCCTCTACGAGCAGGCAGAGGATCTCGGCCAGGGACATCTCCGGCGAGCGCCGCTGGGGAATGCTGCAGTAGGCGCAGCCGCCGGTGCAGCGATCCGTCACCCCGAGCATGAGGTTCAACGGCCGGCGAGTGCCGAGGAAGCGGTGGCTGAGCGACGCTCCTGCAAACCGAGCAATGGTGCGGACTCGGATGGTGGACTCTCTTTCTCATGGGCTCCGCACCTCGATGCGATAGCGGCTCAGAACCATCCCTGGAACACCGTCTCACTCGGGCGCGAAACCCTGCTGCACTCTAGTTCCAGGACCCGACCCTGTCAAACCAAGACAGTGGCTGGGGTGTGCCTGCGGGGCCAGGGACGGGCACGCCATGTGCTAGCATCCATTCAAGATGAGCACCTCCGCCTCCTCCGTCCTGCTGATCAACCCTCCCATCACCCACGCCCAGCGCCAGGGCCCCCTGGGCGCGATCATCAAGAACCTGTACTTCAACTCCCCTCCCCTGGGCATCGCCTACATCGCGAGCGTTCTCGAGGAGCACGGCGTGCGCGTGCGCCTGATCGACGCCGCCGTCGAGGGATTCACCCCTGAGGAGACCATCGCGGAGATCACGGGCTGGCAACCCGACATCGTCGGCATCACCTCGTCGTCGAACTTCTTCGGCAACGCGGTCGAGCTCGCAACCAACGTCAAACGCTCCCGACCGGGCGTGCTGACCCTGCTCGGGGGTCCTCACGTGTCGAGCCAGGTCGAGCACGCCATGCGCCATCTCTGCTTCGACGTCGCCTGCGTCGGCGAGGGCGAGCTCACGACCGTGGAGCTGATCGAGTCACTGGTCGATCAGACCAGCCTCGAGGCGGTTCAGGGCATCGCCTATCGCAACAACGGCCAGGTGCACCGCACCGAGCCAAGGTCGCTCATCCCCGACCTCGACGTGTTGCCGTTGCCCGCCCGCCACCTGCTGCCGCTCGACAAGTACGTGCCCCAGCCCAATGACGGTCCCTTCCTGCCCAAGATGGCCATGATCTCGAGCCGGGGCTGCCCTTTTGGCTGCACCTTCTGCGACCACGGAACGTACGGCAACACCTACCGCTCGTTCTCTGCTCCCCGCATCGTCGACGAGATGGAGGAGCTGGTCACCCGCTATGGCGCCCGCGATCTGGCCTTTGTCGATTCCCTGTTCATGATCTCGGAGAAGCGAGTCGCCGGCATCGTGGACGAGATCCTGGCCCGCGGAGTCAAGGTTCACTGGACCTGCACCATCCGCGCTAACATCGCCACCGCCAAGCTCCTGGCCCGGATGAAGGAGGCCGGCTGCTGGCGGGTTCGCATCGGCGTCGAGTCGGGCAATCAGCAGGTGCTCGACTTCATCAAGAAGCAGGTCACCAAGGAGCAGATCCGCGAGGTGGCGCAGGCGGCCAACGACCTCGGCCTCCACCCCAAGGCATTCTTCATGATCGGCCACCCCACCGAAACCGAGGCCACCATCCGGGAGTCCATCGCTTTTGCCAACTCGCTGCCCCTGACTGACATCACTGTCCAGATCAACACCCCCCTGCCCGGCGCACCCCAGTTCAAGGTCTTCGACCAGTACGGCGCCCTGGTCAGCAACCGGCTCGAGGACTATACGTTCTGGCAGCCGGTCTTCATTCCCCACGGCCTGACCAAGGAGCGCATGGAGCAGCTCTTCCGCAAGTTCTACCTCAGCTTCTACCTCCGTCCGGTGGTCATCTGGCGCCACCTCAAGATGCTGCACGGCCTGGCCGACGTCCAGCGCTATCTACGCGCCCTGTCATTGATCTTCCAGCGTTTCATCCGGGCCCGGGTGGACTCGGTCTTCCACACCTCGGAAGAGTCGGCGCGCGGCGACCACGAGGGGTTCGAGAAGCCGTGACCGGTGTGGCTCTGGACCGACCGTTTGCGGCCACGCTTGCGACCGCTCTCGTCGTCGCCTCGGTGGCAGGCGGATGCGCGCCGGCGTCCGATCGCGGGTCGCACGAAGGCACCGGGCTGACCGCGACCGTGGGCGACCGCGAAATATCGCGAGGAGATCTCGAGCGACTCTGGCAGCTCAGCCGGCAGCAGCCGCCGCTCGACCTGGACAGGGCGCGCTCCACCCTGCCCGAGACAGGCGAAATCCTCACCGAGCTGATCAAGGAGAGGTTGCTCGAACGCGAGGTGGCGCGACGCGGGCTGAAGCTCGGGCCGGGAGTCTCGGGGCGAGACGCCCTGGCCATGGCCATCGCCCGCGGACTCGACCCGAGCCCGGACGAGCTGCGGCAATTCCACCAACAGCACCCCGAGCTCTACTCGCGCAAGGCCCAGGTCCGCTTTGCCCATTATCGTGCCCCCGAGCCGCGCGCGCCGAGCTCCGCGGAGATGTCCGGGGAGCGGTTCCTGAGGCTCTGCGACGAGGCCAGCGCCGCCGACCCCGAGGGCCGGAGCTGGGGCGATCTCGGCTGGCTCCAGGCAGGCAACGTGACCTGGTTGCGCTTCGCGCAGCTCCAGCCCGAGCAGGCAGGCGCGACGACCAGCCAGGTCGCTGCGGACGGTCATGAGCACCTCTACCGGGCCATGCACTATCGCCCGCCCGGCCGCTACGCCTTCGAGCAGGTGCGGGACGACTGCCGGCAGCGCCTGATCGAGGAACGGGTCCAGGCCGAGATCAGGCGGATCCTCCTGCGGCTCGCCCGGACGACCCCGATCGAGATCGTGGATCCGACCCTGGGCGATGCTCCCGATCCCGCGGTGATCGCTCGTTCTGAGCCCGGTCCTCCGCTCGCGATCGTCGCCGCGGACCACGGCTCGGGGACCCTGCGCGAGAACATGGCTTTCATCGCGGGCGGCGTCTTCACCACCGGCTCGACCGAGGACGAGATTGACCAGCGGGTCGCCCTGTGCAGGCGTTACGTCGAGCCCGCCCTGGGCAACGGCGCGTGCGCCCGCTGGAAGTACGAGGACGAGGTCCGGGTTGCGGTCGAGGTGGCGGCGTTTTGGATCGACCGCACCGAGGTCGGCTGGGACGACTACCAGGGCTTCCTCGAGGCCGCCCGTCACCGTCCCCTGCCCCAAGCCGGGAGCGGCCAGCTAGGCTACCCGGTGGCCAACGTCAGCCAGGAGGACGCCGCCCTCTTCTGCCGGTGGCTGGGCAAGCGCCTACCCACCGCCGCCGAGTGGGAGTACGCGGCCCGGGGCAGCCACGGCCGCCGCTACCCGTGGGGCGACGAGCTGCCCGACGGCCAGCGCGCCAACTTCTGCGACGCCCGCTGCCCCAACCCGTGGCGCGCCGCGGACCACGACGACGGGCACGCCGGGTCAGCGCCGCTCGGCTCCTACCCGCAGGGTGCCACGCCGGAGGGCGTTCTCGACCTGGCCGGCAACGTGCGCGAGTGGACGGCCTCGGTCGAAAACGGCCAGGCCCACGTCAAGGGTGGCAGCTTCTTCAACGCCTTCGACGACCTCATCCCGGCTGACATCCGCCTCAACCTGATCGAGACCCGGGACCCGACCATCGGCTTCCGCTGCGTCGCGGACCCGGAGCCGGCTGCCGGCCCGACGAGGGAGTGAATCGTGTCGCGACCACGACCGCCCCTACCCGGCTCCGCTGGGTCGCCCGGCAGAGTGGCGTACAGGCGGACGACTGCGGCGCGCAGGTCGCGCGGCGCCCACCTCCCGGCGGCGGCGCTCCTGCTGCTGCTCCTTGCCCTGTCGTGGGCCGCATCTGCGGATCAGACGAGCTTCCCGAGCGATTTCCCGAAACCTCAGCAGGTGCTCGGCGGTGCCGGGGGCTCAATGGCGCGCCAGCCCGAGGCCCTGCGCCACCTCCCGGTCATCATGATCGCCGACGCTGGCCGGGTCCACGACGACTGGCTGGGCGCCAACTGTGGGCTGGCGTCCGGGAGCGTCTACCGGGCGTTCCTCGGCCACGGCTTCGAACCCTTCGAGCTGTGGATGCTCGACCTGGTCGAGAACGAGGGGGAGCGACTGACCAGCCTCGAGCTGCGCACCGACAACCTCAAGGAGATGATCTTCGCCGTGCTCCGCTACACCGGCGCCAACCAGGTCAACCTCCTGGCCCACGGCGCGGGCGCGGTCGTCGCCCAGGCGACCCTGGTCAAGTACAACCTGTTCTATGCCGTGCACTCCGTGGCCTATGTCGCCGGGCCCTTTCACGGCACCCCACTGTGCAGCCTTGAGGCATGCCTCGACGGCGAGCCCATGTGCTGCGCCCTGACCCCTGGCTCGGACTTCCTGCAAGACATGATCATCCCTGACGAGACGCCCGACGACCCGCTTTCGACAGCGGGACAGGGCCGCTGGACGACCCGCTACCTGACTGTCCGCAACGGCCGCCGCTTCGGCGACGTGTGGTTCCAGCGCAACCCCGAGTCCCCCCGCCTGCTCGGGGCCGACAACCTGTCCTTCCCCGAGCTCGACCATGACGGCCTCCGCTGCGATCCCGAGGTGCTGGCCGCGGTCATACCCTTCCTGACCGTCGCCGGCGATCCCTACGACCCCGCGTACGATCGGGACCGGGACCAGTTCCAGGGCACGAGCTGGGGTGGTCCCGATTGCGACGACGACGACCCGGCGCTGTTCCCCGGCGCCGTCGAGACCTGCGACGATGGCATCGACCAGGACTGCAACGACGTCGACCTCTCATGTGCACCCGGGAAGGACCGGGACACGGCGGCCTGGGCGCGGCCGCAGCCTTGAGCCCTACCGCAGCAGAGCGCGAATCAGGGGCACCAGCTCCTCGGCGACCATGCGGTGTCCCTCCGGGCTGAGGTGGACGTCATGGGCGAAACGAGCCCGGGCCAGGTCAACCCGAGGTCGCAGATCCACGAACGCGCCGCTCGCGGCGAGCCGCGCAAAGGTCGGCTGCAGCGAATGCGGCTGCGAGAAGTCGGTGCCGTCGGGGAGGTAGACCATCAGGAACGGGATCCCCGACCGAGCGCAGCGCGCCGCCATGTCCTCGATCAGACGGCGGGTGACCTGGCTCTCGGCTTCCGCCAGCTCGGGGGTGTCCTCCAACCCATCCCGCTCCGGGTCGGCCAACCGTGTCCACCCTACTCTCTCGCCGTCGACCGCCAGCAGCGGGTTGCGGAAGTCGTGCTTGGCCCTGAGGGTCTCGAGCCAGCTGCGGCGCCGCCAGTTGCGCTGGCGATGGTGGTCGATGAAGCCGTAGACGACGAGCCTGACCTCGCGTCTGCTCTCCAGCACCTCGTCCAGCTTCAGCCAGGCGTGAGCCGTCCCCCAGGCCATGACCCCGGCGTTGACGACCCGGAGCTCGGGGAACGCCTCCTGGAGCAGTGCCGGGTAGGCCTGGTCGTCGGCGACGCCGTAACCGAAGCTGAGGCTACAGCCCAGCACGAGAAGCTGAGGTCCGCTGATCGACCCCGGGGTGAGACGGTGCCCGTCGCTGTCGATATGGTAACGCACGTCGAAGTCCGGGGGGAGACGGTGACGGCCGGACGCGAACGGCCGGTGCGCCCATCCGTAGATCGGGTCAGCCTGCCAAATTCCGATCGGCTCGGTGCCGGCCAGCCGGGAACGCAGGTGGGAGAAGGTCGCCCCGTCCAGCACGCCCGTTGCCCGCAGCCCCAAGGCAGCCAGACCCGCCGCCAGCACCGCCGCGGCCAGCGCAAGCACCAGCTTCCACGAGCGCATCCCATTCCCCCTTCCCGACACCGCCACCGGGCCGAGATTCTACTGCACGGGCTGGTGTAGTCTCGAGCCCATGGAGAACGGCACCGTCTCTGGCAAGCCGCCGTCCGGCGCCCCCCGCGTCCGGGGCCCAGCCTGGCTTCTGGCCGTCTCCGCGACCGCCTTCGGCGCTGCGGTCCTGCTCCTCAACTGGCTCCAGCTGAGGGCGCTCTCGATTTCCAAGGGCATCGACCAGACCTACCTCCTCGAGTCGTTGACCAACACCGTCCACGGTCGCTTTTTCGTCACTACCCACGCCATCACCAGCCTCGGCGGCTGGGGCGCCATGGACCACTTCTGGCCCGGCATGCTGCTCTTTCTGCCCCTGGTGGCGGTGCTCGAGCACCCCATGGTGCTGTACCTCATCAACGCCCTGTGCCTGACCCTGACCGGCCTGTGGGTTTATGCCATCGCGCGGCATTTCCTGACCGACCGGTGCCTCGCCCTCGGCGCCGCACTGGCCTTCTGGACCATGCCCGAGATCTACTACTCGGCCATCACCGGAAGCTGGCCCGAAGTGTGGGCCGTGCCGTGGCTGGCCCTGATGTTCCTGGCCTTCTTCCGACGCCGGCCCGTGGTCTTCTCGCTGGCGGCTCTGGTGTTCATGTCATGCATGGAGCAGATGCTGCTCTTCGTCGCCCTGTTCGCCGTGGTCGAGCTGCTGGGCCGCCGCCAGCGGCTGTGGATCGTCCTGCCCGCGGCGCTGGCCGCGCTGTGGCTCGGGCTGCTCGCCGCCGCCGCCCCCACTCTCGGTGGGGCCCGGTTCTTCGTCCACCCGCTCGGCTTCGGGTGGGGCCGCGTCGCTGGCTTTTTCGCCGGCCTCCTCCTCGACCTCGATCGCAGCCCCCTGGTCTACCTGGCCCTGCTCTGGCCGAGTGTCTTCGTGATCGCCCTGCCGGTGATCGCGGTCGTCATCGGCTGGGGCTTCGACCTCGCCCTGGTCCCGGCCAACGACGGCGTCCTGCGCTACGCGTTCTTCCTCTACCTGGTGATCGCGGTCGGTGGGATCAAGGGGATCGCGATCCTGACCCGGGCCCTGGGGCCGAGGCTGCGGCAACCGCCGCGGCGCTGCGCCGGCACGGTGCTGGCCCTGATCCTCGCGGCTCACGTCGCAGCTCTGGTCCGGATGGCCCCGGCCGAGCTCCCCCGCTACCGTGCCGATGCCGCCGACACGCTAGTCTGGGAGGTGATCCGGGGCCTCCCGGCGAACGCCCGGGTGGCCTCGAACCGGCAGATCTCCTACGCCTTTGTCGGCCGCGCCGAGCTCTTCGTCGGGCTTTGGGAGCTGCCACCCCCACTCCAGGTCAAGGAGCTCTACTTCGACCTGCGCAACGTGCCGCGAGGGCGCTGGCTGGCCGAGGACAAGTACCTGGCCATGGGCCGGCACACGCCAGCGGCGTTCGTCCTCGACCTCGACGACGGCGGCCGGCCGGTGGTCGCCCGCGGCCTGTGGGCCGATCCCAACTTCGCGGTCGACACCGTCCGCTGCGTCGACATCGACGGCGACGGACGACTCGACGTCATCCTGGCCGCTGCGGATGGAGGCATCACCGCCTACCTCGGTACTGGCAATCTCGAGCTCACGCTCGACAGGGCTCGCCAGCAGCTGGCGGCACGGACCGAACCGCAGTCGCGCTCAGTCCGCCACCTGCGCGCTCCGGGCGAACGGGTGCGGGTCGGCGGGAGCGGCTGGCTCCAGCTCGCGCCCGACCGCACGGCCCTGGAGCTGGGCTCGCAGGACGGCTCGGAAGAATGCGCCACAAGCCTCCCGTTGGGCGGCTACCTGGCGGAGGTCGTGGTCGACGACCTCGACCGTGACGGCTTCGACGATGCCGTCGCCCTTGACAGTCAGGGCTACCGCCTGTGGATCCTGCGCGGGGGCGCGGACGGCGGCCTCACCGCGTCTGGCCCCTTTGACGCGCCGCCGATTCCGACGTCGGTCACGAGCGCCGACCTCGACGACGACGGCAGGGCCGAGCTCGTGGTCACGAAGTCGCAGCTCCTGCCCGACCTCGATGCCTTCGAGCGCTTCCTCGACCACGAGCGGGTCGACCACCTGCTCTGGTATGGCGAGGCCCTGACGGCAGACCTCGACCGGCACTTCTCGGGCCGCGCAAGCTGGGTCGCAGAGAGGCGGCCAGGGCTGCTCCTCCTGACCCGCCCGAGCTTGGGTGAGGCCGGCCTCGGGGGCACGGATCGAGCAGCGGGTGGCTCGCTGAGGCCACCGTGAGGCACGACCCCGGGCCCTCCCGCTCCCTCGCCGGTCGAGCTGCGCATCACGCCAGTTTCGCGATCGCTGCAGCGGCGGCGCTGCTCGCCATGGCTGGCCTGCACGCCGGCTGTGCCAATCGCGGCGCCGAGGTCCGCCACGTGGTGCTGATCAGCGTCGACACCCTGCGCCGCGATCGCTTGCCCTGCTACGGACATCCGGGCGACACCGCGCCGTTCCTGACCGAGCTCGCCGCCCAGTCGGTTGTTTTCGACAACGCCATCGCCGCGGCCTCGGTGACGGCACCGTCGCACGCCAGCATGTTCACCGGGTTGGGCCCGCCCCGGCACGGCATCCTCAACAACAAGTGCCGACTCCGCGACGGCGTCGTCACTCTGGCCGAGATCCTCTCCGCCAACGGTTTTCGCACCGCCGCCTTTGTCAGCGGCGCGCCCATGGCTGGCCAGACTAGTCGCCTGGACCGGGGCTTCGACCTGTACGACGACGACTTCGGCGCGAACCGCGAGCGTCCGGCCGCAGAGACCGCCCGTCAGGTCAGCCGGTGGCTGGCCGCCGCCGACCCGGGACAACCGACCCTTCTCTTCGTGCACTTCTTCGACCCCCACTACCCGTACAGCCCGCCGGCGAGCTATGCCGAGCCCTTTCTGCCGCCCGGCGCCAGCCCCTCGCCGTCGCCTCCCTACCCCGAGCTTGAGCAGATCCGGGAGCGCGGCATGACCGCCGACGAGACCCGCCTGTTCACGGCCCGCTACGATGGCGAGATCCGCTACGTGGACCACGAGCTCGGCACCCTAGTGGCCGAGCTCGAAGCTCGCGGCTTCCTCGAGCGCAGCCTCCTCATCGTGCTCTCCGACCA